>JACCDN010018080.1_pt1 | contig 330809 bp, 310 predicted proteins | sample 7441691 | NCBI WGS metagenome assembly JACCDN01 (sample SAMN15323439, study PRJNA562643) | freshwater metagenome | isolation source: river surface water | place: USA:Blue River Watershed | collected 2017-08-16 | reverse complement strand
CCACCAATAATTTTATCACTTTTCCCAAAAGGGGTTTCAATGGCATCAAAAGCCATAGATCCAACGACTACTAAAGACATGTTTAATTTTTTGATTTTCAGCTGCGAAACTACGATTTTTAAGACATCTCTCCCAAAGCAATCCCAATCGAACAATTTCTAGAAACACAACTGATTGATAATCAAAAAACTAACAAAATTGAATATTTTTATCAAAAATTAATAAAAACGTTGGCTTTTATTTGATAATTTTGTGCTAACAAACGATCAAAAACAGTATTATGGCTAGAATTAAAACCGAAAAAAACGGCTCCAGAAAGGATGTCATTGTGAGTAAAGCGGCTACACTTTTTAGAGAAAAGGGGTACAAAGCGGCAAGTATGAGAGATTTAGCAGAAGCAGTAGGTGTAGAAGCTGCAAGCTTGTACAATCATATTAAATCTAAGAGTGAATTACTACATGAATTGGTTTTCAATGTGGCGAATCGTTTTGTTTTAAAAATTGACGAAATTGAATCAGAGCCTATAAGTTCATTAAAGAAGATGGAAAAGATATTACGTTTCCATATTGTAGAGATGATACATAATTATGAAGAAGTGTATGTGAGTGATAGAGAATGGAAACACTTATCTGACCCTTATTTATCAAATTACCAGAATCAAAGGAGGGTTTATCGTAAAAGATTAGCGGCTATTATTGAGGAAGGAATTAGAAATAAAGAGATCAAGCCAATTGATGCGCCTACGGTTGTATTGATCTTCTTACATGCAGTTAGTGGCATTGAAAGTTGGCACCGTTCAACTAAAAAAATCAGTGCAGAGGAATTAGAACAAAACATGGTGGCTATTTTAATTGATGGTCTTAAAGCCAACAATTAAATCAAGTAAATACTTAAACTCAAAGCCTTCTCTTTTATGAGAGGGCTTTTTTATTCAACTAGATTACCGCTTGATTGTATTAACTTTGTAGCTTATAAAGAATACTAGTGTCAGAAAGAAATAATTTTATCGATTACATCCGCATTTTTGCCCATAGTGGTCATGGCGGAGCTGGTTGCAGACATTTCCTAAGAAATAAATTAACCGCAAAAGGTGGCCCCGATGGTGGTGACGGCGGTAGAGGTGGGCATGTAATTTTAAGAGGTAATTCCCAACTATGGACATTACTGCATTTGCGTTATCATAAAAATGTATTAGCAAAGGATGGAGAGAACGGTTCAAAAAATAGATGTACCGGTAAAGACGGTGAAGATATCATTATAGAAGTGCCATTAGGTACTATTGCTAGAGACGAAGAAACGGGTGAAATTGAAGCAGAGATCTTACATGATGGTCAAGAGATAGTTTGGTTGAAAGGTGGACGTGGAGGATTAGGTAACTGCAATTTTGCAACACCTACACAACAAGTCCCTGAGTACGCGCAACCTGGAGAAGATGGTGTAGAAGGATGGAAACAAATTGAATTAAAAGTATTAGCGGATGTAGGATTAGTAGGATTCCCAAATGCAGGAAAATCAACCCTATTGTCTTCTATCACTGCAGCAAAACCTAAGATTGCGAATTATGCTTTCACTACTTTAACGCCACAATTGGGTATGGTAGAATACAGAAATAATCGATCGTTCTGTATCGCCGATTTGCCTGGTATCATTGAGGGAGCAGCGGAAGGAAAAGGTTTAGGTCACCGATTCTTAAGACATATTGAACGCAATGCTGTTTTGTTATTTTTAATCCCTGCAGATTCGAATGATCATAAAAAAGAATTTGAAATTTTAAAGAACGAGTTAAACGAATTCAACCCTGAATTACTTCAAAAAGATTTTATCATCGCTATCAGTAAATCAGATTTATTAGACCAAGAATTAATGGACGCGATTGAGAAAGAATTACCAGAAAATATTCCCCATATATTTATTTCTTCTGCTATCTCTAAAAATTTAATGGAATTGAAAGATTTACTTTGGAAGACATTGAACAAGCCAGTAGACGCTTAATTTACCTAAGCACAGAATTAATTACTGAACTAATAATTTTAATTCTTACGGACACTCCATAAAATAACAAAAAGATTGAATTGATCATAAAAAAAAGAGTCTCGAAAAATCGAGACTCTTTTTTTTATGATCAACTAGATTGAGACTAGTTATTATTTTGCTTTGTTGCTTTACTACGCTCATTTTCATCCAATAAAGACTTACGCATACGAACTGACTTTGGAGTCACCTCGATACACTCATCAAATTGAATATACTCCATACACTCTTCTAATGTGAATTGGATTTTTGGAGTGATACGAACACTATCATCACTGCCGCTCGCACGGTGGTTCGTTAATTTTTTCATCTCCACAGCGTTAATATTCAAATCACCTGGCTTAATATGCTCTGCTAATATTTGACCAGCATAAACTTCTTCACCTGGCTCAATAAAGAAACGACCTCTATCTTGTAATTTATCAATTGAATATGCAGTTGTTGTACCACCAGATTTTGCAATCAATACACCATTGCTTCTTCCAGGAATTTGACCTTTCCATGGCTTGTATTCATTGAAACGGTGTGCCATTACAGCTTCACCTGCAGTTTGAGTCAACATTTGAGAACGCAATCCGATCAAACCTCTTGAAGGAATATCGAATTCTAAATGTTGCATTGTACCCTTAGATTCCATAATCAACATTTCACCTTTCTTTTGAGTTACTAAGTCAATTACTTTACCGCTAAATTCACTTGGAACATCTACAACCAATATTTCAAATGGCTCATGCTTTTTACCATCAATATCTTTAACCAAAACTTGAGGGTTACCTACAGTCAACTCATATCCTTCACGACGCATTGTTTCTACTAATACTCCTAAGTGCAAGATACCACGACCGTAAACCAAGAAACTATCCGCACTGTCTGTCTCTTCGACACGTAATGCTAAGTTTTTCTCAGTTTCTTTCATCAAACGATCACGAATATGTCGAGATGTAACAAACTTACCTTCTTTACCAAAAAATGGTGAGTTGTTAATACTAAAAGTCATGCTCATTGTAGGTTCATCTACACTGATTACTGGTAATGCTTCTGGATTTTCAGGATCAGCAATGGTATCACCAATGTTGAATTCCTCTAAACCAACCACAGCACATAAGTCACCAGAAACAACTTCTGTTACCTTACGCTTACCCATTCCTTCAAATACGTATAATTCTTTTACTTTATTCTTTTTGATGCTACCATCAGCTTGAACAAGTACAATGTTTTGACCTTCTTTGATTGTACCTCTTTCTACTTTACCAATCGCAATACGACCTAAGAAAGTAGAATAGTCTAATGAAGTGATTTGCATTTGAGTATGTCCTTCTTTCACATCTGGTCCTGGAACATATTTCAAAATACCATCCATTAAAGGTGTGATATCATCACATGGCGTTAAGCTATCATTGAACCAACCGTTCTTACCACTACCATAGAAAGTAGGAAAGTTTAATTGATCTTCTGTTGCATCTAAATTGAAGAATAATTCAAAAACTGAATCATGTACTTCATCAGGACGACAGTTTTCTTTATCTACTTTATTGATAATTACAATTGGTTTTAAATTCAATTGTAATGCCTTTTGTAATACGAAACGAGTTTGTGGCATTGGACCTTCAAATGCATCCACTAACAAACAAACACCGTCTGCCATTTTTAAAACACGCTCAACTTCACCACCAAAGTCAGAGTGACCTGGAGTATCGATAACGTTAATTTTTACACCTTTGTATGTTACAGATGCGTTCTTACTTAAGATAGTGATACCTCTTTCACGCTCTAACTCATTACTATCCATGATCAAGTCTCCAGTCTCCTGGTTGTCTCTGAATACTTTAGTTGCGTGTAAAATTTTGTCTACCAAGGTTGTTTTACCGTGGTCAACGTGCGCGATAATAGCGATGTTTCTTATTTCCATGTACTGTTTTGAGGCTGCAAAGGTACGCCGTTTACAGTGCTAAAAAAAACAAAAGGGAAAAAAGGCTATAGAAGGCTTAGATTCTTATATATATTTTATATTTATCTAATATATAACCCAATAACCAGCAGACTAACATGAAGGAAATGGAGAAAGCTAACGAACCCCAATATAGTCTCATATGAGCGAATCCTCGTTGATAAGCCCAGTCAAATAAACTTGGGTGGTTGGATGGCCCTTTGATTAAATTCATAGAAACAAGTAGAATTTCAGAAAAAAGGTAGATAACCAATGGGTTTTTTCCAAAAATTTCGAAGAATCGGGCAAATTGGTGTTGGCGATGAAGCTCAACCCTATAAATAATGGTTGAGAGGATAATCATATCCAATCCTATAGTTAATACGACAAATGAACTGGTCCATAGTTTTTTATTGATAGGGAATTGATAATCCCACATAAATGCAAGGAATACAAAACCAGCACCCCACATAAAAAGATGGGTTAACCCTTCATAGGTTTTTCCGCTAGTCCTAACCATATTCCCAACAATAAAACCTACCAATACATTGACGATGGCAGGTAATGTGCTTAATAAGCCTTCTGGATCAAAAGGAATGCCTTCTCCTTGGTATAAATGATTAGGTCCTATTAAATATAAATCCAATTTAAGTGCTGCATTACCTGTTAAACTCAATGGGTCGCCTGCTTGTCCATAATGCACCGCTAGATACCAGTATATTAACAATAAAACAGCCGTTAAAATTTTAACAACGCGTTCATGCATGAAGTGCGCAAACAATGCTGCAAAGCCATATGCCAAAGCAATACGTTGTAATACACCAAATATTCTTGCATTGTCTAATGATCCTGTAAATGGAAACCAATACATTAAAAAACCAAGTCCGAAAATGATTAAAGTACGTTTTGTGATTGTATACAAAACTTTTGTTCTTCCCTGTTTTTCTAAATTAGGTAAAACAAAACTTAATGAATTTCCCACAGCAAACAAAAAAGAAGGAAAAACTAAATCTGTTGGTGTAAAGCCATGCCAACTTGCATGCATAAAAGGGGCGAATGTGTGTAATGGATCGCCTGGCGTGTTCACAATGATCATCAAACAGATTGTCATTCCACGAAACACATCCAATGATAAAAATCTTTCTTTTGTCATAGCTGCAATTTACACGTTTATCTAAGTAAAATATTTTTTAAAGGCAGTCAAAAATTACTAGCTTTAGAATAAATATATCCTTATGCGTTTGCTAAAAATAGTCATTCTATCCGTTTTTACTTTAATTAGTGTTTATTTTTTAGGTCCTAAGCCATCAAAACCCGTTTTTGATTTAGCACTGCCAGCAATAGAAACGAATGACTTAGATACGTATGTTAATGCTATGGAATCTAAGCATATCATAAAGTCAAACAATGAGGCAAAAATAATTTGGGCAGACAGTTCTAAAACACAAACTGAATACGCCATAGTATATTTGCATGGTTTTAGTGCTAGTCAAATGGAAGGCGATCCAGTACATCAAAAAATTGCGAAACAATTTAATTGTAATTTATATTTAGCAAGATTAGCTGAGCATGGAATTGATACGACGGAAGATTTAATGAATCTTACTGCAGAAAATTATTGGGAATCCGCGAAACAAGCTTATGCGATTGGTAAAAAAATAGGCAAAAAGGTAATCTTAATGAGTACCTCAACAGGAGGGACCTTGGCTTTACAATTAGCTGCTAATTACCCAGAAATTGCAGGTTTGATTTTATATTCTCCAAATATTGAAGTTAATAATCCAGCAGCACCATTATTAAATAACCCGTGGGGCTTACAAATTGGCAGGGCTGTAATGAAAGGGAATTATGTGGACGTGAAATATACCGATTCAGCCTACCCTAAATATTGGAACAGTCATTATAGAATTGAAGCAGTGGTTGCCTTACAAAATTTATTAGAAGCCACAATGATAGAAGAAACATTTAAAAAAATTACACAGCCAACTCTGGCTCTATACTATTATAAAGATGAATCAAATCAAGATAATGTAGTTAAAGTTTCTGCCATCAAAAAAATGATGGAGCAGATTGCAACCCCCTCAGATTTAAAATTAGCATTAGCAATGCCTAATACAGGCAATCATGTATTAGCTTCACCGATTGTTTCAAAAGATATTGTAAGTGTAGAACAAGCAACAGCAAAGTTCATTAAAGAAAAAATCCTAAAATAAAAACGATTATTTTAGGATTTTGAAAATGCTTATATGTTGTTTTAATCTACATGACGTTTATGTTTACTTGACAAGTAAGTGTATACTGAAGGAATAACAAATAGTGTTAAGACTAAAGAGAATAACAAACCTCCCACTACCACTGTACCTAATGGTTTTCTACTTGTAGCAGCCGCACCTAGGCTTATGGCAATTGGCAACGCGCCTAATGCAGTCGCTAAACTTGTCATTAAGATTGGTCTTAAACGTTGCGCTGCAGCTTCTAATACCGCCTCTTTGATACCCAATCCAGCTTCTCTTTTCTTATTCGCAAATTCAACAATTAAAATACCATTCTTCGTTACTAAACCAATTAGCATAATAATACCAATTTGAGAGAAGATATTTAATGTTTGATCTAAGAACCAAAGTGATAACAATGCACCCGCAATTGCTAAAGGTACTGTGATCATGATAATGAAAGGATCTGTGAAGCTTTCAAATTGAGCAGCAAGTACTAAGTAAATTAAAATTAACGCTAACATTAATGCATAAGAGGTATTAGAAGCACTTTCTTTAAAGTCTCTTGAAGGACCACTCAAGGCAGTTTGGAAACTCTCATCTAATTTTTCTTTTGCTATACGCTCCATTGCTTCTACTCCGTCGCCAATTGTTTTACCTTCTGCTAAAGATGCCGAGATGGTAGCTGAATTAAAACGATTATAGTGGTATAAGTTAGGTGGATTACTGTTTTCAACAATACTCAAAACGCTTGAAATCGGAATACTTTCGCCTCTATTATTTCTGATATATATTTTACTAATATCTGTTGGTGTATTTCTGTCAGACTTAGGCACTTGCGTTATTACTTCGTATTGACGATCATTCATAATGAAATAAGCAGAACGAGCGCCACTAAAAGCAGATTGCAATGCTTGAGAGATATCCGCAGTAGATAAGCCAAGGTCTTTAGCACGCATACGATCAATTGTCAAATCCAATTCTGGTTTATTAAATTTCAAATTGACATCCACATTTCCAAATGTCTTGTCCTTTCTAGCAGCTTCTAAAAATTCTGGAATAACATTTCTGATTTTTTGAAAGTCTAAATTCTGAATAATGAACTGAACTGGCAAAGAACCACGTGACATCATACCCACAGAAATAGTCTGTTCTTCTACAGAAAAGATGCGGACATTTTTTAAACGTTTGAATTTTTTATTCAGATCAGCTGCAATTTCAGACTGAGTTCGAGTCCTCTCGGTTACATCTACCATGCCCAATCTTCCAGAAGCACCACCGCCGCCACCGCCCCATCCAGGAACACTACCCCATGTAAATGCGTGCTCAGGTATTGAATCTTGCATGATACGAATGGCTTTTAATAAATCTGTTCTTAAGTCTTCATAGCTTGTTCCTTCTGCAGAAGACATTGAAATACGAACAGAACTTTTATCCTCCATTGGCGCTAATTCACTCTGAATATTTTTACCAATAAAGAAAATTAACACGAAGCAAACTCCAACAATAACCCATGCCATCCATCTAATTTGTAAAAATTTAGCTAAGCCATTTCTATAACTTTGCTCCATTCCTTTAAAGAAAGGCTCAGTTCGCTCATAAAATTTTCCGTGCTGTCCACCGTTTCTATTTAGGTAGACATTCAATACCGGTGTAATTGTCAATGATACAAAGGCTGAAACCAATACCGCTCCTGCAACCACCACGCCAAATTCTTTAAATAAAGAACCGACAAAACCTTGTAAGAAAATAACCGGCATGAAAACAACAGCCAATGTAATTGAAGTGGAAACAACAGCAAAGAATATCTCTTTACTTCCTTCTCTTGCTGCGTCTTTGATTGGCAAGCCCTCTTCTAATTTTCTGAAAATATTTTCTGTAACAACAATGCCATCATCTACTACTAGTCCCGTTGCTAATACGATCGCAAGCAATGTCAATACATTGATTGAGAAACCGGCTAAATACATAATAAAGAAAGTCGCAATCAAGGAGATTGGGATATCAATCAAAGGACGAATTGCAATCAACCAATTTCTAAAGAAAAAGAAGATTACCAATACGACCAATGCAAAAGAGATAACGATGGTTTCTTTTACCTCAGATAGTGCACGTCTTACATTTTTGGTATTATCAATCGGTACAAAAAATTCAATGTCAGATTTGTTTTGTAACTTAACCTGCTCCAATCTTTTATAAAACTCGTCGGCAATTTTAATCTGGTTTGCACCTGGCTGAGGAGATATAGATAACATTACTACCGGAACGCCATTAAAATAGGTCCCTTGGTCTTCTTGCTCAGGCCCAAGTTCAACTCTTGCAATATCGCCAAGTTTAACGATACCTGTTGCATCTTGTTTTATAATGATATCTCTAAATTCCGCCTCGGTAGATAACCTACCTAATGTACGAATAATAAACTCTGATTTGTTTCCGTAAATACGTCCAGCAGGAAGCTCAACGTTTTCCTTGTTCAATGCAGTTTGAATATCATTGATAGCAATTCCAAAAGCATTTAGCAAATCTGTATTTGGGAAAATACGCATGGACATTCTCTTGCCTCTAACATTCACACTACTTACTTCGTCAATTGTTTGGAATCTTTGTTGTAAAACATTCTCTGCATACTCAGTTAATTCCAATAAACCTTTTGTCTTACTTCTTAAGGTAAGCATGATAATAAAGTCCGCATTGGCATCTGCTTTTGATACAATCGGCGGATTATTAATGTCCTCTGGTAAACTTCTAACAGCTTGACCCACTTTATCTCTCACGTCATTTGCAGCAGTCTCCAAATTCACACCTAAGTTAAATTCAACGGTTATATTTGAATTACCTACTGAACTAGAAGAGTTAATAGTACGGATACCTGGTATACCATTGATTGCCTTCTCTAGAGGTTCTGTAATTTGACTTTGTATTACTTCAGAATTGGCGCCAGTATAAGATGTTTGTACAGAAATGATTGGAGGATCAATTGCAGGGTATTCTCTTAATGCTAAAAAAGAATAACCTACTAATCCAAAAATAATAATCGCAATATTCATCACAGTTGCAAGCACTGGACGTTTTAGCGAGAGTTCAGATATATTCATCTAAAAAATTTATTAATAATGAGCTTACTTGATGATATCAGCAAGTGGTAATGTCTTTCCTATTTTTAAATCGCTTCCGTCTCTTACAAAAAGCATCCCTGCAACAATTAAACTATCTCCCACTTGAACACCAGAAGTGATTTCAACTGCAGAAGCTGTTCTATAGCCTGTCTCAACATTCACAAATTTTGCTTTGCCATTTTTAACAACCACTAATTGTTTCACTTTTGAATCTGGGATAATTACATTAGACGGCACCAATATGCTTGGCTTCTGTTGATTTTCTCCTAAGAAAACTTTTGTGTAGGCACCTGGAATTAATTTTCCTTGCAAGTTTGCTCGAACTTTAATATTTCTGGTTGTTGCGATAATCTGTGGTTCAATTGCTGCAATTGTTGCATTCATTTTAACACCAGGATTTGCAATACTTTCTACTGTTATTTTTTTACCCACTTTGATATAGTTCTGATACACTTCGGGCAAAGTAAAATCTACTTTTAATTGATCTACTTTTTGCAGGGTTACAATTGTTGTTGCAGTGCTTATAAAAGCACCTAAGCTAACTTGTTTTAAACCTATCTGACCTGCAAAAGGTGCTTTGATTACAGTTTTGTCTATTAATGATTGATTATAAGCCAAGTCTGCTTTTAAGCTATTTACTTGTTGCAAGCTAATATCATAATCACTTTGATTGATACCCTTTGCTTGTAGTAACTTTTTATTTCTTTGTTCGTTCATGTTAGCTAATTCCAACTGAACTTTAATTTTTTGTAATTGAGCCTGCAAATCAGCATCATTTAATTTAGCCAAAACAGTACCGGCTGCGACCATTTTACCCTCAGGTATTTGTAAAAAAACAATACGGCCATTGGTTTCAGGACGGATATCAACAAACTCACTAGCTACCACCGAACCATTTACTTCAATGACTTTGTCAATCATTTCTGTAGACGCGAGTGCAATGTCAACCGAAACTGGCGCATTGGCGTTGAATTTATCTGTTGGCTTTGACTTTCCCTTACATGCGAACATTCCTAGAACCAGGATGAAGGCAAAATGATTTAACTTTCTCAAATTGATCTTATTTTAGTGAATAAAGATAACTAAAAAGCCATGTTTTATCCAATAAAATAGATGAGTGGCGGAATTATCGACCCTGGTTAAACTGATTCAATTTTTGTTGAATATAATAGCCTAATTCCAAATCGTTCAAGAGTGCTAGCGTAGGGTATGAAGGTTTACAGTATTCCATAAACAATTCGAGTCTTGGGCCATCTAATTTGGTCAATTTTTGAACAAAACGCTTCGTAAAACGATAATTTATATATTTTTCCTGCTCCTGGCTCAAAAGCCTGTTTTGTAAGTATTGGAGATTTCGGTTTCTTTTAAACCTGAACGTATTGATGATTTCATTCAGGTCAAACCCAATGGTAAGGCCCCCATTTCCAAAGAAATTTTGTTGATTACTCAATTTCAAGCCTGGTGGTTCATAATTAAAGTATTTGGCATAATCCATTCTGTTTTGAATAGAATCATACCTATAATAGTTATTTCTAACTGTTACTTCTGGCAAGTCAACACCAGATACATGAATCATGATATTGAAATTGGTCGGATCTTCGATATCGTCGATACTGAATTGTTTTGTACTTTTCCCAAACAAAGAAAAGGTTAAAGAATCTCTTGCTTGTAGCGTGATTAAATACCTACCCAAAGAATCGGTTTGAGTCCTATTGTATTTACTAAAAACCAATACAGCCTCTACAGGCCTTCTACCAGATATATCATACACAATCCCACTAATTGTTTTCATTTGCCCCTTTGCAGAGGAAAAGAAAAAAATAGAAAGTAAAAAAAACAACGGGGAGATATGCTTCATGAATGGGTGTAAAAGTAAACAATTCCCTCCTTTATTTTTTGTTAAAAAATAATAGGCCAATATATCAAGACTACGCCTAAAATGATTGTCCCTAAAACAACCCATTGAGGGGCTAGTTTATAGCGGACTAATAACACTGCTGTAGAACAAAAGACCATTAAATAAATGCCCGTATTAAGGATAGAAAGATTTCCTAAATCAAAAACAATATCTTTTAGTAGATATACCGTAGCGCCTAACATGATCCCAACTACAGCTGCATAGATACCTTCTAGAGAACGATAAAAAAGTGCATACTTTTTTAATTTCTGCCAAATAGGGAAAAAGAATAAAACGATTAAGAAACTTGGCAAAAACACGCCAACACTTGCTATAACAGCACCAGCTACCTGGCCTCCAATACCTTTTTCTTCCATTGCAAGCACACCTGTAAAGCTAGCAATAGAAAATATGGGCCCTGGAATTGCTCTTACGATACCAGACCCAGTTAAGAAAGCAGTGCTATTAATCTTTAACACGTCTCTCTTGTTTTCTTTAATATGAATGGTGTTTGGTCTTGTGACATATTGCTCATACATCATTGGGATCAATACATCTCCACCACCAAAAACGAAACTTCCAAATCGATAATTGTTTTCGAAAAGGTTAAATGCTTTTCTATGCTCCCAGTTCTGTCTTGTAGCTTGTTCGGATAAAAATCCGGCAGCTAAAAAAAATAAAATAAATAAATGCAAATGAATCCATTTTATTTTTTTAGGAGCAGCCCCCTGATCGGGAATTCTCTTATTACTAAAATTAGTTACTATGCCTGCAAGAACAATCACAACTGGGATGGTCCAGGGTGTTTTAAAGCCTACTACAGTAAGGATGCCCGCAGCAACAAAAATAAAAAATGTAATGGTATTGCTAATTGCTTTTTTATAAAGTAAATAGGTCGCGCTGGCAATAAATCCAATCACCATTGGTTGTAATAGATGTAAGGATTTTAAAATGGGCTGTAGGTCAAAATGCGTGTAGGCGATTGCCAAACTGGCCATAAAACTCGTTGCGGGTAAAATCCAAATGAGTAAGGTAAGTAAAGCCAAGAGAAATCCCCCTCTTTTGAAAGCAATCAATACCACGGTTTGGGTAGAGGAGGCGCCAGGTAATAACTGACAAAAAGCATTGTATTCCATCAATTCTTCTGCAGTGATGTCCTTCCTTTGTTCTACAAACCGATGTTGCAATAGACCTAAGTGTACTTGTGGTCCACCAAAAGCTGTTAAACTATGGGTAAAAACTGCTTTTAAAAAAGGTATATGTCTTAATAGATACAAGAAGGTTGCTTTTTGTAAATTTAAATAATTTATTTACAACCTTCTTTAATTTATCCAATTGAAACAAATTCGGTTTTTATAAATTGGTACCTTTGGGTCATGAGAACCCTTAAACTGCTTATTATTATTGTCCTGCTAAATGGATGTTCAAATAATAATTACAATTCTTATTCTATCAATTATTCGAAAGTAGACTGGGAAGAACAACCAGATTATAGCCAGTTAAAAAACTGGGCAGCGCACCCTTTAAAAAGCGACCCATCTGACAGTTTACCAAGGCCTATTGCAAAAAACTACCAACCTAAACAATTAGTGGATGTGTTTTTTATTCATCCAACAACTTATTTAGATCCATTAATGCCAAATGGTTGGTCGGCCTCTCTGAAAGATTTTAATTTGAATTTAAAAACAGATTTGTCTACTATCCTAAATCAGGCTAGTATATTCAATGAAGTAGGATCGGTATATGCACCAAGGTACAGACAGGCACATATTAAAAGTTACTATCCAGAGAACAGGGTGGATACATTAAATGCTTTAGCGGCATTTGAATTAGCCTATCAAGATGTAAAAAAATCTTTCGAATATTATTTAATAAACAAGCAGGATAACAAACCTATCATCATTGCTTCTCATAGTCAGGGTAGTACACACGCAAAGAGATTATTGAAAGAATTTTTTGATGGTAAAGAATTATCAAAAAAATTAGTAGCCGCCTATATTGTAGGTATGGCAATCGATCCAGCAGAATTCAATAATTTAAAAGCATGTGCGACACCAACAGAAACAGGATGCATATGCGCTTGGCGTACCTACAAGGAAGGCTATATTCCTCCATTTGTACGGATTGAAAAATTCAAATCTATTGTAACTAATCCTTTGACATGGGATAGCAACCAACCTTCCGCTAATCGAACAATAAATGAAGGTGCGGTTTTATATAATTTTAATAAAGTAATTCCGAAGGTAGCTGGAGCAATTAATCACGAAGGTGTGCTTTGGACACCTTACCCTAAATTTTTTGGAAATTTTTTATATAAAACGAGCAATTATCATATTGCAGATTTTAATTTCTATTACTTAAGTGTTCGTAAAAATGCTCGAGACAGGACAACCCAATACATAAATCAATTGGAGAATAAGAGCAACTAATTCATTTGATTAGTTACCTACTACGCTCAAAAATTTGATACGCATTATTTTTAACTGTTCCCAAGTGTAGTCATTCTCGCTTAATTCTTGTTGTGCAATTTGTAAAGAGGATGTTTCACAACTTTTGAAATATTCTAAGATCTCTTCTTGGTCATATTCATCTAACCATTCGTCAATAGCGTAATCCAAATTCAACTTAGTACCACTCGCAGCAATTGTCTCCATTTCCTCTAATAAGCTATCCAGTCTTAGGTCTTTGTTTTTTGCAATTGTTTCTAAAGGAATTTTCTTGTCCACATTTTGAATTATATAAATCTTGTTACTTGATTTATTTGCGACAGATTTCATCACAAAATCATCTGGTTTTTCAATATCATTCTCGGTTACGTAAGTGTCAATTAAATCGATAAATGGCTTACCGTATTTAATAGCCTTCCCTTTACTAACACCTTGACAACGTTCCAATTCAGACAATGAAGTTGGATATAAAGTGGCCATATCTTGCAAAGAAGTCTCTAAGAAAATAACGAATGGCGGAAGTCCTATCTTTTTTGCTTCAACTTGACGAAGGTCCTTTAGTAATTCAAACAAACGATCATCCGTTGTTGCAACTTCTTCACCCGATTCTCCTTCTTCGTCTTCCCCTAACTCGGCAGCAAAAACATTTTGTAATACAACTAAGAATGAGCTAGGTTTTTTCAAGAATTTTTGCCCCTTGCTTGTTAATTTCAATAAGCCGTATTCTTCAATATCCTTTTCTATCAATTCTTCAAGCATTGCTTGACGAATTAAACTATTCCAAAACAATTCATCATGCGCTTTTCCTAATCCAAAAACTGGTAATTTTTCATGACGATACAAACCAATTTGAGGTGTGAAATGCCCTGTAATAATCTGTACAACATAGGCAGCGACAAATCTTTCATCTAATGCTTGAATCGTCTGAAGCAACTGAACCAATTCGCTTTTTGCTTCAAATTTTTCTTTTGGATGCAAACAGTTATCACATTTTCCGCAATTTTTATCTGGCCATGTTTCACCAAAATAATGCAATAAACTCCTTCTTCTACAAACACCGCTTTCAGCAAATGCCACTGTTTCATCAATTAATTGCGCACCCACTTCTCGCTCACTTAAAGGCTTGTCTCTTAAAAAATGCTCTAATTTAGAAACATCCTTCTGTGAATAATACAAAATGCAATTCCCTTCCAATCCATCTCTGCCGGCTCTGCCAGTCTCTTGATAATAATTTTCAATTGACTTAGGAATATTATAATGAATCACAAATCGAATATCAGGCTTGTCAATGCCCATCCCAAATGCAATGGTTGCAACAATTACTTGCACATCTTCATTTAAAAATTGGTCTTGTCTTTCGGCTCTTAATTTTTGATCCAACCCTGCATGATAAGCAACTGCTTTAATATTATTAGCCTTCAATAAATCTGCCAATTCTTCTGTGGTTTTTCTATTCAAAGTATAGATGATACCACTTTTCTTTTTATGTTTTGTAATGTATTTTACAATACTTTTTACAGTTTGCTCTTTCTTGATTTTTGGTTGAACTTCATAATACAAGTTTTCCCTGTTGAAAGAAGAAATTAAAATTTCAGGATTATTTAAAGAAAGATTTTTTACAATGTCACTCTGTACCTTAGGCGTAGCGGTCGCAGTTAAAGCAATGATTGGAGCAGATGAATTAATTTCTTCCATCATCTCTTTCAGCCTACGGTATTCTGGTCTAAAATCATGTCCCCATTCAGAAATACAATGGGCTTCATCTACTGCAAAAAAGGACACTTTTAAGTCACTAAAAAAATCAAGGTTCTCTTGTTTTGTTAATGTCTCTGGTGCCACATATAATAATTTTGTTTTGCCACTCAACAAATCCTCCTTCACTAATTTTACCTGACCTTTATTCAAGGAAGAGTTTAAAAAATGGGCCACTTCGTCATTCTCACTATACCCTCTAACTAAGTCTACTTGATTCTTCATTAATGCAATCAATGGAGAAACGACAATAGCACATCCCTCAAGCATCATAGCTGGCAACTGATAACATAAACTCTTACCTCCGCCGGTTGGCATGATCACAAATGTGTCCCTGCCACTCAAAAGAGACAAAATCGCTTGCTCTTGGGTGCCCTTAAATTCAGAGAAGCCGAAATATTGTTCTAAAGCAGCAACAAGCTCCTTATTTTGAGGTGCAGCAGTTGTTTTGGTCGTTTTTTTAGTCGTAGGCATCGTAATAAGCTTAAAATCAGCTGTTTATTGTCTATTTGGATATATAAGTTAACGTATTTTGTTGAAGAAAAGTTCACTCAATGGCATATTTTTTTTAACTCACCATTTATCAAAGGATGCATTAAAAATGGAGGACAAAGTTAATGTTGTATTACCTTTGCATGACCTATATAATGCCTATGTCATCAGAAATCAAATCCATAGCTAAAAATGCCTTGCAAATTGAAGCAAAAGCAGTAGCAGGATTGGAAAAATATATTGACGATCAATTTGTTGCGGCTGTACAAGCAGTTTTACATTGCAAGGGTCGCTTTATTGTAAGCGGGATTGGCAAAAGCGCCATTATTGCTCAAAAAATTGTAGCTACCTGTAATTCTACAGGAACACCGGCTATTTATTTACATGCCGCAGATGCCATTCATGGAGATTCTGGGATGATTGCAGCAGAGGATGTAGTCATGATCATTAGTAAAAGTGGCGAAAGTCCGGAGATCAAAATGTTAGTAGATCTAGTTGGACATTTTGGGAATCCACTCATTGCGATGGTGGGCAACTTAGATAGTTATTTAGGTAAAGCAACAGACTTAATTATTAATACAACAGTGGATCAAGAAGCATGCATTAATAATTTAGCCCCAACTTCTTCTACTACAGCACAAATGGTGATGGGTGATTTGATGGCTATCGCATTGATGGAATTAAGAGGATTTAAATCTAACGATTTTGCTAAATTTCATCCAGGTGGTAATCTAGGCAAAAGACTTACGTTAACAACAGGGGCCATTGCAAAAAAGAATGCACAGCCACAAGTTGGTGCAACAACATGTGTTAAGGAAGTTATATTAGCTATCTCTAAAAGCAGAATGGGTGCAACTGCAGTTGTTGATGATGCAGGAGCAATTGTTGGGATGATTACAGATGGAGATATAAGAAGAATGCTAGAACAACATAACAGTATACAAGATTTAAAAGCAGCAGATATATTTCATAAAAAGCCAATAACGATCTCCCCTAATACTTTAGCTATTGAGGCTTTTGACTTAATGAAAACACATGATATAAGCCAATTGATTGTGGAAGAAAAAGGACAATACATGGGCATGATCCACATGCACGATTTAATGAAAGAAGGGATTCTATAATTCAGATTTATGCAAAACAAAAATCACTATGTAGCCATCATGGCTGGGGGTATTGGAAGTCGTTTTTGGCCAATGAGCAGAACAGCTTATCCAAAGCAATTTTTAGATGTACTCAATACTGGTAAAACATTGGTACAATGGACATACGAAAGGTATGCGAAATTTATACCTGCAGAAAATATTTACATTGTCACTTCCGATGAATATGTAGAAATTGTAAAAGCACAATTGCCCTTATTGCCAATCAATAATATATTAGCGGAACCTAGTAAAAAAAATACAGCGCCTTGTATTGCTTACATTTCTTTTAAATTAGCACAAATCAATCCTGACGCTAAATTTATTGTTGCTCCAAGTGACCATTTAATTCTTGAGGAAGATCGTTTTCAAGAAATTGCATTGAAAGCACTGGATTTTGTTGAAAACATTAAAGCATTACTCACTTTAGGTATTCAGCCAACGCACCCTAATACTGGATACGGCTATATTCAATACGAAGGGCTAGAAGTAACTAAGGATGTATATAAAGTAAAAACTTTTACGGAAAAACCCGATTTAGAAATTGCAAAATCATTTATTGCGAGTGGGGATTTTTTATGGAATGCCGGCATATTCGCTTGGAAGGTAAGTTCCATTTTGGCTGCATTTGAAAAATACCAGCCAGAAATGTATGAGTTATTTGATCAGGAGAAAATGCACTTCAATACAGATCAAGAAGCGCAATCCATCCAAAAAATCTACCCGCAATGTGTGAATATATCAATCGATATAGCCATTATGGAAAAGGCACATAACGTATATGTGATGCCTGCTTCATTTGGTTGGAGTGATTTAGGTACATGGAATAGTGCTTACGAAAATATGGAGAAGGATTATTTAGGCAATGCAGTTGCTTCTGATAATGTAATTGTAATTGATGCTACAAAATGTATGATCAATTCTCCTAAAGACAAACTAGTTGTCATTCAAGGCCTAGATGACTTTATTGTAGTTGATACAAAAGACGTGCTACTCATTTGTAGCAAGGATAAAGAACAATCTATAAAAGAGTATGTTGCTGAAGTAAAACGCAACAAAGGCGATAAATATATCTAAAAAGCTTATCTTAGAGAGGTTAGGATTATTGCTTAAAATCAAAATCGACTCTCTTTATGGCAACGATTATAAGTGGCACAGGTAGTGTTATACCTTCTATTGTAAAATCAAATAAAGATTTTATTGATCAAACCTTTTATGATGAACAAAATGAACTCATAAAATCTCCAAACCAAGAAATTGTAGAAAAATTTAAAGGCATTACAGGGATTGTTGAAAGGAGGTACGCCGAAGTCAATATAAATACATCTGACCTTGCCACAGCTGCGGCAAAATTAGCCATACAAGATGCAGGCATAGATCCCGAAACAATTGATCAAATCATAGTAGCGCATAATTTTGGCGATGTAATTTCTAACACAATTCAATCGGATGCAATTCCTGCAATAGCGTCTAGGGTGAAACATAATTTAGGCATTGTAAATCCGGCTTGTGTTGCTTATGATATATTATTTGGTTGTCCAGGATGGATTCAAGGTGTCATACAAGCAGATTCGTTCATTAAATCGGGTATGGCAAAAAAATGTTTGGTGATTGGTGCTGAAACCCTCAGCAGGGTGGTAGATGAACACGATAGAGATAGCATGATCTTTAGTGATGGTGCGGGTGCTTGTATTCTTGAACATACCGAAGATCCAAATCAAGGGATTTTATCATTTAGCGTTCAAAGCCATTGTAATGACGAAGCCTACTTTTTATACTTAGGAAAGTCTTACCATCCAGAGGCTGGCAACGATACAAGGTATATTAAAATGAAAGGTCGTAAGGTATATGAATACGCAATGAAGAATGTGCCAATCGCAATGAAAGAATGTATTGAAAAAGCTGGAGTGCGTATTCATGATGTGAAAAAATTCTTTTTACATCAGGCCAATGAAAAAATGGATGAAGGTTTTATTAAAGCATTATACAAGCTTTATGACATCAAAGAAATTCCTGAAGATATTATGCCAATGAGTATTCATGAATTAGGGAATAGCTCTGTGGCAACTATTCCTACACTTTATGATTTGGTGCATAAAGGAAAGTACAATGAGCATCAATTAAATAAAGGAGATGTCGTTGTTTTTGCTTCTGTTGGTGCAGGGATGAATATCAACGCCATCTGTTATCGATTGTAAACCAGAAATAATTGAAATTCATATTAATAAATAAGGCGCCGATGGCGCCTTATTTATTAATATCCTCTATTGTCATTGCCTTCCATGTAATTCAAAAAGGCCTTATTACAAACCTTATTACCACCTGGTGTTGGGTAATTGCCCGTAAAATACCAGTCTCCTGTATTTGTAGGACAGCATTCATGCAAACCTTCAATGGTTTGATAAATCACTTCTACAGGTATTTGTATATTATCTGGCGTAATTAATTGAGCAATTTTATCAGAAATTTCTTCTGTAGTAAATGGCTTGTATAATTCACGTACTACATTTTCGGTATGTAATTCATGCTTTAATTCTAGGTTTTTAATTTTTTGGTAAACCTCATCCATCACATGGTCCATTCCTCTATCTTTCAATAAAGCAATCGCTGCTTTGAATGCGATAAAATCTCCCATCTTGCTCATATCAATACCATAACAATCAGGGTACCTGATTTGTGGGGCAGAAGAAACAACGATAATTTTTTTAGGGCCTAATCTTGACAACATTCTTATAATACTTTCCTTTAAGGTAGTTCCTCTAACGATGCTATCATCAATGACTACCAAAGTGTCTTCGTTTCTTCTGACAGTTCCGTAAGTAATATCATATACGTGTTGCACCATCTCGTTACGGTTGGCATCCTCTGTAATAAAGGTTCTTAACTTCACGTCCTTGATGGCGATTTTCTCTTGACGTATTTTTCTGTTCACCATCTCTCCGAGTCGCTCAGCGTCCACTTCTTTACCCCAACTTAAAATACGCTCAACTTTAATCGCATTCAAATACTCTTCCATGCCTTTTACTAAACCGTAGAAAGCAACTTCGGCTGTATTTGGAATATAAGAGAAGATGGTATTCTTTAAATCTTTTTCAATTCTATCTAAAACGATCTTACTTAGGTGGTGTCCCAAAGCAATTCGTTCTCTATAAATTTTTTCATCACCGCCTCTAGAAAAATAAATACGTTCAAAAGAACATGCTCTTCTTTCTTTTGGTGCCACAATTTGTTCGATTGTATAACCACCTTTATCATCCACAATCAATGCAGTACCAGGCATTAACTCATGTACTTCGTTTTCACCCACATTAAATGTAGTACGAATTGCAGCGCGCTCACTTGCAGCTACAATCACTTCACCATCTATATAATAATAAGCTGGACGAATACCGTGTGCGTCGCGCATGATAAAGCTATAGCCATTGCCAACCAAACCTCCAATCGTAAAGCCGCCATCAAACATAGGAACAGATTGCTTTAAAACTTCTACTATGTTTGGACTATTTGGATTTTTAGATTCTTCGATGACTAAAAAATGATGAATCACTTCCATCATCGCAGCAAGATCACTCTGTTTTTCAAAAGGACCTGGCTCATGTTGAATTTTTTTGAACAATTCATCTGTGTTCACCAAATTGAAATTTCCTGCTAATGCAAGGTTCTTTCCTGGGACTAAATTCTTCTTAATAAATGGATGGCAGAACTCAACATTGTTTTTCCCTTGGGTACCATACCTTAAATGTCCTAACAGCAATTCGCCCATAAAGGGCAAATGTCCTTTCATTAGTCCTGGATGCTTGGTAATATCTGGCTGGAATTTTTCTAATTCTTGTATTTCTTGACCCACTTTGTAAAATAAATCTGCAATGGGTTGCTGTGCACTGCTTCTTAATCTATATAAAAAAGGATTGCCTGCTTCTATATCTAGTTTAACAGTTGCAATCCCTGCGCCATCTTGTCCACGATTATGTTGTTTCTCCATCAAAAGGTATAGCTTGTTTAAGCCGTAAGTAACTGAGCCTCTATTTTGAAGATAATACGATAAAGGTTTTCTTAACCTAATGAATGCTAAGCCACATTCGTGTTTAATCTCGTCGCTCATGATAAAGTTTCTAGTATGTTTTATCCTTTACTATTGCATTAGCCACTTTTGTCCAATCTGTTAATTCTTTACAAGCTTGGAAATCATTGTCTATAAATACATAATAATTAGGCACTCTTTCTTTGAACCATGATTCCAACACTTTTGCTTTTTTCTCTTCTAATGCTCTTATTGCAACACGGTTGTAATCTTCTTTTAGATTTTCTTTATGCGGTGCAGTTCTTTCTTTGTAGTAAACAATACGAACCGTTTTTCTACCTCTATCATCCACATACACTTGAGGTGTAGAGATATCACCTGGCTTCATATTTTGAACCAACACCACCATCTCTTTATCTAGTTGGTCGAAATTGATATAAGTAGATCCATCACGTCCTGTCACAGCGCCACCACTAAATTTGCTAGACTCGTCGTCACTAAATTTATTCACTGCTTCTCCAAAAGTTGTTTTGCCAGCTAAAATTGCGCCTCTAACACTGTCAAGAATTTTCTTCGTCTCATTTATTTCGTCATTTGTAATTGGTGGTATTCTTAAAATATGTTTTACCACGGCCTCGTCACCTGATCTTGAAATTAATTGAATGATATGGTATCCAAATTTTGATTTTACTGGTGCAGAAATTTGGCCTTCTTTTAATCTAAACGAGGCAGCCATGAACGCTGGATCAAATTCTCTTACATTTCTATTTAAACTAAACTGACCTAAGTTTTCTTTGGCACTTGGGTCTTCAGAATACAATTTTACTAATTGATCAAATTTATTTACGCCGCCTTCTACCTGTTTACGGTATTCTAACATTTGCTGAATCACATATTCTTCGATATCACGATTAGCCTTAGGATGCATGATGATTTCTGAAATTTGCACTTCGCTCTCATATAAAGGCAAACTGTCTACAGGAATTTTTGCGTAAAAAGCTTTCACTTCGTTTGGAGTGATTTTAACTTTATCTATAATCTTATTCTGCATCTCCTCTGCCAAACGTTGTTCTTTAATCAACAATCTAAAATCGTCTTTTAATTGGAAAACAGTTCGACCAGCAACTTCCTCAAGCACTTCTTTAGAACCAAATTGCTGAATAAAATTACGAATACGACCATCTATCGCATTTTCAATTTCTTCTTCTGTAATTAAAATAGAATCTTTTTCGGCTTGTAATACCAAGGCTTTACGAATCAACTGACCTTCGATCACTTGACAGGCAGATGGTAATTCAATATTCTCCTGCCCTTGCGCTTGTCTTTTGTAATCGGCTATTGCATTGTCTACATCGGAGCGTAGAATGTATTTATCGCCAACTGTGGCAACAATTTTATCTGCTAATACTTTTTTTATCTGAGCGTTTACAAAATTTGCAACTGCAATCAATCCTAGTACAAATACAATGCGAACTATTTTCATCAAATATGAATTAAGGGGCTAAGTTCCGATAGCTGGGGGAATACCCCAACTATCAAATCTTAATATTTTTATAAAGTACGTTTAACTTCTTCTTCCTCAAATGCTTCCACGATGTCACCTGGTTTCAAGTCGGCAAAATTCTTAATGGTTAAACCACATTCCATATTTGAAACCACTTCTTTCACATCGTCTTTGAAACGCTTCAAGCTACCTAATTCTGCTGCCTGGCCTTCGCCTCTTGGGAACTCAACGATACCATCACGGATAATACGTATTTTACTATTTCTGCTCAACTTGCCATCTAATACATAACATCCAGCAACCGTTGCTTTGTCAAATTTGTACACTTCACGTACTTCGACATTCGCAACAATTTTTTCTTGGATTTTTGGTTCCAACATACCTTCCATCGCGCTCTTGATTTCATCAATTGCGTTATAGATGATTGAGTACATCTTGATTTCCACGCCTTCAGTTTCTGCTAAGCGACTTGCTTGCATACTTGGACGAACGTTAAAACCAATGATGATCGCATCAGATGCTGCAGAAAGTAATACATCAGATTCAGAGATTTGACCCACACCTTTCAATACCACTCTGATTGCAATCTCTTCGGTAGATAATTTTTGTAATGAATCACTTAAGGCTTCTACAGAACCATCCACGTCACCTTTGATGATGATGTTTAATTCTTTAAAGTTACCTAAAGCCAAACGACGACCAATCTCGTCTAATGTAATATGTTTTCTAGTTCTTAAGCCTTGCTCTCTTAATAACTGAGAACGCTTAGTTGCTAATTCTTTTGCTTCCGCTTCGTCATCGTAAACTTTGAATTTCTCACCCGCTTGAGGTGCGCCATTCAAACCTAAGATAACAACCGGTGTAGACGGAGGGGCAACTTCGATACGTTGATTACGTTCGTTGAACATCGCTTTAACACGGCCGTAAAACTGACCAGATAAAATCAAGTCACCTTGACGTAATGTTCCATTTTGAACTAAGATAGTCGCTACATAACCACGACCCTTATCCAAAGATGCTTCAATAATTGTACCTGTTGCTTCTCTATTTGGATTGGCTTTTAAATCTAAAATTTCAGATTCTAATAATACCTTCTCTAATAAAGAGTCTACATTCAATCCTTGTTTAGCAGATAATTCTTGGTTCTGGAATTTACCACCCCAAGCTTCCACTAAAATATTCATTTGAGATAACTGCTCATAAATCTTTTGAGGATTCGCGCCATCTTTATCAATCTTGTTGACAGCAAAAATCATTGGTACACTTGCAGCTTGAGAGTGACTAATTGCCTCTTTAGTTTGAGGCATCACCGCATCATCCGCAGCAACAACGATAATTGCAATATCAGTTACTTTGGCACCACGAGCACGCATCGCTGTAAAGGCTTCATGACCTGGTGTATCCAAGAAAGTGATTGCTTTACCATTTGGTAAAGTTACCTCGTAAGCACCAATATGTTGTGTGATACCACCGGCCTCACCAGCAACGACGTTTGCATTACGTATATAATCCAATAAAGATGTTTTACCATGGTCTACGTGACCCATGATCGTAACGATTGGAGGACGTTCAACCAAGTTTGCTTGATCTTCTGCTTCCTCTTCTTCATCCATTTCTTCTACATCTTCTAATCCTACGAATTCAACTTCGAAACCAAACTCACTTGCAACCAATTCAATTACTTCTGCATCTAAACGTTGGTTAATAGATACCATGATACCCAAGTTCATACACTTGCTAATGATGTCTGCAAAACTTACATCCATCAAGCTAGATAACTCACTTACGGTAACGAATTCTGTTACTTGTAATTTGTTGTCTTCTCTTTGTTCGTTATTTTCATTTTCAGCAGCTTCTTCACGACGTTGACGACGATACTTAGATTTCATGCTCTTACCACGACCACCTTGACCAGATAATTTAGCTTGTGTTTCCTTGATCTTATCTTGAATTGCTTTCTGATCAATTTCTTTTTGTTCAGCAGTCTGTGGCATATTTCTACGACCACCACCGGCTTGTCCTGGACGATTATTAGGACGGTTACCTTGATAACCACCGCCACCTCCATTATTAGGACGATTGCCTTGATAACCTCCACCACTCGAATTATTTGGACGGTTGCCTTGATAACCACCGCCTTGAGTTTGACCGGCTTGACCTTGTTGACCCGGCTGACCTTGTTGACCAGGTCTTCCAGTTACAGGAATACGCTTACGTACACGCTTTTCCTCTTGTGTTAAAGGTTTAGGTCTTGTATCGCTATTGATTGGTAAATCAATTTTACCTAAAATTTTCGGACCAGTTAATTTGTCCGCTTGAATATTTGTAATGGCACCATGCACATTTTCAGGTGCAATTGAATGATCTACTGGCGCTGCTGGAGAAGGGGTTGGCTCTGGCTTAGGATCTGCTTTTTTGGAAGCAGCTTTTGGCTTTTCAGTTGCTTTAGCTGGAGCTTTCGACTCAGGTGCTTCTGTTTTTTTAGTCGACTTCTTAGGTCTAGTCGAAGAGTCAATTAAAGAAAGATCAATTTTATTGATCACTTTTGGCGCTTCCACTTCTGGGGCTTCTACCTTTACTTGAGCTGGAGCTTCCGCTACTGGAGCAGATGGCTTTACTTCCTCTGCCACTGGAGCAGTTTTTGGAGCTTCAACAACTGGCTTTTCAGCAACGGTTGCTTTTTTTGCAGACGCAGCAGCTTCCTCTGATTTCTTGCCCTTATCTGCTATTGCATTCTTTGGCAATTCCACATGGTCTGCCTTGTTCTTAGCAACTTTATCGCTTTGGAATTCTGCTTGCAAAGCGTAGTACTGACTTTCAGTTAATTTGGCCGTTGGCTTAAGGTCGTCTTTAGGAAAACCTTTAGAGCCAAGGAATTCAATCAAGGTATCTTGACCGATGTTGAATTCTTTAGCAGCTGCTAACAGTCTTGGTAGTTTCAATTCTGACATTCTAATGTTTTTTGTCCCTTTTTTAAGAACAGGGACGCGTTCTTATTACAAATATACTTCTATTTCAAAGGTTATTCACCTTTAGCAAACTCTTCTGTTAAGATACGACGGACATCCGCAATCGTCTCCACTTCTAAGTCTGTTCTCTTCTCTAGTTCTTCTGGGCTCAATTTCAATACACTTCTTCCTGTATCACAACCAACACGCTTAAATTCATCAATGATCCATGCTTCAATCTCATCGCTAAATTCGTCTAAGTCAATATCGAATTCATCAACAATATCTTCGTCTTCACGGTACACATCCAATTCGTATCCTGTTAATTCAGAAGCCAACTTAATGTTTACACCACGACGACCAATTGCTAAAGAAACTTGATCAGCTTGTAAGTATACTTCTGCACGCTTACGATCAGCATCTATGTTCATATAGCTAATTTTTGCAGGCGTCAATGAACGTTGAATTAATAATTGTGTATTCGTTGTAAAATTAATAACGTCAATATTTTCATTTTTCAATTCTCTAACGATACCATGTATACGAGATCCTTTCATACCCACACAAGCTCCAACTGGATCGATACGGTCATCGAAAGATTCAACAGCAACTTTCGCGCGCTCACCTGGTTCACGAACAATTTTCTTAATAGTGATTAAGCCATCAAAAATTTCTGGCACTTCAATCTCTAATAATTTAGCTAAGAACAAAGGATTTGTTCTAGATAAAATAATTACAGGTGTGTTATTTTTCATATCCACTCTTGCAACAACGGCTCTAATGTTTTCGCCTTTCTTGAAAAAGTCTTGAGGAATTTGTTCTGTTTTTGGAAGGATTAACTCGTTGCCTTCTTCATCTAACAACAACACTTCTTTCTTCCAAACTTGGTAGATTTCAGCGTTAATAATATCGCCAATTCTATCAGAATATTTTTTAACTAAAACGTTTTTCTTTAAGTCATTGATACGAGAAGCAAGCGTCTGCTTTGCAGCAAGGATAGCTCTTCTACCAAAATCGTAGATATTCACTTCTTCTAATAATTCCTCTCCAATTTCAAAATCCGGTTCGATTTTGATGGCATCAGAATAAGATACTTCCGCTAATGGATTGTCTACATCATCATCTGGTCTGATTTCACGACGACGGATAATTTCCAAGTCACCTTTTTCAGCATTCACGATAACGTCGAAGTTTTCATCACTACCATATTTTTTTCTCAATAAGGTTTTGAATACATCTTCTACCACTTTCATCATCGTAGGACGATCTATATTTTCAGCGTCTTTAAACTCCGCGAAAGCTTCAATCAAATTTATACTTGCCATAACATCATTTTTTTATCAAGCCGTCAGGCTTGAGTTTTGTTAAAATTGAATTTGAACTATAGTTGATTTTATATTTTCAAATGGGATAAGCAGTTGTTCTTGGGTCGCTTTTTTACCCTTCCCAGCTGTCCATTCGATTAAAATATCTTTGTCTGTTACTTCTTTTAAATTTCCAACATATACCGTTTCGTCATTCAGAATCACCTCTACATTACGTCCAATATTTTTTACATATTGTCTATTTAAGATTAAAGGCTCATCCACACCAGGTGAAGAAACTTCCAATGCGAAATCTCCTTCTGGGAACCAAGCAGCTTCTTCGATCGCTTTGTACAACTTTCTGTTAAATGAAGTGCATTGCTTGATTGGCAAACCTTGATCACCGTCTATATATACTCTAATAATATGTCCAGGCTTTACTTTGATATGCACCAAAAAATAGCTTGGATCCTCTTGTAATAGAGGTTCAATTAAAGCATAAACCCTGTCTTTTAATTCGTTTACTTCCATAATTAAAAAAGAAGAAGGGAACGATTTCGTTCCCTTCATTTCTCTGTGTATTCTTGAACAAAGGTAATAAAAGAGGATGAAATCTCCCAATTTTATTCATTCTGACCTTATTTTTGTACCATGATGAAGCTTTTGATTTATGGATTCCTGATCTACTTACTCTATAAGATCATATTTGACGTGGTGCTGCCAGTTAGAAAAGGCGTAAAGACCGTGCGTCAAAATATGGAAGAAATTCAACGTAAAATGGCTGAAGCACAGCAGCAAAATGGTCGAAATAGTGGTTTTTCGAGCCAAAATCCAACAAATACCCCTCCAAAATCAAGCATCAAACCTAGTTCAACCGATGCAGATTACATTGATTTTGAAGAACTTAAGTAAATTTTACATCCTTTTAATACCCAACAGTCGGGGCAGCTCATTTTCAATCTGCATTCCCGGCTCCAAATAAAGCACTTGCAGTCCAACCGAAGCTGCTGCTTTGACATTTGGTTCATTGTCATCGATAAATAGGGTCTCTGAAGCTTTAAGCCCCTCTAAGTCCAAGATTTTTTGGAAAGAAGCTGGGTCTGGCTTGCGCATGCCCATTTCATGAGAATAATAGGGCTTTTTGAACAAGGCATTGAAATCGCCTCCAATTTCATTCGAATATTGGGGTATAAAAAAATCTTGGTGGATTTGATTGGTATTAGAAAATAAGTAAAGGTTGTACTGGTCATGATTAGACTTTACCCAATCCATGCTTTTTGTCCTAAATCCAATAAGCAATGAATTCCAAGCATCAATGATTTGAGTATTAGATAATTCAAGCTGATATAATTGATTAAACCCCTCACAAAATTGAATTTCATTGATGAAACCTTTTTCTAAATCAAAAAATAATTCATCAGATTTATTCAATGTAAAATGATTTTCAAAATTAGGTATGCCTAATTGATCAAAGCGCTTATACATGATCTCAAAATCAATGTCGTATAAGACATTGCCTAAATCAAATATGATATTTTTAATGGACTTCATATGGAAAGTAAAATAAATAAATTTAAAAAGTAGATGAACACGCTTTATGCAAAGATAAAGATAGTTCTATGGAAGATGTGTTTACAAATTGTATATTTGAAAGATGCAACAAAATCTAGCACATGTCGCAGTGGTAGTTCGCGACTACGACGAAGCAATTCAGTATTATACATCTGTACTTGGATTTAAATTAATCGAAGACACTGTACTTTCTGAAACAAAGCGCTGGGTGATGGTACAGCCAAATGGCGCATCCAATGGTTGCATGTTGCTACTTGCTAAAGCAGCAACACCTGAACAAGAAAAAAGTATTGGCAATCAAACTGGAGGTCGTGTATTTTTATTTTTATACACCGACGATTTTTATCGAGACTTTGAAAATTATACAAGTAAGGGTGTTGAATTTACTATTGCACCACATGTTGAAGAATATGGTACTGTCGCAGTTTTTAAAGACCTCTATGGCAATCTTTGGGACTTGATTGAGCCAGCAAAAAATACCATGCCCAATAGAAGTAGCTTGTAGTAGCTTAACTATTTACGATTCATTGCAGCCGCCATATACTTACAAGCAGCGTCTCCTTTATTCAATTCGTTTTGAATATTTTGATGAGAAACTTCGTCTCTATTTTGACTTAACTTAAAAACATGTTTCAAAGCTTCTACCTTGATCTCAAAAGAAACGATGGCTTTCATGTTTTGATGCATGTACATTGGGTCTAAATTTTTTACTTGAGAAGACGCATCTGGATCTGATTCAAATTTTGCTGTCAATGCTGTAAGTAAGTCATGTAAGTGTTCCTCGTTTTGCATTACCATTTTCCCTATAGCATGAACCGTCTGGTAATTCCATGTACTAGCTTGCCCTGGATTCGAATACCAGCTTGCACTTACAAATGCAGAAGGGGCCGAAAAAATAACTAACACATTAGAATTTATTTCAAAAGCATTCGTGTGGTCTTGTTTGCGCATGATATGTCCACTAATGACAATTGCTTGATCTTCTTCTTTAATTAATACTGGAATATGCGTCGCTACAGGTAGCCCATTTTCATCTACTCCGCAAATGGTGACAAAAGGATTTATTTGCATAAAATCCAATAGTTCCTGGTGGTTACTTGCTTTGAAATAAGAGATATCGTACATGAAATACTATTTTAAAAATTGACAAGAAACATCAATGTGAAATTATTTTACCCTTACAAAGGAAGTGCAGTGGTGGTTTTAATTTCATCCATTACAAACAAACTGCTAATATGCGCCACCATTGGCAATACAGCTAGCTTTTCTTGATAAAATTTATTGTAAGACTCTACATCTTTAGTGACTAATTTTAAATAATAATCAAAATTTCCAGAGACCAAACTACAAGCAATTACTTCTGGAAATTGAGAGATCGTTTGTTCAAATTCAGAGAAATGACTCTTAGTTTGTTTATCTAAAGTCACTTGACAATGCACGACTAAACCAAGGTCAATTTTTTTTCTATCCAATAAAGCCACGTACTGTAAAATATAACCCTCTTGTTCTAGTCTTTTAATTCGGTCATGCGTTGGACTAAGGGACAAATTAATTTCGGCGCTAATATCCTTAAGCTTAGCGAGTGCGTCTTTCTGTAGAATCCTTAAAATGGATTGGTCAATTGCATCTAATGCCATAGAGAAATAATTTCTGTTTCAGGAATAATTCAGAGCCTAAATTACACTATTTTGTTTTATATAGATCATAAAACAATAAATTTTACTGAATATTTGAACATAACTATGAATATTTCCTTATTAATGATATTTGTACAGAAATAAAAACACATACCATGATTATTGGCGTTCCTAAAGAAATTAAGATACAAGAGTACCGTGTAGGTTTAACTCCTGAAGGTGTAGATGCTTTGACGAGACAAGGCCACACTATTTATATTGAAACAAATGCGGGTGCAGGTTCAGGTTTTTCTGACGATGCATACAAGGCAGTAGGTGCGCAAATTTTAAATACCCCAGCCGAAGTATACGCAATTGCCGAAATGATTGTGAAAGTAAAAGAGCCATTGGCTGCAGAATATGGATTGATCAAGTCTGGTCAAATTTTATTTACCTATTTCCATTTTGCTGCTTCTAAAGAATTAACAGAAGCAATGATGAAAAAGCATGCAGTATGTATTGCATACGAAACAGTGGAATTACCTGATGGCTCATTGCCATTATTGGTGCCAATGTCTGAGGTTGCAGGAAGAATGGCTGTGAATGTTGGTGCTTATTATTTAGGCAAGCCTTTCGGCGGTAAAGGAAAATTATTAGGTGGAGTTCCAGGTGTGAAGCCAGCAGAAGTTTTAGTGATTGGTGGCGGTATCGTTGGTACACAAGCTGCGAAGATGGCTGCAGGTTTAGGCGCAAATGTAACTATCATGGATACAAATTTATCTAGACTTAGATATTTATCAGATGTGATGCCTCCAAATGTAGTAACGCAATACTCTACTTTATTAGCGATCAAAGAAAAATTACCTACAGTCGATTTATTGATTGGTGCAGTTTTATTACATGGTGCTAAAGCGCCACATTTAGTGAAACAAGCAGATTTAAAATTAATGGAAGCGGGTTCTGTCATCGTTGATGTTGCTGTCGATCAAGGTGGATGTATTGAAACATGTAAACCAACAACACACGAAAATCCAGTTTTCACTATTGACAATATCACACACTACTGTGTTGCGAATATGCCAGGCGCTGTACCTCAAACAAGCACTAGAGCTTTAACACAAGCCACTTTACCTTACGCAATTGCAATTGCAAATAAAGGATGGGAAATTGCATGTGCAGAAAACCCTGCTTTAGCAAAAGGTTTAAACATTAGAGCTGGAAAGATTTTACACAAAGGTGTATCTGAGGCGTTCAATGGATAATTAATATTAAAACAATTTCGAATCAACCAATTAAAGGAAGATTTGAAATTTGTTAGATAAATAAGCAAAAAAATACCCTCGCAATGCGAGGGTATTTTTTGTACCTACTTTATTATTAAAATGATTTTAATCCTTGTGTATTATATGACAGTTTTTAAATACGTTTTCTTAATAAGCTTAAACCCTCTCTTTGTATAAAATCTTTGATTAATTGTTGCGTTAAGCAAAGATGAGACAGAAATTTTAAAACATTTTTTTGTAATTGCCACAAGTTCAATTTCCAGATATAGCGCTTCTGCCGCTGCGTGTTTTCGATATTTCGGATGAATATAAAAATGTTGGATTTCACAAAATTGGAAAACATCAGTTATAGCTGTTCTAAATTCAATAATCGCACAACCTGCTGCATTACCTTGTTGGTCAATTAAGACAATCATTTGATTGTATTTTACTTTTAATTTTGATTTGAATATGGAATCAAAATCGTTAATATTCAAAGTTAAATTTTCAGTCGTATTGATTGATTCATAGAAAAACATCACATCGCTTAATGTTGCTTTTCGGGCATTGTAAATTGGATTGAATTTATTCATAATTAAATTGAACTAATTATTAATAATTCCATTTTGTCCATCCTTTCCACCATGTAGCATCTTCGCCAGACAGACCAATCGCACCTCTAAATGTTACTTTCTTTAAAAAAGCATCTTGTAATTTTGGATCGGTAAAATTACCATTGCTTGCATAGTTATAACTTGATGCAATCCCGAAAGTTAATAAACCTGCAGCTGGAGAAGCTGTGCCTGCATAAGGTGTTGCATCAAAAGACGTATAATTGAAAGGTTGGATTAATTTCGCATCCACTGCATTAACAGTTGCTGTATTTGCATAATATGTGTCAGAAATCCATGTTTCAATCGATGCAGTTGTCTTGCCAGTTGCTGCACTAGCACTTGCAGTATACCTTGCATTTACATTCGTTGGCACGCCATTTACCAATCCGCCATTTCCAGCTAAAATATTATATCTAAAACGAATTGTACTATCGTCAATGTTTTTGTCTACAGGCGTTCCTGTACTAGCATCAATTAATAAGGCATTTGGCCATCCTATGAAAATTGAATTCATTATGGAAATTTTTGAATTTCGTCTTATATGTGCTCCAGCTAAGAATAAACTGTTACCAGTACCATATAAACTTGCACGAGGACCGATTGCAGTCATGTTAGAAAAAACAGCAGAAGTAAAAGGTGTTGCGTTTGAACCTGAAGCATTATTGTCAGACTCGAACGCCTCTGATTTTGAGATATCTGCTATAACAGAATCTCTTAATGCTAAACCAAATTGCACATACCCACTATACCCATTATCAGTATCAAAATCATCATCTTGTGTTTTATAAGCAATCAAATATTTGCAATTTACAGTTCCGCCAAACCACTCAAATGCATCGTCTTTTGCATACGCTACTTCAATGTGGTCAATTTGAGTGCCATTGCCAACTGCAGCCAAGGTTAAGCTATTAACTTCTTTATCAGGTTGAAATGCATATCCAGCAAATTCAATTCTAACGTAGGATAAAATACCAGAGTTATCGGCAGCGTCTGTACCACCAGCTAAACCATCTCCATTCGCATTGTCTATACCGCCTTCCACTTGTAACAAGCCAGCAGTTCCATTGAATGTAGTATTAACTGGCGCCTTACCACAAATTACAATTCCACCCCAATCTCCAGATTGCGGGTTAGCTGAAGCTGAAGTAAAAACGATTGGCTTTTCTGCCGAACCCTTTGCTACAATCTTTGCACCTCTTGCAATAACCAATGCAGATACATCTGAGCCAGAATATTTTCCTTGTACTTTAGCTCCAGGCTCAATTGTTAAAGTTGTTCCACTTGCAATATATACGATACCAGATAAATAGTTTACATCTTTGGCATACAATGTTGTGTCCTTGGTTATACGTCCGGACAAAGTAATCGTATTGCTCACTACGCCAACTGGAGCAACCTCCTTAGTTATAATTACTAATTCTTTTTCGCCATCCATTTCAATCTTCCTGCAACCAGTTACAGCTAAGAATGCTAGAGATAAAATAAATAAATGTTTCATTGTTTTGTATTTAAAATTATTCGGTTTTATGTTTTTTATAAAGAATAGTTGAATGACAAACCAAATGTGGTACCGAAACGTCTTTGAAAACGAACTGCATCTTTACCTGGATTGTATTTTGAATCAGTTGTGTTGTTTTGATAAAATGTTTGTTGCTGATTTAAAATATCTGAAATAGTCAATTTTATTTCAGCCTTGTTGCCTGCGAATTTTTTACTCATTTGAAAATCAAATAAGGCTCTAGGTGCCTCATAGATATTTGGAGTAGATGCACCGCCCTGAACATCGCCAACTAAATAAATACGTTCACCAACTTGGTTAAATAAGATAGTTGCATTAAACCCATTTTCAGTAATATCATACAGCAAACCCATATTAATCAAATAGGGTGATTGTCCTTGTAATGGGCGATCAAGATTTAATCTAGCATCCTTTAATTCACTTTTGATTAATGATCCATTAGCTTGCAACGTGAACTGCTTTGTTATTTTTTTTCTTGCCTCTAATTCAATACCATAGGTTGTTGCTTTTTTAGCATTTTGATAAGTAAATGTACTTGAGCCTCCTGCGCCTTCATTAAATATTTGCTCAATAGGATTTGTAAAATTTTTATAGAACGCGCCCAATGTAAATAATTCACCAGAAGCAGGATAAATTTCATACCTAATATCTGTATTTGTAATCTTGGTTCTTTTTAATAAAGGATTGCCCTGAACAGAAGCATTCAACTCAAAATCATAAATATTCAATGCAGATAATTCTCTTAATTCTGGACGAATAACAGTTTGAGATGCAGTTAACCTTAGATTACTTTTTTGATTAATCTTAATCGTTGTATTTACTCCAGGTAAAAAATCTGTCACTCTTGAATAAGTATATCTAGGATCCCATTTTTTTACTGACCCAACTAATTGGTCATAGTCTTCTACCCTTAATCCCCAAACAATCCTCAAGCTTTCAGACAACTTATTGTCAAATTGTAGAAATCCTGCATTTAAAATAGTATTTGCTAAGTATCTAAAATTTCTGCCTTTTATTGCATCAAATCCAAACAAGTTTCCTGTACCATCTCCAAAATTTTGGGGAGTAAAAATCACATCAGGTCCTTGTGTTCTTAGAGCAGCATTGTCAGTAGGTAAAAAATTTGCAAATAACTTGGCATCATATAGGCGGTCTTTTATTTGCAATAAATAACCAGCCTTAATTGTTTGAGATTTTAACTTGTATGTTAAATCTCCTCCAGCAGTATATATATAATCACTTAAATCTTGGAATATTCTACTACCTGATTGTTGGGATAATGTATTTGAAATATTCAAAACATAAGGTTCATTCGTTCCTGTTCCTTTTGTATACATAATTCTTCTTTGGTCTGGGCTATAACTATCCAAAATATTAAAAGCACCAAACCAATTAAGCTTGATTTGATTATTCAAACTATGTTCACCATTTAATTGGTTTGTGAAAAAGACATTTTGACCAAAAACAAATTCATTGCTTTTAATTAAATCACCTCTCGTGAAATCTTCCCCAGTTCTACTTGTGTACGCATTATTTGATTTAACATTAACAATTGCCTTATAGCTTATTTTATTCAATGGATTTAAGAATATTGATAAGCCCGCAATTGCACCCATATTTATGTCTTGAATATACTTTTCGTCCTGATAATCATACAAAACGGAGAATGTTCCACCTTCGTTTGCAGTATTTTGACGATTTACATTTTCTTGTAGTCTATAAGCTTTAGCATAATTAATGCCTAAAATACCGCCAATCTTTTTGCCCCATAATGTGCCAGCAAAACCACCATTCATTTGTAAGCTTACATTTGGTTTTGCAATAACCTGAACTGGTGTCCAACTATTTGACATTTTTTTACCAAGAGCCGTTTTAAAGGCAATATTTGCAGTATCGAAATTTGATTTTGTTGTGTAGCCAGATGGTAAAGATCGAGTGCCGTCGTCTATTCCCAACCAGTCTGTTTTTCCACCTTGGTCTTTTAAAAAATTTTTCCCCGTTACTAAAGTGTTAGCACTAGTAGCTAATTGAATATTAAAGAAGTTTTTATTTGGAATGTCTTTGGTGTTAACTTGAATTAAACCACCTGCCCATTCACCTGGCAATTCTGGAACAAATGCTTTATTTATAATTATATTGTCAATAATTTGAGAGGGAAATAAATCAAAAGAGAAAGTTTTTCTATCTGGTTCTGTAGAAGTTAACAAAATGCCATTTAACATTGCTTGATTATAGCGATCTGCCAATCCTCGTACAATTATGAATTTTCCTTCTTGGATAGAAGCCCCAGGCGTTCTTTTTAAAATCTCAGCAGTGTTTCTATCTGGACTTCTTTTAATTGATTCTGCAGAAATTACAGAAGCGACTGTATTTGTGTTCTTTTGATAGGCAATCAAGGCATTATCTGTTGCTCCTTTATTAGATAATCTGCTTGAACTCACAACAACATCCGTTAATTTTTTGCCAGACTCTTCTAATAAAACATCAAGAACTACTTCATCTCCAATATTTTTTGAGGAACTAATTTCTAGGGACTTCGTTTTATAGCCAACATAAGAAAAATCGATATTATATTTTTTATTCGGCTGTACGGTAAATATATATCGTCCTTCTACATCGGACTTTTGCATCTTAATTTCTTCTCCCTTAAGCTGGATCGTCACACCTACTAAAGTCTCATTTTTTACATTGGTTATTTTACCACCAATAGTTGTTTTTTGTGCATTCAATAGGTTAAAGAAGCAGATAAGAGCAATCAGTAGAAGTGATCTTTTCACGATATGAATAAATTTATTCCACAAAGATCAACTTCGCATATTACCTCAATGTTACCTTAATATGAACATAATATTATCATTGTTTAGGCAAGCTAAAATTTTATAAATAAAAAAGCGTCCTGAAATGGGACGCTTTAAAAAAATGATAACAATAATTTAATCTAAATGATATACACTATGTAAATCTTTTGTGCAGGTAAAATTAACCCCCAAATCATTGATCAAGCCGTCATGAATATCATAAGCCCAACCATGCAAGTGCAATTGTTGGCCTCTCTTCCATGCATTTTGAACAATCGATGTTTTACCTAAGTCGTGCACTTGCTCTTGTACATTCACTTCCACAAATCTTCTTGCCCTCAATGTTTCGTCTTGTATTGCATCTAATTCGTCATGGTGATAACGATACACATCTTTAATATGTCTTAACCAGTTATCAATTAATCCAAATTGTTGGTTTTTCATAGCAGCTAATACGCCGCCACAACCATAGTGACCGCAAACAATAATATGCTTCACTTTTAATACATCTACTGCATAAGATAATACACTTAACATGTTCATGTCGCTGTGTACCACCATATTGGCAATGTTTCGATGTACAAACATTTCTCCTGGTTCAGTGCCTGTGATTGATTCTGCGGGTACCCTGCTGTCAGAACAGCCTATCCAAAGGTATTCTGGCGCCTGGCCTTTTGAAAGGTTTTCAAAAAAACTTGGATCTAACTGAAGTTGCTCAGCAACCCATGTTCTATTATTTTCGATTAATCTTGAATATGATTTTTCCATTTTTAATTTTTAATTTTTGTTAAATGTCATTTTTAGTAAATGACTAATGCCCTGAAACTGCCACTCTAGTCGGCATTTGTATTAAAGTTACCTGTATATTTTTAAGCTTCGCTGCAATCTCGAAATCATAAATAATTTCAAGCACATCTAAATCAATATAATGTGATTGACTCGCATCGATTGTGACTTTGCTATTATTAGGGATGTCAGACAATTTCGTTGCAATACTTCCCTTATTAATGAAAGTTACATGTTCAGAAAGTTTTATTGTAATTGCCCCGCCTTCTGAATTTTTATCTTGATGGATTTGATAATCGCGGCGATAATTGGTTCTTAAGATATAGAAAATTGCTACAACCATGCCTAAAGCAATCCCTTTTAATAAATCACTAAACTGAATCGCCACGACTGTAACAATAAAAGGTACAAATTGCTCCCACCCTAACTTATACATTTCTTTAAATAAAGGAACTTTAGCAAGCTTATATCCAACCACCAATAAAACTGCTGCTAAACATGCCAATGGTATTTGATTTAATATTGCTGCAAAAGCAACTACGCTAACCAATAGTAATAGGCCATGAAAAATGGCAGAAAGCTTTGTCTTTGCTCCAGAATTTACATTCGCAGAAGTTCTTACAATCACTGCAGTTAAAGGCAAACCTCCAATCATACCAGAAATTAAATTACCCAGGCCTTGTGCTTTTAATTCTCTATTGGTTGGCGTGACTCTCTTGTATGGATCTAATTTATCTCCTGCTTCGGTGCTTAATAAGGATTCTAAACTTGCAATAATTGCAATGGTTATTGCTACAACATACACTTGATAATTTCCTAAAGCTTTTAGATTAGGCAAAGTAAATTGACCAATGAATTCTGTGCTGTTTTTGGCAACTGGTAACTTAACCAAAGCATTGGCAGACAAAGCCCATTCAGGTTGATATTGTTTAAATAGGGCATTTAAAGTAACCCCCACAATCACTGCAATTAAAGCTCCTGGCACAAACTTAAAGAAACTGTATTTTTTCAAAATTGGCAATTCCCAAAACAAAATAATTGCAATTGAAATACTAGCAATAAGTATAGATCCAATATGGTATGAGACTGCATCTGCAGCACTATAACCAATTGCGATTGGTGCTTGTTTTAAAATTAAAATAATTCCGATTGCTGCAAGCATCCCCTTAATTACACTCGAAGGGAAATAATATCCTATCACACCCGCTTTTAAAAAGCCTAAAACAATTTGTAAAATACCAGCGATTACAACTGCTACTAAAAATTGATCATAAGCGCCCAATGTGGTTATCCCATTTAGTACGATGACTGTAAGACCCGCAGCAGGGCCACTCACGCTAAGCGCCGATCCACTTGCAAAAGCAACCACAATACCTCCAACAATTCCCGCTATTATCCCAGAGAACAAAGGTGCTCCAGAAGCCAAGGCAATACCTAAACACAATGGCAAAGCCACTAAAAAAACAACTAAGCCTGCAGGTAAATCTTCCTTTAAATATTTAAAACTTAAACCCTGAGATGGTTGATTTGAATTCATTATATGATTTAATTATTCTATGATCTTAAGCACTATGTGCAATATTTTGCAACAAAAGTTCAAATAAATGTTGATTGGACTAACTATTCTTTTTTAAATGCATGAACAAAAAAATGTCACGAAAGAACAATGTAAAATTAAGCAATTATGCTAAGAAATTGGGCGGAGGTATATGTATAGGCTCGTTCCTGTCCGTTGCCTCACCCATCTTATGTATGATTGAATGTAGTATTTGGTTTGACAGAAAACCAACTAAATTTTCAAAATAAAGAGAATGATTGGATTCGATATTTTTCAACTTAAGTTGAATTTGTTCCACATCTTCCTCTTCCATCGACATTAAGTCTGTTGCGGACGCTTGTGCATCTCCTTGGATTAAATTCGTCCAAAATTGTGCCCCATCCACAGGGAAAACCTGGGTCGATAATACAATTAAGAGAAAATATCCAATCAGCCTTTTTTTCATTATTGCGAATATATCATTGAAAATCATGCATAGGTCATTTTGCATGTTGATATAAAGTTAAGCATTAGCGCTTATAATTAGGACTTTGAGGTGCTGATAGCTTGTAAATTGTTATTTTCGTCCAGCAAATGACTTTTAGAACGACCATATTAACCCAATTAATCAAATGGGTATTCATTGTATTCGTTTCAGGTTGCCTAATTGGTTCAGCCGCAGCAGCCTTCTTATCGTCTTTGGACCTAGTTACTGATGTAAGGTTAAGTCAATCTTGGCTACCTTATTGTCTGCCTTTGTTCGGTATTACTATTGTAATCCTTTACACTAAATCAAGGCCTGATTTAGGAAATGGGAATGCGTTTATCATGCGTTCATTTTTCAAAGAACATGAAATAGAAAAAGAAAGAGAACCGGCACATAAAGAAACAATACCCTTCTTATTAACGCCACTCGTTTTTTTTGGCACTTTGCTTACACATTTAGGAGGAGGTGCCGCTGGCCGAGAAGGTACAGCGGTCCAAATGGGGGCAAGTATCTCTAGTCAAATGAATAGATGGTTCAATTTAAATAGACAAGAGCAAAGACTATTAACCTGTATAGGCATTAGTGCTGGATTTGCAGGAGTATTTGGCACACCATTAGCCGCTGGAATATTCGCTCTTGAATTTTTCAGTTTTAAAAAGACCAAATGTTTTTTTTTAGTTGCTTGCTTAGGCTCTTCATATGTTGCAGATACGGTTTGCCTACAATGGGGCATTCAACATGCACAATATCAAATTATCGCATTTGACAATTATAGTTTTACAACAATCAAGTGGATTGCTATCTCGGGCATACTTTTTGGCATTGCTGCAATGCTTTTTATACAATCAAGTTTAATTTTTACAAAACTGTTCGCGAAAATTAAATTGCAAATAATTAGGCCAATCATTGGTGGGGTCATTTTTATTGCAATTATATTACTCACTGGTAAAGAAAAAATGATGGGCCTAGGATTGCCTGTGATAGAAGATGCATTTATACATCAACAAGGGAGTTTTGATTTTTTAATGAAAATTTTACTGACTAGTTTTATTTTAAGTGCTGGATTTAAAGGCGGTGAAGTAACCCCTCTGTTTTTTATTGGCGCTGTTTTAGGTAGTTCCTTAATTGGCTTTATTCCTTTGCCAATAAGCTTATTAGCTGGACTTGGATTAGTTGCTGTATTTGCTGGTGCAACGCATTGTGTCCTAACTTCAATCATTCTAGGCATCGAAATATTTGGTATAGAATATGCCATTTACATTTTTCTTTCCTGCGGAATAGCCTACTTAATTTCTGGAAGAAAAAATATTTATGAAGGAAGGCCAGAGAGTTCGATTAAAAAATATATTTCAGCTTACTTTTTATAAACCATATAAACATAGAAAGGCACACCCATCATTAGCATGACGAAACCCCAATAAACAATTTCTTGTCCTGCTCCAATCAACATCCACATTGAAAATGCAAATGCTAAAATACTCAATCCCAATGCGGCAATTGTTTTAGTCTTAGTATAGTTACTTGCATATTTAGCTCGAACAATTAAATAAGAAACAGTTGTAAATAAATAAGGGAGCAAAGTAAAAAAGGTAGCGAGCAAGATGAGCAACTTAAATTGTCCAGCTAAACTTTTTGAATTATTCATTAACATCAATAAAGTGATAATTACACTTGATGCAATCACCCCATTAGCAGGCACCCCTTTACTATTTTGTTTTGCAAAATAAGCAGGAAATAAATTATCTTTTGCCATGGCTGAGGGCATTTGCCCCTGTACTAATATCAATCCATTCAATGCCCCAAATGCAGCAATAGCAGCCCCTGCACTCACCCAGTATTTTGCACCATGGCCATAAATTTTTTCAGCCGCATCCGCAAATGGGGTGACAGATACTTGCAATTGACTTGCTGGAATAATCCCCATAATAGCAATTGTGCTTAATATATAAATGGACGCTGCTATCCATACACCTAACATGGTTGCTTTGGATATATTCTGTTCTGGATTTTCTACACTACTAGAAGGGATAGTAGCACATTCAATACCTAAGAAAGCAAAAAATGTTAAAGTAGTCGTTGCCGTAATCGCTTGCCAACTGCTGGTTCCACTCATATTAAATGGTAGCAAATTTTTTGGATCTAAAAATAAAAGTCCCCCGATCGCTACCAACACAAGTGGTACTATTTTAAGAATAGTGGTCATTAATTGTACTCTTCCAGAAGCAAGCACACCCAATGTGTTCACCCAAGTGAGTAACCAAAGAAATGCTAATCCTAAAGCCAAAGCAATGGTCGAATCTTGCGCAAGTATTGGGAAAAATGTACTCATCGCACTTACCAATGAAACTGCAATGGCCGCATTCGTTGTCCAAACAGATATTAAATAACCCCAACCTATCAAGAAGCCTGCAAAATCGCCTAAGCCCGCTTTTGTAAATGCATAGGGTCCACCATCGGCACTAGGAATTAATTTACTAAGATTTGCAAATACTTTTGCAATTAAAATCGCACCCAAGGAGGAGAATAACCATCCAATTAAACTGATACTACCATAACTTGCCAAGGCAGATGGCATTAAAAAAACACCAGCGCCAATCATGGTTCCTAGCACTAATGAAGTGCTTGTCCATAAGCCAAATTTTTTATGTTCAGTTTGCATGATTCAAGATAAGGAAATAATGTTTAAATTCAATCCATGAAAATCACAAAAGAAACCATCGAAAAGGCAGCAGCAAGGATTGCACCATATATACATTCAACGCCTATTTTAACTAATAAAAGCATCAATGAATTAACTGGCTTAGATCTTTATTTCAAATGTGAGAACTTTCAAAAAATTGGCGCTTTTAAAATTAGAGGCGGAATGAATGCAAGCCTTCAATTAAATTCAGAACAAATGTCTAAGGGCGTAGCGACACATTCTTCTGGGAACCATGCGCAGGCTTTGGCATTTGCGGCTAAAATGTTAGACATCAAGGCCTATATTGTTATGCCAGAATCATCACCACAGGTAAAAGTGAACGCAGTGAGAGGTTATGGTGCAGAAGTAACTATTTGCGCTTCTAACCAAGCAGCAAGAGAATCTACATTACAGACAATCGTGGATAAAACTGGGGCCACATTCATTCATCCATATGATAATGATGAGGTAATCACAGGACAAGCGACCTGTGTAAAAGAAATGATTGAAGCTTTGCCTGATTTAGAGATTGTTGTTACCCCAGTGGGCGGTGGTGGATTATTATCTGGCACTTGTTTAGGCGCTCATTATTTTAAACCAGGATTAAAAGTATATGCTGGTGAACCAGAAGGCGCTGCAGACGCAGTTTTAAGTATCCAAACTGGGAAAGTTGAAAAGGCACCTTTCATAAATACAATCGCAGATGGATTAATGACTACATTAAGTGAACGCACGCTCAACATTATTAAAGAACATGTGACAGAAATATTATTGGTTTCTGATGAGGAAATAAAAGCCGCATTAAGACTAGTTTACGAAAGAATGAAAATAATCATTGAACCTAGTTGCGCAGTCCCATTGGCAGCGGTATTAAAAAACCCAGTATTATTTAAAGGAAAGAAAGTGGGTATTATTTTAAGTGGAGGCAATGTGGATCTTAGTAAATTTAAAGATTGGTTTTAAATTAGATACGCTTGAACTTAAAAGATGTATTTAAAGTTTCAGTGCATTAAAAAAGAATTCCTCAGTTACTTCTTTTACCTGCCCTGGGGCAATAGATTCAACAACAATATCTTCAATGGACCACCTAATTAATCGAATGCAACGATGATGGACTGCAGCCACCATTTTACGCACTTGATGAAACTTGCCTTCTGTGAGTTCAATTCTTAACCAATCTGTTTGTTGATTTTCATGTAGTTTAATTCCGTTATCCCATAATGCATTCGGAGGTTCTACCAATTCAACTTTACAAGGTGCAGTAGTATAAGTTGCTGCATTAGGCGCAGAGATGACTACGCCATTTTGTAACATTTGTAGTGTAGATGAACTTACTTTATTTTTCACTTGGACTAAATAAGTTCGAACATGTGGATGCGCGCCTTGAAATAATAATCTAGTGACCTTTTTATTGGTTGTCAATAATAACAGACCTTCAGACATTTGGTCTAGCCTACCTATTGCATGGGTGCTTTCTGGAAATTTAAAATCAATGTCATTCAATAAACGCACATCATGTGTACTAACAAATTGAGAAACCATGTCGATAGGTTTATTCAATAAAAAGTAACGGTGCTGATTCATAGCGGCAAATTACTTAATATTGCGTATGGAACAAACGCATAAAGACCCATTACACGGAAAAACACTGGCTTTTATTGTCGAAGAATTAGTGCGCCATTTTGGATGGGAGGATCTTGGTCAACATATTCCTATTAATTGTTTTAATATTGATCCCAGCATTCAATCAAGCTTAAAGTTTTTGCGAAAGACCCCATGGGCTCGAAAAAAGGTGGAGGAATTGTATATAAGAATGGTCAGCTAGGCCAACCATTGTAAATTACATAAAAGACTTTAATTTTTCTGACAGCACATTTGCAGGCTGCACACCAGGTTGTCTCCAAACAATTTCTCCATTTTTGAAAATAGCTAAAGTAGGTACACTACTAACTTGCAGTTGAGCAGCCAATTGTTGATTACGATCAACATCAATTTTTACAATACGAACTTGATCCCCTAATTGCTGGCTAACCTGCTCTAAAATTGGTTGCATCATTTTACATGGGCCACACCAAGTGGCAAAAAAATCTACTAAAACAGGCTTATCGCCTTTAATAATTGCTCCGAAGGTTTCTGTATTTGACATAATCATTTATTTTATTTCTGTAAATTCTACTTCTTCTGTTTTTTGAATTGATCGATACCTAGGTGCTACGCCGCAGCCTGATTGATAACCGCAACCTACTTTATACTTAGCACTAACAAGAGAAAATAGGGCGAACACAGCACCAAATCCACCCGCAACCATGTCCTTTGTTTGAATGCCCACAATGATCATCGCACCACTCATTACCAATCTAAACATCAAGACCCAGTCTATTTTATTGAATATCTTTTTCATATCTCTAATTTTATTGTACAAAATTACCCAATGAAGAAACCCTTTTGAGTGATAAATATCACAGATTTACCCATTCATTTTAGCCACTTTTGCATTATATAATTAAATTAAAACAACCCATAACATGTTTGGATTCTTAAAAAACCTATTTGGACCAAAGGCAGATTTTAAAGCATTAGTAGAAGCAGGTGCTTTGATTGTAGATGTGCGTACTCCACAAGAATATGATGCAGGCCATATCAAGACCTCAAAAAATATTCCTTTACAAACCATTCAAAAATCAATCCCTGAATTAAAAAAAACTGGAAAGGTAGTTATCACTGTTTGCAGAAGCGGATCAAGAAGTGGCATGGCGAAATCAATTTTAAAGTCGGCGGGCATTGAAACCTACAACGGAGGCCCATGGAATGTATTAAGATCGAAAATCTAATTTAACTATAAACCTGCCCCATGGTACTTGAATTTATAATAAAATATCAGTGTAATTTAATCGGCATAACACTTGGTGCAATAGCTGGCTTCTTATACTGGAATTATGTTGGATGCGAATCAGGCACCTGTGCCATCACTTCAAAGCCAATCAATAGCACATTATATGGCGCGCTGATGGGGTATTTAGTTGCTGGGATGTTCAAAAGAAATGTTAAATAGCTTTATCTAGTTTAAACTATTAACCTATTGAGCTGTCTTAGATGGAAATATATCATTTAAGCAAGTCAATAAGTTCCTATGCGTCTACAAACCCTTCTTTCAATTAGTTTTTTCTTAGGCATTTTTAGTATAATAAGTTGTTCAAAGGAAGACGCAATTACGGTTTTACCTTCTGCAAATCCCACCGCTACCGGATCCACAAACACAATCGATCCTTATGCTGCAATTAAATTAGCATTTGGAACCGCAATTGATCTAAATAGTTTAGAAAACTATGCCAATCAGGGCAAGCCAGTCTACATCACAAAATCAAATGTTGGAGCCAATAGTATTACAGATAAAACAGCCACATTAGGCAGGGTCTTGTTTTATGACAAAAATTTAAGCATCAATAATACTATTTCATGCGCCAACTGTCATCAGCAAAAATTTGCGTTTGGAGATACAGCAATTGTTAGTGCAGGAGTAGAAGGTGGTTTGACTATTCGTCATTCTATGCGACTGATCAATACAAGATTTGCGAATGAAGCAAAATTTTTCTGGAACGAACGCGCAGCAAACTTGGCCACACAAACCACCATGCCTATACAGGATCATTTGGAAATGGGCTTTAGTGGAACTGGGGGAAGAGGTAATTTTACTACACTTACCAGTAAGTTAAGTACCATCAATTACTATAAAGAATTATTTAAGTTCACTTATGGCGATACCATTGTGACCGAAAATAGAATACAGGAGTCATTGGCTTCCTTTATAAATAGCATACAATCATTCGATTCAAAATATGATATAGGAAGAGCACAAGTTAACAATGACAATCAAGCATTTCCTAATTTTACTGCACAAGAAAATCAAGGAAAAGCATTATTTATTACCGCACCTGTATTTAATGCAGCTGGCTTAAGAACCACAGGAGGTTTAGGGTGTAATGTTTGTCACAATGCCCCTGAATTTGATATTGACCCAAATACCTTAAACAACGGAATTATTGGCATTGCAAATAGTACAACAGGAATTGATTTAACCAATACAAGGGCTGGAAGTTTAAGGGATATCACCAACGCTGCTGGAGCAGTGAATACACCGATGATGCATACTGGGGTGCTTAGGAGTTTACGTGCAGTTATCAATCACTACAATACCATAAACTTGAATCCAAGAAATACGAATCTTGACCCTAGATTAAGACCAGGTGGAAATGGACAAAATTTGAATGCAACAGAAGCTGAAATTGCTGCAGTAGTTGCATTTATGCAAACACTAGGCGGAACAAATGTGTATGTAAATAAAAAATGGAGTAACCCTTTTTTGAATTAAGCGCTACATTTAAATAAATTTCCAACCAAAACAATCATTAAATTGACTTGAAAGAGTCTATCATTTCAATCGCTGTTAAAGCAAATTCATTCCCCTTATTCATTTTGTCCAATGCCGCTCTTTCATATGCAAGTTCTTCGTTCTGAGTCGTTAATATACCAAAAATAACAGGCGTTGTATAATTTGCTGCGATAGTTGCAAAACCTTGTGTTACATATTGACAAACGTATTCATAATGATCTGTATCGCCTTTTATAATTGCCCCGATGACTATAATGCAGTCGTATTTTTTTGATTGGATTAATTTATTGGAATATACAACGGTTTCTACAGCCCCTGCGCATTCAAACACGTCAAAGGACTGCTTTTTATTTTCTAGTGTATCAACACAACCTGCTAATAACAAGTCGGTGATGTGTGCATTAAAATTGGCTTTAATTATTGCAATCATTTTAAAATTTTAATTGGTGATTGGCGATTCTAATTTTATCTTCTAAATATTTTTTATTCTCTGCAGTTACGAAAGCAGGAGTAGTGATTGTTTCAAAAATAAATCCAGCATTATCTAGGGCAGCAATTTTATCAGGATTATTTGAAATAAATTTAAAATCGTTAATAGATAAGAAATTTAGGATTTCAATTGCATCTACATAGTTTCTGCTTTCTTCGGGTAACCCAAGACTCTTATTTGCCTGATAAGTATTCTCCCCTTGATCTTGCAAGGCATAAGCTGCAATTTTATTGCCGATACCAATGCCTCGACCTTCATGACCTTTTAAATAAACAAGGTATCCATGTCCATTCTCCGCTATTGTTTTTAAGGCATCATTCAATTGTGCCTTGCAGTCACATTTTACACTTCCAAACACATCTCCCGTTAAACACTCACTATGAAAACGTACAAATGGTTTATTGAATTGATTTGTGGCCATGTATAATACAACATGTTCAATATTGGATAAGTTGTTTTTGAATACTTTAATTTCAAATATCCCAAATTCAGTTGGTAATGTAGCCGAGGAAATGAATTCAATAGCCCCATGTTTTTTGAGCGCCCCTGTTTGTGTTAAGCTATTGACGTTTTCTGCTTTTATAACTTCAGGCGCTTTTGGAAAATACATTTTACGATATTCAACTATTTGCTGAATGGTAATCATTTTTAATTGATGCTTTTTGGCAAACAATTTCAAGCCCTCTCGTCTTAACATGTCTCCAGCTTCATCCATGATTTCGCATATAATTGCAGCCGGCTGATGCTCTGTCAACAAACATAGATCAACGGCAGCTTCTGTATGTCCTTTTCTAACTAATACGCCTCCCTCTTTTGCAACGACCGGGAATAAATGACCTGGTTTGATGAAATCAGCAGCTGATGCATTTTCAGCAACTACCTGTTGCGCTGTGATCGCTCTTTCTTTTGCTGAAATGCCCGTAGTGATGCCAAAAGCTGGAATTGCATCAATTGAATCATGAAAGGCGGTATGAAAAGGATCGGCATGATTGGTTGGTACCGGCTGAATGCCAATTTTATGAGCAATTTTGGGAGCAATTGCAATACACACTAAACCTCTAGCATAGGTTGCACAAAAATTGATCTTGTCTTGCGTTGCCAAGGAGGCAGGGAAAACAATATCTCCTTCATTCTCTCTATCTTCATCGTCCACCACAATAATGGGTGTTCCTAATTTAAATGCATCAAGAGCATCTGCCACAGTATCAAACATTACACATTTCTTTTAAATAACAATTGCTCGGTATACTTAGCTAGTATATCAAATTCGATATTAACTGAAGTCCCAGCAGACAATTCTTTGATATTTGTTTTATCTAGAGTCGTAGGAATAATGCAAAGCTCAATTATATGCCCCTTTACTTCATTAATCGTAAGACTTATTCCATTGATTGCAATAGACCCTTTATAAACAGTATATTTAACAAATTGTTCAGGAACGGCTATGCTTATAAACCATGCCGTAGGTGTTATATTTATATTTTCTACTATTGCAGTTGCATCTACATGTCCTAAAACATAATGCCCTCCTAAATAGCCATTGGGCTGCATTGGTAATTCTACATTTACCTCTTGACCTACTTTATAATGACTAATGATGGTCTTTGCAATGGACTCGGTAGAGACGAAAAAATACATTTTATCGACATCCACTTTAGTCACGGTTAAACAAGCACCGTCCACAGCCACACTATCTCCTAATTGTACATTTTTTGCAAAAACAGACATTTCTACAACTAATTCCCAGCCGGTTTCATTTGGATGAATTGCTTGAATTATTCCTTTTTGTACAATACCTGTAAACATATGCTATGGTTTGAGTAATTTTGAAACGCAAAGATAAACGAATGACCAAGAAAGAGGCAATTGAGTACACGATTAATTTAGCGAAAAGCGTAAAAGAAAACGATATACGACCTAATCCATTTGTGGGCGCTATACTTCTTGACTCAAATAATGAAATTATTGGCAAAGGTTATCATCAAAAATTTGGAGGTCCGCATGCAGAAGTATTTGCAATTAATGAGGCACTTGCAAAAATTAAAGATTTGTCTGAAACAACCTTATATGTTAGCCTTGAGCCCTGTTCCCATTATGGTAAAACGCCACCCTGTTGTGATTTAATTATTGAACATAAAATTAAAAAAGTAGTAATTGCAAGCTTAGATCCGAATCCAAAAGTTGAAAGTGTAGAGCAATTAAAAAAAGCTGGAATTGAAGTTGAAGTATTGAACGAGACTTCTGCCATAACATTAAACAGAAGGTTTTTTACACAACATGTTTTAAATAGACCTTATTTTATTTTAAAAAGCGCTAGCACAATTGATGGGAAAATTGCCGATAGAAATAATAAAAGTAAATGGATTAGCAATTCAGAATCAAGACAATTTGTTCATTCAGCACTTAGATCTAATGCTGATGCGATTTTAACAACCTATAAGACAATTATTGAAGATAAGGCAAGTCTAACAATTCGAATAGATGGTACACCAATAAAAGAAACCAATGTAATTATAATAGACAAGGATCTTCATTTATTAAAAGAAATCAATAAAGCACTTCCTATCTTTTATAAAAGATCAAATACAAAAATTTATTTTATCACAGCTAAAGCAAGCAATCCAATTATTGACAAAAACATTGAATTTATAGAAGGCGAATTCAATTCAGAAGGATTGGTTTTCAAGTCTGTGGCAAATGAATTATTAAATAGAGGCTTTTACACCATTCTTACGGAAGCAGGGAAAAAATTAAACTCTAGCCTTATTGATCAACGTTCAGCAGATGAATTGTATTTGTTCATTGCTCCTAAAATTTTAAATGACCAAGAAGGTGTTGCTCTTTTAGGAAATGATAAAGCAAACAACATCAATGATACGTTCAATCTAGAACTTGAGCATATTCAGCGGTTCGAAGACGATGTACTATTACACTATAAATTTAAGCAAGACTTTTGCTAATTCAAGCTTACAGCTGCATCGGAAGTTCCATCAATAAAATTTCTGCATCGGGTGTTAATGCCTTCAATTCAAATTGATCAAAGTCAGTGATGCCTAATGCGTCACGCTCATTTAATTTTTGGCCTGCAATTTCAAATTGCCCATATAATACAAAAGCGTACATGCCATTGCCAACTTTTTTAATATCGTAGGTTGCATTCGTATCTTGATCAAATTTTCCAATATGAAACCATGCATCTTGATGAATCCATACGCCAGCGTCTTCTGGATTAGGAGATAGTACTTGTTGTAATTTATTAACTCGATCCGTCGGGTCTAAAGTGATTTGATCGTAACGCGGTGTGACATCTTTTTTATTTGGAATCACCCAAATTTGTAAAAACTTAACAGGCTTATCTTTGTTTTTATTATACTCACTATGCTTGATACCAGTTCCAGCACTCATCACTTGAATATCTCCATGCTTAATCACTGTGTTGTTCCCCATGCTATCCTGATGTTCTAAATCACCTTCCAATGGAATAGAAATGATTTCCATATTGTCGTGTGGATGCAATCCAAAGCCCATACCTGCGGCTACAAAGTCATCATTTAACACACGTAAGACGCCAAAATGTATTTTTTCTGGATTATAATAATTAGCAAAACTAAAACTGTGTTTGCTATGTAACCAACCATGATTAGCGTCTCCTCTTGAATCTGATGTATGTAAAACTGTTTGCATAATTAATTTATAAAAATCTTAAAATGGATATCGTTTAAATTATTTTAATTTATTAATCTTCTAATTGCCCAAACTTCCCGTCATTGAAATCATTGAAAGCTTGAACCAATTCATCTCTTGTATTCATTACAAATGGCCCATGCGCTGCAATAGGTTCACCAATCGGTTCGCCACTAGCCACTAATACTTTTGCATTTTCAATTGCTTCAATGGTGAAAGTAGTTCCTTTTTTATCCATCTCTACAAAATGATCTACAGGTATGGATGCACCATCGTTTATTTTGATACTACCTTCAATCACAATCAAAAATGTATTCTGTGTAGCAGGAAAATCAAAATCAACTTTAACCCCTTTTTCTAAAATTGCATTTTGCAAATGCACTTCTGTAAAGGTATTTGCTGGGCCTTTTTCTCCTTTATAATTTCCTGCAATCACTTCTACATAACTTTTGCCATCTTCTAAAACCACTTTATGCATTTGATCATTAGTGATTGCCTGGTATTTTGGTGCAGACATTTTATCCTTGGCAGGAAGATTCACCCAAAGCTGCACCATCTGAAATTCACCACCTGTTTTTGCAAAAGATTCCGCGTGGTATTCTTTATGCAATAAGCCAGATGCAGCTGTCATCCATTGCACATCTCCTTCATTAATGATACCTGAATTACCAAAACTATCATGGTGCGCCACTTGTCCTTTATAAGCAATTGTTACAGTTTCAAAACCTCTATGCGGATGAACACCTACACCCTTAGGAGCTGGACTTGGGGGGAAAACAAATTTAGACCCATAATCGAGCATGATAAATGGATCCATTCTTTGCATGGACAATGCAGGAAAAGAAGGGATAAAATTATGAACCCTAAATCCATCTCCTACCATATGAGGTGCAGGTGGAGCATATATTTTTGCGATGTTTTTCATTTTCGATGTTTAAACATCAAAGTTAAGCATTTTCTAAGATAAAAACAATTGCTCCAGTAATAAACCCTATGAAAGCAATCCAACTTATATTCTTAAGGTACCAGAAAAAATCGATTTTCTCCAAACCCATCACTGCTACTCCAGCTGCTGAGCCAATAATGAGTACAGAGCCTCCAGTTCCCGCTGTATAAGCTAGTAATTCCCAGAAATAATGGTCTGTTGGATAAATATCCAATCCGTACATACTTTGTAATGCTGCAACTAAAGGTACATTGTCTAAAATTGAGGAAAGTAACCCAATAATCATTGCAATAATTTTAATATCCCCGATAGTTTGGTCCATCCATAAAGCTGATTGTTTTAACAAACCAACCTGATCCAACGCAGCTATACTCATTAAAATGCCAAAGAAAAATAAGATACTTGGTGTATCAATTTTCCTAAGTGCATGATTGACTGATAAGGTTCCTTTTTCATCAATATCTTTTTTACTATGCATTAATTCTGTCAAGACCCACATTAGACCAAGACTAAAAAGCATTCCCATGTAAGGAGGCAAATGCGTGATTGTTTTAAAAACTGGAACAAACAAAAGGCATGCAATGCCTATAAAAAAAACCAAGTTTCTATCTCTTGCATTTGAAAGTGCATTCTGATTCGTGATTGTAGTTTCATGTAAATCTATTGTTCCTTTTATTCTATAACTTATAATTAAAGTAGGCACAACCATACATGCTAAACTCGCTAAAAATGTTTCTTTTATGATGTTCAATGGTGTTACTTGATGCCCAATCCATAACATTGTTGTAGTCACATCTCCTATTGGACTCCAAGCCCCACCAGCATTTGATGAAATAATAACTAAACCAAGTAATTGCCATTTAACCATCTTGTCTTTTACCAATTTATTTATAATAGAGATCATTACAATGGTACTTGTAAGATTATCCAATACCGCAGATAAGAAAAATGTAACTAATGCAATCGTCCAAATTAATTTTGTTTTATTAGTTGTTTTGATTTTCTCTGTGATATTTTGAAACCCATCATGTGCATCAATCAATTCTACAATGGTCATAGCGCCAAGTAAGAAAAAAACAATTTCTGCAATACTAGATAAATGATGCCCTAAAGCATTTAGGGATTCGGCTTTATAATTGGGACTTAACACTAGTATAGTCCAACAAATTACAGCAGTTATAAGTGCCGTTGCTGCTTTATTTATATTTATTGAATGCTCAAGCGTAATGAGCAAATATCCAAGGACAAAAACGACTAAAAGTAATCCTACCATGATCTAAAAATTGGGGTCAAATAGAGCACTAAAATACCCTGAAAAAGGCAATAAATTCAATATTTTAAGCGTTTTTAGGTTTTAAAGTAAAATTTACTTTAATCGTAAATAAAGAAGCGAAAAATGACCTTGATTTGAGGGTTTAATCGAAGCAAATGGAAAAAATAAATATATCAAAATCGCTGTTAAAGTTGTTTGGTTTAATCAGACTCGAAAAGAAAGAAATTACAGCTTTGTACTTACTTTCAATCCTTTCTGGATTAATTCAACTGTCTTTGCCCTTGGGGATTCAAGCAATCATCAACTTTGCAATTGTTGCATCTGGCAAAACGAAGCTACCTGCATCCATGTGGGTATTGATTATTTTAGTCGTAGCTGGTGTGTTATTCACCGGCATGCTTAAGATTAGCCAAATGAAAATCGTGGAGAAAATCCAACAAAAGCTGTTTACAAGATACGCATTTGAGTTCTCTCATAGAATTCCAAAATTGAACATCAAAAAAATTGACACCTACCACTTACCAGAATTAGTGAATCGTTTTTTTGATATCCCTACATTGCAAAAAAGTATTGCAAAACTTTTATTAGATATTCCAACAGCTGTAATTCAATTGTTTTTTGGATTAATTCTTTTGTCTTTCTACAATTCAGTATTTATCGTTTTTGGTTTTCTTCTTCTTGTAATCCTTTATCTAATTCTTTATATCTCTTCGCCTAAAGGATTTGAAGCTTCTCTAGAAGAAAGCAATTACAAATATGATATAGCAGGCTGGATTCAAGAAATAGCAAGAGGTATAAAAACATTTAAGTTTTCAAATAAGTACAATCTGCATTTAGATAAAACAAACAATTTATTGAAAGGCTACCTTACCTATAGAACAAAACATTTTGAAATTTTAAAAATTCAATATTGGTCATTAATTGTGTTTAAAATTTTAATTACTGCCTCTATGTTGATCGTTGGTGGTATTTTATTAATTCAACAACAAATTAATATTGGTCAATTCATTGCTGCAGAAATTATCATTTTGACAATTTTAAATGCAGTTGAAAAATTAATTGTAAGCCTAGAGACTGTTTATGATGTTTTAACAAGTGTAGAAAAAATTAATAAAATAACAGAGAAGCCAATAGAAACAGAAGGTAGTTATGAGTTTGAGGCAAAGAAAGGGATTGCAATAGAAGCTAAATCATTAAGCTTTGGGTTTGATGAAATTAAAGTCCTTCACAATCTTGATTTCTCAATTCAATCCGGTCAGAGAGTAGCAATTATGGGTGATGGAGATTCCGGAAAAACAGTTTTATTGAGAATTCTAACCGGAGCTTTTCAGGATTTCGATGGGAGTTTAACTTTCAATCAAGTGCCAATTAATAATTATAAACTAGATAGTTTAAGAAGTCATATTGGAATTTATCTCCAGAAACAAGATATTTTTTCTGCGACACTTTGGGAGAACCTGACATTAGGCAATCCTAATATCAAAGAAGAGGAAGTGTTGTCTGTTTTTAAAATAGTTGGTTTGCAGGATTTCTTTGGTTCCTTAAAATATGGATTCGATACGGAGATGGAACCAACTGGGAAAAAGTTAAGCTCTTCTGTTGTTCAAAAAATACTAATCACTAGAGCTTTATTAAATGCGCCAGAGATGTTGTTACTAGACGAGCCTTTAAAATTGATTGCGGAAGATCAAAAACAAACATTGCAAAATTATCTATTTGGATTAAAAGATGTAACAATGATCATAACTACTAAAGATAAGGAGATAGCAAGAAAATGTGATCTGGTAATTCATTTAGAAAAAGGAAGTATTCAATCAATCGAAAAGCCAATTCAATCAAAATAGATCATTCATGAAAACATTACTTGAGAAAATTGAGAAAGAAACTGGGAAAAACTATTCCGCATTCGAAAGTATCTATTCTGTAAATATTGAGCGACGTATTAAAAATATTTTTATCGCTTTGCTATCAAGCGGATTAATTATTCTATTTATTCCATGGACGCAGAATATAAATACAACAGGCATTGTTACTACCCAATTTCAGGACCAAAGACCACAACAAATTAACAGTATCATTCCTGGTAAAATAGTGAAATGGTGGGTTAAAGAGGGTGATTATGTAAAAAAGGGGGATACCATTGTTGAATTAGCGGATATCAAAGACGACTATTTAGACCCGCAATTAATTGAACGTACCCAAGACCAATTAGACGCAAAGAGACAGAAAGTTGACTTTTATGCTTCAAAAATTGTGAACTCAAAAAATCAGATTACTGCTTTGGAAGAAGGATATAGATTAAAAGAACTATCCGTAAAAAACAAAATACAACAACTTGAAAGAAAAATTTTAATTGATAGTGCCGAGCTAGCTGCTGCAAGAATTGATTTAGAAATTGGAACAAGTCAGATAAACAGAGCAAGTAAAATGTTGGCAGATGGCATTATATCTTTGACAGATTTTGAAAAAAGAACACAAACTTTTAACAAGGCAAAAGCAGGCTTTCAAGAAAAGCAGCAAAAATTCTTGAATTCAAAACAAGATATTTTTATTGCAAAAGTGGAATTGAATGGCATCAAGCAAGAGTATGCAGACAAGATTTTTAAATTAAAAGGAGAGATTGACAATGCCAATAGCGAAAGAAGTACTGTGATAGCAGATGTTGCTAAGAACGAGAACCAACTTAGTAATTATAAAATTCGTGGAAGCCAGAAATGGTTAATCGCACCACAAACTGGTCAAATTATTAAAGCAAAAAAAGCAGGTATCAATGAAATCGTTAAAGATGGCGAGATGATTGTAGAAATCGTTCCTAGCACCTTCTTATACGCTGTTGAATTATTTGTAAAACCTATGGACCTGGCTTTATTAAACAAAGGACAAGACGTACGTCTTCAATTTGATGGTTACCCTGCTATTGTATTCTCCGGATGGCCTAATACAAGCTATGGTACATTTGCAGGAAAAATAAGCGCTATAGAATCCAATAGAAATGAAAATGGCAAATTCAGGGTATTGATTATCCCTGATAGTGCCACAAAGCATTGGCCAACAAATTTAAAAATAGGTACAGGTGTTCAAGGATTTGCACTGTTAAACGATGTGCCTATTTGGTATGAATTATGGCGTCAGTTAAATGGATTCCCTCCAGACTTTTATACCATTGAAAAGAAAGGTAAAGACAATAAGACATATGAAAAGTAAGTCGATCAATAAGTTCATTTTAATGTTAATGATGCCCATCTCAGTATTTGCACAAAATACACTGAGCATTAGTAACGCATTAGAACTAATCAATCAATACCACCCGATTGCTAAACAAGCAAATCTTAAAGTAGATATGTCTAAGGCTGCTTTAATGACATCGAGAGGGGCTTTTGATCCTGCTTTTTATGTAAACAATGAGCGTAAAACCTTTGACGGAAAAAATTATTTTTATTATAGTAATCCTGAGTTAAAAATACCTACTTGGTTTGGTGTGGAAGTGAAGGCTGGTGTTGAAAATAATTACGGAGATAAAATTAGCGGAGAAACCACTTTAGGCAAAAGTAGTTATGTTGGGGTTTCTGTTCCCTTATTGAAGGACTTATTAATTGATAAGAGACGATCTGATCTTGCTCAAAGTAAAATACTTGTTCAATTAACTAAAGAAGAGAGACAATTAATAATTAACGACTTGTATTTGGATGGTGCAAGTTCTTATTGGCAATGGGCGTATGCATATCAGAAGCAAATGGCGTTTTCAACCATTCAAAAAAACACCAAAGACAGGCTAAATTTTATAAAGCAATCTTTCCAGTCTGGAGATAGAGCTGCCATTGATACTGTGGAAGGTCTACTTCAGCTACAAAATATCATGAACTTACAGAGTCAAGCTTGGGCAGATCAAATTGAGGAACAAAGTAAGCTTAGTAATTTTTTATGGAATGACAAGCTACAACCATACGAATTAAATGAAACCATCTCTCCTGATAGTAGTTGGTTAACGATGGACTTAAGACAGGTACAAATTCCGTCTTTGATCCAAGTGATTGAGGAAGCAAACCAAATTCATCCTAAGCTAAAAATGTTGGATTTTAAAACTGATATCTTAAAAGTTGAGAGACAGTATAAATCACAAAATTTACTTCCAACCTTTAGAGTAAACTATAATTTTTTAAATAAAGGTTATGAGTTCTCCAGTATAACTGGCCAGCCTCTATATAATAACAATTACAAGGCTGGAGTTCAATTTGGCATGCCACTTTTTCTTCGTCAAGCTAGAGGTGATTTAAAACAAGCCAATATAAAAATTGCGCAACAAGCTGAAGAAACTAAACAGGTAAAATTAGAGATTGAAAATAAAATCAAAAAATACTACGCTGAATTAATTGCACTAAAAAATCAAGAAGGGGTAACCAATAATAGTGTAGAAAATGCTAAAAAATTGCTTGATGCCGAGATGCAACGTTTTGAAATTGGAGAAAGTAGCTTGTTTTTAGTGAATAATAGAGAAATAAAATACATTGAGCTTTTACTTAAAAGCTACGAACTGAAGTCTAAATTTTACAAAACACTTGTAGCTTTAAACTGGGCAAAAGGAAGTGTTTATTAAATCGATTGATTATAGCATTAGCTTATTAAGATGATGCAATTAAGGCTTATTGATGAATGAAATACTATACTCAGTCGCATTATCCCAATCCAGCATCGCATTGATTAATTTAAAAGAATGAAAGCTAACTAATTCATCAATATGAATTGCTTTAGCTTGAATAATACCCTCATTTAATAATTTTGCCCGTTGAGTACCTTCTAATAATGGCTCTGCTGGCGTATACCATTTGCACCCATCAAAAAATACAATATTCGCATAGGAACTATCTTTAACAAATCCTGCGTCATGCATGATGACCTCATCCTTGCGGGATTGCTTTAGCACTTCATTGATCCAATCTCTTTTCTCAAACTTAAAATCATACACTTTCCCCTCTATATCCACTAAAGAAAAGTTTAAATTTTTTTTGTACTGGTATGGTTGAAGTTCATAGTGAAAATTTCCGTTAAGCCCATAGCTTACCCGTAACTTATACAACCCGTTTTGAGGCAATGAAATGGTTTTTATTATTTGAGACAATTCAATTGTATTTTCAGGCATGTCAAAACCCTTAAGGGTTTTATTAACCCTTTCTTGATGCTGATTTAAATTATAAACCAGGCCGTCATTTACTTTTATGCTTTCAAAAAACTGGTACATAAACCTTTTTTATCATTTCTTGGTACTCTGCATTGGCATCACTCAAAAAGGTGATCCCACCTCCACTATGGTAAATATGGTCTGCACCTAAATAGCGGATTAATACGCAACTATCCAGATTAACACCATCAAAATAACCTGCTATGCCTGTATAATAGCCTCTTTCTTGTCCTTCTATTTGAGCAATCAATTCTATCGTCTTATTTTTGGGTGCACCTGAAATTGAGCCTGCAGGTAATAAATCGTAAAGCATAGATCCAATCTTAGACGCGTAATCAGCTGGCAACACTCCTTCAATAGCTGAACTTACTTGACCTATCTTTCCCTCATGGGTTTGAATTTCTTCGTAATACCTAAAATTAGTCACCTTCACTTTAGTTGCCACCCTACTTAAATCATTCCTTAATAAATCTACAATAGTGGCATGTTCAGCAAGTTCTTTGGTGTCATTTAGGATGGACTCTTTTGCATTAGGTAGGCTTGCGTCAATTGTGCCTTTCATTGGGAATGTGGCGATATTTCCTTCCTTTATTTGGACAAATGTTTCCGGAGAAAAAGAGATAAACTCATTCTTTAGCCAAATCACATATTTAGATTGTGCTTGGTTAAAATAAGTTTGAAAATTATCTTGATTGCTTACAGGTGTAGGAATAGTAAGGTTAATCAAAAAACTATCCCCCCTATGCAATGCTTCCATCACTTTTTCAAACTTTAAAGTATAGTCCTTAAAAGATATGGGCGTTTTAATTAAATTTTCTGGATTTGATGCTACCGAAGCAACAAAAGAACGACTACTATATCCTGATAAATTAAACTTGTATTGAAAATTATCCGGGCATTCATCAGCTAGCCATGCCAGTGGTTTTTTTTGTTCAAAATCTATTAAAAATAAGAATGGCTTTTTTTGCGCACCCCAAGCATTCAGTTGTTCTACAAAATCCATTTACAAGCTATTGTAATACTTAATCAATTCAATTAAACTTGCTTCGTTCTTAAGATTTAATTTTTGTTCTTCTATATATTTTTTTAAAGCTGCCTCTTTATCCTTTAATAAATTAAGCAAACTATACTTGTCTTTTTTTATTCTAGACATTACACCATCCTTTAAAAGATACATATTCTCATAAGTGGCAAACTCTTTATAACGTTCGCCAGAAAGATCATTGTTACGCTCTTGTATGGATTTATACACAGACTTTAATAAACTAGTCTTGTCATTATATAAGATTTGATAAAACGAAATTCGATTTTGATTATCAATTGGCGGGAAGCCACATTGAAAAACCTGAAGTTCTTGACCGGATTCTTTTGGTACAGTGTAAATTATTTCTGTCGCCATACCTTTTCCTAAAAAGCCCTCTTGTCCATTAGAAGCGATAAAATTGACTTCGTGCTCTAATAAATTAATCCTTGCTTTTATATCGTTATAAACCCTGCCATCTTTTAAGGTGATTCTTGCTAACTGGTAGTCGGCTTGATCGTATACATTGCCTACAATGCCATCGTATTTATTTATAAATGCTTGCCCGTTGACATCGCTAATAAATAATTGTTGACCCCATTTTCCAGTTGTTGATATTGTATTTTTTTGTGCATTTAAATCGCAAAACATTAAAAATGTAAACGAAAATAAGAAAAAGAAATTTTTCATGGGACCAATTTTATACCTTAAAGTTACTATAGGTGCATAAAAAAACAAGACCCCGAAGGGTCTTGTTTCAAAATATTACCTAAATAGTAATTATTGCTTAGGATTCTTAGTTGGAGCAGAACCTGGTTCAGCTGGATTGTAAGCTAATTCATTATCTGGAACATCCCAATAGTCTAAGAAACCATAAACTATTGTTGCATTTGTATTAACAGCACCAGTTGAAGAAATTACAACTGCACCAGTACGAGATTTGTCTGGAGCAATGATTTCCCAACGACGAGCATCATAGAATGATAAGCCTTTGAATGCTAAAGCAATTCTACGCTCTCTTCTTAATTGCTCATAAGCAGCTGCTTGAGTTAAACCAGTACCTAATGGTGCTAAACCAGCACCTTGGTAAGTTCTTACTGCATCGATAGAAGCAGCACCCAAGTCAACTTGTCCTGTCATAATCAAAGCTTCTGCTTTCATTAATTCATTCTCTTCGTATGAACCTGCAATTGTGATTTCATTTGCACCAATTGTGTTGTTCGCATATGTGTATACACCAGTTAAGCCATTGCCACCATACTTTAAGCTATAACGTGTATTGAAAGAGTTACCGCGATCTGTATTGAACAAACCAACAGAAGCCAATGTGATCACGTTTTGATCTCTACGCTTATCACCAGCTACGAACTCTTGTACCCAACGCTCACTTAGTTTATAAGTATTTGTTGAACCAGTTGTTGCAGCCTGGCCCACTTTATCTGCTACAGTAGACTCGATAAAGCTACCATTTGCATCTGTACGAGCAGTAAACACTAAATCTGTAGCTCTTACACCGTCGTTAGCCAATGTTAAAACATTTGACCATTGAGAACTAGACATGCTAGCTTTTGTGTTGTTCACTAAGATGTTACGCGCTTTCATTGTATTGATATTACGCTTCCACATATCTACAGTCAAAATTCCACCCTTACCTTTTTGCAAATAAGCAGGAATTAATTTTCCTAACATTGCTGTGTAATCAGCAGTAGATGAAGCAGCGCCTAATGCAGTTACCGCTTTATCAAAGTTAGAAGATGCTTCTGCAATGATTGCTTCCTTAGAAACATATTTGCCATTTGTTAAAACAGCATCTGTTGGTTGATTTTGGATAATACCTGCATAATAAGTAGAACCGATTCTGCTATACGCATAACCTTTCCACCAATAAGCCCAAGCTTGGATAGTTGCTTTTTTAGTAGCAGCACCAGAACCAGTAAATGTAGTTTTATCTGCCAACTCCAAAATTTTATTTGAAGCAGCAATCATATTATACATATAAGCCCACTCGTAGAAAGTAGTATTACTTCCACCTTGTGAGTTTTGGTTTGCATAACGTACTAATTCATACTGAGTTTTAGGGTTACTTGGATTCAATACTACTGTACCGTTATCCAAAGTCACCTTATTAGGACAACCGATTTGGTTCATGAAAGCATTTGCTGCTTCTGCACCAATCACGTCACCCATGATTTCAGAAAATCCCATGGCACCCGCCCAAAAACGGCCGTATACACCATCAGAATATTTCAAGTTGTAAAAACCATTTAAGTAAATGGTACCCTGTGCCAAAGCAATTGCACCATTTTCATTTTGTGCACTACTAGGAGTAGGTGAGTTTACGTTGGTAATATCAAGATCTTTCTTACAAGCAGTTAAGCTTAAAGTAACCCCTAATATTCCAACCAAAATTTTATTATTCTTCATTGCTAATAATTTTAAAGATTAAGGTTTAAAATCCTACGTTCAAGCCTACAGTGTAAGATTTTGTGTTAGGAATAGTATTGTGGTCAAGACCGCGATCAAATGCTGAGTTCGTAGAATAGTTCACCTCAGGATCCATACCGGAGTATGGAGTGAAAGTTAACAAGTTACGACCAGATAATACTAATTGTAAGCGATTTGCAAATTTGATTTTAGTCAATTTAGCAATATCAACTCCAAAAGAAAGATTTCTTAAACGCCAGAAAGAAGCGTCTTCGTAGAAATAATTCTTAGTACCATTTGCAGCACCACCAGCATACACACTTCTGTAGAATGCAGTAAATGCTTGAGTTTCACCATTGATAGTAACAGGAATGTCATAATCAGAGTGAATACCATCACGATACATCCATTGCTTAGTTTGGTTATACAAGTGTGCACCTGCAACCCAATCCCATTGCATGTTGAATGTGAAGATTCCTTTATACTGTAAATTATTAATGAAACTCATGTTGAATTTAGGGTTAGGATCACCTAAACTTGATTGACCTGGAATTGCTACAGTTTGCTTAGTTGCTTTATTCACAACCCAACCATTGCTAGCCACTTCATATAAAGATCTTGAAGCTTCAGGAATTACTGGTAAGCCAGTAGCTGGATTAACTTCTGTTAATGATTTCATTAACTTAAATCCAAAGAATTGTCCAATCTTATAACCTTGTTGTAATGTAATACCTACGCTACCTGCAGAAGATAATAAGATTACCGGAGGTCCTTTTACGTATGAAATTTCAGAATTTTGTTGAGAGTAATTGGTGATGAAATCCCAATTAAAATCTTTACCAGAATACACGTTCAAGTTTAATGAAGCTTGTAAACCGTTAGATTTCAAACCAAACGCATTATCTAATTTACCACCCACACCTGTTGAAGGTGCTGCGTCCACTCTGTAGATAGCATTTGCAGTTTCTCTATTCCATAATGTAGCAGAGATATTTGCTGTTTTTAACCATTGTCCTTTACCTAAATTCAAAGTGAAGTCTGTACCATATTCAGTTTCTTTAGATAACTCAACTGATAAGTTTGGATTTGGATTTGTTGTAGGGAAAGTAAATACACTTGATCCACCTAAGTTAGCTGCACCCAATACAGTAAAACGTTGGAATGCACCAGGTTGGATACCCGCTTCTCCATAACCTGCTCTTAATTTGAATTCAGGAATTAAGTTTGAGATTTTTGAATTCTGCCAGAACTTTAAGTTAGATAAAGTAAGGAAGAAATCACCTCTAGGGAAAGTTTGTGCAGTTGCACCAGAACCGAATGCAGATGAGAAGTCACTTCTAACACCTACAGAGAAACCTGTAAAGTTAGAGTACTCAAATCTTTGGTTTGCTAAGATACCATAAGTTACAAATGGCTCAATATAATCTGTCAATACTCTATAAGTAGCTGCTTGAGCCATATTCCATGGTGCATAACCAGGGCCATCAAAACCTGCAGCTGCGAAAGATCTGTATTGATTACGACGGTAATCAAATGCAGCTGTTGTGAAAGTTTTTAAAGGAATATTGATATTGAAATCTTTTTCGAAATCTGTACGGAAGTTCACTGTTCCAATAAAGTTTTGGAAAGTTGTTCTGTCTACGAAATTGTTGATTTCACCTGTTGTAAACGCTGTAGGTGCTGGAGAATAGTTATACATATAACGATTCTGTAACACTCTATTTTTGTTATCCCATTGTTCATCATACTTGTACGTTGTATTATTATTGTTGTAGTTCAACGCATACTTCGCATCTAATTCTAAGAACTTAGGTAACTTATAGTTTAAGTTAAAGCTTTGGATAACATCTACAGTTGCAATTAAAGTTCTAGACTCCTGATTCGTAGAGAATGGGTTTGAGTGGTTTACGCCACCTGCTGCACCAAAATATGTCGCGTATTTGCCATCTGCATTCTTTTGATCGAAAGGCAAGAATGGACGTGCATTGTTAATCGCGAAAACGATACCACGACCAGTTTGGTCATTTAAAGTATTCTTTGTGTAAACTAACTGAGTTGTACTTGTAAATTTCAAACCTTTAGCTAATTCAAAACCTAATTTAGAAGTTAAGTTAGAACGAGAGAAAGCACCATTGTTGATGAAGTTTGAATTTTGTTGGTTGTTAGATGCAGAGAACAAGAAATCAAACTTGTCTTTTGCACCAGACATTGTAACAGAGTTGTTCAATGCATAACTTTGTTGTAAGAACATCTTGTAATGGTCGATGTACTTTAAGTTTGCGTTGTATGGCTTATTTTGGTAACTAGTTACACCTAAAGAGTTGTACTGTACGTCACCATTGTAAACCAATGTAGAAGGATCTAGAGTCATGATAGCTCCAGAACCAGTCAATACATTATTATTAGCATCTGTAACGAACGCATGGTTTTTAGCTTTAGATAAACCACCAATGTTTAATAATTCATTGGTTGTTGCACTTGAACTAAATTCAATGTTTACTTTTCCGCCTTTACCTTTTTTAGTAAATAATTGGATTACACCATTCGCACCTTGCGCACCATATAAAGACGCAGCAGCAGCACCTTGTACTACCTCTACTCTTTCAATAATGTTTACGTCGATTGAGTTTAAACTTGTACCACGTGCTTCAATACCATCGATCAAGATCATTGGTGAAGTTCCACCTTGTACAGAGTTAATACCTCTTAATAAGATTTGTAAAGGACGACCAGGGTTACCGTTGGTACTGCTAATTTGAGCACCCGCGATTTGACCAACTAATTGTTGACCAACATCACCTGTTGGAACTTTAACTTGGCTAGAAAGGTTTACAGATTCAACTGCAACCGCTAACTTCTTCTTACTAGTAGCTGCACCAACACCAGTAACTACAACCTCGCTCAAAGCCTTCACGTCAGAAGTCAAAACGATTGTTAAATTAGCATTGTTTGCAGATACTTGCTTGCTTTCAAAGCCTAAAGCTGAAACCAATAAAGTAGCTCCTTTTTTTACCGAAATTGTAAATGTACCATCGTTGCCAGCACTCACACCTTTAGTTGTGCTTTTCTCAAGAACACTTGCTCCGGCAACAGGATCATTCTTTTCATCAATAACCTTACCGGTTATAGTAACTGTTTGTGCGAAACCAACCATAATGGTCATTAAAAATGCACAAACACTTACAATGATTTTTTTACTCATGTTGTTTTGTTTTGTTATTAAAATTTTCTAAAGAATGGGTGCATTTAAAAGCAAATTGTGATGAGCGGTAATTGCACCTTCTCGTTACGAATATAATGTAGATTTAACAATTTCATAACTAAAAAAAATAAAAAAATCAGCAAAATGTATAACGAACGTTCGCTTTAAAGTGTACTTCAATCGATGTTTAAACTTTATAAAAGTTTGATTAGATCACATTATGAAAGTTAAATAAGGATAAAATACTTGATAATGAATAGCTTAAGATCAAAAAACAGATAGATTAAATTTAAACTACCAATATGCTTATTTTTAATACCTAATAACCGATTTATGAAAATTTACTATTTCTTATGTTTCCTTTTTATCACACTGACAGCTCAAACGCAGACTTTAAACAATTTTAGTTTAAAAGATATTGGCCAGTCTATGTTAATAGTAACAGACGGCAATGGTAAAACAGTGAATATGGGCTTAGATATGGAAAATTACGGCTCACCATTTTTTGATACAGAATTTAATTACGGTGATATTCAATTAGAAAATGGACAGCAGTACCAAAATATACTGGTTAAAATCAACCTTTTAAGTAATGAGGTTATTTTTAAGAGCGATGACGGAAAAGAATTAGCAATTCTTCCTGCAATCAAATCTGTTGTATTAAAAAAGAATGGTGGAAATATATTTTTCGAATACGGGTACCCAGCGTTTGAAAAGCAAAACAAAAAAACTATTTATCAAGTTTTAACAAAGGGCGAGACAAGTGTTTTAAAATATTTTTTTGTGCAAGTCACTGAAGCAAAGCCATACAGCAGCGCAACTATGTTAAGAACAATCGAAAAATTCCCAAAACTATTTGTGTACAATAAAAACATTGGACTACAAAGAGCACCAAAATCAGAGGAGGATATCGCAGTCGTATTTAAAAATGATGCTGCACAGGTCAATAAAATTATTGCTGATAAGAAATTGAAAATTAAGAAAGAAGAAGATCTAATGAAATGTATATCCTTGTTGAATTTAAATTCCTCTAATTAATTGCTATTGGAGGCAATAATATCTTTGATAATTTTCAAATGATGGTTGGTGTGAATGAATAGAAATTTGAATGTTTGATCTCTATTTAATGCGCCAAAAAAAGGATGCATGAAATATTGATTCGCTTCACAATCTTTTAAATAGGCTAATGCCTGATGGGTTTGATTGATACTTTCTTCAAGTAATTCAAGGGTTAAATCTTCTGAAGGAATAACCACTCTTGGCGCTTTTGCTTTTCCTCTAGGTATGTAACCTGATAAGAAAACCCAAAATCGGTTAAAGTTGAATTTTGACTTAAATAATTTTGGATCCGACTGAGCAACAGTGGCAGTAATTTGTTTGATCACTAACAAACTATGTTCAATATGCCATCCTACAGATACCTCAGAAACTGTTTTATTTATATTCTCACAAAATTTCAATAAATCCGATAACTCTTTTAACTGTGCTTCTACTTTTCTCATAAGATTTTAAAATTACAGCATATCAACCGAATTGATTCAATTAAAATTCAATAATAAATCCAATGGTTGGAATAAATGTGCCTTCAGCATTTTCTAAAAAATACGGAATTGCATTACTGCCATTCATTTGCACTGGCTGTCCATTATTACTCAAAAAAGCAGAGTTGTCGTCTTTTCTTTTGAAGGTATACTGAGGAGATCCAGTGCTTTTAGAAGCATAAAAATTTTGAATATCAATATAGAAATCGAAAGTTGTTTTCTTATAGTTCCATTTTTTATCTAGACGAATGTCACCAGAATGAAAAGCTTTTAACCTTAATGTATTCACTTTGTCATAATCAAAAACACCAGACCCTAATGTTAGATAATTCAATCTACTTTGCTCTAAATTATAAGGTGTGTAAGGTGCTGCACCTTGGTATCTAAATTTGATACCTAATTCCCAGTTTCTTGGTAATTTATATCCTGCTGTTGCGCTAATCAAATGTCTATTATCCCAACTTGCAGGTACGAATTTTTTATTTGTTCCAGTAAACTCGCTCCAATAGAGTGTGTAACTGAAAACCCCAAAGAACTTATCTGTTAATTTCTGTTGCGCAAAAAACTCAAAACCATAGGCCTTCCCTTTTCCATCTTGTTGGATTGGCTCATTTCCAATTGCACCAAACTCAATCCCTTTATTTGCAAGACTTATATTATCTAAAATACTTACTGGATAGTTATTATACCCTTTGTAAAAACCTTCGAAAGTAAATCTAGTGGTACTAGATGGTAGGTATTCAAATCCAGCAACATAGTGATTAGATTGGATATACTTGCCCGGATTAGTTGTGCCGTTGTTCGAATAAGCTAACTGCGTGTAACTTGGCAAACGATAATAAGTACCATAGCTCGCACTAAAATTCCAAGCATTACTTAATGCATAACTTAAACTAATCCTTGGGCTCAATTGTTCCAAAGGATTTTGACTACTTGTTTGGTAATTATTTGCATCTGCTCTAATACCAGTGCTAATTGCAAGTCGGTCATCAAACAATCTTGTGCCTAGTTGTGCAAAGCCACCATACCTTAAAAAGTTAACACCCGTATTGGTATTGAAGGTGATTGCATTTTGAATGGTATTACCAGCGCTATCCTTTAATGCGGGTCTGAACAATTGATAAAATGCATTATCAAATTGAACATATTGTGCAACAAGACCGTAGCTTAAACTTACATTACGTATGTTTTTTGTCACATCAAAACGAAATTTATTTTCTGTTTCATTACTTCTTATTTGATAAGTACGCGTAGCTTCGGATGGCTTTTCGTTGTCCTCATACCTGTCTGCTTGATTGTCTAAAGTGTTTCTACTTACAGATAAATTCCAATAACCATCCTGAGTTAATTTCTTCAATGATAAGCCAATCGTGTAGTTCCACTGATTAATCAATGGATTACTATTAATTGCAAATAATTTTTCTGGTGTCGCTTCTTTTGGCGCTGCCAATTTAAAATCATCGATAGCAGCTAAACCAATAGTAGTAAGCGTTGTCTTGTCATTTATTTTTGTTGTAGTCTTGAATTGATAGTCCCAGTAATTAGGACGTATTGGCAAGTCTAAAGCTTTAAAAAGTAATTCTAAATAACTTCTTCTAACAGAAGCTAAGAAAGTCGTCTTTTTAGAAATGGGTCCATCTAAAGTAGCAGCGACTTCCGTACCACTCATTCTAAAGTTTCCTTGTAGCTTATTTGGATTACCATTTTTTTGACGGAATTGAAAAACGCTACTTAATGCATTGTCATACCTTGCATCAAATGCTGATGTACTTAATTTAACATCTTGAATAAAACTTACATTCAGAATACCTTGTGGACCACCACCACTTCCTTGCGTGCTAAAGTGATTGATGATGGGCACTTCGATTCCATCTAAATAAAATACATTTTCACTTGGTGCACCACCTCTAATAATAATATCATTTCTAAAAGTTCCGCCAGCAGCACCACCGCCTACTCCAGGTAAAGATTGAATTACTTTACTAATATCAAAATTCCCTCCTGGGTTTGCTTTGATATCTTCGGATGTTAATCTTTGGATACTTAAAGGACTTTCTAATGTAGTTGCTTTTGCAGTATTTCTTCTGCCAGTGACAGTCACTGAATTTAATAAATTGATAGATGGCTCTAATTCAATTGTTAAAATATTTTCATTACCAGATGTGACAATGACATTGGTCAATAATTTTTCTTGAATTCCAATTCCTGTGATTTTAATAGAATAGGCGCCTGGTAACAAACTTGTAAACCTGAACCCTCCAGTACTATCGGATATCAATTTTGCGCCAGATGGAGCAAGCGCGACTGTTAAACCACTTAAATTCTGTTGAGTTTTTCGATTGACCAATACACCGCTCAATTTGCCTGTATTTTGTACTTTATCTTGAGCTACTACTACATTTAGGCTTAAAATAATAGCCAATCCAACTAAAACCACCTTAGACAAACGCATATTCATTGTTTTAAATTCAAGTATAAAACAATGAAAAAGAAGGTTTTGTTTAAGAAATCGGCCTAAATCTTAGATTTTCTTTGCAATATGGTCTAAAACCTGAAATGCAGTCTCTGCCATCAGGTTCCCCTTATTGTCCAATAATGGGTTCACTTCGGTAAACTCTATACAACAAATTTTATCGCTTAGTAATAAGCCGTCAAAAAGTTGGATAATTTCTTCTGCAAAAAAACCAATTGGCACTGGAGTTCCAGTACCGGCAGAAACGTGATCACAGTCCATTGAATCCACGTCAAATGAAATATAAATTTGATCGCAATCTTGTAAACGCATCAAAGCTTTTTTTGTGCAATTGTCAATGCCTCTGATTCTTACTTCTTCTACTTTAAAAGATTTAATCTTATTTCTTTCTATCACTGCAGCTTCCGCATCTTCGAAATCTCTTAATCCGAAAAAGACTAAATCAGCAGCTTGCAATTTTTGTATTGGCGCACCAATATTTTTCATATTGCCCCAATGTAATTCTGTGGTTGCACCTGGTTCGTTTATTTTACATTCAAGGTTATCTTCCCAAAGTGCTGCAGCCAATGGCATACCATGAATATTACCCGATGGAGATGTAAAAGGAGAGTGCATATCTGCATGTGCGTCAATCCAAATCACACCTAATCTTTTTTCTGGCGCAGCTGCTTTAATCCCACTGATAGTACCTAATGCAGATGAATGGTCGCCAGATAAAACAATTGGAAAATAGCCATCCAAAATAGTTGTTTTCACGGCATCTGCAACGCGTTCACATTGCTCAACAACATGTTCTATTCTTTTAGCAAAATTGTTATTGTTTTTATTGTAAATCGTTTCGTTATGCGTTGCAACGTCCATGAATAAATGACGATGAAAAAAATCATTGCCTTGATTAATTGCAGCAATTTCTATTGCATCAATTCCCATGTCAGAACCTCTAGTTCCTGCGCCAATATCCGATCTATTTTTGATTAACTTAATTGTCATACAATCTACATTTCTTAAAAATCAAAACTAACGAATATAAATGGTACGAGAAATAGAACTTATTTTAAAATCATTTCCAATTGCAATTCTGCCAAGTCTATAGGGGTAATTTGTGCCATCTGAAAATTCAAAAATAAAATTAAAAACGCCTATAAAATCATCTACCGACCTAGACTTAAAAATAAAATTTATTGAACTGCTCGTTATCAAAGATTGGGTGATGTTTTTTGTTAATAAATCCAATTGAACAGTCCTTACATCTCCAATTTCCATGCTGCCTAAGAGATTATGAAGGGCGTATTTTTCTGAACCCGTTGTAGGCTTTAAAGAAATGTCAATTGAGGAAGCAAAAAGCAAGGGATCCTCAATGTTTGTTACATCCATATTAATTCTTGTTAAATAGACATCTGCCTTAGTGGGGATGCCTTGACCATTTGCAAAATGAGCGGTAATAACAGCAAGAAAGATTAATAGATATTTCATAGCTTTAAATTTAGTTTAAATTCATCAAAACCAATTGTTATAATTGTTTAAGAATTGGTAAATTACATTTATGAAAAAAATACTACTCTCCTTATTTGTTATCATAAGTTTAAGTGCGCAAGCTGGATCAGTTGATACACTAGAAATTCAAAGTCAATACCTGAAAAAAGGGACCAAGTTTGTAGTCATCAAGCCAACTAGTTCAAATGTAGACGAAACTTACCCTGTTGTATTTTTATTACATGGCTATGGTGGCAATTACGCACAATGGAGTAAAATTTCCCCTCAGTTGGCAAAATCTGCAGATGATTTAAAATTAATTTTTGTATGCCCTGATGGTGGTAAAGGAAGTTGGTATTTTGATAGTCCAATTGACAGCTCAATTAAATATGAATCCTACATTACTAAAGAATTGATTCCCTATATAGATGCTAATTTTAAAACTAAGGCCGAGCCTAAGTATAGAGCCATCACAGGCTTAAGCATGGGGGGACATGGCGCTATGTATTTAGCTATTAGGCATAAGGAATTATTTGGTGCCGCAGGAAGCACTTCTGGCGGTGTTGATTTCAGACCCTTCCCTAATAATTGGGATATTAAAGTAGCCTTAGGCCCTTATGAAACCAATCAAGAAAGATGGTACGACAACACAGTCATAAAGCAAGTTGAGTCTTTAACTAATAATCAATTAGCTATAATTATAGATTGTGGAGTTGATGATTTTTTCTTGGCCGTGAATCGTTCTTTGCATGAAAAATTACTACAATTAAAAATCAACCACGATTATATTGAGCGACCGGGTGGTCATACTTATACCTATTGGAGTGGTAATATTGATTACCAAATTTTGTTCTTCAAGAAATTTTTTAGCAAGAAGTAATTATTGCTTAGCCGTAATTAATACGCTGTCAAATAAGATTAAGTACATAATTAAAAATCTTTAGGATAAAAATTTGTCTTGTATCTTCTTATCTGGAATGATGCAATTATCCTGCTTGCCAAAAAGACGATACCTGTAGGTGGCAATCAAATCATAAATGAAATTTCGAATTGTTTTTGGAACCCAGTTTGAATAGGAAAAAATTGTAGGCCAACCGCTTAACTGATGGGCGATTCTAATAACGGCATCTGATTTAGTGTATACATGATCCCCCTCTATGAGTATGACAGAGCTTAATGCGTTATAATCAAGACCCTGTTTTGATAGTAGTTCTTTTGCAAAATCTGACTGCAGTTGTGCAAAGTGGAATTTGTCCGCTTTATCATGCTTGATAATTAATTTGACAGTCCTATCGCAGAAATTACAAACACCGTCAAATAAAATAATATTCATAAATGAGTATATTGTGCTTCTAAACTTTATAAATTTTCTTTATGAGTAGAAGTCTTTTGATTTGTTTTCTAATTTGTTCTAATTTTTTATTCGGACAAGTAATTTCAACAAAGTTAAACAACATAGAACTATTAACACAAGTAAATAAAGAAGGTGCTTTTTTATATAGTTTAAGTTATAAACAAAAACAAGTGCTATCAAAATCATCTATTGGTTTTGAACTAGAAAAACCAAAGATGGTATTGAATCGCTTTAATATAATTAAAATTGATTCAAATACATTTGATCAACATTGGGTACCAATCTGGGGAGAAGAGGATAGTATACGCAACCATTATAAAGAAATTGTATACCATTTAAAAGACCTAAACGGATTCAATTTGGATATAATATTCAGGGTTTTTGAAGATGGGATCGGACTTCGATACGCCTTTCCAAAACAACCTAATCTTAAATATTTCATCGTAAGGGATGAAATGACTGAATTTAATTTAGGAAAAGACCACACTGCTTTTTGGATACCTGGAGATTTTGACACTAATGAATATTTATACAATACCACAAAACTCTCCCAAGTTGATGCGTTTAAAGCAGCAGCAAAAGAAAAAGATATTGCAGTAACTTCTTTAGTCAATGACCATACAGTTCAAAGTCCATTGATGCTAAAGTCAGATGATGGATTGTATATTAATATACATGAAGCTGCATTACTTAATTATCCTGCAATGCATTTAGATTTAAATAAAAATTCATTTAGGCTAACTACTTTATTGGTGCCAGATGCAGTTGGGAATAAAGCATATTTACATACAGGAGACCACACACCATGGAGAACCGTCTTAGTATCAGATAAGGCAATTGATCTTATTGCTTCTAGAACAATTTTAAATTTAAATGACCCAACCACCATTAAGAAAACCGATTGGATTAAACCTCAAAAATTTATGGGTGTTTGGTGGGAAATGCATATTAATAAAGCTGATTGGAAATTATCATCTGGCAAACATGGTGCAAGAACAGAAAATGTAAAAAAATATATTGATTTTGCTAGCAATCATCAATTTGATGGCGTCTTAGTAGAAGGATGGAATGTTGGCTGGGAAGAATGGTTTGGAAACTGGAAAGAAGATGTATTTGATTTTGTAACCCCATACAATGACTATAATATCAAAGAAATAAGTAATTATGCAAAATCGAAAAATATAAAATTAATAATGCACCATGAAACATCAGGTGCCGTTACAAATTATGAAAGGTGGATGGATAGCGCTTATCGATTTATGAAGGAGCACGATATTAATACAGTAAAAACAGGATATGTAGGCAAGATTATTCCAAGAGGCGAACATCATGATGGACAATGGATGGTAAATCATTACACTAGGGTTGCACAAAAAACTGGGGATTATAAAATAATGGTTGCTGCACATGAACCGGTGCGACCAACAGGCTTACATCGCACTTATCCAAACTGGCTGGCAAATGAAGCTGCACGTGGCGCTGAGTTTAATAATGCACCAACCTTGGGCATTACGCCAGAGCATAATACAATTCTGCCATTTACAAGATTAATGGGCGGCCCAATGGATTATACACCTGGATTATTTCATTTTGACTTAAACCAATTTGATACATCAAGAAAACAAAGAGTATTATCAACTTTGACAAAACAACTTGCTTTGTATGTAACAATGTATAGCCCTATGCAAATGGCTGCAGACTTGCCTGAAAATTATGAAGCACATTTAGATGCATTTCAATTTATAAAAAATGTGCCAGTGAACTGGTCTGCAACAAAAGTAATTGAAGCAGAACCAGGTGAATATTTAACAATAGCAAGAAGAAAAAAAGATGCTAAAGATTGGTACTTAGGATCCATTACAGATGAAAAATCAAGACAACTAGTAATACCATTAAATTTCTTGGAGCAAGGTTCTACATACATAGCAAGAATATATAGAGATGGGCCAAATGCATCTTATGATAAAAATCAAACGGATTATATAATTGAAGAAAAGATAGTAAATGCAAATAGCAAATTAAATATACCTATTGCAAAAGGCGGAGGTACTGCAATCGAATTTGTTTTTCAATTAACAAAATAAAAAAGAGGCTTAGTTTTACTAAGCCTCTTTTTTTTGAATATTACTTCTATGCAGATTTTCTTACAAACTTTGTCAAGATGACAATTGTTTGCTCATTTACCTTGCCTTCTATTTGATCTGTATTATCAGGCACCAATCTGATTTTTCTAACCACGGTACCTTTTGGTGCCATAAAATTTGCACCCTTTACATTCAATACCTGAGTAAGAACCACTGTATCGCCGTTTTCTAATGGTGTGCCATTACTATCTACATGAACTGCTTGTTTAATGAAGGCAGAAACTGCCCAAGTAACGACAGTTTCATCTAATTCAACTGATGACATGATTTCGGAAGCCCACTCTTTGTCTTTATTTGCAAATAAAATTCTATAGGTTAACGCCTGGACACTTGGCTCTGTGTTCCAGATACTTCCGGCTAAACATTGCCAATGATTTCCCGCTTCCTCTGCATCTAAGTTTGTTAAACAAGTATCACATAAAGCAACTTCGTTTTCAATTACGTCATTGTTCTTTGGACTTACTGCATAATCATGAACCGCAATTTCAGTGGTACATAATTCACATAATCCTTGACATCTATCGTTTAATTTACTTGAGATACTCATTGTAAGACTGGTTTAGTAGGATGTTCCAAAATTGGATAAGTTGCAAATTTACAATTTAATTGCCAAATGATATAAATTAGAATAAGAATGAACTAGTTAACTTTGCAATATATGAACTACGGTTATCTAATTCTTTTTAAAAGAGCTGCAAAAAGCTTGTTGGCCTTGATTATTGTAATGTCTATTCAGATAGATGTTGTCGCTCAAGCTAAGCAAGAAAATTCTGTTTTTCAATGGGTGGGATCAATGAATAAAGCAATACAGCTAGATAGCTTAATTCAAAATTCAAGTTCTTTCGCTTTAAATTATAGAGATTACAACACAATTATCTTAAAAAAACATATTCAGCAAGCCGGCAAATTAAATACTTACAAGGATAGCTTAGCAACTGAGTTGGCTATAGAAAGAGTAGCAACACATTTTTTTAATGACCTTGCTTATGGCAATAAACCACCTGTCTTGGATTATCGTGGTGCAAAATTCAATATGACAGCCTTTAATATTCCTTCTTTAATTAAAGCCTATAATAAAAACAATAATTTAAATTCATTAGTAACTTATTTAAATCAACAAAGTACAGAAGTAAAAATAATATTAGATACCCTTAAAAAGCTTAGGTTAGCTGCGTCAAAAAATCAACATAAAATTAAAACATTGATTACTGCTGCGAACAATTATAGGTGGCTAAATGCAATCAGACAAAGTCAAAGAATAGTATTAGTAAATATACCATCGGCGCAGCTAAAGGTTTATGAAGGAAATAAAATGAATTTTCAAATGAGGCTTATTCTTGGGAAAGAGAGCACGCCTACAAAAACCCTCTCCGCCTATATCAGTCAAGTGACGATCAACCCTTATTGGACTGTTCCAAATAGTATCATTATAAAAGAAATGATACCGAAAATTAAATCTGATGAAAACTATTTATCAAGAAATCATTTAGAAGTTTTAAACAATAATTACAAGCCAATCAATCCTAGTCAAATCAATTGGTATACTGTTGATACCATTCATTTTCCCTATGTGGTAAGACAATCTACAGGTTGCGAGAATTCACTAGGAATATTAAAGCTTGAATTTGAAAATCCATTTGCCATCTATTTACATGATACCCCAGAAAAAGAATTGTTTAAATTAAAAACAAGATTTTTTAGTCATGGATGTATGCGCATGGAAAATCCAATTGGATTGGGTAGATTATTATTAGAGGATAATTTAAATGCCATTGATAGTATTGATTTAACCAAATGTTATCAAAATCCGAAACCCATCTATATTCCAATAACAAATAAGACACCTTTAGTGGTTTGGTATAATCAAGTTGATTTTGAATCAAATAACAATTTATTATTCTATAAAAACGTCTATAATAGATAGTTATAAAGCTGTTAAATGGATTTTAACAAGTAAGCACTTAGATCTTTCGTACCTTTGCAGATGGTCAAAACTAGATGGGTACAATTCTTTTCAATTTTAACTGCTATTATATGCTTTTTGGCACTACCGTCATTTAAGCCTGTCATACCTATGGCCAAACATGAGCCAGTTGAATCAGTAGAAAAATTATCAGCAAAATTAAATGTGAATTCTAAAGCAATTGAATTGGCATTAAAAGGATATGAAAGATTAAAACAATTAGGCAAGATTACGAATCAAAAATATTTAACGATTGCCGATATGAGCATGGCTAGTAGTCATCCTAGATTGTTTATTATAGACATGGACAAACAGGAATTACTGTTACAAACATTTGTTGCGCACGGGAAGAATTCTGGCGCTCTTTTTGCAAAATCATTCTCAAATCGTGTTGGCTCTTTTCAGAGTAGCTTAGGCTTTTACATTACAGGACAAGTTTACAATGGGAAACACGGCCAATCCTTAGTCCTAAAAGGCGTTGAAGAGGGCATCAATGACAATGCAGAAGAAAGAGCCATTGTAATTCATGGTGCGGAGTATGCGAACCAAGATTTTGTAAATCAACAAGGTTACCTTGGAAGAAGTTTGGGTTGTCCAGCTGTGCCTAATAATCAGGTAGATAAAATTATTACGACCATCAAAGGCGCGTCTTGCTTATTTGTATACGCAGCTGACAATAGTTATTTGCAAAAATCTAGCTTAATCAATTAAAATCGATTGTCTATTTTGTCGCATTTCTACACTTGAAATTTTATCCGATTTTTTTAAGTACTCTTATCGTCTTCTTTTAAATCCGGTAGATTTTCTTGCCTTTGGATTGTATTCTGGTGTTGGACCAAATTCCGCAGGGACAGTACCTTTTAGAACAGGCGCACCTAGTAATTCTTCGATTTGCGCAAATTTAGATTGCTCTTTTTCGCTCACCAAGGTAAATGCAGTTCCTGTTGTTGCTGCACGCGCTGTTCGACCAATTCGGTGAATATAATCTTCGCCATCATTAGGAACGTCGTAATTAATTACAAGGTCAATATCTTCGATATCTATCCCTCTACTTAAAATATCAGTAGCGACTAATATATTGGTCTTCCCGTTTCTATAATCTTGTAAATATTGCTCTCTGCTTTTTTGATCAAGGTCTGAATGAATTTCTTCCGCAGCCATTTTTGCAGATTTCAATATAGAAGTCAACTCTTTTACGTTTTGTTTTTTTGAACAAAACACAATCACTTTTGAATAGCGTTTTGATCCAAGCATATCTTTAATGATTGCTGCTTTTTGTTGTTCGTAAACGATGAATGCTTTTTGAACAATTTGTTCTGGAGGTTTTGAAATGGCGATATTAATCTCTACAGGATTTTTCAAAATCTTATTTGCCAGTACACGCATTTTTTGAGGCATGGTAGCAGAGAACAAAAGATTCTGTCTATCTGCAGGTAAATAAGTAATGATTTTTGCAATATCATCACTAAAACCCATGTCTAACATTCTATCCGCCTCGTCTAAAACTAAATATTTTAATCCCTTTAATTTAACATAGCCCATATTTAAATGAGCGATCATTCTACCTGGCGTACACACCACAATATCTGCTCCAGAGGTCAATGCTTTTTTCTCGGCTGCAAATGAATTGCCATCCCCACCACCATAAACTGCAATTGAGCTTACATCTGTAAAGTAAGCAAGCCCCTCAAGGCCTTCTGCTATCTGAATTGCCAATTCTCTTGTTGGCACAATAACCAAAGCATTGATGTCTCCAGCATGATGTGGAGAGGTCAAAAGACGATGTAATAATGGTAATAAAAATGCGGCTGTTTTACCTGTACCTGTTTGAGCTGCAGCGATAATGTCTTTTCCTTCTAAAATGGGCACCATTACCTGTTGTTGAACCGGCGTTGCTGTTTCATATCCCATCGCGTCAATTCCATCCAAAATACGTTGATCCAATCCTAAATCTATAAACTTCAATGTGTAATAATTTATCCTAAAGGTAGTTTATAATTTTTCAAATAACAGATTCAATATTCTTGGAATCTGACTACGATCTCCCTCGTCAAATTGTTCATCTATTAATAGCAATTTAAAGCCATTGTTAATTGCTGCAGTTATGAAATCAGTAACGTGATGATTGAAGCAGGTTACCACTTCTGTACCACTTGATGTTTCGAATCTTGCTTTAGAACCAGCATATTGTTTAAATGGATGTAGTTCGCCAATATAAACCTTTGCTCCTTTGTCAGTCACATCTGCTAATTTTTGAAATATCGATTCTAGGTTTTCGATATGCTCCAGCATTAAACTAAAAGTAACTAAATCGTATTTGCTCTCTGAGAAAGTCCAGTCTTTTAAAATATCTACAATATGAAATGCTACTTTATCAGATTGGATTTTTTCTTTGGCTTTTTCAAGCATCCCCCCTGATAAATCAATTGCTGTAATTTGAGTGCAAATATTTATAAGCCACTCAGTGTTTTTACCTGTACCGCAACCAACTTCTAAGCAATGTTTGAATTGATTACCAGCAAGTATTTTTCGTAATGATATAGCTTCTAAATCTCTTGTTTTATTCTCATTGGTATCGTACTGTTCAGACCAACTATTGTATGCAGCTTCTACATTCATAATGAGCAATTATAAATTAGTTTTTACAAAATCTGCACAATATTGCTTAATTAAATTTCTTACCGATTCAAAAGCTTGTTCTATTTCTAATTCGGTTCCTTGTGCTTTTGCTGGATCAGGGAAGTTATAATGAAACTTTTGTGCATTGGAAGGAAAGAAGGGGCAACGTTCTTTTGCGTTATCGCATACAGTAATTACAAAGTCGAAATCAATACCAGCATATTCGGTTATATTATTTGAAGTATTACCAGAAATATCAATACCATCTGCTTTCATTGTTGCAATAGCTCTCGGATTAACGCCATGGGTTTCTACGCCTGCACTATACACAATGGCTTTATCACCAGCAAAATGTTTTAAATATCCATCTGCTATCTGACTACGACAACTGTTTCCAGTACAAAGGACTAAAATCTTTTTCATAGGTTTTATTTAATCAAACTAAATGAATTATTAAATTAGCTGGCATTAGCAACAGCCTCCACCAGGTACACAAACTTTTTGGGTTGTTTTTTCTGTACTTGGCTTTTGCGCAAACACGGTTACACTAAATATACCTGTTGATCCAGACTTGAATTGTTCAATCTCAGAGGCAGATAAATAATTAACCAAAATATCATCAGGAATGACAATTGGTTTTTCCTTTTGTAGGATTACGTTTTCAAAGCCATTTGCATGGATTAATTCCAAGTAAACTTCTTTTTGAATTGCACCGGCAACACAGCCAGCATACATTTCGGCATCTTTCCTTAATCCTTCTGGTAAAGCACCTACTAACACTACATCAGAAATACTAAAGTGCCCACCTGGTTTTAGAACTCTATAGATGTCTTTTATAACTGCGTCTTTATTTGGTACTAAGTTTAACACACAGTTACTCACTATTACATCGGCTGTGTTAGAAGTGATTGGCATATTTTCAATATCCCCCTGTCTGAATTCAACATTATTAAAGCCTCTTATTTCTGCATTGGCCCTAGCTTTTTCAATCATTGCAGGTGTGAAATCAACTCCAATAACTTTACCAGTCTCACCTGTTTCGTGGCGTGCAATAAAACAATCATTACCTGCACCGCTACCTAGATCCACCACCGTATCGCCTTTCTGAATTTTTGCAAACTGCGTTGGCAGTCCACAACCAAGACCTAAGTCAGCATCCGCATTATAGCCATTCAGGGTCGTATAGTCTTCCGACATGATATTGTATACCTCCGTTGAGCAGCCACCTGCACCACAACATGATGCCATGTTATCAGCCTTGTCTTGCAATGCTATTTCACTATATTTTTTTCTTACAATTTCTTTAAGTTGTGCTTCTGTTTGCATACTATTATTTTTAATTTTTAAAATATTTATATCGTAATAAACCGATGAATTGGGTTAAAAAAAATCAACAACAATTCTTTGCCGAGACTGTAAACTTGTCAAACAATTGATTTAAAAGAGTCTTAGCTTTTAACCACTCTTTCTCATCTACACAATAACAAACAGATACGCCATCGATATCCCCTTTAATTAAGCCTGCCTCTTTAAGTTCTTTTAAATGCTGTGAAACTGTGCTTTGAGAAAGAGGCAATTCATCTACTATATCTCCACAAATACAAGATTGCTTTTTTAACAATAAGTTTAAGATAGCCACTCTAGCTGGATGAGACAGCGCTTTGGCATATTTAGCAATGTTTAATTCCTGCGCCGCGTAGTCTTTTGTTTTAGTTGTTCCCATATTAATCGTAAAATTACGATTAATTTTTTGAATTAAAAAACTTAAATTTAAATATGAATATGAAAACTTTATCTACCCTCTTAACTAGCTGTATTTTACTTATAACTAGTAATCAATTAATTGCGCAAAGTGAAAAAACCTTGCATGCCGAGGCTGCCATACAGAGCTTGTTGGCGACAACCCCGGCTGTTGGTCTGTCTGTAGCTGTCGTAAAGGGTAATAAGGTTATTTATAATCATTCATTTGGTTATAAGGATCTAGATAAAAAAATACCTCTAAACAATCAGGATATTTTTAGGATTGCTTCCATTTCTAAGTCTTTTACGACAACTGCCATCATGCAACTGGTTGGAAAGGGGCAATTGAACTTAGATCAAGATGTAAGTGAATTGGTTGGGTTTAAAGTAAGAAACCCAAAGTTTCCGAATAAAGTCATCACTTTAAAGATGCTCTTATCCCATCGATCTTCTATAAATGATAGTGAAGGCTATTTTAGCTTAGATGCGATTGACCCAAGCAAAAATGCAAATTGGAATAAATGTTATAATAATTACGAGCCTGATAATGGTTATATGTATTGCAACTTAAATTACAATATGGCTGGAAGTATTTTAGAAAAAATAGCTGGTATGCGCTTTGATCATTACATCAAACAGCAAATACTAGACCCGCTTGGGCTATACGGAGGTTACAACGTAAATACTTTAGACAGTAATTTATTTGCAAAAATTTATGAATACAATAAAGACAGTGCAAGATTTATTTTTTCTCCAAACGCTTACGCATCTAGAAAAGAGGAGATCAGTAATTATACAATGGGAAGGACTACACCCATTTTTTCACCTACGGGAGGTATGAAAATATCAGCACATGACTTAGCTGAATATATGATTATGCATAGTCAATTGGGGAAACATAAAGGCGTAAGGATCATGCCTAAAAAATTAGCAAAACAAATGCAGGAAGTTCTTTCAGAGGAAGAGCTTTATGGCATGGCTATTGAAACAACCAACAAATTAATAGAAGGCAAATCCATGATTGGTCACACAGGTTCTGCTTATGGCTTGTACAGCTTGATGTTCTTTGAGCCAAAAGAGCAATTTGGATTTGTAGTAATAACAAATGGCGTTGATCCAAAATATCAAAATGGATTCAATGCATTATTACACAAATCAGTCAATGTGCTTTATAAAGCTTTTATTGAATAGAAATTAATAAACGAATTGCAGACTAGATAAACAATAAAAAGTTGCTGATTAAATTTGGCACATAAAAAAAGGAGCAAACAAATTGTATGCTCCTTTTTTATTCAAATATGTTAAAATAAAACTTATACAAATAGCATAATCACAACTAATACCATACCGGCAATCGTGAAATACATACCTTTTTTGAAAATGGTTGTTCCTGGGGTAAACATCCAGAAAGAGGACATCACAAAAAAGAAAAGCGACAAGCCAAAAAAGATATTTAAATAATACAAAGGATCCTTGTGCGTTGCCTTATGCATTTTTGTGATCTTGTTAATTAGATATGGTAATTCCTTCACTGTAAAATCGGCTTCACCAGTAGCACGATTATAAGTACCTTCTTTAAATTTCACAATGTCTCCAACCTCTTCGGTTGTCTTTAAATTTTTTATTTTAATTGCAGACCCAATTTCTTCGTTCTTTAAATTTGGCGCAACAGTCATTACTTTATGCACGTCTTTTTTCAAAAAAGGTGTTTCTCTAAAAATCATAATTATTCCACTGATAGAATAGATGGCCATGATGCCTGCTAAAAAGAAACCTAAATAACGGTGATAAATACGCATATTTTTTGATGCATTACTCATAAAAGAAAATTAAAGGACAAAACTGTCTTTGGTTAATAATGTTTGTAAACTACTGCTAAAATAAGCATTATGTGGTACAATTTTAACTTAGACAACATAAGTTCTAATGAGTTTAATCATAGATGCGTTTTATTGACAATTAAAATTTAGATATATTTAAGCTTCCTTAGAGATAAAATATTTAAAATAAACAGTTATGAGGCTACCTATTCTTTCAATATGCTTGCTATTCATAAGCGCAATTCAAGCCAATGCTCAACAAAATAAAGTTCATATCAATCATACAGCGATATATGTAATTGATATTCAAAAAACGAGTGCCTTTTATAGCAATATAATAGGTTTAGATACGGTGCCAGAACCCTTTCATGATGGCAAGCATATATGGTATAGCACAGGGGCGCATTCCATGTTACATGTCATACAGGGGGCGACTGAAAAAAGGGCATATTATAAAAACCAGCATACCTGTTTTACTGTGCCAGACTTTGAGATCTTTTTGGGGAAATTGCAATCTGCTAATTGGACCTGGGAGGATGTTGCAGGGAAAAAGAATGCGATCACAACAAGAATTGATGGTGTTCATCAAATTTGGTTGCAAGATCCTGATGGATATTGGTTAGAAATAAATGATGATAAATACTAATTTTAAATAATTATTGATAAAATAACTTTAACAAAGAAAGATGGAGCCTATTACAGTTCAAAATACGATTGAAGCCCCGATTGAAATAGTTTGGGAATATTGGACGAATCCAGAACATGTGAAAAATTGGAATTTTGCTAGCAATGATTGGCATTGCCCGCGCGCTACTAACGATTTTAAAGTTGGAGGAGAATTTCACTATATCATGGCTGCAAAGGATGGATCAGTAGAGTTTGATTTCTGCGGCACTTTTACCAATATTTTTATGTATCAAGCCATTCAAATTTTTTTAGAAGATGGGCGTGAAGTCAATCTTCATTTTACAAAAGAAGGCGATACTACAAAACTCATTGAAACATTTGAACCAGAGGAAGTAAATAGTATTGAGTTACAAAAACAAGGATGGCAGGCCATTCTAAATAATTTTAAATCCTATGTAGAACAAGCATTTACCAAATAAATTGTTCAATAAAATTAAATTATTAGATATAAAAAAGGGGCAATTGATAATTGCCCCTTTTTTGTTGTATTAACTTATATATGTTTATATAAAATTAAATATAAAAGGCATAATAAAGATGATAAAAGCTGCCCAAATTGCATAAACTGGTATAAACTTAGCAATCGCAACTTCTACGGAATCAATAGTCGATTTTCCATTGATATTTTTAAATAACGCAAGGGCTACAAATACAAGGTGTATAAACATTATTAAGTTTGCCCCTATTACAGCAATTCTATTTGGAGAAAATCCAAATTCATTAAGTCTAATTACAATTGCTGAAACCGCAATCCCATTTGCAATAATTGTTAACAACGAAAGGCTGAACAACAAGATCAATTGAATTTTAGATTTTCCTTGATGTACAGTTGTCGTTAATGAAAATAAAATAATTGCCATCACCGCAATCAATAATGCATTAAACAACAATAAGAAATTACGATCGGCATATATGTTTTTCCCAGTATAAAAAAGTGTACATAAAAAAACAAAAAGCGTAACTAATACTAATGGGGTGAAAATTCTTGCAATAATTGGAGAAATTTTATTCACCAACTGAGGATTGTTCTGAATCAAATAAGTTGAAAGCATTGGTATTGCAGCTAAACCCCAAACAGCAACTTGCTCAAAATAGTTCTGCGCAATATTGAGACCAAGAAGTTCAAATAAGGCTATTGTAATACCAGAAAATAACATTCCAGCAGCAAATATCAAAGCGGTCATGACAATGAAATTCCCATTAAATTGCAAGAAAGAAATCTTCTTAGGCGCATCTTTAAATTTGCCTCCAATATATAGGTAGCCTGCAATCGCCCACAATAAAATGGGTAAATGAATTGCTGCCAATACAATCGTTGCACTTTTCTCATTATTAGGTAAGAGGTTAATAAAAACTGCAGATCCGATAAAAAGTAGGATTGGAACTATGTATTTATTTTTAGAAAGGCTTTGTTTCCATGCAAAATAAAAACCAAGCATAGGAAAAATAACAAAGCCGATATTTTTAGATAAATAGGTGTCAAATTCTATTCCTAGGAAACTAGGCATTTTTGCAATTAATCCACTGATTAATGAGGCGATTACAATAAAAATAATTTCATTTTTATTACCCCATGTAAAATCACCTTCTTTAAAATTTAATCTTTCATTCCAAATTTGAGCAGGTGCTTGATCTTTAATGTCATTATAAATTGCATTAAATGCATTTGCAAATGCTGTTTTGTTTTGTCTATATAATAACTCCAAATGCTTGGGATTATTGATGTTTTGTAATATTTCGTTTTCCATGTTGAGGAGATTTATTATTAATTTTTATTTTTGAAGACTAAGCTTTGTGTTATTTTAGCTTGTCTTTTTTATCAATTGTTCTAAAGCATCTAAATGCGCACTAAATGCTTTTCTTCCAATAGCTGTAACAGCATAAGTTGTATTAGGCTTCTTGCCAATAAACTGTTTTGTAATGGAGATATATTCTAATTTCTCAAGCGCGCTCAAATGACTAGCCATATTGCCATCTGTCAATTGAAGCTGCTCCTTTAACGTACCAAAGTCAACAGCTTGATTAACCAACAGCACAGACATAATGCCAAGCCGAACCCTGCTTTCAAAAGCTTTATTTAATTCTGCTATGTAATTTTTCACTTCTCATATTTAAAGTAGATGTACAAACCATAAACAATATGTAATACACCAAAACCAAATGCCCAAAATAGTAAACCATAGTCTACAAATAGGGATGCAATCAATCCGGTTACAATTTCAAGTATACCAAGAGAACGGATATCATTATATGTGTATTTACTAGCGTTTAAAATTGCAATACCATAAAATAATATTGTAGCAGGTGCAATTAATTCAATATGTCCATGATATAATAGTATGCCCGCATAACATGCGCCTGCGGTTATTGGGATCGAAAGATTTAATAATAATCTTTTTGCTGTACTATCCCACAATGGCATTTTTTTAGACAAGGCATTTTTCTTTGCTAAAAAGATCGAAGTAGCCAATGCAACTACTAACAATAAAATAAGCTCGAAAAATAAAAACTGAAATACATTATTATTGATCGCTCCATGCTGGTCTAGTATTAATTTATAATAACCAGTTTCAGTTAATCCTATTCCCAAGAATGAATAAGCGATAAACACTCCGGCAATTGCAATTACTCCAACTAAGATTCCCGCAAGCCCACTTAATGATAAAAAGGTAGAGGAGCGCTCCATTATAGACCTAATGTCTTTAATTGCGTCCAATTGTTCTTGTTTTTGATCCATTTTAATTGATTTAAAAGTACTTTGAATTACAAAGTAAATAAATTTTAATTATGCAGCCAAATAATTCTTATTTTTTGTGGTTATCATTGTGCCCTAGATGCGTTATCCACTCATATTAACTCCAGTAAGTCAGAAATTATGGATCTATACACCTGATTATGAACAGGTTAAAGAAACATACGAAAAACTAAAAGAGGCTAACCCAGGGGAACTATTCCCTTATTGGGCGAAACTTTGGCCCTCGTCTACGGCATTGGTTCAGTTTATTCAAGGCAACTTGAACATCGTAAAAGACAAAACGGTCATAGAAATTGGGGCTGGACTTGGTTTACCAAGTTTGACAATCGCAGGTATCGCAAAATCTATAGAGGTAACAGATTACGCTCCAGAAGCTGTTGAGTTATTAGAGAAAAATATACAACATCTTCACTTAAGCAATGTGATTGCAAAGCAATTGGATTGGAATAATTGTTCCGAAACGATCTGTGCAGAGGTTTTACTTTTAAGTGACGTCAATTATAATCCAGGTGAATTTGATGGGTTAAGGAACTTAATTAATAGCTGTATTGATAGAGGAACGATGATCCTTCTTGCAACACCTCAAAGAATCATAGCAAGTCCTTTTGTACATGCCATACAACAATTCATCAAGGAAAGTCATGTTGAAAAGATGATTGAAAACGGGAAGTCAGTTGAAATCAGTATTTTAGTATTATCTAAATAATACTTGATAAAACTTTTAAGTTAAAGTCAGCCAATACCTTTTCAACTATTTATTATGAAAGATGCAATTGAAACTGTAGATGAATACATTCAATGTTTTCCAAAGAAAACTCAAACACATTTGAAAGCAATTAGAAAAGTAATCAAGTCCAATGCGCCAGATGCTAAAGAACAGATTGCATATAAGATGCCCGCTTTTAAATTAAATAAAAAACCATTGGTATATTTTGCTGCATACGAAAAACATATTGGACTATACGCAACACCAAGTGGGCATGCAAAATTTAAAAAGGAATTGTCTATATATAAACAAGGCAAGGGTTCGGTGCAGTTTCCGCTGGATCAACCAATGCCATTAGATTTAATTAAAAGAATTGTTGAATTTAGGGTTAGCGAAAGTATGGAAAAGGTAAAATCAAATAAGTAATGAAGTTTCAGATCAAAAAAATAGGTATTCAAAATATTGAGCAATTACAAGCAATAGGCAGACAAACTTTTACAGAAACATTTGCAGATAGCAATAGCGCAGAGGACATGGCCAAGTACCTTGAAGAAGCTTATGCGCATGAAAAGCTTAGTTCAGAACTGAATGATCCTAATTCTGAATTCTACCTTGCAACCTTAGAGCATGAAGTTATTGGTTACTTGAAATTAAATTTTGGTGATGCGCAAACAGAATTAAAAAATAAAAAAGCACTCGAAATAGAACGTATCTACGTTGCTAAAGCATTTCATGGACAAAAGTTTGGCCAACTACTGTATAATAAAGCCATTGAAGTTGCAAAAGAAAAAAAGGTGGGCTATGTATGGTTAGGTGTTTGGGAGGAAAATCATAGAGCAATACAATTTTATACAAAAAACGGTTTTGTAGCATTTGACAAACACGTTTTTTTACTTGGCAATGATGCGCAAACTGATATCATGATGAAATTAGATTTAAAATAATATTTAATGGAAAAAAGTGTTGACGAGTATTTGCAAAAAGCGAAGCAATGGAAGGAGGAGATGACTCAATTAAGAACCATCTTATTATCTTGTAAATTAGACGAGTCGATCAAATGGGGCCAGCCGTGTTATAGTGTCAACAATAAAAATCTTGTCATCATTGCACCCTTTAAAGCACATTGTGATTTAGGCTTTTTTAATGGTGCTGCTTTAAAAGATGAAAAAGGAATTTTAGTAAAAGCAGGTGTAAATACACAATCATCTAAGCAAATGCGCTTTGTCAATGTTCAAGAAATAACAAAACTCAAATCGGTTATCAAAAGCTATGTGAAAGAAGCTATTGAAAATGAAAAACAAGGCATTAAATCTACCTCCACAGAAAAAGTTGAACCAATTATAGTAGAAGAACTTGAAGCGATTTTTAAAAAGAATGCACCACTTAAAAAGGCTTTTGCTGCTTTAACACCAGGGAGACAACGTGCATATTTAATTCATTTCTCAGGAGCAAAACAAGCAGCAACAAGGGTTGCACGTATAGAAAAACATATAGATGCAATTTTAGCAGGCAGAGGCATCAATGATTGTACCTGTGGTCTTTCAAAGAAAATGCCTTATTGCGATGGATCACATAAATATGCTAAGCCTTAATTGTATTCATCTACCCAATCTTAACCGAAGTCATTGTCAGTGATCCGCCAACAGGCTTGTCATTAAAAAACGTAACGGTATCGTCTTTACTTTGAAGACCTAAAGTGTACAATAAAGGCAAATAATGTTCTGGAGTTGGAATAGCTAACATCGCTTCTTTTCCCAATCTATTGTAATGAATCAACAGTTCGTGTTCTTTATTCAATATCAAATCTTTAAATGTTTGATTCATCTGCAATGCCCAATCGTATCCATATGCAGGCCCTTCTAATTTATCCCACGCCACCATACGTAAATTATGGACCATATTGCCACTTCCAATAATCAAGACTCCTTTTTTACGCAAATGGTATAACTCCTTAGCTAATGCATAATGAAAGGATGGATCCTTAGTGTAATCTATACTCAACTGTAACACAGGAATATTTGCCTCAGGGTACATATGTCTTATTACAGTCCATGTGCCATGATCTAAACCCCAATCGTGATCTAGTTCCACATGAGTAGTCTGAATCATTGAAGCGGTTTCTTTAGCCAATGCAGCATTGCCTGGCGCAGGATATTGTACCTGAAACAACGCATCTGGAAAACCTCCAAAGTCATGAATTGTTTTTGGGAAATCCATTGCAGTGATACTTGTCCCTTTTGTAAACCAATGAGCAGAAACGACTAAAACTGCTTTAGGAGTCGGAATTTCTTTAGCCATTGCTTTCCAGCGATTACTAAATTCATTGTCTTCAATTCCGTTCATAGGTGAGCCATGCCCAATAAACAATACGGGCATTAAATAATTTTGCTCTTGTAAAGTTTCAGTAAAAATTTTAAATGCCCCGATTGTATTGATGCTGCTCATGGAAAAAGATTGAATTAATAATTATCTTTTTTTGCAGAACAAACCAAATTCGTATCAATTAATTCTAATGCCAACACCATATCCTTCACAGCATCCTTATACTTTCTAAAATGGGTGGTTAGGATATGAGATTGATAGGCCTCGTTACTTGCATACACTTCTAAAATAGTAATACTAGTGGCATCTTTTTTATCAGCTACCGCCGTATAAGACAATACACCAGGTTCTAATTTGATTGCATTTGTCATTTGCTCTTGTAATAAAGAAGTGTAAGCAACTAACTGTTTTGCATCCACTTTAATTTTTGCTATTCTATACATGCGATTTGAATCTTGTGCTTTTGATTGTAATTCAGCTAAAGCAAACACTGTAAATAAAAGTATAGTTATAAGTACTTGTTTTTTCATGCGGCAAAATTTTAAATATTGGTTATTGGATGAGGCATTTATTCATTCGTAAACTCAAGGATATCAGCAGGCTGACAATCCAAAACTTTACATATCGCTTCCAAAGTACTAAATCGAATCGCTTTAGCTTTACCTGTTTTAAGAATAGACAAATTAGCCAAAGTCAAGCCTACTTTGTCTGATAGTTCGTTTAATGACATTTTTCTTTTTGCCATCATTACATCTAAGTTGACTACAATTGGCATTTTATACAGTTAAGTCGTTATCGGATTGTAATACAATTCCCTTTTTAAAAATAACTGCAAATATCAAAAGCGTAGAGCCCATTAAAAACCAAATTGAAGCGCCTTCCATTTTTAATTCGTGGATTAAGGGCATGATTATATTTTGATTTGTTAATCCAATGACAAGATTCGAACCCCAAGAAGAAAATAGTCCAATTCCAAAAGCACAATAAGCAATTAGATAAATGTACTTTGCAAGCGTTGCATTAAAAGGCTTTGATAAATCAAGTTTTTTATCGTGAAATATTTTAACAATTAAATAAAACATGGTGGCTTTTAAAAAAGTAGTGATGCTCATTAATGTGACAAGGGTAACAAAAGTCGCTTCATTAAAATTATAGACATTGGACAAATCTATATCGCCCCAAAAATGAGTTGAAAAACTAGCATTAAAAAAGATAGCATACAGCGCATTTGTGATGACACCACCTGCATCAATACAAACACCAATAAAGATGATCCAGGCTAATACATTGACCCCTTTAAATAGATAATCGTCGCTTTTTGACATAAACTAGATTTTAGAATTATGCAACAAATGTATAAATATTTATTGATAAACAATAAATATTTATTTTATAGCGATCATTGAATTTCAGCGCTTTATTTATCATTTAAGCCAATGCCATATCCAAACATTGCAGCCACTAAAGCAAGATGTATGACTAAAACTGCTTTTTGCCAAAATGGTCGATCATTCCATTTTTGTTCTGTATCAAATGGATCAAAAGCCACACCAATACCAAGCGTCGCAGCAGCTTGCATTGGATCTTTTGTAAATAATGCTTGGTAGATGCCTAATAAAAGAAAGCCGATGTAAATAAATTTATTAAATGGTGTTTTCATAAAGTAAATATAATAAATGAACGAACTACTTTAATCAAATGAAGCAAGTATTGAAATTAATTATTCTTATAAATTTGTATTCCAAATATTATTTGACTCTTGTCTTTCAATTATGAAATTAAATAAACAAAACTTAATCATTTATAGCTTATTTGTATTGATCGCAATAAGCGGTATTTATTATGGTCAAGTAATTATTTCAAAATACAATAACCTAAGAATTTGGCAATTTGAGAATATACTTATGCTATTAATAGGTATCCCTTTCTTATTACTCCAAAACAAAGCAGGTATACCAAACTTTGTAGAAGATTCAATCCAAAATAAAAAAAGATATTTACAGCCTCTTTTAATTGGGGCATTATTTGGGTTATTTGATATAATTGTCATTAAATTCATTCAGCATCCTGAGCCATTTAAAGAGTTGCCTCCGTTTTTACAACCTTTCCCCTATTCTATATTCCTATACTTCTCAGGTGCATTTGAGATAGAAGTTTTTTACAGATTAATTCCAATGACAACTATCTTACTAATTGGTCAATGGATTTCGAAAGGCAAGTATTTTAGTTATTTTTTATGGGCCGCTATTCTTCTAACATCAATTAGAGAGCCTTTAGAACAAATGCCAAGTGGAGATGTCTGGTTTATAGGTTATTCATTGATAACAGGCTTTTTAATGAACTACCTACAAGCTATTTACTATAAAAATGCAGGTTTTTTAGCGACTTTAAATCTAAGACTTGGGCATTATATTTTCTGGCATATACTTCTTGGAGTGTATGTGCAATATTTTGAATTGTAATTGAACTGAAAATAGATTTAATTAAGATTAATTATTATATGAAAAAGGGCTAATTTTATTGATTGAGAATGATCAATATCTTTCTTGCGCTCTATATAATAATGAAAATGAAAAAGCTATTCATCCCATTTTTTTGTATTTTATGTATCGGTTGTGAAAAAACTGAAGCATTATTAAATCCAAAAGAATATACATTTACGATAGACTCTGTTCTTACTCGAGACGGAATCAAAAGTTTGCCTAAAGATCAAAATGGTATCTATCATTTAAAAATGGTCGTATATGGTACCTCACAATCACATAGGGTCACGGGAAGGATTTTAGTCAATGGTAAAGAGCCTTATCCAAATGAAAAAGTAAATTTTGAAAGTAACCTGTTTTGGTGGTTAAGAAGAGGAGATACTACAGCAATTATTACTAAATCTTACATTAATTACTTTACTGGCCAGTACACTATTGTTAATTTACCACCAATGATTGCAAGTAAAGATGAATTAGTGCCTACCACAAATTGTTGCTCATATAGTGGTAAGGGGGGAGAAATTAATACAATTATTGCACCTGTTAGAGAGATGATTGGAGATACGATGGTTCTTTTGGCATCTAGTTCTTCGGCCAAAAAGAATATTTATACAAAAATTGTTATTGAGTAAAACAAGTTTTGAATTAGAAACTTAATTAGCAACCTCCTTTATTAGGAGGACGTTTATAAACTATTTTTTGATCACGCTCAATATAATCCCCTGCAACTATTGGAAATGCATATTTAGGTGCATGGGATAGACCACGACTCTTGATCATAATTTTATCATTTACTTTCAGTGCTTTCAATTGCTTGAATTCATTATTAGATTCAATGCCAAATGCAAGAATAAAATCTTCACCATTAATCTTAACCATCATACCATAACCTAATCTTGCTCCTTGAGGAAGTGATAAAGAAGTTACCACGCCTTCCATATTTGAAAATGATTTGATTGACTTTCTTATTTTTGCCTCACTCGCATATACTTTCTTGCCAGCTGGAGAAGCTTCCCATTTTTTGAAACTTATGCCTTCTGGACTGGCCTCCCATTTTATTAAGGCAGCATTCTTTACATTTACTACTTTTGGTTTTGTATTTGTAAATGCCAACAGCACAATTAGTAACACAGGTGCTAGTAGTAAGTAAATTGCCTTTTTCATATTAAATGTATTTATTAAAATCTTCCTGTGTATAACGATTGGGTGCAATTAAAGTTACAGTTAAAATGAATTTGTCGACCTCATTTATTGAATTAAATTCGCATTAAATCAAGATGTATACCATGCTTTCCTCAATCTATGTTCGCGTAAGGACCTACTATCCATTAAACCTGATGGTTTGGCTTACAAGGTACCTGATTGCATTTGCCTTTATCCCATCGGGGATGAAAAAGATTTTAGGTCAGCGATTTACAAATATTGGAACAGACAATCCAATTGGTTATTTTTTTGAGGCTTTATTTAGAACCGGCATGTATTGGAACTTCCTTGGTTGGGGTCAACTTATTGCCGCAATGTTAATGATGACTCAACTATTTTCAACCCTTGGGAATCTTATCTTCTTCTTTATCGTATCTAATATCTTTATTATAACGGTTTCGATGCATTTTACCGGCACCTGGTTGATCGCTCTGCTTATGTTGTTTGCATCAACCTGCCTTCTTTTATGGGACGCAAATAGGTTGCAATATATTATTGTTCGAAAAGGATTTCTTGAGATTCGTCAAGATGTTAAATTACCCGAAGCCTCAAGAATTTGGCAAATTAGTGGTATCCTGCTTTTTATAGCATCTGTTTCTTATACCTTAATTGACAATGTGATAAAGACAAATCACTTACAATTATTCCTTGGTTTTTTTGTTGCAATAATAATGACTGTAGTGGCAACAATTATTCTTGAACTTAGAGATCGAAAATTGAAATCGAATTAAAAACAACGAATAATTGACTATTTATGATCAAGTGCTACTTTGCACAACTTTTCTAAAATTTTAAGGTCTAAATCTGATAGTTTCTTAAAATAGATACAAGATTTTGACATTTTACATTTTCCTAAATCTTCGAGTAAATCAATCTTGACATTTTGAGGCGCTGTGATATATAATGAAAATGCAGCTTTTCTGGGCGAAAAACCTATAAGCAATGAATCGCCTTCATATCCACTATTATATTTATAATGGTAAGATCCAAAACCTATTATTGACGGGCCCCACATTTTTGGTTCATGACCTGACCATTTTTTCATTAAATCAATTAGATCAATACTATCTTTTCTTTTTTGCTCATCAATATCTAATGAATTTAAAAAATCGATTATACTTGCATTTGTTTCAATCGTTTTATTTTTTGATTGCATTGTAATCGGTTTGATTAATGATTTAAAAATGATACATCAAAAAATTTTAAATTTAATTTTCCACTTTATTAAGGAAATACTCATTCCTTTTTATCCACTTATCCGTGCCATTAAATTTTACATCTTTTACAACTGAATAGGTATTTTTCTTCAATGTATAAGTATGTCTCAAAATTGCTTTCTTATTATCATTACCATCTTCGCCTTCTATTTCGGTAATTAATGTAAACCCACCATCTGCCGCTTTATTGAACTCAACTATCTTGTCTTTGCCGAATAAATTATTTACTATAAATGTGGTGTCTATTGAATTTGCATGAGGCTCTTTTGGATATTCATATCCCATAATATAGCCAGTCTTATCTTCTGTTAAACTTATCTTGATATTAGCCGACATTGTATAAGGTTTGCCAGATGAATAGTCCAAGTAAGTTAGTTTGCCTTCCCAATTACCTACAGAAGTGGCTAAATCTTTGATTTGAAATGTTTGTGCATTTGAGTAGATGCAAAAGAGGATAAAGAAGAGCGCTACTATTATTTTTTTCATTCATCAAATATAATCAAAAGCAGCAACTATAATGCCTTGATTGATTTTGTGACGCACAGTTAATTTAGATCTCGACTTCTTGTAAGATATAGGAAGTTGGATATTTTAAGCATCAGTTTAATTATTGATCAATGTCTTATACTGAGTAGGAGGCATACCAACCTTCAACTTGAATAGTCTAGTAAAATGTTGCGGATATTTAAATCCTAACTCATATGCTACATCACTAACCGATTTGCCAGATTCAAGTATTTTATCTTTTGCTAAATTAATAACAGCCGAACGAATATATTCTAAAGCAGAAATCCCAGATTCTTTTTTGACCAAGTCTCCAAAATAATTCGAAGAAAGGTTTAATTGTTTTGCACAATATGCAACTGTTGGAATGCCATTTTTTAACTGTAAATCGGAATTAAAATAATTAAGAAGTAAGTTTTCGAATTTTTCTAGCACCCCCTTATTCGCGTTTTCACGCGTAATAAATTGACGATCGTAAAAACGTTGACAGTAATTTAAAAACAACTCGATATTTGATGCAATAAGTGTTCTGCTATGCTTATCAATTCCACTCTCTAGCTCAAATTGGATTTTCTTAAAACAGTCAACTATGATTTTTCTTTCGTTATCAGAAATATGAAGTGCTTCATTTACATCGTAGGAGAAAAAACTATATTCTTTAATCATTCGTCCCAAAGAAGTGCCTCTTATAAGTTCCGGGTCAAATAACAATGCCCATCCTTTAGGTTGAAAAGTCTTAACCTTAGGTTGAATTCCTAAAACTTGCCCTGGTGCAATAAAGACCAATGTGCCCTCTTGATAATCGTACTTGCTTCTTCCATAAGATAATTCGCCACATTCAAGCTCCTTTAAGTAAATCGCGTATAATCCAAAGTGAAAGGTTTGAGCAGGCATAGGAACTGCCTTGGAAAGGTCCAGCATCGTCACTAAAGGGTGTAATGTTTTAACACCTCTCAAATGATTATACTGCGTAACTGAATCCAGTTTGGTAATTTTTGACATTTTGAATATTACTTACTCAAATGTAAAATTTCTTTACAGAAATAGGTGTCCAAGAATAGTATATCAGTAAAAATGGTAAGAAATTCAGTTCTATATATACCTTTTTACGTACCAAGTAAATGAATTTTGTTCTTATAAATCATAAATTGTTAAAAATGAAAAATCAACAAAGGCGAGATTTTATCAAAACAGGTACACTTTTAAGTGGCGCATTGCTATCAAGCGCCTTCATTTCAACAGATAAAAAAATAAACTTAAATAATTCTGAAATGAAAAATTCAGAAAAACGTATTCTCGGGTCTGGCAAAAACAGTATAGAAGTTTCTTCCTTAGGATTAGGTTGTATGGGTATGAGTTTTAATAGATCTTTTATCCCCGAAAGAAAATATATGGTTGATGTAATTAGAAAAGCATATGACCTTGGTGTTACTTTTTTTGATACGGCAGAAGTATACGGACCATTTACAAATGAAACACTGGTTGGGGAATCGATAAAACCTTTTAGAAAAAATATTATACTATGTAGCAAGTTTGGATTTGATATTCAGGATAATAAAATGACAGGCAAATTGAATAGCCATCCAAAACATATCAGAGAAGTGGTAGAGGCCTCACTAAAAAGACTAAATACAGATGTGATAGATTTATTGTATCAACACAGAGTGGATCCAAATATTCCTGTTGAAGATGTAGCAGGTACCGTAAAAGATCTAATTAAAGAAGGAAAAGTAAAACACTTTGGGATGAGTGAGGCAAATGAGAATCAAATCAGAAGAGCACATAAAATTCAACCATTGACTGCACTACAAAGCGAATACTCATTATTAACAAGAGAACCAGAATCAACTGTATTACCGGTTTGTGAAGAACTAGGAATTGGATTTGTTCCTTATAGTCCACTAAGTAGAGGATACTTGACAGGTTACATAAATGAAAGAACTAAATATGACCCTTCAAATGATAATCGCCCAACCCTTCCTCGTTATCAACCCGAAGCTGTCATTGCTAATTGGAAATTCATTGATATTCTTTCGGAGTTTGGTAATCAAAGAGGCTACACCGCTGGACAGGTTGCATTAGCTTGGTTAATGGCACAAAAACAATGGATTGTCCCTATTCCAGGAACAACTAAAATTGCGCACTTATATGAAAATTGCTCGGTAGCAAATATTGAGTTTAGTAAAGAGGAGTTAGTAAAATTGACCGAAGATTTGTCAAAGTTAAACGTTGCAGGATCAAGGAACGCGCCAATCCAAGCGAAGTAACTCGGAACAGATCAGACATTTTTCATATTAAGCCAACTAAAAAAGGGTTATACTTTGATCGTATAACCCTTTTACTTTATTCTGCTCCCTTTACGCACTAAAATTGTAGTTTTTTCAAAATAGATTGAATTTAGAAAGTTTTCTATTAGTAAACAAATTATCTTTACTATGTGTTTAATATAATTACCCGAAGAACGCTACTTGAATATGCCAAGAAATATCCTATGGCAAGGGTTGATTTATTTGAATGGTATCATGAATTAGTAATATCAGATTTTAAAAGTTTTAATGAACTTAAAAAGGTATATGGAAATGTAAGTTTAGTGAGTGATGATAGAATTGTATTTAATATAATGGGGAATAAATATAAATTAGTAATAAGGATTGTGTTTGAGTTTAAAGCGATACAAATCAAATGGTTTGGAACACATAATGACTATGATAAAATAGATGTAACAACAATACAATATAAAAAGTAAGGATATGGAATTGAAAATCATAAAGACTAAAAAACAGTATGAGCAATACCTTGATTGGGTAAATATTCAGTTTGAGCATAAGGTAAAATCAAATACCCCGCAAGGTGAAAAGCTGCAAGTAGCACTTCTATTAATTAAACAATATGAAGATGCTAACTATCCCATTCCACTTCCAGATCCAATTGATGCTATTAAAGTAAAGATGAATGAGTTAGGATTGAAAAATAAAGATCTTGTTGGAAAAATGGGTAGTAAAGGATACGTATCCTCTTTACTTAACAAAAAGAAGCCATTGACCCTGGAGTTAGCTAAGTTGTTTCATCAAGAATTGAAAATTCCGGCTGAGGTGTTATTATCCTAGTCGCAGCTACCCAAAATCACTTAAAGCGAAAAAAAGCCCTGCAAAATGCAAGGCTTTTTCTTTTCTGCTCCCCTTACCGACGAAAGATGCAACTATAATGCCTTGATTGATTTTGTGATTATTATATAACTGAAGGGTTAAACTTATTTCTTTTCAGCACTTAATTTTTTAGCAACACTATCATAATATTCCTGAGTTAAGGTTTCTGTCCAAACAGTTGGTTTTGTGCCATCATATAAAGCTAAATAAGTAATCAGATTTTCCTTGCTGGCTGTGTGCCAGTGCTCTGTATCTTTAGCACATCTTATTACATCCCCTTTTTTTATAATGATGGCATCCTTATCTCTTTCTTGATAATAACCTTCTCCTTCTACAACTATAAGCACTTGAGGTGTTGAATGCTTATGCCAATCAAGAGTGGAGTTTTTTCTAAAAGTTGCTTTAGTAATATTGAAATTCAATTCGGCATCACCTTGAAGTACACTGTTTAACCAGGCTTCGCCTATGTAATGTGTATTAGGCGCCTTTGGCCCTTCTATTAAATAAGAACTTACGCTGTAATCTGCCTTTTGCGAAAAGGATATAAATGGAATCAAAAGAAATAATAGTAAGGTTGATTTTTTCATTTTAATGTTAATTTGAAATAAATATAACATAAAAAAGGGGGAAAGATGCAGCTACACTAACTCACTGATAGACAAAGAAAAAGCCATCATTTCTGATGGCTTGTCTAGTGTGGCTCCCCTTACAGACGAAAGATGCAGCTATAATTCAATGATTGAGTATATGACTATCAGGAAATTAAAGGGTTAACTTCTTGCAAGTTTACAGGAGGTTTAGTTATAAATTATAACTTTTTCTAACCATCAAAAAGTATAATTTATCTGAAAGCAATTTTCTTAGCATCAACAACATAGGACCGGGTTTACCCACAGCATATCTCATTTGATTACTATTGTCAGTTGCAGATTTGAAAATCATTTTTGCTACAACTTCTGGACCTTCAGCATCTTTCATTACTTTTTCGGCAGCCTCATTAAACTTTTGAATAAACCCATCATATTGGTTTGTGTCAGTTGGTTTAATAAATTGTCGACTTCTTCCATAAAAATCAGTGACAATTGGACCTGGCTCAATGAGTTTCATTTTTATATTAAATTGACTTAACTCATAATGTAACGACTCTGTAAAACCTTCCACTGCAAATTTAGTAGCGTGGTAAATACTATATAAGGGGAATGTGATTTTACCACCCATACTTGAAATTTGAATAATCATTCCCCCACCATTTGGTCTCATATGCTTTATCGCTTCTCTTGTCACACGCATCAACCCAAAAACATTCGTGTTAAATTGTTTTTCAATAATTTCATCTGACATTGCTTCAAATGCGCCATCAACACCGTAACCTGCGTTATTAACTACTACATCTATTTTCCCAAAATCCTTTTTTGCTTGTGATATTGTTTGTTTAATACTTTCAAGATTGGTAACATCAAGAGAATACATTTTCACATTTGGCAACTTATTGAAATCTAATTCATTTTCAGGGTTTCTTTGAGTTGCAATAACGTTCCACCCCATTTTAGCAAACTCTAAAACAGCGGCTTTTCCTATACCACTTGAAGTTCCTGTAATCAATACTGTCTTTTTCATAAATTTCATTTTTATATTTTGAACAAAAATATTGGGTTAATATCAAACCCACAACATTAGAGTATAGTCTATGGTTGGTATTTATTTTTCAACAGCTTATATTTGCAATATGTTAATAAACGAGCTATCCAAAAAAACAGGCATCTCAATACACACAATCCGTTTTTATGAAAAATCAGGGTTGATAGAGGGTAAACAAGATGAATCAGTCAAATCGAATAATTACTTTCATTATGACGAAATAACGATTGAGAAACTTGAATTCATTAGTGATGCCAAATCGGTGGGATTTACCATTAAAGAAATAGGTCAAATCATTGACGCTTGGTATAATAGGAAATATACCAAGAAACAAAAACTTGAAATACTTGATGACAAGTTGATTTCCTTGGAACAGAAGATGAAGGAGATTAAGGAAATGAAGAAACAAATCCTACAATTTAAGGATGACGTGGTAAATGATAGGTGCTAGAAGTATAAATAAAAAAGGGTCATACTATCAAAGTATAACCCTTTTATCTTTATATCAGCTCCCCTTTCCGACGAAAAATGCAGCTATAATGCGATGATTGAGTTTGTGACTATTAGGAAATTGAAGGGTTGAACTTTGTACAATTTTGCAGGAGGTTCATTTCTATTAGCAAAAATCGTACTAATTAATTCTTAAAATCAAGACTGCCACAGGGAACCGTTACAACATCTGTACCGGCTGTAATCTTGTAAAATAGTGTTTTGTCTTTTAATATATATTCTGCCCTAACCGGCCACTTTGTTTTATGGATGAAAATTGCGCTGTAAAATAAATAATTATTGAATGGTGAAATTCTATTATTCAAATCCTTTAATTGATTTGATTCATTATTTAAAAGAGTTGTTATACCCTTAAGACCATAATCGAACTCCTGCACTTTGTCAATTGTCATATTTGACTTTGTAAAGGCAACTTTAGCGTACGATTCTTCAGATTTAAAAGAAATGATTGTCGGAAATTTAATTTTTAAATCCAGAGGCGATGTTGCTTCATTACGTACATTAGTCCAAAAAATGAAATAATAGTACTCTTTTCCTTTATAGGAAACGATTCCGCCTCCTTTAGGTAAACTATTTGTAATAATTATTTTCTTTTTGGAGGATGCGGTGTAAACAACTTTAGAATACTCCCAATTCCTCTTTTGAACTGATTGCCCATTCAAATTTAAAGAGAGTAATATTAGAAGGAAAACAGAAAACTTTTTCATAAAATCAAAAAGGGTTACACTTATACAAGTATAACCCTTTTTCTTTTATATCCGCTCCCCTTACAGACGAAAGATGCAGCTTTGGGGAGATTTATAAGTTGATAACTATTAGAAAACTAATGAGTTTGGTTTCGGCCTAATACCCAGATAAAAACATTAAATTATATTCCGTCAATTTTATTTCCATTTGCTTTTGGAACTCTTAATGCTCTTTTAGTCACTTTCAAGTCTTTAAAGTAACCGATTGTTGCGATATCAACATAAAGACCAACAGCTCCTCTTTTTACATTACCTAACATCTTATCTACTATAAATGATGAATACTTCATATTATTGATAAACATTTCAGCTTGTTCACCGTTCACTTCAATTCTCATAGTTATCCACTCATTTAGTGCCACTGGCGCAGAACCTTCATATTTGAAAGGAGCAATTTTTCTCAAAGTATCAAATTTTGCATGAGGATAGGCAAAATATTGTACCGCGTGGTTCCTGAAGAGCTGATTACTTGCCCTACCTACTTTTGGTCTAAGGTAAATTGATTCAAAGGCTGAATCATTTTCAGCAATTCTATAATATACGCCTATAAATCCAGCTGCTGGTTTATATGGAGATGGATTCTGAATTTGACTATACATTTTAACTTCAATTGTTCCATTCTCGAAATCATCCATTCCAACTAATTTGGCATAATGACGGTCATCAACAGTAGCTTCTAATTTTGTAGAATCGAATGGAAGTGCAATTAGATCTCGCTCAATCTTTAATACCTTTGAACCCTGGAATTGAATGATTTCACCTTTGACATTATGTAATTCAAATGTTTGATTTCCTAATTGCAACTTTTGTGAATGTGCATTTTCAATTAAAATAAGATTTAAAGAAAATAATAAAAGGCACTTAATTATATTTTTCATTAGTATTTATATTTTTATTTAAATAACCCAGCACCAAATTCAGACCCTAGTGTGCCATCTTTTATATGTAAGAACTTTTTATTCGTTTGGTCTTCAATAATATTTAGTTTGCCAGATTTTAACATCTTAAAATCTTGACCAAAATTGATTTTATTAGCTTTCGAAATTGTTCCAAAATCTTGAGGGCCACCACCTTTATTTACAAAACTATTATATCCAACTAATAATGAATTTTTAACTGTAAAACTTTCTTTTTCATCATTATCTAATACCCAGAAGACATTTACATTAGATGCTACATTATTATAAAATTTAAAATCTTTAGTTGTAGACCAAGTCCATACAGCTGCACCATACATGTTTAAAAATAAATTATGATGTAATTGACTATTTTCAGATTTCCTATTCCACATTACTACAGCATCTTTAACTCCATAAAAGACACAATGATTAACATCTAATGCAGTGCCATTCGCCAAAATACCCAAATGGTTGGGCAAAGCGAACTTGTTTCCTAAAAATAAACATTGAGTAACTACTAAGTCAGATAAGTCCTTCCCTTCCCATACAATAGGATAATTTCTAATTAACACTCCTTCTTTGGGTATTTCATGAACAGGTTCACCTAAAATTCTTAATCCTTGTATAGTGGTATGACTTGATTGAATTAAAATACCGTAATTAGAACCTCCAGTAATTTCGTTTTTATTATTCTTCTCTATTTTAAAGGGCATCGCTGAAATAATAATTGGCATTTTAGCTGGCTCCCATTGTGAATCATTGGGTAAAAGTTCAGCAGTAATAATTAGACGTGAATTTTCACTAAACTGCCAATTTTTGGGGTTAAAATCAGCAGTTTCATTCAAAGAATACAAGCCTTCAGATAAAATCACATTTATAGAACCTGCTCCATTTAATGTGTTTACCTTCTTGGCAGCTTCACCAAGTGATTTAAGCGGAGAACCTTTATCACCATTATTTGAGTCATTGCCCAATGTAGCATTCACATATATTTCAATGTGCGCATTATTTCCCTTATTTGATTCTATTTGCGCATTTGTAATTGAAAAAATAAACAGATTGAATAATGAGAGAATGATATATTTTGATAATTTCATATTTATAATTTTTAAAATAATTTCTCTGCAGGAGGTGTTGCTCCAGCCAATCTTAAATAAACGGTAGTTTGACCTCTGTGGTGTGTTTGGTGTTCAAAACACTTGTTTAATACTTGTTCTCTACTCATATCAAATTGACCAAACAATTTAATGTGCTCGGATAATTTTGCATATGGATATTTTTGAATTGAGTTAATTGCAAAATCGTAGGCTGCCAATACCTTTGCTGTAACTGAAGCCTTATTCGTATCATTTGATTTCTCTAAATCTGCCGCTGTCGGTTTTTCGTCAGTTGCTGAAGCAACAAAACCATAAATGGCATCACTCAAATGAAGAACTTGCCCAGCAAATGAACGCATTTCTTTAGTTGGTTTTAGTGTGTATCCATTTTCCGGCATTGCATCCAAATACTCTTTAGTATATGCTTTTGCTCTTTGCCATTCTTTGACAATAGTTTCAGTAGGTGTTTGTGCCTGTATATTACTCATGATTAAAATTGTTGTTAATAAGGATAAAATCTTTTTCATATGTATAATTTGTTTTTTCAAAGTTAGCTTTAATAGTATATATTTGTAACCAAATAAGTAAAAACAAGTAACCAAATGGTAACCAGTATTTCAAACCCAAGATTTATCAGTAACCCATTAAATTGCCCTGTAACAAGAGCAATGAGTATTATTGGAGGTAAATGGAAACCAATCATTTTGAACTGTATTGGCGACCGAACAATTAGATTTGGGAAATTAAGACAAATAATTCCCGCTATATCCAATAAGGTTTTAGCAAATGAATTAAAAGAAATGGAAGAATTTGGGTTGGTAAAACGTATGGAATATACAGAAATGCCTCCTAGAGTTGAATACACTTTAACAACTTCAGGCAAAACACTTCTTCCAATTTTACATGAACTTGCAGCTTGGGGAAATACAAGCACCGCTAAGAAAATTATAAAGGAGTATACTTAACAATTCAAAATAACAACTTCGTGAAAGGTTGCAAAAGGTAAAAGTCAAAACTTAAAAGATGCAGCTACCATAACTCCCTGACTGACAACAAAAAAGGCGACAGAAATGTCGCCTTTTGCAGTTTTGCTCCCCCTTCAGGACTTGAACCTGAGACCCTCTGATTAACAGTCAGATGCTCTAACCAACTGAGCTAAGGAGGAGTGTTCCCTTTTACGGGACGCAAAAATAATGAAATTTACCAAAGAACAAAAGTTTAAAAGAAAGAATTCGGCTTAAAACCAATAAAAATTCCTTCGGGACGCAGTTCTATGGGGTAGGTTTTGAGAAAATAGCCCTCTCCGCTTGTGTTTCGGCCATTTTTCATGTCAAAAGCATACCTATGTAAAGGGCAAACAACCTGTCCAAGGGGGTTGATATAACCGGCAGACATCCGGCCACTTGCATGAGGACATTTTTGGGCAAAGGCAAAGTAGCCCTCCTTCCATTTTGCAAGTGTGATTTTCTTGCCATCCACCTCAAGGTCTACTAAATTGTTCTCTTGAAAATCTAAACTCAAAGGTGCATCTGTAATTAATACCCAGTTGATTTTGTTCTCAGACATAATTAAAAGAATACAGTCTTGTAAGGATATTTGATCTGGTACATGTCTCTTACTTTATGTAAGATGATGGTTCTTAATTCTTCGATGTTTTGTTTTTCGATAGCAGACACAAAAACACAATTGTTATTGGTCACATTAATCCATCTTTCCTTTAAGTCTCTTTCAATGTCTTGTTTTACTTCGTCCGATATCCACTCGTCAAAATATTTTACACGATATAAATCCATCTTATTAAAAATGGTCACCACCGGCTTGTCAAATGCTTTTAATTCTTGCAATGTTTTATTGACTACATCAATTTGATCTTCGTATTTTTCGTGGGAGATATCTACTACATGTAATAACACATCTGCCTCGCGTACTTCATCCAATGTGCTTTTAAAACTCTCTACTAAATGATGCGGAAGTTTACGAATAAATCCAACCGTGTCACTTAATAAAAATGGTGTGTTTTCAAACACTACTTTTCTTGTAGTCGTATCTAGTGTTGCGAATAATTTATTCTCTGCAAATACTTCACTCTTACTTAACAAGTTCATGATGGTGCTCTTGCCCACATTCGTGTAACCTACTAGTGCCACACGTATAAACTCACCTCTATCCTTACGTTGCGTGAAAGCTTGTTTGTCTATCTCTTGTAAACGCTTACGCAGTAAAGCAATTTTATCTTTAACAATACGTCGGTCTGTTTCAATTTCTGTTTCACCCGGACCTCTAGAACCAATACCCGCACCTTGTCTTTCCAAATGCGACCACATGCCCTTTAATCTTGGTAAAATGTATTGGTATTGTGCCAACTCTACTTGTACTTTAGCTTGTGCTGTTCTTGCGCGACGTGCAAAAATGTCTAAGATCAAATCACTTCGGTCTATCACTCTACATTTTGCTTCCTTTTCGATATTCTGTATCTGTGATCCTGTTAATTCATCATCAAATATCACAACATCAATATCCTTAGCAGCTACATATTGTTTGATCTCCTCTAACTTACCCTTGCCCACAAATGTTTTACTGTCGGGATGGGATAATCTTTGTTTAAAAATTTTAACTGCTATCGCTCCAGCCGTCTCTGCTAAAAATGCTAACTCGGCCAAGTATTCATTCACCTGTTCTTCGGTATGTTCTTGTTGAATCACGCCCACTAATACCGCCTTCTCCTCTTCCTTAATTATTTGCTTCTTCTCTATCAAAATGAATCTTAATTTTTACAAAGATAACTCAATACCCTTCTAGAATAAAAAAACCCTCCCTTAATATAAAGGAGGGTTGTAAATAGTTTTGGGGTAGACTATAATCCGCTGATGCTTAAACCAACAGATAATCTATTGAATGAAGGTCCGTATCCATCACGAATCACTGGCGTTACAGAGTAGCCCACATTTACTGAAAGTATACCATATCCAGCTCTTGCAGTCAATGTGACATCGTTACTTGTAAAGAACCTTTTATTGCTCATTTTTTGAACGTATGTTTTACCATATAAAGATTGACCAGTTGATGTTTGGTAATCTTTCATTTTTGTAAATCCTTTAAACAACAAGCCTACTTTCACGCCAGCAGCTAGTTTCCAAGATTTTGCAGGGTTCGCAGGATTGGAATAATATCTTACTTCTGCAGGAAGTTGTAAATAAACAGTCGCCACTTTTTGCTTGTCGTAACGATTCGCAGTAGAATCTAATTGCTTAATTCGAAGGGTATTTGCAACTTGTGCTACATCTACATAAGTGCTGTTGTCAATGTATTGATTGTTTGTACCAAAGCCTAGACCATAAGCAAGACTATACTTGTTATTTGTTCTAAAAGGCTTATCCAACATAAAGTAGATGTTGAAATGACGACCCATGCCAGATGTCTTTACGCTATCTGGTGCACCTACCCAGCTATCAGATCCGAACTGGATCATTAAATGGTCGGCAGGACGGCTAGATAAGTCTGCCATTTTCTTTTCGGTACCAGAAGTTTGTGCTTTGGCTAAACCACTGAATAACAAAATAGTAAGGAGCGATAATATTACTTTCTTCATTCAGCAAAAATAATCGAAAAAAAGGGTAGATCACTTTAAAAAAGGTTAAAATATTAGTGCTTTATGTTCCAAGAGACGGTCAATTTTACTATTTTTGCAGCCATCATAGCAATATGAGGGCCTATAGCTCAGTTGGTTAGAGCACCTGACTCATAATCAGGGGGTCCCAGGATCATGCCCTGGTGGGCCCACAGCCGAAAGGCAACATTTTCTAGGGTTTATGCTGTTAAATGCATAGACCCTTTTTGTTTCTCCTTGCTGCCATTGAGTTTCATGCGATTTTACATAAATCTCGTGTCTGTTACACCAGGTATCTATTTTAACCTTAATAAGCCAATTCCTAGTGCTATTTTAAGTGATTTAGTGTTTTGAGTTTAGTGCCTTTGATTTTACTGATTTAAGCACATCATTAACCAATTAAAATGAATGTAAAATGAACGTAAAAACAAGCTTTGTAGCCCTTACATCAAGGAAGAAATTAAATGGAGAAATCCCAGTCTATTGTTACTTATCTAGTGCTAATGAAACAAGTCGCTTTGGCACTAATTTAAGCATTAAACCAGAAGCATGGGACAGTAAACGACACCGAGCTAGAGGGAACTCAGTTGAGGCTGTTATCTTCAATAAGAACCTTGACAAAATAAAAGAACAAATCAAGAACATTGTTTACGAAGCACTCAAAACAGATGACGAGATAACACTCAATGACATTAAAAATCAGATGACAGGCAATGGCAATAGAAGGCCAAGCACCTTAATGACAGTTTATAAACTTCGTTTTGAAAAGATGAGGACCTTGGTAGGCAAAGACTATCAAAAGAGCACGCTAATTAAGTTCAACTATCTAGCGAACTCAGTACAGGATTTCTTAAAAACAGAACTCAAATTAAACGACATAGCCCTAAATAAACTCAATAGAGTTTTTATTGATGACCTAGAACTATACTTAAGAGCACATAGAGAAATGAAAACTGTCAGTATCAATAAGATTATACAAATGCTTAAGTCAATCGTGAGGTACTCTCTAGAAAGAGGCTGGATAGACAAAGACCCATTCCTTGGACACAAGTCTAAATCTGTACAAACAGAAATTCTTTATTTAACGCATGAGCAAGTTATAAAACTAGAGACCACAATATTATCCCAGGAGAGACTCAATAGAGTGAAAGAGCTGTTCTTGTTTAGCATCTATACAGGACTCCATTATGCCGATGCAATGTCTTTAACAACATCCAATTTAGTCAAAGGAATTGATGGTAAACTATGGATAGATTATGTGAGGGGTAAAACAGGCAAAAGAATCCAAATACCGCTATTAAATAAGGCGCAGGCCCTACTAACTAAGTTTGAAAAAGAAGGGCTTAAAAACGACTTTATTTTACCTAGAATCACCAACCAAAAGGTGAACAGTTACTTAAAAGAAATAGGTGACATCATCAACATAGATGTACCGTTAACACATAAAATTGCTCGGAAAACCTTTGGTTCTGTATTGCTGTTTAACAATGTACCAATTAAGGTTGTAAGCGAACTTATGGGCCATTCCAATAGCTTAATTACTGAAAAGCATTACGCCAAATTAGATACTAGAAAACTTGGAGAAGCGATGAAATTACTTGAATAAAATCAATACCAAGTTTCTGCCTTTATTGTAGGCTTAAAGCCAACTACAGACTCTATCTCAGAGGCCATTAAAGGGCCTAAAATTGGCGCAAAATCCTCTGTTGTGGCAATACTATCGTGGACTGTAAATAAGGGCATTTCAGGGTGCTTTAGAGCTATATTTTTAGCAACCATTCTAAGTACTACAGTTGACTCTATATTCTGAAGAAGCAATGCTAGCTTATTGTAGTCTGTTTTTGTTTTTAAAGTATTACAGAAGTCCATTAAACCAGGGAAAACCAAATCAATTGTATCCTCAATATCATAAACGTAGTGCCTATGTTTCTTAGCTGTATCATAAAGGAGCGTAATGAGCTGTTTCTTTGCTTTATCTCTTTCCAATACTTGACCAGTTAGTTCCAAGTGCTTTTCGCATATAAATTCATACAAACTACCATCAAGTGTAACTTTTTTGAACAGCTGAAACCCTTTACCGTATTGACTTTCGTCAAAAGTGCGCATCGTAAGGGGGTGTTTTGGCGCCTTCCTGTGGAAAGCCCTCAGTGTCCCTGAGGGATTCTGTAGCTTCCCCATAGTTATTCTATCACCAAGTTTGCTTTTAGTCCAAAAGTCCTCATTCCATAGTACGTTAAGGAAGAATGGTTGGCTGTTTTTAATGTCGTAGGATACTATGTTTTTACCTTTATATTTTACATATTTCCTTATCCCTTTCTTTAAGTTGGTTAAGTTTGTATGAACCCTATATCCATTCTCATCTACCTGAAAGTAGAACTCCTTTTGTTCATATGACGACATTGGTATAATTATACCTCCAAGTAAACTATTGTATTGCTTTTCGTGTAGTTCATTTGTAAACTTCTCGCTGCGTCTGTTTATTCCAATTTTAGCTGTACTTGAAAAGTCTATGTCTTCGTAGTATATAGGTAGCTGTTCTCCATCTCTTTGCCAAAAGTTAGCAAATGCCTCTTTAAGTGCTCCTGATATATTTATAGTTAAGCTTTCATTAAACCATTTATATAAATGTGGTAGCTTCTTTGAATGCATCGTAAACCCTACAAGGTTAATTTTATCGCTTTCGTTTAACTTATTGCCTAAGCAATAAACAGTTGGTGTACCTATGTAGTTGCTGTTGAATTTGTATCCAATAGATTTTAGGTTTACTATATACTGCTTGTCTGATAACAGCACTCCAGCATTTATTAAATACTTTAAGTAGTCTTCAGCATTTGGTACATACTTACGAAGGTATTTTTGCTTTATGGGCGTAAAGCTGCCTTCAGCATATATGTTCTTCTTAGGGCTGGATATTAGCCTATATAGCGTGTCTATAACTATCAACAGATTTTCTAGTCTAAATCGTCTTCTCTTACTTATAAAAAGCTGAGGATTATAGTCATTTAATAGTTGTTCAAAGTCTAAGTTTTGAGGTACTAGATACCTTCGTCTTACATTTTTAGCCATATTACAAAGCTAAATTTAGAAGCTCTAGTTCTCTTAAATAATATCCACAGAATCTACACAGATTATTTTTACTAATGCTCCTTTTAACTCCCTTCCGTTTTGAACGTTTTTTATGATTTTTAATTTCATACTTGAGCCTATCTTTTACACATTTCTATATATATTATCCAGATTTATGTAACCGATTTTTCAATAAATCTTGTGTTTACGCAAGGTTACAGTCTTAAAACAGGCGAAATACATCCATAGGTGAAATGATTTCGCTAAACGGGGTGCCTTTGATTTTGAAATCGTAAGTCAAAACCAATTAGAGGTAGTATTCATTACAGAAATAAATTATAAGCACTTCATGCAGCCGAAAAATTTAATAACTGAAATTGCCCTTTATTAAATAAGCAAATAGTTTTACTGTTTATTATTTGGCATTTAAGTACTATTCGTGCTTTTATTAGTGCTGTTAATTTAGGAAGACAAATATTCAGTAACTAACTTACTCAAAAACAACTTATTACATGCTTACCATTTGAAAGGTTCAGGTCCCAAACAGACATTTATTTTTGTGATACTCCTAAAATGACTTTCAAAATGGCTTATATTTGCACTATCATAGCATGCTGAAAAGACTATCTATATTATTTTTATTTTTAATTGGATTTACACTCTATTCCAATAGCACACTTGCATGCAGTAAACCTAATGAAAAGCACAAAGCTAAATCATTCACTTTCAAAGTGTTGCAAAAAGACAATGACAGTTGCATAAAAAAACATACTATGGGTGTAGGTCATAATTGCGATGAAAAATGTAAACATCATAATTGCGATTGCACATCTATAAATACAACCAGTTTTGATTTCAAACAGGAAATCACAATTGAGGAATTATTCTCGTTTACGATTGTCAAAAAATATAGCATTTTCACTCCGTTATATTACAAGGTCATGAATGCCTCTATTTGGCACCCTCCGAAAACTGTATAGTACATATCAGATTTAAATTCAAGTAGTTTGCTTGAATCCTTTCTCTTTTTCAAAATAAAAATTAATTTATGAAATCAATAAAGCTATTGATGGCTGCTGCCATTCTATTATGTTCTTTTAATGTAAATGCTCAAACAAATTCAAACATAACTAAAGTACTTAACTCATATATTGCTCTTAAAGACGCACTAGTTAAAACTGAAGGCAATAGTGCCTCGGTATTAGCTAAAGATTTATTGACATCTATTGAATCAGTTAATATGAATGAACTGGACGCAACAACACATGCACAATGGATTAAAGTAGTGAATGACTTAAAAGAAGATGCTGAACACATCAACGAAACGAAAGAAATCTCTCATCAAAGAGACCACTTCATGAGTTTGTCTAAAAATCTATACGCTGTTATGAAGGTCTCAAAGTCTGCGCTTCCAATTTATTATCAATATTGTCCAATGGCGAATAAAGGCAAGGGTGCAAACTGGTTGAGCATGGAGAATAAAATTAAGAATCCATACTACGGTAATCAAATGTTGACATGTGGTAGAGTATTGGAAACTATTCAATAAGACTAAGCTAAATAAGATGATTAATAAAATAAAAAGTGTTTGTCTTTTAGCAGTGCTCTTACTGTCTACTTTATTCTTAAATGCACAAAAGGTAGTGCGCTATGATTTATATGTAAGTGATACGACAGTTAATTTTACAGGTAAATCCAAGAGAGCTATCGCTGTTAATGGACAAATCCCAATGCCCACTTTAAGTTTCACACAGGGAGATACGGCAGAAATTCATGTTCACAACAAGTTGAAAGAATCAACCTCTTTACATTGGCATGGTCTTATCCTACCCAATAAGGAAGATGGTGTGCCTTATTTAACTCAAATGCCTATAAAGCCTGGCACAACCCACGTCTATAGATTTCCGATTGTGCAAAATGGAACACATTGGTATCACAGCCATTCTGGATTACAAGAACAGATAGGAATGTATGGTTCAATGATTTTGAACAAAAAACAAGACGACCCAACATTTAGAAAAGGTATAGACGATTTGCCAACTATTCCAGTCATCATTAGTGAATGGACAGATTACAACCCTAACAATGTGCACAGAATGTTACACAATGCAACAGATTGGTTTGCTATAAGAAAAGGCTCTACTCAGAGCTATGCCGAAGCAGTCAACGAGGGGCATCTTACTACCAAAGTAAAAAATGAATTTAAAAGGATGTTAGCTATGGACGTAAGTGATGTTTACTATGATAGATTCTTTTTAAATGGAAAGGTAGAAAGTCAATTGTCACAATTCAGAGCTGGTGATAAAGTAAGATTAAGAATCTCAAACGCTGGGGCTTCAACTTATTTTTGGCTAAACTACGGCGGAGGTAAATTCCAAGTAGTAGCAAATGACGGAAATGATGTTGAACCAGTTGAAGTAGATAGACTTATCATTGCTGTATCTGAAACCTATGATATTGTAGTCACTGTGCCTGAAAAAAATAAATCTTTCGCTTTTCAAGCAACCTCAGAGGACAGAATCAATCATTCCCTATTATATATTGGAGAAGGTGAAAAACAACCAATGGCACCGCTTCCAAGATTGAAATACTTTGAGGGTATGAAGATGATGAACTCAATGATGAAAATGAATGGCGATTTAGATGATATGGGGATGAACATGAGTTTGAATCAAATGGATATGAATGTTGTCATGTATCCTGAAATAACAGGCCCTAGTAACGCTCAAGTCAAGGAAAATAGTGCAAATCAGTATAACAGTAATGCCCTCTCTGATATTGTCACATTGAATTACTCAATGCTCAAGTCGCCTCATAATACATCACTTCCTAAAGGTGCTCCTGTTAAGGAACTAAAATTTGAACTAACAGGTAATATGAATAGGTATGTATGGAGTATGGATAATAAAGTAGTCTCTGAAGCAGATAAAATATTGATTAAGAAAGGTGAGAATGTGAGGATGATTATTTACAATGGCTCCATGATGAGACATCCTATGCATTTGCATGGCCACGACTTCAGAGTATTAAATGGGCAAGGCGAAAATGCTCCACTAAAAAATATCATAGATATTATGCCAATGGAGACGGATACACTTGAATTTAATGCCAACATGGAGGGTGATTGGTTTTTTCACTGCCACATATTATACCATATGATGAGTGGCATGGGAAGGGTTTTCACCTATCAAAATCAAGCACCAAACCCTTTAATTCCAAATCCAAGATTAGCTCAGAGAAAGCTATATGGAGAGGATAGAAAGTTACATTCCATGGCAGAAAACGATTTTGCTACAAATGGAAATGATGGTATGGTGATGTTACAGAATACCAGATGGAGCATTGGCTCTGAATGGAGATTAGGCTTCAACGATTTACATGGGTATGAGTCAGAAACCCACATTGGGAGGTATATAGGTAAAATGCAATGGTTGATGCCTTTTATTGGATTTGACTGGAGATACAGAAAACTACATAATGGAGAATCTGAGAAAAACCTATTCGGACAAGTGAATACCAAAGACGAAAGAAAACAAATAAGTCTAGGTGTTGCTTATGTTTTGCCAATGCTTGTTACATTTCAAACAGAAGTATATCAGGATGGTAATCTCAGACTTCAATTAATGAGAGAAGATATACCTCTTTCAAAAAGAATGCGAGGTGAATTTATGGTCAACACAGATAAAGAGTATATGATTGGTGCTAGATATATTGTAAATAAAAACATGGGTCTTAAAACACACTATGATAGTGATATGGGTTTGGGTATAGGTATTTATTTAAACTATTAAAAATTACGATTATGAAAAAAATGTTATTTGTATTATTTGGACTAGTATTATTCAACGCTGCTAATGCACAGGATAGTACAACTAAGAAACTGGTATATAACCCAAAAAATCCAACCTATGAAGTACAAGCTACTTGTGGTACTTGTATGTTTAAGATGGAAGGAAAGGGCTGTCAATTAGCCATTAAATTAAATGGCAAGAACTATTTCGTAGATGGTACTGGCATAGATGACCATGGTGATGCTCACGATAATGAAGGCTTTTGCAATGCGATTAAAAAAGCAAAAGTTCAAGGGAAAGTTATAGGTGATAGATTTTTAGCTAGCTACTTTGAATTAATTAAAGGAAACAGCAGTCATAATAAATAATGTATTGTTAATTTTTTACCTTTAGTGATTCAAATTAGACATCATACATATATTGCAACCTATTTAAGTGCTTATTATAGTAATAATCATTAAGCGACTAAGTTCTTTGCACTATATATACACCATAACAGTTTGATAAACAGCTATAAAAACTGGTCTATAAAATTGAACTAATTAAACTTCATGCCCTGGTGGGCCCACAGCCGAAAGGCAATATTTTCAAGGGTTTATGCTGTCAAATGCATAGACCCTTTTTGTTTGAGGTTACACCTCACAGGAATTACACCAAAAATTACACATATGAATATAAATATCCTTATTTTGTTTGGATAATAGGAAACGGAAACAATGAACTATTTTCAACAATAATAATTAATTAATGGAAGTACACCACCACTCACATCAACCTAAAAACTGGAAAGAATATATTACTGAATTTATTATGCTATTTGCTGCGGTAACATTGGGTTTTCTTGCAGAAAATATACGTGAGCATCAAATTATTGAAAAGCATAAGGTTCAGAATTTAACTGCAATGATTGATGACTTAAAACAAGACTCAGTAGAAATCGAAAAAAGAATCTCAGAATATAGCAACACATTGGTTCAATTTGAGTTACTTAAAGATGTATCACTTGCATATAGTCAAAACAAAATGAATGAGCAAACCTATATTGATTCTGTTGTGAACATATACCTAGAAGCAAAATATGGTATTGCGCTATTTATTAATAACGCTTCTTATAAAAATACTATTTCATCGGGCAACCTAAGTTATATAAAGAGCAACAAAACCAAAATGCTCATTGCCCAATATTACGAGGCACTCTATGGTAAATTGTTGGTGAACAATAAAATACTAGATGACGATGTGAATGAATTTATGAGTAAGTCATTCACTTTTGGTTATATGGCCGCAAAGGAAAAAAAGGCAGAATTTCAATCTAGATCAAATAATACACAATTAGAAGACTTCAAAACTATTCCAGCATTTAAAAAATTAATAACTGCACCAGAATTTAGAATAAACGTTAATAAAATAGAAGGGAGATGTGGTTATTATCTTTTTGTAATGAAAACAGCACAAGAATTAAATAAAAATTTATTAGATCAACTTAACAAGAAAGAATTTTAACCAAAGGAAATATTACTTGTTAGATTGATACTTTACATTGGTCATTTATTTAGACAACCAATGTAAAGTGTTTAATACAAACTGTCTCCAGTCATAGGTTTCAACTTGCATTCCAGCTGAAAACTTTTTACCTCCTGAGTTTATATACATGGCTGTAAAGCCATTACAATCGCCTAATGCAACTATTTTACCTTTCCCAAAATTTCCGGCTAAACATTGCGAATTACCTCCACCTGATGGCTGACTCGCATTCCATTTTCTAATTTTAGCAGAAGGAGATAATTTAAAAATATTAGTATAACCTTCGCCGCTTAAAGCACTTCCTGTGTAGGTTACAATATTTTGCACCAATTCATTAGGATTATTTCCTTTAATAATCGGGTGGTTACTATTTAATAGGCCATTGCTTCTATTAAATAATAATAAAGTTTCTGCGTTTGGAAACTTTATACTCGTATCATAATTTACTGAATCAACTACCGCGCCAATACTTAATTGCATGCCAAAAGTGTTAAACAATGGTGTCATTGATTTGTCAATTGGCGCATGTTCACTTAGCATGATTAACGAACCCCCTTTAGTAACCCAATCTTTTAAAGCAGCTAGTTCATCGGGCGTAAATGTAATTTCAGTAGTTACTTCTTTTTTTGAACCAAATTTGAATGGCATAGCTGGGGTAATAAGCACCATTTGATAGTTTGCTAAATAGGCTGAAGTAAATACACCTGAATCTATTTTAGGTTGGTATCCATCATTTGTAGACATATCAACAAATGGCTTGATAAGTCCCATTTCAACAATAAAATTATGATGCCCCGCATCAATTAAAAGTTTTGGGCCTTTTTGTTTCTTGTAGGCAGGATTTGAAATACTTGCATTAAATGGACTATCGTTTAACATTTGTCCAAAAGAAAAAGTACTTGTTAAAAGCAATAAAACAGAAAAAAAGATGCGCATAATAATTTGATTTAAACTTAACTAAAAACTAACCCTGCTTCTCTAATTCGTCAATCGTTTTCTTTGCTGCAGCCAATCTTGTTGCTTTATTCTTTTCTATTAATTTATTGACAGCCCAGTGTTCTAGTTTATGGTGCATTGGGATAAGTAATGCTGCTAATGCAACCAAACTTAATAGCATTAGAAATGGAGAGTGATGTGTCACTTTTTCTAAGATTGGGTGAATCAATAGATTCAAGAATTCAAATACGATCAACAAAGAAACTACGCTTAAAAACTGAATCACTTTGGTATTAGTGATATGCTTTCTACTAAATAATATAAATAGCATAAAGAAGCTGATAATTCCAATTGCGATAAAAGTGTATTCTAAATTCATTTTACGAGACTCATTTGCCTGTTCCTCTTCCAATGCCAATTGTTCTTGACGTGACTCTTCCTCTACAGACATTAACTGTGCTTGTTGAAGTGCTTTAATATTATACAAGCTATCATTTGCGGCTCGATAAATTTCAGAATACTTAAATGCACTATCAATATTTATAACTCTATAAATATTCAACAACAATTTAGCAGGCTCTACATTCAAGGTATTAAATGCAGTATTGCTTACACTAGCAATTGCTTTGGTTGCATAAAGCTTTGCTGAATCAATTTGATTATTAGTAAAATAATATTTTGATATAGCATTATAAGCAATGCTTTGAAACTTAGGAGAATTAATTCTTTTAGCTTCATTCAACGCCAAGTTCCAATAATTTAAGGCTAAAGCTGGATTATTTAAAGCTTGGTGTATACTACCAAATTGTAAATAGGTAGAGGTTAGCCAATAATTGATCCCTGTTTTGATAGCCAATTCATAGGCTTTTTGGGTATACATTAGGGCAGAATCTACCTTATTCATTGCTAAATAAATAGTACCCATATCATTCACAATACATACATAAATAATATCCGGAGTATACTTTGTTCCTGCTTCCATGGCAGCTTTATTATAAGACACTGCCTTTTCAAAATCCCCCATTGTCAAATAAGAAAGGGCTAACATCCCTTTTCCAAATGTTTTTAGCCTATCATCATTGGCTTTTTCGGCAACCTGGTTAGCCAAAATACCATATTTCAAACTCTTTACTTGGTCTCCAAAAGCAAGATAATCATAGCTTAGACAAGAATATCCTAAACCCTGACATATTAAATCATTGTTTTTTTGACCGTATAAAAGGATCTTTTCAGAATTATGCATATCCTCCACCGGATTGGTTTCCGATATGGTTAAAGCCGTCATGGTTAAATAGTAACGTGCGCTATCGTTTTTCTCTGCTGCTATCTTGGGAAATAAAGAATCCAAACTAGGTGGCTTTTTAGAAAAATCGACGTTCGGGCCTTGAGAAAAAGCCATATTAATACTAATAACAACTAAACATAGAATTTTAATAAATGTGTTCATTTCCTTGGTTTGATTTAGATAGTCTTAAAAAAACGGAAATAAAGCTAGAATTACTTGTATAATAGGTTCAAATATGTTCCAAAACGGAAAAAAGGAACAAAAAATTAAAGTTTTCCTATTGGTATAGAGGTATAATGCAGTTTCTTACATGTTCAAAATTATTAAACTATGAAAAAAACAATCTTTTTAGTAATGCTTTTAGCTATTGGATTTAGCATGACTGCTACAGCTCAAAAAGCAATCAATTCTGTTCATTTTTATGACGTAAAGAATGCAGAAATGGAAAAAACCTATGTTGCTAGCTTAAAAGAAATTAATACAATCATGGCCGAAATAGGATTTCCTAAGAACTACTATAGCTATTTTAAATTAGCTGCATCTGATACCACTAAAACTTACAGAAATTGCACTATTGGACATTGGACATCAGAAGAAGACTATAAAACAATCCATGATCATCCAAAGTTCAAAGCTTGGGCAAATAAAAACAAGGATAACAATGCAGTGTTTATTACAGGCCAATTGTATAGAAAGTTTTACGCAGCAGATTAATGTAAGCGTTGGGGAATTTAAATACACTTAAAAAGTCTATGACTTCAAATTCATAGACTTTTTTATTTAAATACAAAATCATATTTACAAATTAAACTTTTTTTATAATGGATGTACATCACCACTCACACCTTCCGCATCAATCAAAACCTTGGAAACAATATTTAACCGAAGGCTTAATGATATTTGTTGCTGTAACTCTTGGATATGCTGCAGAAAATATCAGACACCATTATATTGAAGAAAAAAAGACAATCGCTAATGTACAAAATCTTTATAAAGACCTTAAAAATGATTCATTAGCATTTACGGTTTTACTTAATATTAGAAGTACACAAGATTCTTGCTTCGAAATTATTAGTCGATTATATGAACAGAAACAAATTGAACAAGATATTCCAACAGTTTATGCAGCACATTCCTTCATAGGCATTAGGGTTATGCCTGTTATGAATACTATGGCCTTAGATCAAATTAAAAATTCAAGTGCATTAAATTATATTGAAGATGAAAAACTTAGGCAAGAAATTCAATATTATGCAAACAATGCTGCTGTACTAAAAACAAGAGAGCAAAGAGAGTATTCATTTGTAGATAAATATATTGACCCGTTATCTATTTCCGCATTTGATTATAAATATTTACAAGAATTGAGTAAACATGATCGTTTTGAAATTAAAGGTGATAAAGTAATTACTCCAATCAAAGCGCCCAATGGCCTGAAATTAGTTAATCAAAAAGACTTTGATTGGAATAATTACCTTTCGGTGTTGGGCATGTTGAGCACAATTAGAAAATCAACAGATCGAAGTCAAATATTGCCAATTAAAGATGATTGTATTAAACTACTTGGATTGGTTAGAAGCTATTTAGAAGAACATAATGCATTAATAGATTAAAAGAATTGTACTCAATTAAAAAGGCCCCTATTTCTAGGGGCCTTTTTTTATACTTCTAAACTTAATACTTATTGTAAGAAGGTTTTAGTTTTTTAACGCCTTACCAAATCCTACAAAGTGTACGATTTTTCCGTTTTCAAATCTAAACGCATCCATCCATTGGAATTTTTGTGATTTTCCATCAGCAAATACTAATTCTGCTTCGTCCCAGATATCAACCCAGTGATGACCATTTTCACCAACAACAGGGTAAATTGCAGCAATTTGGTAGTTTTTGAATGTAACACCAGCAAAGCCTTTTTCCATATATTCCAAGATGCCTGCTTTTCCTTTGATCACAGTACCATCTTCTGCATTATAAGTAGCAGTATCTGAGATCATATCTCCAGCTGCTTTAAAATCTTTCTCAAACAATACTTTGTGAAATTGCTCAGCTAACATTACGTTTTTTTGATCACCAATCTTAAAGTTGTCGGTATAAGTTGGTTTGTAAAGATGTTCAACTTTTTCAGTTGTAGCTTCAACTGTTTCTGTTGTCTTTGTTTCAGTACTTTTACAAGCAGTAAATGAAGCCGCTACAAGTAATCCTAGAAATACTTTTTTCATAATTTGGGTTTTGTTTTAAAAAATGAATTTATATAGAAACCCTTTGAATGATTTCAATAAAATGAGAAACATTGTTCCAAAAACGCAATTAGGAACAAACAAATACGTATTTAACAATAATTTTATGCTTTAAATACTGTTTGCCTAGTTAGCAGAAGCAGCTAGAAGATTACATTTTTAATGATATTTAAGGTAGCGCAAAGAAAAAGTACATTTATTATTATATTTACTAAAATTTATAATAATGGAAGAAAGAGATGAAAAACTTTGGAAAATAGCAAAAAAAAGAGCTTCTGTAAAAAGAAACGGCTTAGTCTATTTAACTATTATCATTTTTTTATGGTTTATTTGGTTTAGTAATAACGGTTTTGAATTTGGATCAAACATGATCTATGCATGGCCTAAATGGCCAACAATAGGTTTAACTATTGCATTTGTTTTTGAATATATCGATGCCTTTTATAGGGATAATGAAAGTATGATCGAAAAAGAATACAATAAATTAAAGGGTAAATAATTAAAGAAAATAATATGAAGCCTCTAAAAATATTGTTGATACTACTTGCTTTTGCTTTGACTTCTAAAGGTCAAAATATAAAAGATTTTACTTTGAATTCTGTAACAGATAAAAGTAGTTTCACTTTAAGTAAATCAAAAGGGAAATATATAGCCCTTCATTTTTTGTTAAAAACTGAATGCCCTTATTGCATTAGACATACCAGTGAATATTTTGATAATGCAAGTACATTAAAAAATGTCATTCAAGTATTTATTAAACCAGATAGCGAAAAGGAAATTAAGGAATGGGCGAATAAACTAAAGTCTGCGAATAGTTTTCCAATCTATCAGGACGCTGATGCAAAATTGGCTGATCAATTTAACATCCCTAATGGATATCAATTTCATGGACAAGTTGTTCATTACCCTGCTTTGATCTTAATAAATGAGCAAGGGCTTGAAGTGTTTAGGTACATTGGAAAGAATAATTCTGACAGGTATTCTTTTGAACAGTTAAAAGCTAAAATAGAAGCTTTAACAAGCTCAAAATAATCATATTAGTAGCTTTTTTGTTCCATAATAGGAATTAGGAACAAACTCCATCAATATAAAAAGGTTATTACTGGCATATAACAATATCTTGTTGCCAGTAATAACCTTTTCTCTTTATATAATTAGATATCTAAAACAAATAAAATATCACAATGGAAGTACATCATCATAGTCATAAGCCAAAAAACTGGAAAGAATACATCACTGAATTTATTATGTTGTTTGCTGCGGTGACTTTAGGTTTTCTTGCAGAAAATTTAAGAGAACACCAGATAATGAACCATAGAGTAGAACAAAATAAAGTAGCTATATTAAAAGACTTAGAAGTAGATTCTGTTCAAATATCAAAAGTGATTGCAATTGAAGACAGCTGTATCAATACATTTAATAGGCTTAATTATGTTCTGTATTTAGCTAAAACTGGTCAAATAAATGACAAGCAGTTGGTAGATTCAATTAAAGGATTAAATATGGTTGCTTATTCAACGACACTATACATGAACAATAGCTCCTTTAAAAACATGCAATCAAGTGGCTTGTATACTTATATTGAGGAAGGCGAATTAAAACATGCACTAGCTACCTATTATGAAGTGAGCTTTAAATCGATTGAAGCAGCAAATGAATTCTTTGATCAAGTAGGCACTGTCTTTAATAATTACTTGCCTATTGGTCTGGGAAAACTAATTAGAGAAAGTCAAAGTTTTTCAAAGGATTATGTAACGAATGACAAAGATGGTTTTCAGAATTTTATTTTAAGCTTAGATAAAACTAAAAATATTTTGAAGTCAGATGAATTCATCTATGAAGTTCAAAAATATTATAATTATTTGTTTATTTATAGAGCTAGCTTGCTTAAAGCAAAAAAAAGAAATGAAACATTAATTAAATTATTAAGATCCGAAGGGCACTAATTAGTTATATAATTGCGCATTTCTTTATGAATATAATTTCATTAGTAAAAAAGAAAGACTATTGAATTAAATCTGTTATAATAGACAATCAAACTATTTAGAATATAAATATATAAACAATAATTAATATATTTATATTAAATCTAATAGTATGAAAAAGCTTTTTTATTTATTAATGTTTAGCATTGTTTTATGCTCTTGTTCAAAGGATGGAAATAAATCAAGCAGCAGTGGCGGATATGTTGATTTAAACATTGATGGAGTTGCAAAATCAAGAATAAATATTGCTAACATAGGAGGAACAGGCTTTGGGCCTAGCTGTACAAAAAAGATTTTCGAACAACATGTAGTCGATAGTGATAATTCAGAATACTCAATAAGTATTAGTTTTCTTCATGCTTATTATGACAAAGACTTCCAAACAATAATTAATGCGGTGAAATCAAAAACGATATCACAAACATCAGGAGTGATATCTCCAAGCGATTCATATTGTGGTTACAGTTCTCTTTTCACAAATCCATATATCATTATTTCTTATGTAGATGTGAAATCAAATACAATATTTAAGATCCAAGATTTTAGTTTAGACAATATAAATTCAATTGAAAATATTACAAAAATTAGTTCCGTTAATAATATAAATAATTATGTAATAAATGGATCATTTAAATCTACTTTAAGTAATATCTCAAATAATAAATTTGTAAAAATTAATGCTAAATACAAAATTTATATAAACACTGTTAATTAAAAAAATTCATAAAAAAAGGCCATTAATAAATATTAATGGCCTTAAAAAGAATTCAGGAAAAAATTAGAAAGAAATACCCAAGTTCACACTAAATCCATTAGTAGTTAACTTGCCATCACCATCTGTTCCTTTTGCTATGTTCGTTAAACCAGCATTATAACTAGCACCTAAACTAATTTTATCAGAAAACTTATATTCAGCACCTAATAAAGCAGATATATTAGTGCTCTTAAAACCTTCTTTAACATCTTCTGATTCTCCATCAGCTTTAGCTTTTGCGCTCATTAAAATTCCAAATTGAGGACCTGCAAATCCATAAAATCCCTCAGCAATTTGGAATCTACCTAAAACAGGTACAGTTAAGTAGTCTAATTTTAAAGCTAAACCATCTTCTTTAGCTCCATATCCATTGAACAATAAACCACTTCTTAAATTAAATTTGTCTGATCCTTCAAAATCAGCATTTAATCCAAAATTAACAGAAGTTCTAGTACCAGATGTCATACTAGCTCCATCTCCACTAGCTTTTAAATCTGTAAAATTTAGACCACCTTGTAGGCTTAATTTTGCTTGGGCATTAGAATGAAGATTAAAACCAAGAACCAATAACCCAATTACAAATACTTTTTTCATAACGTTTTTTTTAAATTAAAAAATTTATAATAAGTAATTTGGGGGCATTACATATATAAATATAAGAATATATTATTTATATTACAAAAAAACATTATTGATTATTAATAAATTTTAGCCGGATTCACCACTTTTTCTAAATTGGTAATAGTAAATTTTGACATTTGAGTCAATATTTAAGTGGTTTTGGCTGCTTATGCTGGATCGGTCATTAGATACTAAATTATAATTTTATCCACCTCTTTTGTAAAACGAATGCATTTCTCTGAGGTTGCTCCTTTTTCATAATCCGTAATTTTAACTTTAACAAAATTAAAATGTACACTAATTTCAGGATGGTGATCAAGTTTTATCGCTATTTGCATTACTTTATTTGTGAATGAAACCACCTCGTTGTAGTTATTGAACTTGAATTTCTGCACAAATCTATTTTCAATTTTAGTCCAATTTGAACTATTCATATTTATTTTATTTTAAACAAGATCCCAACTTGGGTTCTATTATTAAACGTATTCAAATTTTTTGAGTTCTTCTAAAGAAATATATTCCAATGTCTTAATATGAGTTGCTTTTAGAATAATTGGAGGTGCCACGCCAGCTTGATATGCTTCAATCCATCTTGACACGCAAAGGCACCATTTGTCTCCCTCCACTAATCCTTTAAAACCACTTTGCGGATAATCTATAGTAAGGTCATTCCCTTTGCTTTTTGAAAATTGTAGAAACTCATCGGTTACCACTGCGCACACTGTATGAGTGCCTATGTCATTCATTCCAGTATTACAACAGCCATCTCGATAAGCTCCCGTCATTGGACTTGTACCACAAACAATAAGTGGCTCATTAAAAACATTTAAAGCGTTTTCTTTCATGTACATCATATTTTTAAAAACAACTTTTTGATTCAATTGTTCATTACTAAGCTATACTTTAGAACGCTTATCATATAAAGGCCAATAGGTGATTTTACCTACAATGTGTTGCTAAAATCCGCTTGTTTTCTTTTTTAACCATTTCATGGCCCTTATGCCCCCAAATATTTTTTCTTGCTTCTTTTCCTGCAGTTTCAATATCTACTATTGGATATGGATAATCTTTACCTAACTCTACTCCATGCATTTTCTGCTCCATTTTGCTCATCTTATAAGGTTCATGCAATAGTTCCTTTGGGAGCGCACTTAATTCTGGCAACCATTTTTTTATGAAGAACCCCTCTTTGTCATGCTCTAAGCTTTGTTTAACTGGGTTATACATTCTTATTGTATTAACACCGGTTGTTCCTGCTTGCATTTGAAATTGAGTATAATGGATGCCAGGTTCATAATCCAAAAACAATTGAGCCAAATGGTAAGTAGCAGCTCTCCAATCTTGGTATAAATGATGACAAAAAAAGCTCACCAACATTGCACGCATTCTAAAATTTATCCAACCAGTCTCTTGCAAACATTTCATACATGCATCAACCAAGGGGAAACCAGTTCTTGCTTCTTTCCACGCATCAATATATTCTTGATGCTTTGTGTGTTCTAAAAGTTCATAGCCTGCATTAATACATTGTACTTCATAACTGCAATCCACTTCAAATTTTTGTATAAAATGGCAATGCCATTTTAACCTTGTTAAAATATTAGTATAGGATGATTTATTTTTTTTGTCTTTTGTTCCAAAATAAATAAATTGATATACTTGTTTAATTGAAATATTACCCCAACTTAAATATGGAGATATGCGACCACAACTTATCCTACTCTCTTTTGGCTTACTAATATGTCTACTATAATTTTGTCCACGGCCACTAATAAATGTCTGTAAATATTTAAAAGCAAAATCTTCACCAGCAGGTTGGTAGGAGTTTGAATAGGCGTAAAAAGAAGAATGCATTTCGTCACTTATGGGGTATGGGTTTTTAAAAGGCAAAATTGACTGCACTTTAAAACGATTTACAATTATCGGACTGTGCATGGTTACATACCACTGTTTATCCCACCCAATTCTATTTTTAATACCTCTAACAATACCATCTCTTTGGGTTTGCTTCCAAGTGATTTGATTCGTTTTACAATATTTTGCAACCAATCGATCCCGATCATAAGTTAATTGAATACCACTTTCTTGATAACTAAATATAGTTGAAATGGCATATTGGTCTTGGATAGCGTCAAAAGCAGTGATTACATCAGTATTAAAAACTATTACTTGTTTATTATAAGCAGCCAGTTTTCTATTTAACTGTAGGATTGATTGATACTGAAATTGTAAATGTCTTAGGCTCGTATCAGGATAAGCCATCATTAGTGGCTCAAATACAAAAATAATCAAATAGGGAAGCTCGCTCTCCTCTGCAAGATGCAAAGGCAGGTGGTCTTGAGTGCGTAAATCTCTCTTTAACCATACTATGTTAATTGATTGTTTTGGGGCCATGTTAACTCGTCTGAAAATATAGTATATTTTTTCACTTTAAATTTTGCTAGTTATTATAAACCACTTGAAAATCAATCTGTATTTTATTATCTACTTTTACAAATAATAAACTTGGTCTTTCTACTTTGTAGTCTTCTAGTAAAATAGGTAGGCTTCCAGAAAAGACCAATTTTCGATTCATCTTTTCAAGTTTTACTTTAGTTTCAATAACGCGTTCTACGCCATGAAACTGTAATTTACCTTTTACAAATATGCCTTCTGGCGTATACTGCACACTAGAACTACTAAACAAAATTCTTGGATAAGTTAAACCGTCTAAAACTTCCATCATATGACTATCCCTGCTTGAAAGGCCGCTATTAAAAGTTGCCACATTTACTACTATTGATATTTGTTCTATTTCATTTTTTTGTTCGTTCCACTTAGTAGCTACTTTTAAATCTTTACTTACCCCCTCCCAACTATGCAATTTGTGCACCATTGAATATTTTACCGAAGAAGTGCTTGCTTCATAGATTGGACTTTGATTGAAAATAGTTATAATAAAAGAAAATATTACATGTAATAGCATAATTTAAAATTTAATAACCACCATGGCTGCGGCTAAACTAAAAAAGCTTGTATAAGCTGCGGCGCGGTGATATGGTTTAAGTGCGACATTATTTTCGATTTGAGTGCCTAAAATATTAGTTGCTATCATGCCTGACATATGTGCAATAGCTAACCACTTATGTAATCTTATAGAAGTTAGTTTTTTGTCTCTTTTGAAAGTAGAAGGAGGTGTAAATAACCCATTGATAGCAGTGAATCCATATGATAGATTGATTGCGGCACCTAGCCGTTCATGTGTTTCTTTTAATTGATAGGAGCCTTTGTACAACTGACTTCCTATAATGCCTTGAGCAACCATCCCACCTAATGTAACAAAGCCCCCTATTTGGTGTAACTGTAACATTTTCCTTCTGATTCTTAAGTCAATCTTTCTTCTTTCCACTAGGTCTTGATTAGTGCCATACCTGTTTTTTAAAATTCCGTTTTCACCCCAAACCAATTGTTGGGTAAATAACATTTTTGATGGAGCAATTAGTTGACTATCTATTTTTTCATCCACCAATAGGGTTTGTAGCAGTGAATCTGTTTGTCCTTGTACTTTATTTAGAGCACTCATTAATAAGAATAAAAAAAATACCTTTAATAAAAATTTGGTATTCAAATAGTTATACATGGGGAAAATGTTTTTTGATTTAATTCAATCTAATTATTACAACAAAAATACCGCATCGATTGTTCTATGAATAAATTAATATTATGGAAAGAAAAGATTTCATCGAAAAAGTTGGTCTGAGTGCTGCTTCGATTCTAATTTTTGGTTGCATGCAATCATGTTCTAAATCGGACGGCCCTGCTCCATCGCAGCCAACCGGATCCAATAATAATACAACTAAACCGGTTGATTTTACTATCAACATTACAACTAATCCATATACAAGTCTAAATACAGCGGGAGGATTTTACTTGGATAAAACCAATAATATCATCATTGCTCGTACACTTACCAATGAATTTATTGCGGTTAGTTCTATATGTACCCATCAACAAGCAACAATTGATTTTGAAGCAAGTAATAATAGGTTTTATTGTTCTGCACACGGGTCTGCCTTCTTAACAACGGGTGCTGTATTAAACGGACCTGCTGCTGCACCGTTAAAACAATATAAGACTGCACTCTCAGGAAACAACCTTAGAGTTTACGCATAACGAGAATAACCCTTTACAAAAAAGCATGCTATTTAATAAATAGCATGCTTTTTTGTTTTAATCTATTGATTAAAATATATACTTCGTACTTAAAAAATTAGAATGATGAGAAGACACTATATCATTAATGATTTGTTTATTCTCTTCAGTAAATTTAGCTGCTACCAAAGAACGTATAGAAAACGATCTTAATGCATCTACCACAGACAAAGTGCCTTCGGCACTATCTTTTCGACCTGTAAATGGAAAGCTATCTGGTCCTCTTTGACATTGACAATTAATATTTACTCGACTAACTTGGTTCACCAATGGATCAATTAAACTTGCTAGTTCAGATTTGTTTTTTGAAAATAAACTTACCTGCTGACCATGTGTTGAATCAATTACATATTGGATAGGCTCTTCAACATCATCAAATGGCACAATTGGAATGATTGGTCCAAACTGTTCCTCACTATAAATTTTCATTTTTGCATTTACCGGATACAATACAGCTGGATAAAAAAAGGATTCCTTCATAACGCCTCCATTTTCATTCATCACTTTTGCACCAAATTTTTTCGCATTTTCTACTAGCTCGTTTAGGTAAGCTGGCTTTCCAGGTTCGGGTAATGGGGTCAATGTAATACCCTTTTCCCATGGTAGTCCAAATTGCAATTTGCCAACTTGCTCATTTAATAGTTGAATAAACTGGTCTGCGATACTCTTGTGTACAAAAATAATTTTTAGCGCAGTACATCTTTGTCCATTAAAGGATAGCGATCCTAAAACTGTTTCTTGAACCGCTAAATTTATATCAGCATCTTTTGTGATAATCGCAGCATTTTTTGCATCTAATCCCAAAATTGCTCTTAATCTATTTACTTTAGGATGTAATTTTTTTAGTTGATTTGCTACTTTACTAGACCCTATAAGTGTAAGCACGTTAATTTTCCCTGACTCCATCAAAGCTGGTATAATCACATTACCTCTTCCATAAATAGTATTGACAACTCCTTTCGGAAAACATGTTCTAAACGCTTCTAACAAAGGGTAATGTAATAGAGTACCATGTTTTGGTGCTTTGAATAATAAAGTATTCCCCATAATTATTGCGGGGATCAAGGTGGTAAAAGTTTCATTTAAAGGATAATTAAATGGTCCCATACATAACACTACACCTAATGGCGACCTTCGAATCTGTGCAACAATTCCTTGTTCAATCGTAAATCTTGATGAATCTCTATCAATGTCTTTTAATGCTTCAATAGTGGCATAAATATACTCAACCGTTCGATCGAATTCTTTTTCAGAGTCAGCATATGTTTTTCCAATTTCCCACATCAATAATTTAACAACGATTTCTTTTTGAGCTAACATCTTTGTAATAAAATGTTCTACGCAATGAATCCTTTGAGCTACAGACATAGTTGGCCATTCTCCCCTTCCTTCATTATAGGCAGCGCATGCGGCATCTAAGGCAATCTTTGCTTCATTTTCTGTGCATATTGGATAAGAACCAATTTTTATTCTTTCTATGCCATTAGGCGTATATTGACAGATTGGCGAAAATACTTCATGAACAGGTCCATCCCAGTTGAGCATTTCTCCGTTAGACAAATAAGTTCTTTGATTTACTTGATCAGATAAAGCAAACTTAGGAGGGATAGTTGATGTGTCAATAATCAAATGATTAAGCTGTTCCTCAAATGTCATAGTAATGCTTTTAAGTTTTATTATTTATATCCCTTATACTTATTTAAAGACAAAACAAATCCAATACCAAATAAAATAGTAATGAACGCTGCAAAATAGGGAATAAAATCAATCATTTTTGTTATTTATAAGTTTTAAAAGAATCGCAAACCCTAAAATAGAGGGGACCCATAATCCAATGAATATACCTGCTTCTTTCTCGCCTTTAAACCATAGAAATTCAGAGAAGATGAGAGATAGGAAAGCAGCTGATAACATAATGATATCAGAACTGGTAAATTTTTTTAGCATAATGTAATTTGTGAATGTATTTAAATATACCTCTAAATACTACTAAGTAGTTCAAGCTTGCTATAAATAAAATAATAATAATTAATTTTTGAGACGAGTATGTTGACTGTCAAGCTAATAGCCACAAATAAAAATTTATGGCTAAATAATTTCTAAACATTTGCCACAGGGACTTGTTATACTATCAAACATCAAATATGAAAATCAAAAATTTATTCTTAGGCATATTAGCAATTGTAGCTAGTACATTAACAGTGAACGCACAAAAAACAGTTGTAGACATTGCAATTGGTTCAAAAGACCATACTACTTTAGTTGCTGCTGTTAAAGCTGCAGACCTTGTGGCTACATTGCAAAGTGCAGGTCCTTTCACCGTTTTTGCTCCAACAAACGCGGCTTTTGCCAAATTACCTGCAGGTACTGTAGAGTCTTTATTAAAGGCTGAAAACAAAGCAACATTAACAAAAATTCTTACTTACCATGTTATTGCTGGTAGTTTTGATGCTACTGCAGTTGTTAAAGCTATAAAAGACGGTGGTGGCTCGGTGAGTTTAAAAACAGTAAGTGGTGGTAATTTAGTTGCTTCTATCAAAGCTGGCAAAGTGATCTTAACAGACGAGAAAGGTGGTTATGCAACTGTTGTAGCTACTGACTTGAAAGCAGATAATGGATTGATTCATGTTATTGATGCTGTTGTTTTACCAAAATAAAAAACAACTAGTTTCAGTTTTTGAACCATTCTAATTAAAAAAGCGCCCCGTGAAATCACGGGGCGCTTACGTATTTATACCAATCTTACACTTGAAACTTTAGATCTTATTGGTTGTCATAAATTGGCCACTCAGAAGTGAACTTGCCATCTTTATTTATACCAAATGAATTAAACACTACTTGTTTAATTTTTTTACCATCTTTACGTTGTGCAGTTATTTCTACCCAAATATGACCGTACTTGCTACCGTCAGCCATTGTAACTACTTCTACGATAGGCGTATTTAATTGAAAATTGCCTTCGTAATTTGGTCTGTCTTTTTTGAAATTTTCAATCATCTCTTTTGTTGGAACACCTTTTACAGTTGTATCAAGAGGCCAAACATTATGATAGGATACAGCAGAGTCTGCGAAGTAGGTCGTTAACTCATCCCAGTTTCCGTTCGCAAAAGCAGTGAAGCTATTTTTCATTGCTTCCACGTCAGGACCCGAAGTCACTATTGTTCCAGCTCCTGTTTCAACAGATTCAGTTGTTGTTGGCTCAGCAGGCTTAGTGCCACATGCAATTAAGAAAAGCATTGCAGATGCAATTAAGAATGTTTTTTTCATGTTGTTATTTTTTTGAGTTTAAATTAAAAACGATTAAATTTTATTTTTGATTTATTAAGTCAACTATTGGCTTAGAGTTATATAATCCCCACTCTTCTACAATTTTACCATCTTTGATACCATTCACAATATTCATAATTACTTTCACTTCTTTATCTCCTTTCTTAATACTTAAATGATGAAATGAAATCACATAATTTGTAACGCCATCTGGAGAAGCTTCTTTATTAACAGCTTCCCAAATTGGATCTATTTTTTCGGTCTTATTAGTCAAGCCATTAGCTTTGAAATAAGCAAAATTACCCAAGTTTTGTTCCAAAGTCATATCCGTGCCATTATCATGAAATTTCGCACTGTCAGAATAACAAGCTCTATAATTTACAGAATCCATTGCGTCAAATGCCGTTGCCATCTTTTTTACTAATTCAATATTAGCAGAACTATCAAGATTATAACCTACTGCCTCTGCTGGATAAGCTGAAGTATTTGTTTCTGTTTTTGGAGAACATGCAATAATAGAAATTACTACAAAGCAAGATAAAATGAACTTTTTCATACTTGGATTTTATGTTTGATGAAGCGGCAATTTAGCTCCATGGGTAGGTTATTTCATTTGACAAAGACTATAATTTGTTCCTTTTGCCCTTTTTGGAACAACTTACCCCTTAAGTAAGTATCTACATAGACTGGGGCTTAGTAGTTTTAAACCACTAAGATCAATTTTGGCTCTTAGTGCTTAAATCACAAATCAAACACAAACATGAAAAAAAACATCTTTTTAGGCTTTGCCTTGACTGCTTTGTTGGCTAGCTGTTCTGAAGCACCAAAGACGGAATCAATTGTAGGAGTTTACAGTATGGACCAGGCTGTGGTATCTGACGGAACAACTGAAACTGTTAATTTGGCTTCTGAAGGAAACACACAATTTAAATTGTATACCCCTGAAGCTTACTTCTTTATCTATCAAGGGAAAGACTCATCGGTTGGATTTGGCGTTGGTACTTATACTTTTGCTGCTGGTAAAATAGTAGAAACAAACATTTTCAATACAAATACGCTTGATTCTGCTCAAGTAGCAAATTTAGACATCGTTCAATCTGAAAAAGGATACACACAAACAATCCCAGAATTCATGATGAATGGGAAAAAATGGAGCTTAAAAGAAACTTATACTACTATAGCTGCAACTGGCACATCTGCATTAGATGGCGTATGGCACCAAACAAAAAGTATCAATGTAACTGGTCAAGATTCAGTGGTGAACACCTACAATGAATATAAAGTTTTCCATGCTGGTCATTTTATGTGGGCTGCTAGAGCTTTAGAAAATGCAACTAGTTCTAACTACATGAAAGAAGTTGGTCAAGGTACATTTACATTAAACAATAACGACTTAACTGAGAATTTAACATTTTGTAGTAATAAAGCTTGGACAGGTAAATACAGTATCCCAGTTTCATTCAATGGCGCAGATGAGTTCACTCAAACAATTGTTGACACAGTTAATAAAGTAACTAGTATCAAGACTTACAAGCGTGTAAGCAAATAAATGTTTTTAAAGTTTAGGTTGGAAAAAATACAAAAAAGCCCTGGCAATTGCCAGGGCTTTTTATTACGCTAATGCTTAAATTAGTTCATTAAAGTACCTAGTGCAGATTGGTCATATACCAACCATTCTTCTACAATTTTACCGTCTTTGTTGAATAGATCAGCCTGGAAGGTAACAACGTCAACTGACTTGTCTCCTTTCATAAAAGTAACAGTAACATAAGTATATACATAGTCGCCTTGGTTGCCGTCCTTGAAATTAAAATGACTGCTCCACATTGCATAATCTGGTTTCACTTTAACCTTAATTCCAGCTGCAATAAACTGTTTTTGCAAACTAACATTCTCCTCTAGATTAGTCACCTTATTATTGTCATGGAATTTCGCACTGTCAGCATATTTAGACGCATAACTTAATGTGTCATAAGTCTCAATATCCTTAAATGAACTTTTTATTAGATCCATATGAGCTGTGCTGTCATAATTAAACCCAAATTGGTGTGGATCAGCTGAAACTGAAGCGTTTTCGCCCTTTTGAGAGCAAGAAACAACAAAAATGGCGATAATTGCCAATAAAATGATTCTTTTCATGTTTTTTTGGTTTGTGATTAGATGGCTAAAAAACGAAAAACTTGACTTTCAATGAAATAGGATGGCTGAAATGATGTTCCATTATGGCATTTTGGAACAAATTGGTTTAATTTCGAATCTAGAAAAGAATATAAAAATTAGACGTAATTCTATTTTAAGCAATCGTTTTTAAGTATCTTGACCACTAAACATCAAGTAATCAGACCTTTATGGCTATTTTGTTCCCCCTTTTTGGCATTTTTACTTCTTTCATTCTTATCTACTACCTAAGTTCATTAAATAGATCCAATATTTTCCTGGCATTGTTTTTCTTATGCTGCAACCTGGTTGTTATGGTTTATTATGGGCTGCACTTTACCAAAGATATCTTTTGGGAGGGGGTTTCATTCGTTAATTGGCTGCCATTATCGTATTTACTGGGGCCTTTATTGTTCTATTATGTCAAGACCACTTTAGCAGATAACAATAAATTACAAAAATGGGATTGGTTACATCTAGTACCTGCTTTTCTTACCATTATTAATTGTTTGCCATTTACGACCCTGCCTTTTGATGAAAAAATGAAAATTGCGCATGAGATAGTTAATATAACTGAGAACTATTCCCTTAACTTCTTATTTGCTTCCTTTGAGTTTATTTTATTTTCAAGGTCAGCGCACTTATTAATTTATGCGATTGGCTCTATTGTTTACTTTTTAATTCATAGTAACAATACTTTTAAGAAATTTAATCGCTTTCCTTCAAACCATATAGTATTAAAGAAATGGTTCTTTTTACTTTGCGGTATTCAGATTGTAATTGCTTTAAATAGCATTGGTCATATGTCTACCATTTATGGTTACCATTTTTCTCTTCTTGGCATTCCTTCTGCTGAAATTTTTTCAGAAAAATACTATTTTGAAATTTGTGGTGGTGGGTTTTTCTTACAAAATATTTTCTTGTTCTTGTTTCCTAAGATTCTTTATGGCAATGTCTCTTATACTGTTGAGGTAGGTAAAGACAATATCATTGAGGAGTTTAAGCAGAGTTTACCAAAAAAAGTAAAAGAGTCTGCTAATATGCAAGACTTCGAAGAAGCAATTAATGAATACTTAAAGGGGAATCCTTTTATTCAAAAGGAATTTTCTTTGTCTCAAATGTCTTTCGATTTAAAAATTCCAGAAAGAACATTGTCAATTTATTTTAATAAAGAATTAGAAATCACTTTTAGCGAGTGGAGGAAGAATTTAAGAATCGATCATGTTTGTAAAATGATCGAACAAGGAGAGTCTAAAAATTTAACGATTGAGGCAATTTCATCTAATGCCGGGTTTGCGTCTAGATCAAAGTTTATTGATGCTTTTAAAGAGCGAAAAGGCGTTACCCCTTCTGCATTTATTAAGTCTATGAGTTGCTAATGCTTCAATGGCTTCTTTTTAATCATTCCACCCTTTGTGTCTTTAACGCTATGCATTACTACAAATGCATTTGAATCAATTAATTCAATTTCGGTTTTAAGCTTATTCATCTCTAATCTAGTGACCACTGTATACAATATATTCACTTCCCCCATCTCGCCTCTTGTTCCAAATCCTCTTTCACCCTTATAAACGGTTATTCCCCTTCCCATTTTATTAATAATCATCTCCTTTATTTCTGTAAAATGGGTTGATACAATGGTAACCCCCATGTATTCATCAATACCTTCAATGATAAAATCAAGTGTTTTTGATGCAGCGAGATAAGTAACCATGGAAAAAAGAGCAATTTCAACAGACAAGAAATACATGGCTGCTGAAAATATCAATACATTAATTACAATGATGATATCGCCAATAGTAGTTCCAATTTTTCTGCTCAAGTAAATAGCTAAGATCTCTGTTCCATCAATAACTGCCCCGCCTCTGATTGAAAACCCAATACCAGCACCTAAAAAAGTGCCGCCAAATATGGCTACTAAAATGTCATTGTTCGTTACTATTGGAAACTCAACATAAGCTACACAAAGCGCAAGGCCTATAATTGCTAAAGCAGTTCGAATGGCAAATTGCTTGCCAATAATATGATATCCTAAAACTATAAATGGAATATTAATTACGATGAGCAAAACATACAATGGGATAGCCGTTAAATTAGAAATCAATAAAGAAATGCCAGTGGCACCGCCGTCAATAAAATGATTAGACATCAAGAAGCCTTTAAATCCAAAACTTGCCGAAAAAATACCGATAGTGACTAAGGCGATGTCTTTTATTGTGCCTTTTGTAATAATTAAAAAATCCAAATAGGCTTTTGCATATGAATAACTTGACATGCTTGAATGTCCTTTTTCGTTCAATAGGCCCATTCTTTGGATGACCTTTCGCAATAAATTATTCATGTTCAAATTTACAAAATTTGGTACTTTTATCAAAACCTAAGATTGAATCAATCAGTATACATAAGTATTGCTCAAAAATCAGATGCGCAAGCTATTGTTAACTACTATCAGAAATTAAGTGTTGATAGTAAAAGTAAATTTGCACCACATCCATTCGAAATCGAATACCTTTCAAATCATATTTTAGAAAACGATCATTATTTAACTATCATAGCGAAGGATAAAAAAACAGATGAGGTGATTGCTTATGCATTAACCCAATTATGGATATTTGATTACGATATAGATAGGTGGGCTAAATATGGTCAAGCAATTAATAATGATGATAAAGAATTTGCCTGTTTTGCGCCATCAGTGGCAGATGCATATCAGCATGCAGGTATCGGTAGTGCGTTGTTAAAATTTACAACTGCTATATTTAATGAAAGGTCCATTAAGCATGTTTTATTATGGGGTGGGGTAAAATGTGCCAATATACCTGCAGTGCTATTTTATTTAAAAAATGGATTTAAACTAATGGGTCACTTTGACTACGAAGGTGGTAATTACGATATGCTCTTAACAATAGACTAATTAAATTATGAAAATATTTATTCCCTTTTTTTCGCTTGTTTATTTTGCTTTTACAAATGTGCATGCGCAAACAAATAATACCTCCAATTCAAATCAAGGATTTAGAGTCATACCACTTGGTGTCAAAGGCGGATTAGACGAATCAAACCTTTCTGCTTATTTAGTTGCAGCAAACGGGAGTGAGCAGTATATCTGTTTAGATGCGGGCACAATTTATAAAGGATTGGATCTTGCAATTAGTAAAAAATTATTCAAAGAAACCAATCCTTCTGTTGTTCAGCAAAAACAAATCAATAGCTATTTTATTTCTCATGCACACTTAGATCATACGGCTGGATTGATTATGAACTCGCCCAACGATGCATCAAAAAAATTATACGGTCTTCCATCGGTTTTAGAAGTGTTTAAGAAGAATTACTTTACCTGGTCTGCATGGGCTAATTTTGGAAATGAAGGAGAAGCGCCTATTTTAAAAAAATACAGTTATACGCCTTTGGTAGCAAAGCAAGAATTAACGATTGATGGTACAGGTTTATTTGTTACTCCTTTTATATTGAGCCATGTAAAGCCTTATGAGAGTACTGCATTTTTAGTACGTAATCAATCAAGTTATTTACTATACTTAGGTGATACAGGCGCTGATAGCATTGAACAAAGCAGTCAGTTGTTTCAGCTATGGGAAACAATTGCACCCTTGATCATTCAAGGGCAGCTTAAGGCCATTTTTATAGAAGTGTCTTTTGATAATAGTATACCTGCGAAATCTTTGTATGGTCATTTAACTCCAGCATTATTAATGCATGAATTAGAAAAACTAAATGAATTATCAAAAGGCAATTTGTTGAAAACGCCAATTTTTGTCACCCATTTGAAACCTTGTACGGATTGTGAAAAAAATATTCAACAACAAATACAAGAGGCGAATCAATTGAAATTAAAAATTCAATACCCTTCGCAAGCAACTAAAATAGATTTATATTAATTTATCAATATCTTTATACTTCAATTAAAATAAATAATATGTCAACTAAAATTACAGTCAACAACAATGGCTCTTTAAAAATAGAAGGGGATTTTACAATCGTAGATAGAGAAGGTAATGCTTACGATTTAGGTGGAAGAAATGTTCTAGGTCTTTGTAGATGTGGTCTAAGTAAGAATAAGCCATTCTGCGATGGAGCTCACAATGGCCAATTTGAACATCAAGCTACTGCATTTGCATTGCCTCCGAAAAAAGCGTAAAAAAATTAAAAGGGACTTAATATTAAGTCCCTTTTTTGGTCTATTAATGACTAGCTTTAGGACTCAAAATCTACAATGCTGTATAAAATATTAACCGTTGCTGGACTAGCTACTTTCGAAATTTATGCAGCCATCCCTGCTGGATTTGCCTTTAAACTTTCTCCATTTGTAATTTTCTTAGCAAGCGCTATTGGAGGCTTAGTAGGGGTTTTTGTAGCGGCCTATCTTGGAGACATCATTAAAACATGGATCAATAAATTTAGGAAACCAAAACCTGCTAAGTCAGAACCTGGATTTGTTTTAAAAATATGGGAAAAATATGGCGTTATAGGTCTTGGTTTATTAGGTACAATGTCTGTAGGCGCCCCAATAAGTATTGGAGTAGGCGTTGGTTTTAATGTGCCTACTAATAAAATGGTATTTTGGTGTTGCCTAGGCGTACTCATTCGTTGCGCGCTTTTTACATCCATCGGCCATTTTAGTTTGAAATTATTTTAATAAAGCCATTTGCTTTTCTGCTCATAAAAAAAAGGCAGCCTATTCAGGCTGCCTTTTTTTATTTAAGTAATGCTACCAGAATTTAATATACAGCGCAATCACCACACCTAAAACAAGCATGACCATGGCCAAGTGTGCATTAGATAATTTGAACTGCCCTGCATCTTCTGTAATTTCATTTTCATGCTTTTGACCTTTCACATCCATTAAACTAATAAGGATGATCGCTAGAGTTGTAAAGCAAAACACCCAGCCCATCTGAATTAAATATGGAATTTCAAAACTACCAGATGCAGTTTGATAAGCTGTATATAAAATGGTTTCATTGCCCATCCATCCTGGCAAAAACTTATCAAAAATCACAGAAAGTACGACGCCCAAAAAGATACCAATGATAGCCGCTTTTGAAGTTGCTTTTTTCCAGAAAAAACCTAAAAGGAATACTGGGAAAATAGCAGGAGAAATATACCCGGTATATTTTTGAATAAATTCAAATCCACCTTTGCCTCCAATACCTAAAGTATCTTTCCAGTTAATCACGATTGCAATTAATAAAGAAAGAATAATAATCACCCTGCCTGTCGTAACAATCTTGGTATCAGTTGCATCTTTATTAATATATTTTTTATAGATATCTAAAGAATAAATGGTTGAAATACTATTTGCTTTCCCTGCTAATGATGCCACTATCGCCGCCGTTAAAGCAGCCATAGACAAGCCTTTTAAGCCTACTGGCAAGAAGCCTACTACAGAGGAGTATGCATTGTCTTGGTTCAATACACCGTTGGTCATCATTTGCGTTTGCAATCCACCATTTTGATATAATACATACGCTGCAATACCTGGAACTACTACCAAAATTGGCATCATTAATTTTAAAAAGGCTGCAAATAAAATACCTGTTCTAGCTGTTTTTAAATCTGCGCCTAATGCTCTTTGTGTGATATATTGATTACATCCCCAATAATTTAAATGCGCAATCCAAATACCAGCTACCATCATTGCCATACCTGGTAAACTTGAATAATCTTCAATTTCTTTTTGCGTTGAACCAGGACCTGGTTTATCAAAAATCATTTTAAAATGATCTGGTGCTGCTTTCATTAAATGTTTAAAGCCTACAATCATATCCTTACCCATTCCAAATTGTTCGCTCACCACTGTTAATGCAATATAAGAAGTGATCAGGCCGCCTACTGTTAATATTAGCACTTGAAAAACATCTGTATAACCAATCACTTTCATTCCTCCCAACGTAATGAACAAAGCAAATACAGCTAGTCCAATCATGATCATATGAAAATGTTCTCCACCCGTTAAATTATTAATTGCAATTGATCCTAAATATAAAATCGAAGTTAGGTTGACAAAAATGTACAAGAACAACCAAAAAATAGCCATAATCATCGCTACCGTTTCATTATACCTTGTTTTTAAAAATTGAGGCATGGTGTAAATGCGGTTCTTCAAATAAACCGGCATAAAGAAAATCGCTACTACGACCAAGGAGACCGCAGCCAACCATTCGTAAACAGATATAGCAAGACCTAATCTAAAGCCATTACCACTCATGCCAATGAATTGCTCTGCCGATATATTTGATGCAATTAAACTCGCACCAATCGCCCACCACGTTAATTGACCTTCGGCCAAGAAGAAATCTTTGGTATTAGTTATCTCTGATTTCTTTTTTCTATAAATCCAAATCCCATAAGAGGAGATTAAAATAAAATACAATATAAATACAATGTAGTCATAGGTTTGCAATCCTTGATTCATAAAGCTTCGTTTAAGTATACTAAATTAAGGTTTATCTATTATATTTAACTATAATTCAAAGGTTATGAACCCTAATTTTAATCAATTTAGTAAGCTAATTAGCAACCCTATCTCTTTTAGATTTTTTTTATTTCAAAAACTACCTGCCGCATTTTTTTCGGGATTGAGAATCCATCATTTTGATGCCAATAGTTGTACTATAAAAATAAAATATAGTTGGTTTAGTAAAAATCCATTCAAGTCTGTCTACTTCGCGGTAGAAGCTATGGCTGCAGAAATGTGTTCGGGGATGTTGGCTTTTGGACAAGTATATAAACGCAATCCCAAGATTAGCATGTTGGTCGTAAAACTGGAAGTGAACTTTGTTAAAAAAGCAACTGGAACTATTTTGTTTACATGTGAAGACGGCGCAGCAATTCAATCTGCGATTAATGAATCTATCACCACAGGCGAGGGAAAAACAATCACAACGCTTTCTAAAGGAAAAAACTCCGCCAACGAAACCGTTGCGGAGTTTTTAATCACTTGGAGCTTTAAAGCAAAGTCTTAAAACGTAGTTGAACCATTTGGCTGATAAGCATATCTAAATGTGTAGTAACGTTGCTTAAATAACTTGTCGTTTACAGATGCATTTGCAGACAAGGTTACACCTCCTTTATAATAGTTTAGGATTTCGATTTTTGCATATTTTCCTGCAGCTGTTCTAATCACCAATACACGTCCAGCTATTGGATTCACTAAAGTAGTTAAACCATCATAAGTATACCAACCTCTTCCGCTTCCAAAAGGAATTGCAAAAGAAGAAGCATTCGCATTATCTGTTGCAAAAGTTGAATCTTTTGGAATAGTTTTTAAATCGTCAAATAAGCCCTTAAAAACAAATGCGCCGCCTAAACCTGGACCACTCGTACCACTGTTTACCAAAATTTTTGTAGATGAAAATGCAATATCCCATTTTGTTGTCGCTGCATCTGTTGAAGCAATCACCTTGTTGTCTACTAAGCTATAATAAGTCGTAGTTCCAGCACTTTGAGGTCTGCCGTCAACACCTAAGCCAGTTACTGTATCCGCAGCAAGATCTCTTACTGTTATTGCACTCACTGGCACAACAACTGCTGTATCGTCTTTTGAACAAGCTAACATCGTTACACTCACACCTAATACCATCGCAATTTTTGATACCATCTTTTTCATGTTGATTTGTTTTTATTAATTAAGATTGTTTATTAAAATTTCTTTGTTCTATTTTGAATTTGATATTTGATACTCATATAAAATGTTCTTCCCGGCAGGTTTGGTAAATTAGCGGCATCAATATAGTTAGTGATATTGTCTACGCCAGCTTGCGCAGTCAATCCATTCTTGAATGTTTTGCCAGTGGCACTGTTGATGGCAACATAACCACTAGCAAAAACATCACCATTGTCAAATACCTCGTTGCCATTGTTATTATTAACAGCCCAACGACTTCTATAAATGGCTCTTGCATTCAAGTAATAACCCTTGGGGGAATTATAATTTAATTTAAACTGTAGTTTGTGTTTACTCGTATTCGGCAAGCCTACATATTCTTTCATCGTTAAGAGTCTGCTATAGCCTTGACTATTTTTTGTATAAACAGTGCCCGATTTTATTTCATTGATTTGATCTTTGTCTCCAGTCACTAAAAATTGATAGCCTCCGCTGATTGTCCAATTTGGATTCAATTTATATTGCCCTTCCAACTCAAAGCCCGTCGTAAACGCACGACCAATATTTAAGTAACTGTAAATTTGCGCACCAGTTACATAAGTGCCTACTTGTTGGGATTCAATTAAATTTGTTATATCGTTTCTAAAAAATTGAGCAGAAATATTTGAACGATCATTTATTTTCCAATCCCATGTAAAATGCATGCCGTTAGAGTATTCAGGCTTCAATGATTTTAATTGATAATAACTTGGAAATAAATTGCCAATTTGACCAAGTGCATCCAGTTTGGCAATCACTTGCTGTGCTTGAGCTACACCATAAACACTATAGCTTCCAGCAGCCGCATTGGTAAAGTCCAAAAAGAGCTGTCTAAAATCTGGTGCTTTAAAACCTTGGCCAACACTTAGCCTAAACTGATGTTGCTGGTTTAATTTATACAACATCGAAACTTTTGGACTGAATGCAGAAGCAAATTGGGTATTATTATCAAATCTTACCCCTCCAATAATTGTGAATTTTTCTATTGGCTTCCATTCTATTTGCGTGAATGCATAATGAATTTCATTTTGCTTCCTTATTTTCTCGCTATCATACCTGCTACTTTTTACGCCTTCCCATACTGCACCCATTCCAAAGACTGCCTGTAGATTATTTTTAATATCCCAATCGGTTTGATTTTCTATTCTCTTAAAATTATGATTCAAAACATCTCTATAAGGAAGGCCATTGATCGTTAATAGATTTTGAACTGCATCATAGGTTGTATTGTAGGCCCTAAAACTTGTTTTAAGCTTTTCGGAAAAGCGATGATTCAAGGACGCAGATAAGTTTAAGTCATTAATAGATTCTTTCCCTATCGAATAAATTGTTACGCCATTATTAGCAACAGCAATTTCATTTTGAATTTGCTCATTTGTATAACGTGCATTCAACAAAATATTAGTCTTTGGGTTGAATTGCCATTTTAATTGCTGCGTACTCGTATACCTTTCTATAGGCGTAGTCACTCGACTATTGCTGTTTGGACGAATACTATACCCGTCTGTATTGTAAAGGTTATAAAAACCCTGGTAGGCAATATTTTTTGAATTCAATTTCGTTTCTACATTCGCATCAATAGTGTTATAAGTACCGTACCTTAATCCTACACTTATCGGCGAACCGATTGCAGCATCTGTGATAATATTGATAACGCCAGCCATTGCTTCGCTACCATATAAACTTGAAGAAGGCCCTTTTACAATTTCAATTTTTTTAATATTACCCAGTGCTATTCTATTTAAGTCCAAAACACCTGCTGTTCTTCCAACCAAGGGCTCTCCATTTATCAGAATAATGGTATAATCTGGATTTAAACCCTGCAACTGAATACCTGCTCCAAACCCACTCGTTAGATTAAGACCGGTTTGTTCTTTTAAAATATCCGTCAATCGTAAAGAACCATTTTGTTGAATTGTCTTTGCATTGATGATGGTAACCGGCACCGTAAGATTACTTAATTTTCGTTCCGTCCTAGTTGCTGTAACAACTACACTATCTGCATTTTGATACAAGGTATCTTTAATTACAGGAGCTTGTGCTTGCAAGGTTCCTGCAATCAACAGCGTCAAAGTGGATATAAGAAAATAGCGTTTTTTCATTCAGAATGCAAAGGTGCACCTGATTGATAGATCTGAATAATTATGCATGCTAGAATTGGGCTTTAAGGGCCATATTTTGACATTAAGATGACAATATGTTCTTATGAAAAAACTTGTTTTTTGTGTTAGCTGATTTTGATCATTTTTAACTGGACTTAATTGCATTAACTTTAAACAAATTAAGCGCATGTCAAAATTCATATTTTCTAAACCAGTAGTGCATTATCAAAATACGGTCAAGGAATTAGTTGAACATACGATCGAGCTTGGACAAGGTAAACTTGCAGACAATGGTGCACTTTGTATCTATACAGGGAAATTTACTGGACGTAGTCCAGAGAATAAATTTTTTATAAAAGATGCTATAACTGAAAGTGTAATTGACTGGGGTGGATTTAATCATGCAATGGATGCAAAGTATTTTATTCCGCTTAGAGATAAGATGATTGCTTATTTAGAAGCGCAGAAAAAAATTTGGGTTCGAGATGCATTTGCTTGTGCCGATAAAAATTATCAATTGCCATTAAGATTATACACCGAACTTCCTTGGAGTGCCTTGTTTGCAAATAATATGTTTATAAGACCGGCCGAAAATGAGTTAGAAAATTTTGAGCCAGAGTGGCAAATTATTCATGCACCAAATTTTAAAGCAGACCCTTTGGTAGATGGCACATTAGCGGAAAATTTTTCCATCATCTGCTTTACTGAAAAAACAATTTTAATTGGCGGATCAGCCTATACTGGAGAAATTAAAAAAGGAATTTTTTCTGTGTTAAACTTTTTATTACCGCATAACAAACAGGTATTAAGTACGCACTGTAGTGCAAATGAAGGGGTAAATGGAGATGTAGCTTTATTTTTTGGTTTAAGCGGAACAGGCAAAACAACTTTAAGTGCAGACCCAAAAAGAAAATTAATAGGAGATGATGAACATGGGTGGGCCAATGATTCAGTTTTTAATTTTGAAGGAGGCTGTTATGCTAAAACCATTAATTTAAGTGCCGAAAATGAACCAGATATCTATGGCGCAATAAAGGAAGGCGCACTTTTAGAAAACATTGTATTTTTTGAGGGTTCAAAAAAAGTTGATTATAACGATGCGAGTATTACTGAAAATACCAGAGTAAGCTACCCAATCGATCATATCAATAATATAGTTCAACCTTCGGTTGGTGCCCTGCCTAAAAATATTTTCTTTCTAACCTGTGATGCTTATGGCATATTACCCCCTATTAGTAAGTTAACGCCGGAACAAGCAATGTATCAATTCATTAGTGGCTATACGGCAAAAATTGCAGGAACCGAAGAAGGTATTAAATCGCCAAAAGCAACATTTAGCAGTTGTTTTGGTGCGCCATTTATGCCACTCCACCCGGGAGTTTATGCTAAACTATTAGGCAAAAAAATAGAAGAAAATAAATGCAAGGTTTGGCTTATCAACACAGGTTGGTCGGGAGGCGCATATGGAACAGGTAAAAGAATGTCCTTAAATTATACACGCAAAATGATTGAAGCTGTTTTAAATGAAACCATTGAAAAAGACGGCTACGAAAATTTTCCAATATTCAATTTCAAAGTACCTAAACATGTTGATGGGGTAGATGTTACTATCTTGCAACCAGAAAATACATGGCAGGACAAAAACAAATACACAGAACAGCGTATTCATTTAGCTGAACTATTTCAAAATAATTTCAAAAAATTTGAAGCTGGAGTTGATGCTGCAATCTTCAAGGCGGGTCCAAAATTTTAATCCTTTTCAATCAGTTTCTGAACCGTCTTCAATTCAGACTCATTGACAAAATATTCAAAAAATCTTTTGTCATCTTCTTTTCGAATACTGCCAATTAAGCTTATGTCTCCTTGAGTTATAAACATGTATTTGTCATTAATTGAATTCATGACATCACTTCTTACTTTTTTCTGAAGTCCAATGTTTTTGTCCTTAATCCCAAGCACGTGGTTGATTTCTGCTATTTCTACATTGTGTTTAGCGTAGTGGGCATCAAGTAATAATTGAATCAACCCTAATTCTATTTCTGTGAAAGCTTGATTAATTGATTTTGTTTTTAAAGCTTTTAGTTGTGCTTTTTCTATTTTCTTGCGAACACTTCGATTAAAGAACCAGCCAAAAACTAGAATCAACACAATTGCAAAACCTAGAACTATAAATACCCACAAAATTTTATAATCAAACCCCCAAATTGGAAAATCCAATAGCTGAAAATCATTCATGTTTAATTTCCAAATCTTAAAAGATTTATTACTTAACTGATATTTATAAAATTGACCTTTATAAAAAAATACAGTTAAGTCTAAAGAGTTACGAATAAAAAACTGATTCAAATCCGCTTTCTTGGATTTGTATATTTTATTATGGACATAATCAAATAAATAAACCTCATCATTGATTAAAAAAATTCTACCATTATCATATTCGTAAGTTCCATAATTACTTTTTTTATCAATGAGCTTAATAAGTTCATTTGAAAGTTTCCCGATCTTAATCCATTCAGCTGTTTTTATATCTAAATAATAACTAGTATAATCAAATACACCATTATTGAGCTCCGGATCTTTTACTCCTTTATTTTCAAATTTTTGAAATGGCACAAATAATTTTCCTTCAGTTGGTGAAAACCAATCATAATCAGCTGTGTATACTTCGATATTGGTTGGTATAATATCCCATTCTTGATCTACAGTATTAAATTTTCTTACATGTGCTGTTTTGGTCCAAAATCCATAGCCCCCATAATTGTAAATCTGATCCTTGTATATAAAATTGGTACAGTCAATATTGTAATTAATATTGATCGTATTATCGATTTTTCTAAAAACCACACTGTCTCCTACCGGTTCTAACATTTGAAAAATGAAACCAGTTTGTGCTATAAAAAGGTAAATTTTCCCATTATTTTTAAATAATTCTTGTGCATTTGGAGCAAAAGATGTTCCATTCATTGGTAATATTTTGGCATTATTCACAAGTGTAATACTGCCATTAAAATCTGCCAATTGAGTGATTTTTTGCAATAATGGGTTAAATTCTACCGTATATGTTCTCTCACAGGGTACAAATTGAGCAAAAATGTTACCATTATGTAGTAAAAAAGCTAAGAAAAATGAAAAAATACTATTTTTATAACGCATTGATTATCAATTAATAATTAGGAAAGTAACTTATCTATTATAATTTATTTCGATATAAAAGTAAGAAATAACCTATTACTTCACTCGTTTATTTACTTAATTCGAGTTAAATCATTCTGAAAGCATCAAATTCGTGTTAGCTTTTGGGGGAAAGCTATGGATTTTATAGGGGAGTCGGGCAACCGTACTCCCCTTTTCATTTAAAATAGCAATAAAATCCCCCTAATCAGATTATAGTCTAAAAGTTGATCTGCGCTTGTATTCTCAATAGCCCACCCCTTTGAAGGTTGTCTTGATTTTTATAATCTTCAAATCTTCTAGATGAAAGGGTGTACATTGTTACTAATTCAAAGCTCTTATTAGGCTGCCATTCTAAACCTACTTCCAATTCAGTTACTTCGTAGGACCTTGCATCTAATTCATGCTTTTTACCGCCTTTGTAGTATTGAAATCTAGTAAATGGAATAAAAACTTGATTGTTGACAGTTGTCTTATAGGAGGTTGTAATGTATCCACCTTTTAAAGATTTAGTCTCGATTGAATCTGTCAATTTATTGAATTCAGGCCCCTTTCCTATATTATATTCAGCTTGGATACCAAATGGCTTGGGATAAAGAATAAATGATGCAGCAGCTCGAGCATCTTGGTATGATCTATCTTTCCTTAGTTTTACACCTGAACTAATCTGATCTGATCCCAATACATATTGGCCAGTATATCCTTGAATACCTGCTTCAATAATTTGATTGCCCATTGTAAATGGATAACTCAACCTCATAACAGTATGTAAATTGTTATTCGCCTCTGGCTTATTCGCGGTTTGACCGTTATATACCCCGAATCCAAAGACACCATAATCTCCAGATCCCTTTAACCCTTCACTTACTAAACTTGAATATAATTTCCTAATACTTTTGGGTGCCCAATAAAAATTTACACCCAAGTCCCTTTCATTTGAAACAGCACTATTTAAAGCATCATTTCGATCCAAAGGCAGTCTATTTTGACTTGATTGCATATTCTCGAAGCCAAATGGCACTTTACTTTGCCCAATCCTAAGCCTGTAAGTATTATCTTGGCTTAGACCTAAATCCATATAGGCATCTCTTAATTGCGCAAAATTATTTGCTGTTGATGATGGACTACTTGCAAAATCAGGTTGAAAATATAAATAAACTCGATCGTTTATTTGACCACTAAATATTAATCGAGCACGACGTATAAAAAAACCGCCATTTTCGCCCCAGCTTTTATCACATTGGTCACATTTTAGCAATGAATTGGTCTCTAATAATCGGTTGTAGCGAACTTGCATATAACCTCTTAATTGTAGTGACTCATACCATTGTTTACTAGCAGGTTTGGTTTGTGCAGATACTACTGTCGTGGCAAAAATAAAGATTGCCAAAAGAAGAAGCCCTGCATAATTTGACTTAATAATCATGTTGTTTATGTTGGTGAAAAAGACAGGACAAAGCTGATATTCTAATGTTACCAAATTGTTACGCATATGTTACCAAATTGTTACCAAATGAATATATAAATATGAATACTTTTATAATTATTTGATAATCAATCAATTTTATTGAATTAACAATTTGATAATATAGAAGTAACAATAACTAAAGGAAAAATTTGGAGGTTTGCTCTGAATTAAACAACTAAATCAACTATTATGGACATCAATTCAATCATGAAAATCTTTTTACCAAAGGATAGAGTATTTTTTCAATTATTTGAAGAGGTAGCTGAACACGTTAATGAAATGGGCGTGAAATTAAAGGAAATGGTAAACGAACCTGACGCAGATGTTAGAGCGAATATACTTGCACAAATTGAAAACTTAGAACATAAAAATGACACACTAACACATAATATTTTTACCGAATTAGGCAGAAATTTCATCACACCATTTGATAGAGAGGATATCCACTACCTAGCAACTTCATTAGATGATATTGCAGATTATATTTATGCTTCGGCCAAAAAAATTAATTTCTATAAAGTTAATCCGAATGATACTGGTATTCATAAATTAGCCGAGTTGGTGTTGCAAGGTACTCAGGAAACAAAAAAAGCTGTACTTGGGTTACGCAATATGAAGAATATAAAAGAAATGACAGATGCAATGATTAAAATCAACAGCATTGAGAATCAAGCAGACGATGTTTTTGATATGAGTATTGAAAAATTATTTGAACAAGAAAACGACTTTAAAGAAGTAATTAAAAAAAGAGAGATCTATCAAGTACTTGAAATAGCTACAGATAAAATTGAAGATGTTTCAAATGTAATTGAATCAATTATTATCAAGTACGCTTAATCTATTTACAATGACTTTATTAATAATCATTATTGCACTAGCATTAATATTTGACTACATCAATGGATTTCACGATGCTGCAAATTCAATAGCTACAGTCGTTTCAACAAAAGTATTGACTCCATTTCAGGCGGTTCTTTGGGCAGCTCTTTTCAACTCAGTTGCTTATTGGATTTTCAAAGACCATGCTGTTGCAAACTCAATCAGCAAAACAGTTTACAAAGAATTTATCACCTTGCCTGTTATTTTTTCCGGATTAATGGCTGCCATTTTTTGGAATTTATTGACATGGTGGTATGGGATTCCATCTTCGTCTTCACATACATTAATTGGAGGATTTGCTGGTGCAGCAATTGCACACGCATTATCAGTGAAAGGAATTGATTATTCTTGGTCAAAAATTGTAGACGCAGATACAATCCTAAAGACTGTTCTATTTATTTTTTTAGCACCAATTATTGGAATAATTATATCAGTATTTATTACACTAGTTACAATAATGCGTAATATTTGGTGGAGATTGTTTATAATAACAGCAACCACATTATTTACTGCATTTCTATTTGACTATTTTGAAAATAGTAAAATGAACGAAAATGCTCAGAAATTTTTCAGCATCGACAAGTATAATAAAGAAATTAGTGTCTTAAAAACAGAGCTTGAACAAAAGAAAAATGACAGTGCTTTATTAGCTAAAATAGAATCAACACAAGACAAATTAGAAAAGGCAAATGCTAGCTTTAATCATATACATCCTTATATTGAAAATTTTGATAAAACTAGTGCAGCTTATATTGCAAAAGTGGCAAAAGATAGCGGATGGTTAAACAGCATTGCGGTTAGCAAATTAAAAGATGCTGTAAGGAATGCCAATGATTTTTTAGTATTGGAAGCTAAAGCTCCAGAAGATGAATTGGCAAAAAAGAAATATGACGAAGCAAAAGTGGTTACTGAAAAATACAAAGAACCTTTAAAGTTATATTTAGAAGGGGGGATTTCAGTTGACTCTGCAATAGTTCTTGTTAATAATATTTATCCTATTCAGCCAAAAAATTTGGACAAGGTAAAGGGGAAAATTGCCAAATTCAATATTGAAAAATCTTTCGCTTCTGAAGTAGATAAAGCCGATAATACAATTATTGTAAATGGTATTTTTGGAGCCGCTATTTTGTTTATGGTAATCTATGTTTATGTTGAGAAGGTAAAAACACCAACAGCATATACAGTTGCAAACATGTTTAAAAAACTACAGTTATTTAGTTCTGCTGCATTTAGTATTGGACATGGTGGTAATGACGCTCAAAAAGTAATGGGTATCATTGGCGCTGCCTTGATTGCAAGTGGTAGTATTCAAGATTTTGCATCACTACCTAACTGGGTTCCAGTAGCTTGTTATTTAGCTATTGGATTAGGCACAATGAGTGGTGGTTGGAAGATTGTGAAAACTATGGGTTCTAAAATCACAAAAGTAACACCATTAGAAGGTGTTGCTGCAGAAACTGCAGGCGCGTTTACTCTATTCTTTACTGGTCAAATGGGTATTCCTGTTTCTACAACACATACAATTACTGGTTCGATCATTGGTGTTGGTGCAACAAAAAGATTGAGTGCAGTAAGATGGGGCGTAACAACCAACTTACTTTGGGCTTGGATCCTAACCATCCCTGTTAGTGCAATACTTGCTGCAATAACTTATTTTATTGTGGCATTCTTCCACGGATAAAAAATTTTATAAAAATAAAATTAAAGAGGCTTCAATTTTGGAGCCTCTTTTTATTTGCAACGTTTGCGGAGTGATAATGGTTGTTTGTTAGTAAAAGATTATTGCAAGATCCTTTATAATCAAGGGTTTTGGGGGTTACCTTTGACAAAGACTTGTATTAAATAGTATATTCAACCTCCTTAATTGGAACTTTGTAAAAATTTAGAAAAAATTTAAAACTCATTTTATGATTGAAAAGAAATACTACAAAACAAAAGAATATTGTAAAGTAAAATTCATTGTAGAAGCTGAAGCAAAAAAAGTAGAGCTTTTTGGTTTAAACAATGAATGGAAAAAAGGTATTGCATTGGTAAAAAAGAAAGATGGCAGCTTTGCGGTTGAAATGAATATTGATAAAGGAACTCAACATGAATTCAAGTACTTAATAGACAAAAAAACTTGGTTGAATGATGAGCAAGCAGATGCTCAAGCAGCAAATGTTTTTGGAACGACTAATAGTGTGGTGGTAATTTAATTAGCCCTTATTTAATAAGATGGATAGCTTGCTGACGACCGTCTAAGTACGTAAAATTATTCCCGTCAAAGTAGCCATTCTGTTCTAATGCAATCCTTACAGGTTTAGCCCAACCTTGAATTGTATGCATTGCATTCAATTCTATGGAATAACAGGTGTTGGGTCTCATTTTGTAGTCTCCAGTTCCAGGCACCCCTGCTTGCATATCCCACATACCTATTGCAGGTCCTGCCGCATGTCCGTGAAATCCAATTGGATGACTATATATACTAGGCTGAATGCCTTCTGACTTTGCATTACTGATGGTCATAGCTAATATTTCATTACCTGTTCGGCCAATTTTAAAAGCATTGGTCAATATATCTTGCAATCTATTGGTTTTTGAAAATGCTGCCGCTAATTCAGCCGGAACGCCTTGCTCATTTTCCTTCAAAACATAAGCATGTTCTTGCACATCTGAATTTAACCTTAAATAACTTATGCCGAAATCAACATGTAATAAATCTCCCGGTCTAATGATGTCATCTTGGCTTAAACCCGCTCTTCTTTGAATTTCAATTGAGGGATGAAACCAGGTACTTAATCCAAGGTCGCTCACTCTTTGTCTAAACCACCATACTAAATCATTTGTGCTAGTTGTATTAGGTTTAATTGCTTTGGTGCTAAACCCGTCTTTAATAATTTCATGTGTGATAGATAACAGCGTAGGATAGTAGGCTATTTCCGCTGCAGTTCTCGTTTCAAGCCAAGCCACTCCAAGTTGCTCTGCAGTCGTAATCTTAGTTGCACTAATTGGATCTAGAGATTTTTGAAACTGCTCAAACTCTGTATGGTCAATGCCGTCCGCATGTCCAAAATTTTCAGATGTATTGATGCCAATCCTTTGTGGTGCAATTCTTTTTATTAAAGCAGAAAGTGCTTTCCATTGATCTGGTTCTTTTTCAGGATTCCAGGCTGCTTGGATACTTTTTCCAACTGGATACCTAGCAATTGCATAGCTTTCTATAGACTGTTTTGCTTTATCTCTATAAAATACGAGTATCGTTCTTCTTCTTGCAGAGAGCCATTCGGCAGGTAAAAATGTTTTAAGTATTGGATCTTCATTGTATTCTCTTGAAATGAGTACCCAACAGTCTATGCCTGCCTCGTCCATTAATTTGGGTAATAAATTTTGAATTCTATCCGCTAGTATTTCATTTATAATTTTAGCCTGTTCTTTAACGGGCAACACTTTGTTGTTTGTTTGAATCATTTGTGCTTTAGATGAATACACAAAAAGTATTAAAAGAAATGAAATGAAATATTTAGACATGTTAATTAGGAGAATAAAGTGAAGAAATTAAATCCATAGTAATTTAAAGATTAATTTTACAACAATGTCTTTTAAGCCAAATAAATTATTACTGATATTGATTTTAGCGCCATTTTTTGCTAGTGGTCAAAAGAAAGCGCCGCAATCAGTTGATACTATACTAAATACAGTCATTGTTACTGCAAATAAATCCAAAGAGAAACGCATAGAATCTCCCATTGCGATAAGTGTTCTTGGTAAACAACAAATACAGGAAGCCAAAGCGACAAGACTTGATTTTTTATTGAATAAAGTAAGTGGCGTATTCATGCCCACCATTGGGAATGAACAACATATGATGTCTATTCGACAACCTATCTCATTAAAGGGCTTATACTTGTATTTGGAAGATGGCCTACCTATTCGAACAAGTGGCTTATTTAGCAATAATGCATTGATTGAAATTAATACAAATGCAATACATCAAGTAGAAATAATCAAAGGGCCGGCATCTGCATTGTATGGTGCTGAAGCAATTGGAGGGGTGATTAATTTTATATCTGCGCCTAGGCCTACTAAATCGGCTTTATCTATTAGCAATCATATCAATAACAATGGATTCATAAAATCTGATTTGATTTGGAACAAGGTAGGAAAAAATGCAGGATGGGCATTTAATATGAGCAAGATTGGACAAAAAAATGGAGTATTAGAATACAGTGATTATTCAAAAACGGCTATCAGTATTAAAAGAGATTTTTCTTTTAAAAAGAGACTGACTGGTTACCAACAATTTCAATATATAGATTATGATGGACAAATGACCGGCACGGTTGATAGCCTAAAATTTCAATCAAAAAATTATTCAACGCAACAAAGCTTTACTTACCGAAAACTGGAACTAATTAGACTTAGGCAAAACTTAAGCTATCAATGGAATGAACAAAATACGACAACAATCAATTTACTATATCGAGGCAATACAATGGCACAGAATCCAACCTATGCCATTGCTTCAACTGCTAACCCAACGAGGTTTAAAGGGCAAGAAAATTCAAATCATTTTGATGCATATGTTTTAGATCTACAACATCATTTAAATATTAATAAGACTAAATCAAAAATACTAATTGGAGGCTATGTTGATGAAACGATACAAGGTCTTAGGGCAGACTATATTGATATTACAAAAGACACAATCATCAATAAATTTGCAAATTTTACAAGACCTACAAAGGATAGTTTAATCACACATTACAAAACAAATATTTCAAATCAGGCTTTTTACATTAATTGGATACAGCCAGTGATAAAAAATCTAAGAGTCAACGCAACAATTAGATACGACCAATTTAATTATAAATTTAAAAACAAGCTAAACACGGGTACACCAAGTTCAAATAATCTATTCAAAAATTGGACGCCCAAACTAGGTATTACTTTCAATCAACCTAAATGGGGGACATATCTAAATTATAGCAAAGGATTTGTTCCTCCTCAAATTACCGAAATCTATAATGCAGTAAGAGTGCCTTATTTATTACCTCAAAGTTTTTCAAATATTGAAATTGGCAATTGGATTGCAATTCCGAATGGATCTATCGAATGGTCACTTTACCAATTAAATGGTCGTAATGAAATTATTTCAGTGAGACAGCCTGATGGCGTAAACCTAAACCAAAATACAGGTCAAACAAAACATTATGGGATTGAGTACCAGATAAAATATAAAATCGATCCTTTAGTACATATCAATTTTAATGGGAGCAATGCAAAGCATAATTATATAAATACCATTTTAAAAGGTACAGATATTAGCAATAAAGAAATGGTTGCAGCGCCTCGTTTTTTTAGTAACCTGACTGTATTAAGTCAGTGGAATAAAAAATTAACCTCTTCTATTGAATGGCAACATCAAGCTGGATATTATATGGATGAAATTAATGCCACACGTTATTCAGGATTTGACGTATTGAATCTAAGGGTGAACTATACAAGTAAGAAAAATGAATTCTGGTTTCAATGCTTAAACCTAACAGACCGATTTTATGCTACCATGGCAACAAGGAATTTTAGCGTTAGAGGAAATAATGCTTATGCCTACTATTTAGGAGACAACAGGACGTTTGCTATTGGCTGGAAATGGAATATATATTAATTACCTCCGCCTATTCTGATCGCAGTTCCGCCCATTCTAATCCCTCCACCGCGTTGCATATCTTGCATTAATTTTTGCATTTGTTCTTGAAATTGCGCCCTTGTCATTTTCTCTCCTTTTGTAGGTTGTACTAATTCTTTTTTAGGATATTTAGGACTTACCTCCACTGCTGTTGTAACAGTAGCACCATTGTCTAAATCCATTTCCATTATCACACCAGGTAACCCACTGTAATTATCTGGACCTACTGATACTGGAATATTCTCTGCATACCATACTACTAATTCAGTTTCTTTTGGTGGCTTAGGTGCATTCGCAGTTGAATCATTGTTGTTTTCGCCGCCTCTACTAATACGAACACGCATTTGAGGCGCTGTTACCATTGTAGTTGCTTTTTTACATAATTGTTTCGCGATCGTCTTTGTCTCATCTGACAATTTCCACTTATATTGTTTTAAAGAATCTACAATCAAAAACTCTTTTTCAAAAAAAGCACGCTCTTCGTATTGTGTTTGTTTTGCGATATCTGTATAAGTTGTAGTCGCCGGCATTCTAAAATTCATGCGTATGCCACCACCACCGCCGCCACCTGCGTTTGCAAATGGATCTGGCGCTTCATCATCTACCACAGATCTGAATAAACTTGCGGATTCATTAAAAATCAATTCAAATTTATCTGTTCTAAACTCTGGTATCATCGATTTCATTTGAGGATCAGGTATATTACGATGCATATTCACTTTACGCTCATAACTAATCTTACCTTCTTTCATTTGCGCGCTTACAGTTGTTGTCAAAACAACTAATAGGGCGAATGCTAATTGTATTTTTTTCATAAATGCTATTTTGTATTTTTAATAAGTCTATTTTAATTTAAAGTTACTTGTTTTATGTAACATGCTTAAAGCACTTCCTACATTCTAATCATCATGCCGCCTGCTCTAGCGCCACCACCTAAACCAGACTTTTGTAAACTATAGGTAAAGCTCAATAAGAAGTATTGACTAATCACATTATAAGACCTGTCCACAATCTGATTTTGTGATACATTTCGGCTGATACCAATGTTTTTATTCAATAAGTCAAAGGCACTCATCTTTAGTTCTGCTCTTTTGTTTTTCATAAAGAATTTAGAAAAGCTTGCATTCCATATTGGGATGGCCGTGTTAAATCCTTCTGCTCTTCCTGTATTGATTGCATAATTGAAGGACTGATTCAATACAATATTAAATGGTAAATAATTCGTCATGTCCGCTCCAAATACTTTTGTAAGGAAATTAGTATTTAGAGAGGGGTTCACTTCATTATTTGTTTTACTATAGGAATATCTAGCTGTTAAATTAATATCTATCACATCGTCTAAAATATAACTATAAGTCATACTTGGACCAGTAGATTTTGTTACAATCGTATTCAATAAGCCGTTCGCATAGGAAATATTATTATTTAAACCTGCACTTAATCCGAAGTTTAATCTAGAGTTAATTTTTTTAATGCCAAAACCATAGTTCACAGATCCATTGACCCTATATGCGCCATTCACATTCACTGGTTTCGAAAGGATTGTTCTGTTTGGCAGAACGCTATCATAATTAACAATAGAATTATTAGTGGTAGATGCGTTAAGTGTTGAGAAGAAATTTTTTCCTGCTAAAATTTTAGAAGAGAAAAAACGAATATTTAAATTATGGACATAGCTTCTTTTTAAATCTGGATTACCAATAACTTGTCTATTGATATTACTTTGATCTAAAACAGGTTGTAATTGTGTAATAGAAGGTTGATTGGTTGAAGTACGATAATCAATATTTAAGTTCTTCGTTTGAGAAAAGTTGTACCTAAAATTCGCATTCGGTAAGATGTCTTGGAAGCTCTGGCTTAACTTTGTATTCGCGCTGATATTCTCGCCATTTAATATTGCATTTTGGAATGATACACCCGTGGCAAAATTAAACTTCTTTTGATTAGATCTAAAGCTCATACCACCACCAGAATAGGTATACTCGCTATTGAACTCATTGGTTAAACGTGTATTTAAAACTCCATAACCATCTGTTAATGTACTATAGTCGTATATCTTTCTGCTAGATGAACCAATAGATTTACTTAAATAGCTATTAAACTCTAATAAAGACCTTTTACTAATTGGTTCCGTGTAAATCACATTTGCCGAATAAGTAGTTGTATTTCCTTTACGAATATTTTGTTGGTCTAGTATTGAGTCTGAAGTTAAATTGCCTCCTGTATAAAAAAACTGACTTGTGTATTGACTACCTGTCGAATTTGACTGGTTATAACTTTGCGTAATTGTAGAGGATATTGTTCTCCCTTTTTTAGCGAATTTTTTTCTTAATAATAAATTACTAGAGGCATTCACTGCATCTGAGATACTAGTTGCAGCTGTTGTATTTCGATTCGTTATAGCTCCATTTGGATCCAATCCCAATCTAGTGATAGTAGTGTCTTCGCTTGATGAACTTGTTTGTTGCCAGCTTAAACTTGGTGTAAATCTATAAGAAAATGTTTCCGTTACTTTATGGTCAATGGTACTTCCGAAACTTTGTTGTTGGTTTCGATTTATAGAATTAGAATTTGATTTTCGGTTGAATTGTTTATTCGGGGTTAAGTTCTGTGTAAATGAAACACTATTATTATTGCGCTCCACATCATTAATAGCCGCATTGGCATTGAATTCAATTTTTTTACTATTAAATAAATTAGAATAATTTCCGCCGATAGAATAAGTTTCGGCAATACCTTGTGCATTGGCATCTGTCTCACCTGATCCACCGCCTCCAATATTAATTGTCACACCAGCTCCAGCACCTGGTCTGCCTCCACCACCACCAGAAAAATTCACAATACTTCTGGTAGAAAAATTCTGACGATTGGTATTGTTTGCTCCACCAATTGCAGAAAATTGCTCGTCATTATTAATAACATTAACATTCCCTTGTGCATCAAATACAGATGGCGTACCGGCACCTCCACTTAATTTTCCGAAAGTTGATCTGTTACGATCCTTTTTTAATTTTAAATTGATGGCCGTTTCTTCTGAACCATCATCAATGCCAGTAAACATTGCTTGATCTGATTTACGATCATATACTTGAATTTTATCTACCGCATCTGCTGGCAAATTCTTGGTCGCCATTTTTGGATCTCCCGTGAAAAACTCTTTTCCATTCACAAAAACTTTTGTCACCGTTTTACCATTCACTGTAATGCCACCAGATTTATCTACTTCCATGCCTGGCATTTTTTTCAATAAATCTTCCACCACCGCATTCGGTGCGGTTTTAAAATTTTCTGAATTGAATTCAACCGAATCTCCATTGATAACTACAGGCGGTCTACGAGCAGTTACAGTAACTGTAGACATATTATTGACATCATTCATATAAATAGTCCCCATTTCTACCGTCTTATCTGAAGCATTTACGACAGGAACCCATTTAGGTTGGTATCCTACATAAGAAACGGAGATCATGTAGGCACCAGGTACCACATTTTTAAAACTAAAAACCCCTGACTCGTTGGTTCTAGAAAAACTGACCAAAGAGGAATCTTTTGCATAAACGAGAGAAACGGTTGCCGAATTCAAAGCACGATTAGCAATACTGTCTTTTAGTGACCCTTGAATGGTCATATTCTGAGCTAAACCAACATAACTTATTAATAATAAGCTATTTATGATAAAAAATTGAGCCAGTTTTTGTTTATTCATAATGTAAATATACGATTGAGTTCGTAAACAGGTGTCGCAGACAGCCTATTTTAGCCTCGTTTTATGTTAAAATGAGTGAAATATTTGATGAACGGCGATTCTCATTTGGGTCATTTTTTTCAGTGAGATATTGTATTAACGTAACTTTCAAAAAATAATTATCATGAGAATATATGCTTTGACCCTCATTTTGGGCCTTGGTTTAATGAATGCGCAAGCTCAAGACAAGAAAAGTCCCAAAAAGGACAGCCTTAGCTTTAGTCAATTTAAAGGATTGCCCCTTAAAGCTACAAGGTCTATCGACTTCACAACCAACGAAGGCACTTGGACTTCTTTGGCGGTGAGCCCAGATGGAAAAACAATTTTATTTGATCTAATGGGAGATATATATAGTATCCCGATGGAAGGTGGTAAAGCGACAGCCATTACAAAAGGTATGGCTTATGACAACCATCCAAGCTATAGCCCTGATGGCAAAAGAATTCTTTTTATCTCTGACCGTTCTGGTGCAGAAAATTTATGGTATATCGATTTAGAGAAAAAAGATACCCTTGCTTTAACCGAAGAACAAAACAATAATTTTCCAGGTGCAGTGTATACGCCCGATGGAAATTATATCGTCTACACGAAAGGACGTCGTAATACAAAATTGTATTTGATGCATAAAAACGGTGGTGCAGGAACTAGTTTGATTGATGCACCTGCTGCATTAAAAACAATTGATCCAGCAGTGAGCGCAGATGGTCGTTATATTTATTATAGTGCGCGCAATGGTGCTTGGAACTACAATGCAATGTTGCCTCAATATAGTATTGGCGTATATGATAGAGAGAAAGGAACTAGTCGCACAATTGCTTCTAGATATGGATCTGCATTTACTCCTGTCTTATCAAAAGATGGCAAGTGGATGGTATATGGTTCAAGATTTGAAGATAAAACTGGATTGGTAAAAAGAAATTTAGCAACAGGTGAAGAAAGTTGGTTGGCTTATCCTGTACAAAGAGACGATCAAGAATCAATTGCAGTGTTAGGCGTTTTACCTGCAATGAGTTTTACACCAGATAGTAAATATTTACTGGCATCTTATGGAGGAAAAATTAATAAGATTAACATTGAGACTGCAGCTCAAACAGAGATTCCTTATACAGTAGATGCGAAAATTGAAATGGGACCCGAAGTATTATTCAAGTATCCTATCAAAGATACGGTTGCAACAATGGCTACTCAGATTAGAGATGCAGTTCCATCACCAAATGGCAAGCAATTAGCATTTACAGTATTGAACCGTTTATATGTAATGGATTATCCAAATGGTACACCAAAGCGTTTAACTAAAAACGATTTCACCGAAGCGCAGCCAGTTTGGAATATTGCAGGTAATGGTATTTATTTCACCACATGGAATGCAGGAGGTGGAAGTATTCGTTTTGTGGACTTAACTAGTTCGAACGAAAAAATTATAACAAAAGAAAACGCCTTATACCAAGGTGTAGCAATTGATCCAACTGGAAAAAAATTAGTGTTTAATAAAACCAATGCGCAAAAATTCAAGGACGCAATTGAACCTACTTATGATGATTCAGAAGATGAGTTAGCGTGGATAGATTTAAGTACTGGCAATGAGACAGTTATTGATAAAGCAAATGGCAGATACAATCCACACTTTGCTTTAAACGATGGCCGCATTTATTTAAACAATCGTGGCAGGTTAATCTCTATTCAGTGGGATGGTGGTGATGAAAAAGAAATTGCAAAAATTTCTGGTATCACCACTTTTGGAAGTATTCCAGAATACCGCGGCAAACCAGTTGCAGACCCTTGTATTATTCCTGAAATAATGGAGGAAGACGATGCTGCGAAAGAGAACAATCCGCCATCTAGTGCCAATACAATTTTGTTGTCACCAAAAGGTAGCGCTGCGATTGCCCAGGTAAATAACAATATTTATTATGTTACGATACCGCAGTCAGGTAAATCAGTTTCGATTTCAGTAGCAGATGCGAAGAACGCTGCATTTCCTAGTAGACTATTAACTGAAATTGGTGGCGAATTTCCAAGTTGGCAAGCAGATGGAAAAACAATTCATTGGAGTTTAGGCGCAGCGCATTTCACTTATGATGTAGATGCGGCTTATGCATTTGATGATAGCTTAGCTACGGCAAAGAAATTAGAAGCAGCAGTTAAAAAAGATACCACTAAAAAAGACAGTACAAATATTGTAAAGAAAGAAGATAAAAAAGAAACACCTAGGTATAAAGCGAATGAAACTTGGGTAAAAGTGTACTATGAAAATGATATGCCAACTACGACTGTATTATTGACCAATGCAAGAATCATCACTATGAATGGTGATCAAGTAATTAATAACGGTGATATCTTAGTTGTTAAAAACAGAATACAAGCAGTTGGAAAATCAGGTTCTTTAAAAGTACCAGCAGGTGCTAAACGAGTTAACCTCGCTGGTAAAACAGTTGTACCAGGATTTGTGGATACGCATTCTCATATGTGGCCAAGCTGGGGCATCCATAAAAATCAAGCATGGATTTATGCTGCTAATTTAGCTTACGGCGTAACTACTACTCGTGACCCACAAACCGCTACCACAGACGTTTTAACGTATAGTGATTTAGTTGATGCAGGTAAAATGGTAGGACCAAGGGTTTATTCAACTGGTCCTGGGGTTGGGTACTGGTCCTATAATTTAAAAGATTCTGCACAAGCTGAATCTGTATTAGCACAATACAGTAAATACTTTAATACAAAGTATATTAAAATGTATTTAGTTGGTAATCGTAAGCATAGACAATGGGTGATTCAAGCGGCAAAGAATCAAAAATTAATGCCTACAACAGAAGGTGGATTGGACTTTAAATTGAACATGACTAATTTAATAGATGGCTATCCAGGTCATGAACACTCTTTACCAATCTACCCTTTATACAATGACGTTGTTAAAACAATTGCAAGTTCTAAGATGGCAGTAACGCCAACTTTATTAGTTTCTTATGGTGGCCCATGGGCAGAGAACTATTATTACGAAACAGAAAATGTATATGGTGATGAGAAAATGCAGTACTATACCCCTTACGAGGAATTAGCAAGTAAGTCTAGACGTCGTGCAACTTGGTTCCTTCCAGAAGAACATGTATTTCAGAAGCACGCTAAGAGCATGAAGCAAATCGTTGAGGCGGGTGGTCTGGCTGGTATTGGAAGTCATGGTCAATTACAAGGCTTGGGCTACCATTGGGAACTTTGGTCAATGCAGTCTGGTGGTATGCGTAATTTAGATGCATTAAAAACAGCTACTATTTTAGGTGCCGAAAGCCTTGGATTAGACAAAGACCTTGGAAGTATTAGCGCAGGTAAATTAGCTGACTTAATTATTTTAAATAAGAATCCATTGGAAGATATTAAGAACACCAATAGTATTCAATACATCATGAAAAATGGTCGCTTATATAAGGGTGACAATTTAGATGAGATGGTAACAGGTAATTCAAAAGTTGACCGCAAGGAATACTTAGATAAGAAACCAGTTAAAAATACCAAAGTAGCTGAATAAGCCTTTAATAAGGTTCTAAACAAGGGCCTTTATAAACGAAATTAAATTTTAATAAAGCCGGATTTATAGTTTTATTAAAAATTAAAGTTACCTAAACAACAGAGGCGGACCGTTGGTCCGCCTCTGTTGTTTTTTCGCGCTCATCCGCGCGAAATTTTGTAAGTTTAAGTATTCAATTAAGCACTATGCAAAACTCAAGAAGAAAATTTATACAAAACAGTAGTTTGGCTTTATTAGGTATTGGACTTGCACCAACATCTTTGTGGTCAAAAAATGGTTTAGCAGACTCAAAAATAAAAGTCGGAATTCAGTTATATACTGTACGTGATACCATGTTTAAAGATCCATTAGGCACTTTGAAAGCTTTGTCAAAAATGGGCTACCAATATGTAGAGCATGCTAATTATGTTAACAGAAAATTTTATGGATTTACTGCGACTGAATTTAAAAAGATTTTAACGGACCTAGGGATGCAAATGCCGAGCGGACACACTGTAATGAATGCATCGCACTGGGATAAAACAAAAAAAGAATTTACAGATGCTTGGAAATACACTATCGACGATGCGGTTACCCTTGGTCAAGACTATGTGATAAGTCCTTGGATGGATGAAAAAGTAAGAACCTCTTATGATGCATTAATGCATCAATTAGAAATATTTAATTTGTCGGGTGAACTGTGTCAAGAGTCTGGTATGCGCTTTGGTTACCATAACCACAATTTTGAATTTGTTGAAAAAGTAAATGGTCAACTGATTTATGATATCATCTTAAAGGAAACGGATCCTGAGCTAGTTATCCATCAGTTGGATTTCGGAAATATGTTCGGCATTGGTGCAAGAGGCATGGATTGGATTAAAAAATATCCGGGCAGGTTTGCATCTGTTCATGTAAAAGATGAAATCAAAGTGCCTGTTGGTGAAATGAATGACGGACACGATAGTACCATTTTAGGAAATGGACTTGTAGATCCAAAAGCAGTCAGCTTGCTTGCGAAAGCAATTGGAGGAACACATCATTTTATTATTGAACAGGAATCTTATCAAGGTATCACACCAATAGAATGTGCGCGCATTAACTTAGAGCGTATTAAGACCTGGGGATTATAAATTAAACCGACAATAAGTCCCGAAAGTTTATTTCAAAAGCTCGTCTACAATAATCGGGAGCCTGTCTAAAATTATGATATGAAAAAAATTACTTTTTTATTTTTATTGTTGTGTACAAGTGTTGTTTTGTTTGCACAAAAACCAACGAATGCCGAATTGGCTAGATGGAATCAGCATGCCAAGCAAACAACAATTATTCGAGATGAATGGGATATTCCACATGTGTATGGAAAGACCGATGCAAACGCAGTGTTTGGTTTGATGTACGCACAATGCGAAGAGAACTTTCCGCAGATAGAAAAGAATTTTTTAGAAATGTTAGGACGACGTGCCGAAATGGAAGGTCCTAAGGTTATTTATGAGGACTTGATGATGCAATTGATTCAAGATAGTGCCGATGCAGTTAAAGACTATGAAAGAAGCCCTTTGTGGTTTAAGCAGTTATTGATTGCACATGCAGACGGTATTAACTATTATTTATATAAGCATCCAGAAGTAAAACCTGCTGTCCTTAAAAAATTCAAGCCATGGTATCATTTGATGTGGACCGATGGCAGCGTTTCTCCAACAAGGTCGGCAGGTATTACAGAAAAACATGTAGAAGCGTTTTATGGCCAAGCATTATTCTCTAACACAACTGCAGCAATTACAAACCAAAATTTAAAAAAACCTTATCCCATTTTTGAGCAGCCTAATTATGACATGGAAGACAAGACCTTAAAAGGTTCAAATGGTTTTGCGATTGCCCCAAAGCATAGCAAGAGTGGCAACGCTATGTTATATATCAATCCACATGTGCCATTTTATTTTAGATCAGAAATGCATATGGTAAGTGAAGAAGGTTTAAACGCATATGGAGCGGTCACCTGGGGGCAATTTTTTATCTACCAAGGATTTAATGAAAATTGCGGTTGGATGCATACAAGTAGTTATGCAGATGTGGCGGATGTATATGAAGAGCAAGTGCAAAAAATTAATAACGAATTGTTTTATACCTACGAAAAAGAAAGCAAAAAAATTGGCGCTCGAAAAATTGACATCAAATATGTAGAGAATGGTGTGCTAAAAAATAAATCATTTGATACTTACTTCACAGGACATGGTCCAGTGATGGGGATGCAAAAAGGTAAATGGCTAAGCCTACAAGAAAACAATCGTTCCCTTGACGCTTTGATGGAATGTTGGTCAAGAACAAAATCTAAGAGCTTAGCAGATTATACAAAAGCAATGGAGCTCTTAGCAAATAATAGTAATAATACAGTCTATGCAGATAATGCTGGCAATATTGCTTATTGGCATGGTAATTTTATGCCAAAGCGTGATCCTAAATTCGATTACACAAGACCAGTAGATGGGAGTACCAAGGCGACTAATTGGACGGGCATGCATACTTTAAATGAGATTGTGCAAAGCATCAACCCAGCTAATGGCTGGTTACAAAATTGCAATGCGACACCATTTACTGTTGCAGGAGATCAAAGTCCAAAAGCTGCAAATTATCCGGCTTATATGGCACCTGATGGAGAAAACGGAAGAGGTATTACTGCAGTTGCATTGTTATCTAAAATAGACAAAATCAACTTGGAAGAACTCATTGCCCTAGGTTACAATAAAAAATTAAGTGCTTTTGATATTTTACTGCCTCGTTTTTTGGAAGATGCTAGAACAGCAACCCTGGCTCCAAGAACAAAAAAGGCAATTGACTATTTAGCAAATTGGGATCGATTTGCAGATTCCAATTCAGTTGCAACGAGTCTTGCGATTGAATGGGCTACAAAATGGAATATGGAAATTCCACCGGCTGAGACAGAGGAGGAAGCTACTCAGATTATTGAGAAATACAATCGTATGGACCTAGAAGTGCCATTTGAAACCAAGGTCAAATTATTAGAAGCTACTTTAGACCAATTTGAAAAATGGTATGGTAGCTGGGAAATCAAATGGGGCACGATCAATCGTTTTCAAAGAGTTGGTCCAGGCATGAATTTCGAGGATACAAAATTTAGTTTAGCAGTGAATCAAGCTTCTTCAAAATGGGGAGCTTTGCCTTCTTTTGAAAGCAGACGTTATCCAAATACAGTGAAACGCTATGGCTATACTGGTAATAGTTTTGTTGCTGCTGTTGAGTTTGGGAAAAAACTAAAAGCTAAAACGATCATTACAGGTGGTCAAAGTAGGTTTGCTGAAAGTAAAAACTTCACGGACCAAGCTTATGGCTTTGTAAATGGTCAATTCAAAACCATTCATTATTATAAGGAAGATGTTTTAGCTAATAAAAAGCTTGCGTACCATCCTGGATTAGATAGATAATGTTCGTACAATTTTGTTACAAAAGTGATTTTGACCAATCCTGCTACATTTTTTACAGCAAATAATTGCATAAGTCTAGTTCTATGCCCTTCAATGGTTCTTTTACTATGGCCCAGCTCTGCAGCAATTTGCTTACTGGAAGCTTCTTCGCAAATTCTAATCAATATGAATTTGTCATAAAGAGATAGTGACTGTACTTTTTCAATCAAATTTATTTGATTCATACCTTGGGTTAATGCAAAAACACGTTCAGCAGTATGATTACAAAAATAGACCTTCCGCTGACAAGCCATTTCGACCGCCTTATTCCATTCAGCTGAAGACATATTTCTTGACACAATCACTTCAAATTCTAAGTCTAACAATTGATATAGTGTGTAATCGGTTGTCTCCTCGTTTAATAGAATAATCAATGGACAACTTAATTGAAGCAGTTTTATTTTTTGTCTCAGTTCAGTTAAAGACAAGTCAAACATACCGCAATCAATAATTAATAAACCCATGTTTTGCGCTAAATCAATTTGAATCATATCCTCAAAGGAAGATAATACCTGAAAGCCATTGCACAAAGGATGTGCATTAACCAACTGACTACAACCCATCGCATAGATAGCTTGTTGATCACATATATATACTTGTTTGAGGGCGGATTGAACTAGGTATTTGTTTTGCATCATTAAAAAAACTACAGATCTGGTAGATTAAATCTAGATCTTATCTTATTTACACGGAAGGACTGTTTATTCAAGGTTTTCAGCCCCTTGTTATATACTCTAATTTGATAGATTAGCGAGCAAGTAGTTAGAATATAGGCAGAAAGAATTAAATTGTGCCCATCACGGCAAAATAAAAATAATCTCGATACAATGCATTTCGAAAAATCAATAACACTTTCTACTTTTTCTCCGCTCTGGTGGCAAAGTATTTTATTGATTAGTGCCATTATCTTTATTTTAATCCAATTACCAAAGTATATCAGCAAAATCAAAATCAAGCAATATGATTTGTTTATTGCGATTGTATTGATGGCTAATTTTTTAATTGAACAAAGCTATAATTACTACAATGGGATATGGAATATTCAACAAAACATTCCGGCTCATTTGTGTAGTATCAGTAATATTCTTTGTATCATTTATCTTTTCAATAAAAATCAATTACTTGGCGAGTTTGTTTACTACTGGGGATTATTGGGAGGCATACATGCCCTACTTACCCCAGAATTCAACACAGGCGTAATTGGTTATAATTTTTATAGCTTTTTTATTGGACACGGGGGATTATTGCTAGTGGTCTTGTATATGGTCAAACACAATGGTTTTGTACCAAGACCAAAATCTTGGTTAAGAATTTTTGGCTACTCTCAATTCGTGGTGCTTTCTGTTGGCATAATGAACTATGCAATTGGTACTAATTATATGTTTTTAAGAGCACGTCCAACTGCAGAAAATCCGCTTATCATTGGTGAATGGCCTTTTTATCTAATTACATTTGAATTAGCAGCTATTTCTCATTTTTGGTTATTCTATCTACCCTTTGCTAGAAAAAACAAAAGGGCCAGATTGGCCCTTTAAGAAAATTGTAAAAAAAATTTAGTATTCAAGTTTATTTGGATAAACCATTATCAAGTTTATAATTCTTCGATACGTTTTGCTTTATCATCAATAACTAAATCAAAGTTTGGCTTTACAGCACCACCATTAGGACAATAGCCAGTAATTAAGTCATTGAATTTGCACCCCCACTTAGTCAACTGCTCTAAAGTCAATGGTCTTAAATCTCTTTTTGAACTTTCCCCTCTTCCTGTCCAGTAAGTGATATGCCAGCCCTCATCGTATAGCTTGTTTATCTTGGCAATGTTTTCAAAATTAGGCTCGGCCAATTCATACACCCTTTTATCTGAGTAAAAACAAATTGTTTCGTCGATATCAATTAAGGCTTTTTTTGAACCGAATCTTTTTGACTCTATCATTTAAATTAAATATGTAGTTATGAATAAATGTTTTTTGAAATTTACCTTTGCCGATTAAAGCAATCAAAAGTAAAATTATTTTTTTATAATCTTGCTGTCACGACGGATCTATCTAAAAAAGACTTCGTATCATACAAGACAGAGCTTGCCTCTTTTTTCAAAACAGTATAATCTAATGCCTTAAAAAAATCATGCGCTACTGCTAATAAAATTGCATCGTATTGATTTAGAGCAGTCACCAATTGTACTTGTTGCTTTTGCAATACCTCTGCCGTATTTGCAAATGGATCAAATGCATCTACCACCGCACCTTTATTTTGCAGGTAATGTATAATTTCAAAAACTTTAGAGTTTCTAATATCTGGACAGTTTTCTTTAAACGTGACACCTAGCACTAAAACATGCGCATTTTCAATAGACTTGCCCCTCTCTTCCAATAATCGAATTAACTTATCACTCACAAACAAACTCATCTGATCATTTACGTTACGGCCAGACAATATCACTTGAGGGTGATAGCCCAATGTTTTTGATTTATGCGCCAAATAAAAAGGATCCACGCCAATACAATGTCCGCCCACTAATCCTGGCTTAAAAGGGAGGAAATTCCATTTCGTACTTGCTGCCGCAAGCACCTCATGCGTGTCAATACCCATACGATCAAAAATCAATGCCAATTCATTCACAAAAGAAATATTGATATCTCTTTGTGCATTCTCAATTGATTTTGCCGCTTCAGCAACCTTAATAGATGGTGCAAGATAAGTGCCTGCTGTGATGATACTTGCATATAGGGTATCTATATAGATTGCAATTTCAGGAGTTGAACCAGCAGTAATTTTTTTGATCTTTGTTAATGTATTGACTTTATCTCCTGGATTAATTCTTTCTGGAGAATAACCACAATAAAAATCATGGTTGTATTTTAAGCCTGAATTTTTTGAAAGTATCGGAACGCAATCTTCTTCGGTACAACCAGGGTAAACGGTACTTTCATAAATTACAATGTCACCCTTTTTTAATAGGGTTGCAATCTGAGTACTTGCATGTAACAATGGTTTTAGGTCGGGCGTCTTATCTGAATTTACTGGAGTAGGAACAGTGACAATATAGATTGTCGCTTTCGTGATTTCTGATAATACTGTAGTAAAGACTAATTGTGGGTTCGACCTTAACTCTTCCTCCGTAGCTTGAAGCGTAATATCCTTTCCTTTATTAAGTGCATCTACCCTAGTACTATCTAAATCATACCCAATAACTTGGTATTGTTTAGAAAATGCCAAAGCCAATGGTAAACCCACATAGCCTAAACCGATTACGGCAATTATAGGAGGATTGGATGGCGTCAATTGTTGCATTTGACGCCAAAGTTAATGGAGACCTTAATGATGTCCATATTTTTTTTCTCCAGCAGGTATAGCTATAGTTAGCCTATTTTGAGCTGGTGGTAAAGGGCAAGTAGCGAATTCGGTAAAGGCACAAGGAGGATTATAAGCCCTGTTGAAATCAATATAAGTTTCACCATTTGCATCCGGCTTGTCTAATTCAATAAATCTACCAGATCCATAAGTTGTTTTACCAGATGTCGCGTCTGCAAAAGTTATAAATAACCTTACGCCACCTTCATCTATTGCATCTAATTTGTAAGTTTTGCCCTCTAATTCAAAAACAAGCTGTCCGCCATGCTTTTGCGCTGTATTCTGTCCTAATACATTCATGATCATCAATGGATTTTGATCCTGTGGAATCACTTTAGCTTTAACGCGCCATTTAGCATCTACCGGAAATCTTTCAATGCCTTTAAATCCTAATAATGTTTTTGATTTTAGGTTTCTGAAACGAACTCCAATTTTGTCTTCTCTCTTGATCACAATCCACACAAAATCCTTCCACTGACAAGTGTATTCTCCTTCCTTTTCGGTTAAAAGATTCAGTGAACTAGTATTTTGAACAAGCACACCTGCACTGTTTTTTATAGTAACCTTTTCTCCTTTTGCATCTTCCCAAAATACTTTGCCATCATCAAAAATAAAATCTCCAAGATAAGCAGGAAAAGCAGGATTGGCATATACTAGGTCGTTTTTGGCATTTGATCCAAAATGATTTACGCCAGCTTTAAACCAAAACAAACCCTCCAAATTTAACCAGCCATTGGGTTTTTTTAAAGCTTCTATTCTTTTATTATGCCAAGCATTCGTTTCATTTAAAAGCTCGTTTGATTGACCCATACTTGTTAAAGTAATCATTGTAATAAAGACAGCACATAGAATAGTTCGTTTCATTGGTAGATTTATTTAATTTTTTCCGGATTATCGACTTTGTTTTAGTCTAGTCCGTTATTGAGGCCTAAAATTAGACAAATTTATTTGTCTATCAAATTAGTAGGGTATATTTTTTATTCCTATTAACATTTGTTTGATTAAATTTACATTGAATCATTTAACATTATGAAAAAGCTATTCTTATTTTTATTAGTGGGCATTGTTTTTATAGCATGTAAAAAGGACACTGTCGATCCGGCACCTAAGCCTACAACTCCAACGACAACAGCAAATCCAAATGTTGCAGCAAATACTTGGATACATGAGGCAATGAGTTATTATTATTTATGGAATACAAAAATGCCAACTTTGGCAAGTTCAAATACAAGCGCTAAGCCAACAGATTATTTTTATACCCTACTTAATGATTATGGTAAAACAGATCGTTTTTCTTGGATCGACGAAAGTTACACAAACCTGCAAAATCAATTGAATGGCGTGAGCACTGTATTGGGAATCAAAAACAATGCATTTTATACCGATGATACAAAAACATCACTTGCCTTTGTATTAGCGTATGTTTTAAAAGGCAGTCCAGCAGATAAAGCAGGATTAAAAAGAGGTGATATTATTTTAAAGGTAGATGATCAAACAATCACAAATTCTAATTATACCACCATCTTATCTAATCAAACCTTAAAACTTGGTCTTGGTGATTTTATCAATGGCGCATTTGTAAGTAACGGCAGAAATGTAACAGTTACAAAGGTGGAACTTCAAACCAACCCAATTTTAGCGGACACGATTATTGCTTGGTCTGGTAAAAAAGTTGGGTACTTGGCTTATAGTCAATTTTTAACAAGCTATGACGATAGTTTAAGAGCAATTTTTGGTCGTTTTAAAGCAGCAGGTGTAAATGAATTAGTATTAGACTTAAGATATAATGGAGGAGGCTATGTTGTTTCATCTGATTTAATTACCAACTTGACTGTTAAAGACGCGGCAGCAAAAGTGGGAAAACTAATGAATAAAAAAGTTTACAATAGTACCTATACTGCTTACCTAGAAAGAACTTCAGGTGCAAGCGCTTTTGAAACTTTGTTCAAGGCTGAGCCAAATAATTTAGGAACATTGAATCGAGTTTTTGTACTTATTTCTGGCAATACTGCATCTGCAAGTGAACTAGTAATTAATAATCTTAAACCATTTATGGATGTGATTCTTATAGGAGAACATACGTACGGGAAAAATGTGGGCTCCTTTACACTGACCGATCCAAGTAAAAGATGGGACTTTGGTTTGCAACCAATTACTTTCTTAACGAATAACGCCATTGGAGAATCCAATTATGGCACTGTAAACGGTTTTTTACCTAATTATACTTTAGCTGATAATGTATTACCATATAGAACCCTAGGTAATCCTTATGAAACCTATTTTAATAAAGCCTTGAATATTATTAGCGGTGTAGCTTATCAAGCAAGTTCAACAGAAACTATTAAAAAATATACACGAACTTTGGCTAGTAAAGAATCCTTTTCTGATAACAAATGGTTAGATAGAAAAGAAATGTGGATGGACCCAAAATAATTTTTATGGATTTAAGTATACAGGTATTTGTTACAGGTGGCACTTTTGATAAAGAGTACAATGAATTAAACGGTAGTCTCTATTTTAAAGACACACACCTTCATGAAATGCTAGATCTAGGTCGAAGCAAACTGAATTTATCGATTGAATCATTAATGATGAAAGATAGTTTAGACTTTGTAGATGCTGATCGTGCTTTGATTTCTGAAGCATGTAATAAAACAAATGCAGAAAGAATATTAATAACTCATGGTACTGATACAATGACTATTACTGCATTGTATTTGCAAAAGACTTGTCCCAATAAAACAATCGTTCTTACTGGCGCAATGATCCCATATAAATTTGGTAGTTCTGATGGACTCTTCAATTTAGGTAGCGCCTTAGCATTCACACAAGTTTTACCTCATGGCGTTTACATAGTCATGAATGGGAAATATTTTGAAGCAGATAAAGTCAGAAAAAATACAGAAAAGGGAGAGTTCGAAGCAATTTAAAATTACAATAACTTCACTTCTTTAAAATTAAGCTAGTACAGCATCCCAAAGCTTCGCACGAATTTGCAAGGCCTCGATTGACGCTGTTTCTGCTTCCTTCCATTTTGAAGCGTCTTCACCACATAGCTCAGAAACCATTTCCAATGCTAAATGACTATGATGCCCTCCATCAACTTCAATATGTCTTTCGATATAGTATTTAAAGATGGATACTTTTTCGGGAGTTTCCGCGACTAATTTTTCCAATAATCTTGTGAACATGTCTGGAATTAAGTCTTCTCTACCAAATGTAAACACAGCAGCTTGTACATGAGCAGGCGCATCATTGACAATTTTAAAAGTAAAATTCAAAAAGTCTTTAATAGATGTAGCGCAATCAATTTCAGAAATAGCTTGTTCGATGGATTTGCCAGATTGAATACCTTTAATCAAGTTTTCTATCGCAGCTGTCGAAGCGCCCATTTGGTGCATCGCTTGTTGGTACAATTCAAAATGACTAATACGATTGTCAAATTCATCCACATCTGATTCTTCACCCAACACAATTTCATTGATCAAATACCTTGTATTTGCAGAACCAACTGGCACCCATGGCGTTTGAACACAGGTTAATTTTTGTTGTAAGGATTTTAATAAACTCATAAAATCCCAAACAGCAAACACATGGACTTGGGCAAATTTCTGCAATTCATTTAAAGTCTGTATTTGATGGTAAACCGGGTGTGCTAATAATTTAGCTCTACTTGGCTCTATCGCTATTTTTAGTTGCTGAATGGCTGGATTCATCGTATCATTTTGAGAGCGCAAAGTTAACTAAATAAGAACTTATTTCAAACGCTGTTTAATCAATAATTGTTTAGTACCTTAATGTTTAAACTAATGACAAAATAGTTGCCAGGTTTTCAAATAGACCGCAGTTTACTATGTATCAATTTGCCAAATCATTTTTATGTTAAAAACATTCACGAGTTTTATTTTAATCTTTCTTATGAGTTCTTCATTTGCACAACAAACAAAAATCATCGCCCATCGTGGTGCTTGGAAGGAATTTAATTTACCTGAAAACTCAATTGCTTCTCTACAAAAAGCAATTGAATTAAATTGTGATGGTGCAGAGTTTGATGTGAGAATGACGATGGATGGCATATTGGTTGTTAATCATGATCCGACTTATTACGGGGATACCATTCAAACAAACACTTATGCTTATTTAAATAGAAACAAGCTGTCTAATGGCGAAGATTTACCCTTACTAGAAGACTACTATAAAAAAGGAATACTCAATAATGTACAAACAAAATTGATTTGTGAAATTAAAGCGGCGATCAATGATAAAGGTCTAGATCGTATAGCAACAATGAGTAGTTTGGAATTGGCAAAAAGATTAAAAATTGAAGACAAGATCGTATACATCAGCTTTAGTGCTGATATCTTAGATTGGATTAAAGCAAAACAACCTACTGCAACTGTCTTATACCTTGAAGCAGACTTAAATGTCAATCAGGTAATGCAGCATCAATTTGATGGCATCAATTTTCATTATAGTAATTTTAAGAAAAATGAAACACTTGCCCCTACTGCATTAAAGGCTGGTTTGAAAACTGGTTCTTGGACGGTGAACGAAATTGCAGATTTAAAAATACTGCAACAACAAGGTGTAGAATGGATTACAACAAACCAACCGCAACAATTCCAGCAGTATTTAAAGGACAATAAATAAGATTTACTTATACCTTGTGTCAATGATGTATTGGATCTTCCAGCCTTCTTTAAATTTCACTAACTGAAAGCTATTAACACCTTTATGAGAATAGTTTCCTTTGTAGTAAAAACTATAAGGCGTCCAAACCGTGGCCATCAAAGGCTCAATTTGAATTGCACCAAATTCAATTCTTTCATCTAAAGCATTTGCCGTTTGCTTACCAATGCTTTGAATAAAGTCATTGACAGTTTGATTGCCAACCACGGCCCCTTCTGGCTTATTTAAAATTGTTTGAAAAATTACTTTATCAGCAAAGCATGTTTTTAATAAAACAGTGTCCGCTTGCTTCATTGCCTGAAACATATTATTAATAACTTGTTTTACTTCTTTCTCGGAATCAATTGATGGGTTAGCAGATTGGGCCTTAGTCGAATTAAAACCTACAATAAGTAATAAAATAAATAAGCATGTTTTTTTCATAAATCGTCTTGTTTGAAAAATTGTATTGGTTGGAATTTTATAATATGTTTGATAAATTGTAAATTGTTGGTGAATTTAATTAAACTATTTTAATTTATCACCATTAAAACATTGGACAAAATGAAAACAACTAAAATAATTTATTGGGTAACCACTAGCATCATTTGTTTATTCGCCTCTAGTGCTATTTTTATGAATTCCGAAATGGCCATCGAAGGCACTAAACATGTTGGCATTCCACGTTGGCTTGGACTAGAAATAAGTATCGGACAATTAATCGGACTCGTATTATTAATAGTTCCTGCTGTTCCTGCGCGTGTTAAAGAATGGGCCTATGTAGGATTTGGGATTTTATATATCTCTGCAGCCGTAGCTCATATTGCTATAAATGATCCTTTGGGAAATACAATTATGGCAATTGTGTTTTTTGGGTTGTTAATTGTTTCTTATTCCAGCTTTCACAAATTACAAAAAGCAAAAAACTACTAGTTCTGACTTCCGCAATAAAAAAAGGCGGCGAAAATTCGGCGTCTTTTTTTATTGCTATAACTTGTAGATTTATTTAGGCAAAGCAGCTAAAACTAATTTTAAGAAGCCGTCAATTGACTTATCATCCATCCACTTAATCACAATCACTAAATCATTTTCTTGATCTACATAAATCGCATTCGTACCATTACCAATATGTGTAAAAGCAGAAGCTGGAGCTGACGGATACATTTTACGATCTGTATTTAAGAAATAATTCATAAAACCATATCCTGTTTGCACTGAGGTAGGTGTAGTAGATTTTTTAATCCATCCTTCCGAAATAATTTGCCTCCCATTCCAATTGCCCTTTCTTAATGTAAGCAATCCGAATCTAGCCATATCATAAGCATTAATAAATAAGCCTCCTCCAAAATGACCACCGCCACTAACAGATTGAATCATCTTGCCATCTAATACAATCCATGCATTTTTATAACCAGTCCATGCCCAAGTATTACTAGCACCTATTGGTTGCATCACTTGCTCTCTTAATACTTCGGGCAAAGGCTTTCTCCAAACTGAGGTAGCTGCCAAGGCCAAAGCATTCACCCTTGTATCATTGTATTTGTATACTGTACCTGGTTCAAATCTTTTTCTTGTTGTCCACTCGTCTTGCTTGTCTGATGGACGATCTGCCCAATCTGGCTTGCCCCATAAGACGCCTTCCCAATCACTTGTTTGTCTTAATAAATGTTCCCAATTAATTTTTCGATTATGCTCTGTATCAAATGGATAAATAAATGAGGTTTTAGCAAGGGGGTTTTGATCAATTGTATTGTCCTCGTTCAATAATTCAATTGGTGGCAAATAAGGGTTTACTTTATCTTCTATCGAACGGATTAATCCTTTGTCTACTGCTAATCCTACGACTGTTGACAACATACTCTTGGTAACACTATTGACCATTTCTACCGCATTTGGATTACCCCATTCTGCAATGATATACCCCTTGTGTACAATCACACCTGATGCTGGACCGCGATTAGCCATTGGCCCTATTGGATCAGAGAATGGCTCTTTACCAAACTGCATCGCTTGGGAGAGCAGTAAATTTTTAGGGTATTTAGTTTCGTGCCCAATTGCATATTCAATCGCTTGATGGATTAAACTACTATCAATACGAAAACTACTTGGAGCTTTTATTTCCCATTTTTCTGCGGATGGAAAATAGGTCTTTACTTGAGCGCTAGTGGCAAAACAAATAGTCAATAATAGAACCGTTAAATATTGCTTCATGAGTATTAGTTGAGATCTAAATGCTTGATTTTTATATTTACTACAATGAATGATTTTATTTTAATTGGGTCGTGTCTACTCTGCTTGGTGTATCTTTACCAGCAATTATAGATTGTGCACTTAAAGCAATTGCCTTTATGATTTCATTCATGTTGTCTAAATCTAATGTTTCAATTTGATCGGACGCTTTATGATAATTAGGCTCTGAGTCCATTTTAGAAGTTGAAATTGTATGCGCTGCTACACCAAGTCTAGCAAGGGTTGCATTATCAGAGCGGTAAAATAAATTTTGCTCTGTATATGGATCAGGATAAAATTTAAAACTAGATCCTTCTAAATTCTTTTGTAAAATCGCGCCCATATTTGTTTTATCAAATCCAGTGATATAGGCACTATTTTTACCCCATTTACTTTCTGTTCCAATCATTTCAATATTAAACATCGCTACAACTTTAGTTGGGTCTAATTGCTTAGAAAAATATTGTGCGCCATATCCACCTACTTCTTCCGCGGTGAACGCTGCAAATAAAATAGTTCTTGCATTGTTATTTAATGCTTTGTAATACTTAGATAACATGATCATTGCTGTAGTGCCCGCTGCATCATCATTTGCACCATTATAAATAGAATCCCCATTCACCATATTTCTTGTATTGATTCCTAAATGATCATAATGACCAGAGAAAATTACATACTCATTTGGTAAGGTCTTTCCTGGAATCATTGCTACCACATTTGCTAATGGTATTTTTTCTATCTGATGACTTGCTTGTATATTATAACTATTAGGTTGAAGATTCGTTAAAATAAATACCACTGTATTTTGAGTAGATGATAAATTATTTTTAAACCTCATCAATCTATTGAAATTTTGAGCATGTGCTTCATCTACCATTACAATTGATTTTTGGTTTGCACTAATAATTTTACCAGCAGCTTGATTTAAATTTTCTGCCGCAGAAATTTTTGTTACAGTGTATCCTGCTTGCTCATTGATTATTAATTCAGGCTCAATAGTGACAACGATTACTTGCTTGTTATCAATAGCAGATCCATTGATACTTGCATTCAAACTAATGAACCTTGGTCTGATGATTGAAAAGCTTTGTAAATAATTATTATCTGCCTTCATTGATTTAAGACCAGCAGACTCAAATTCTTTTGCGATAAAAGCTGCAGCTTTATCAATACCAGGACTAAATGTTCTTCGGCCCTCCATAGCATCGGATGACAAAACACGTTCAATTCTCTCGGTTTCAGCTTTTGTAACTACTTTTTCGATTAACTGACTAATGCCTAAATAAGGCATTAACAATGTAATACATATTAATTTTATTATTCTCATATTATTCTTTTTAGAATTGCTCTAAAGATAATTTCATTTTGAATGCAAATGAAATAAATGATCTCCTATAGGATATACGGTTGTATTAAACTTTTGAATATAATTTTTGTCTAAATTGCTGTAAATAACTTGCATGCCGCAAAGCCCCCTTTCAAGTAGTTTAGGCCTAGAGCCATTTCAAGGACCTTGGACCAAGCAAACCACAACTCATTTATTAAATAGAGTCCTATTTGGGGCAAAGCATGCCGAGATACAATCCTTTTTAGCAAAAGGTTTAAACACCTCCGTTACAGAATTATTAAATCCATCTGCCCCTTTTCCGTCGCCGCCTCTTAATGAATACAATACTGCCACGGTCATAGATCCTGCTGTAGCACCTGGAAACACTTGGATTAATAATCCTACCAACGATGGTACAATCAATAGCTTAAGAAGAAATAGTTATAAAAAATGGCTTACAGGAGTGATGATTCACCAAGAAATAAGTATAAGAGAAAAGATGACGCTTTTCTGGGCGAATCATTTTGGAACTGAAGCAGACACGATCTCAAATGCAAATTATGTTTACCAGCATCATGATACCATCAGAAAAAATGCCCTAGGTAATTTTAAAACATTGGTGAAAGCAATTACCATTGATCCAGGTATGTTAAGGTATTTAAATGGCTACCTTAATACCGCATCTGCACCTGACGAAAATTATGGCAGAGAATTACAGGAATTATTTACAGTTGGGAAAGACAATGCCATTCAATATTCCGAAGCAGATGTAAAAGCGGCAGCAAGGGTATTAACGGGGTGGCGTATCAATGCAAGTTATACAAGTTATTTTGACGCAACAAGACACGACACAGGGAATAAACAATTCTCTAGTTACTATAACAATAAAGTCATCACTGGAAAAACTGGTCAGGCTGGTGCATCAGAAACAGATGAACTTATAGATATGCTTTTTGAGAAAGAGGATATGGCTAAATACATCTGTCGAAGAATTTACAGGTGGTTTGTTTATTATCATATTGATGAAACTGTCGAAAAAAACATCATCTCACCATTGGCTGTAATTTTTAAAAATAACAATTTCGAAATTAAACCGGTTCTATCCGCCCTTTTAAATAGTGCGCATTTTTATGATCCAATCTATTTTGGCTGTCAAATAAAAAGCCCAATAGATCATGTTATTGGAACACTTCGTAAAACGAATATAGTTTTCCCGAACTCAATTACAGATTATGCAGATGCGTATTTGCATTATAACAATATGGTGAGTCAATTAATTAGCTTTGGACAAAACCCTGTTGATCCTCCTAATGTGGCTGGATGGCCGGCCTATTATCAGTCTCCAGAATTTTATGAACTATGGATCAATGCAGATACTTTACCTAAAAGAAATAAATTTACCGACTTGATGATTGAAACAGGATATACCAGAAACGGAAGAAGGGTCATTGTTGATACAATCTCTTTAGCTAAAAATATTTCAAGTAATCCATCCGATCCGAATCAATTGATTCAAGATTTTTTTGAGTTATTTATTTCTACAGAGATTGATCAAGCCACAAAAGACAATCTAAAAAAACAAATTTTATTGAGTGGACAAACATCAGATTATTATTGGACTGACGCTTGGACCAATTATCAAAATGTACAGAATACAATCAATTTCAATCTTGTAAATAATAGATTGAAAAGCTTGTTAAAATATATTATGAACCTGCCAGACTATCAATTAAGTTAAATGAAAAGAAGTACATTTTTACGCAATAGTCTAGCAGTAATAACGCCAACTGTAATCAGTGGTAATCCAATCCATGTGCTAAACAACCATAGTCTAGTTGAAACAGAAGTTTTAGCCAAAGTGAATAATGATAGGGTGTTAGTGATTATTCAGTTGAATGGCGGGAATGATGGACTGAATACGGTATTGCCAATAAGTCAATATGGAAATTATTACAACGCAAGAACCAATATTGCGATCCCAGAAAAAAAGATTCTTTCTTTAGCTGGTAATGATGCAACTGGCTTACACCCTGCTATGACAGCCATGCAAAGACTATTTAATGAAGGTCAACTTGATATTGTTCAAGCAGTAGGCTATCCACAACCCAATTTTTCACACTTTAGAGCTACAGATATATGGATGAGTGGTTCAGATAGTAATCAATATTTGAATACAGGTTGGGCAGGAAGATTCCTAGATACTAACTACCCTGGCTATCCTGACAATTATCCAAATGAGATTGACACAGATCCATTAGCAATTCAAATTGGGTCAATTACTTCATTGACTTGTCAAGGTCCGATGGTGAATATGGGTATGAGTATTTCAGATCCTAATTCATTTTATAATTTATTTGATTCAACAGAACAAGCCGTTCCAAATACCAATGCGGGTTATGAGTTAAGTTTTATAAGAAGGATATCAAAACAAACGAATAAATATGCAACACGCATAAAAGCTGCTTCCGATGCAGTAACACAACAAACTACTTATCCAAATACAAGTCTAGCTAATCAATTAAAAATTGTATCAAGGCTAATCAAAGGTGGTTTGAAAACTAAAATCTACATGGTGAACTATGGCGGTTTTGATACCCATGCAAGTCAAGCTGTTGCAACCGATACTGCAACAGGAACACATGCAAATTTATTAGGTGCAGTTTCAGAGGCGATTGGAGCATTTCAAAATGATATTAAAAATCAAGAAATAGAAGACAGAGTTATTGGAATGACTTATTCTGAATTTGGAAGAAGAATTAAATCCAATGCAAGCGGTGGAACAGACCATGGTGCTGCCGCACCTTTATTTTTATTCGGAAAAAATGTAAGAGGTGGCGTATTTGGTGAAAATCCCACTATTCCAAACACAGTTTCCGTAAGTGACAATGTGCCCTACCAACATGACTTTAGAACAATCTACAATTCTATCTTAAAGCACTGGTTCTGTGTGAAGGAAACAGACAACATGCAAATTATGTTGAAGCAGTTTCCAACATTAAACCTAATCAATGCAAGTGCATGTGCAATTGAAATGGCGAATCCTGTTTTTGAGAAAAACGCCATGATTGTGGCTTATCCAAATCCTTTTTCTCAACAAACTAGAATCGAATTTAAAGCAGAAGCTGGACATACCCTCGTACAGCTTTTGGATTCAACAGGCACGGTGATTAAATTACTAGTAGACGCTAATTTTAGTTATGCAGGCATGAATAGTGTTACACTGCATGGTAATGATCTTTTGGCAGGTGTGTATTATATCAGAATTCAAAATGGAGTTCATCAATATTTAAAGACAGTCATTAAATTATAATTTGAATCTTATTTGATAAATGTTCTAAAATTGCTTCATGGATGCATATAGCAATTGAATTAATTTTTTGTTTTAATTTAAACTTTTAGAATAATAATTGGTCTAACTTCAAATCGCATGACAGACCAAGCACTAATCATACAATTTCAAGCCGGGGACGATAAAGAGCGCGCATTTACCCAATTGTTAAAGCGACACCGTGAATCCTTATTTTTCCAAATTAAAAAAATGGTGATAGAGCATGCTGATGCAGATGATATAGCGCAGGCTGTTTGGATTAAGGTTTGGAATAAATTAGATGGCTTTAAGCAGGAAAGCGCTTTTAGTACCTGGCTATTTAGGGTGGCGTACAACGAAACCTTAAATTTTATTGCTCAAAAAAAAAGGATTCAGGGCCAAATCAAGCAAAGCGGGCAAGACCTTGAAATAGAGCCAGCTTCCAATGCTGAATCATTAAATGAGAGCCAAATCCAAATCAAATTAGAGCGTGCTATTTCAGAATTGCCTGAAAAACAACGTTTTGTGTTTATGTTAAGGTATTATGAAGCTTTAGATTATGAAAAAATTGCAACCATAACTGGCACAACAGTGGGTGGCGCTAAAGCCAATTACCACCAAGCGGTTAAAAAAATGACAGAATTAATACAACTAGATTAAACCATTGATCTTTAAAAAGGTCTAAGTAATAGCATGGAAAACGAAATCATTTCGAAAGAATTAGAAGCTGCATTAAAAAGCTTCGAAGCAAAAAACAATCAAGTGCCCGAGGGCTACTTTGACCAATTTGAGATGAATCTTATGCGCAAAATTCAAGCTGAAAAGAATGCACCTAAGCAAGCGAAAATTTTATCGATTTTTTCTGCACAAAAAAAATACCTGGTTGCTGCAAGTTTAATTTTAGTGGTTGCTACCGGCTATCTTTTATATGACAAGGGCAACAATAAATTAATTCCTCAAGGCGAACTAGTTCAAATTGAAGCATTACCCGATGAAGTAATTGAAGCTTATTTAAATGAAAACGAAGTAGTGGCAGAAGTAGATTGGAATGGTGCGATTGAAGCAGTTGGGGTTGAAGTAAATTTAAATAATTAATATCGATTTGTGGCGCTTATAATAAATTTCTAATTAAACTTTTTCTTTAAAAATTGATCTAACAATAAATAATAATTTTATGAAACAATTACTTTCTCTTTTTGCATTTATGCTGACAATGCTTTTTGCAAATGCCCAACAAAGACCAATGCATCGAAAAGGAGCTATGCCTCCTCCACCGCCGCCAATGGAACAGCGTATGAGTAAAGAAAAAAGAGCGCAACTTGAATCTTTTAAAATACAATTCATTTCAAAAAAGTTGAATCTTACGCCAGAAGAAGCAGAGAAATTTTGGCCAATTTACAATGAGCAAAAAGATGCTACTCGTAAATTGATGCAAGAGCGAAAAGAAGACGAGATTGCCTTACAAGAAGCTATGTTGGTGATAAGAAAAAAATATAAAAAAGATTTAACTCCAATCTTGAAATCAGAAGACCGCGTTAACCTTGCTTTAAAAGTAGATAGAGAGTTATTGAATAAAATGCGTAACGAAATGATGCGCAGAAAAAGACCACCAATGCAATAACTTGAGTTTACGATTAATAAGTAAAGCACTAGTCGGGGGGCTGGTGCTTTTTAATGTATAATATACCAGGCAATAATTCCAATCGTAGCTTTTATAAGCATCAAACCATCTACCAATAAAATACTTCTTGAAATTTTGGACTCCGTTAGTGCTTTTTTCGAAACCAAATATACTATTAGATAAAAGATGCAATGGAGTAACCAAATGATTGATGTAAAAGAAAAACTATTTGCCAGTTTATAATCAATGATCATACTGGTAACTATATATGGCAATACCAAAAACTGCATTATATTATTTAACCCAATTTGAAGCACTAAAGTTTTTTTATTTCCAGACAAGTCAGTTTTTATGTCTTTGATGTCAAACAAAACTGCTAATAAGAAAATAAATAAAAATAGTTGAATACAATAAAGTGTAGTTACAATTGTATTCATATTTTCGAATTCCCCTGATCGGTTAAAATACACCGGCAAATAAGCTCCAATAATTGTCCAAACAAAAGCTATTATAGATGACTTAAGTAGACCATTATTTTGAAATTCTGGAAAGTTGTACAAATAAGACAGGAGAAAGCTAAAACCCAATAAGCCTAATGAAATGATATTAAAAGTTAGCAAACTTGGATTTTGATATAGACTAAAAATTAGAATAGCTATTATAATAATAACTAACACCCATTGTCTTATTTTCAAATAAGCATAATATTTCTGATACCAGATTACTCGATCTTTATTGTGTTCATTTATATTTTCATTAAAATATGCATTGGTGTAATAAACCACTGTTCCAAAATACACCATCGCTAAAAATGTTAATGAAGGCAATTGTCCAGTAAGATATAAGCTAGAGCATATACTGAGCGCTACAATACCTATTCCATAAAAATGGTTATTCCATAATAAAATACCAGTAAGTTTCTTTAGTATTTTATCGGATGTCTTATCTATAACATTCATGATGGGATTACATTACTTGGTCAGCTCCAAATGATATTCTTGAATCAATGCAGGATTTTCTGGACTCAATGTAAAACTTAGTTTTAGATTTTGATTTGCACATTCCAATATACAATAACCTCTTAACTGATTTTCGGCCATCATCTTGCCAACAGATTTTATCGTTCCTGCTTTTTCAAATAATAATTTTGCTTCTGACTTTAATTCATCTATTAAGTAGTCATCAAAAAAGTTTTCTGCAAAGATCGAAGGTATATTATCCCAAGTTGGTAATAATTTTACCAATTCCATTTGTCGTTTTGCAAGTATTGGAGAAACGGCAACTAATCTTGGTTTTAATTTCGCAAGATTAACCAATGTATCTAATATAATTACATTCATTGTTGAAGTAGGTGCATAAGTATGATTGGCAAAAAAGACAACTCCTATTCCATATTCAGGCATGAAACGCCAATTACTTCCAAAACCAGGCAATCCACCGCTATGTCCAATACTTGTTTTTCCTTCGGCATCATGCATCCAATTCAAACCATAACTATAACTTGTTGTAGTTGCTAACCTCTTTCCTGAAGGAAATTGATAATTTGGATTTAAACCAATAAAGGTATAAGGCAGGTGCATTTCTCGTACCGTACTTCTTTTTATAACCTTGTTTTCTGCCTCATTTCTTTCTGGCCAAGCTGCTTGATGCAATGCTACATATTTTGCAAAATCGTCAATTGAGGTAATCATACCACCCATTGCGCCATAAATGCCATCCTTTAATAAAGGAACATTGACCCAATTACCTTTGATAGTTCTATATCCATTTGCTAAATGTTTCTTTGGGATTGTCGTATACTCATAAGTAGTATGCTGCATCCCTAATGGATCTAAAATCGATTTTTTAATGTAGGCATCATAAGTTAAGCCGGATACTTTATGTATTATATAACCCAGCATCGCAAATCCAAGGTTGCTATATTCGTAATTCGTACCAGGCGTATTTGAAAAAGAAAGTTTGTTGTTGATGAGTTCAATTAAATCGGATTCGGTATCAGATAGTTGTCTATCTCCCCATGGATTGTCTTCTGGAAATCCAGCTTGATGCGCCATTAAATGTCGTATGGTAATTTGTGAACCATCTTTTGTTAAAACCTGGCCTTTCATTTCAGGAATATATTGTGCTACAGGATCATCTAATTTCAACTTGCCCGCATCTCTTAATTGAAGTATCGCCATAGTGGTAAAGCTTTTGGACATGGAAGCAATCCGAAACATAGTCTCGAAATTTGCAGGAATTTTTTCCTCTATGTTCGCCCATCCCCCCGTGTTCTTATATAATACTTCTCCATCTAATACAATGGCAAAAGCGTATCCTGGAAGATGGTGTTTTATAGCGTAAGCCTTATATAAACTGTCTACCAAAGGCATAATTGCTTGAAGTTTTTGCTTTCTATTTTCATCCGCAAAATAGGCAGGTTTAAAGTTTTCTGCATTTTGTGCCATTATTGGATTACCTACAATTGCAAGTAAGAGATAGCTTATAAATAGGGTTTTTTTCATAGGGTTGTATTCATCACAATTTAAGTTTTAATTCAAAAAAAAGAGCTAATTTTCTACACTTAAATAATTAGCTATGCGTAAACAACTTTTTCTAGCATTATTTGCTTTGCCGCTTTTCCTTTTCGGTCAACAAAGAGCAAACTATGATCTAGCAGCAAGATTTTCTCCAAAGAAATTGGATAAAATGATTTTTTCATTATCAGTAGACCCACATTGGCTCAAGCAGTCCAATAAATTTTGGTATGTATATGAGACAAGTGAAGGAAAACAATGGATGATTGTAGATCCTACAAAGAATGAGAAAAAACAAATGTTTGACAAAGAGCAATTGGCTGCTGCACTTACTAAGATTGTGAAAGATCCGTTTGATGCGCAACATCTTCCAATTGATTCATTGAAATTTATCAAAGATGAAAACTGGATTCAATTTGAAATCAAAAGCTCTATTGATATAGATAAGCCAGGTGCAAGTAAAAAAGATGCTAAGCCTGAGAAAATTAAAAAAGTATTTTATTTTGAATACAATTTAAATACAGCTCAATTAAATGAGTTAGTAGATTTCAAGAAACCAAAAAGAAAACCAAGTTGGGCAAATATTGCACCTGACCAATCTAAAGTGGTGTTTGGAAGAAACTACAACCTTTATTATATGGACAAGGCAAACTATGAAAAAGCTTTGATCAATGAAGACGATAGTACGATTGTAGAAACAGCTATTACAAAAGATGGCATTCAAAATTTCAGTTGGCATAGTGAAGGTGGAGGCGGAGAGACAAATGTAGATATTGAAAAAAATAAAAATAAAAGGAAACCTGTATTTGGATACTGGAGTGAAAATAGCAAGCAACTTGCTATTGTTAAAGTAGACAACAGAAAGGTGAAAGACTTATGGGTAATCAACAGTATTGCAGATCCTAGACCAACGCTTGAGACTTATAAATATTGGATGCCGGGCGAAAAAGAAGCACCAGTAGATCATTTGATGTTGGTAGACATGACAAATTTTACGAACAAAGAAATCAATGTTTCTCAATATAAGGATCAAGACATTGCAGTATGGAATAAATCAGCTGCTGTGAATGCTAGAGACGATGAGTTTAAGCCAATGATATGGTTAGGAACCAATGAGCAATTCTACCTAGCTAGAACAAGTCGTGATTTGAAAAAAATTGACCAATGTGTTGTAAATACAACCACAGGCGAAGTAAAAGTTTTAGTTGCAGAAGAAATGAACACTTCAATTGAAATCAAAAAGCCTGAATTAATTAAAAACGGCGCTGAATTTATTGAATGGAGTGAGCGTGATGGTTGGGCACATTTATATTTATATGATGGTCAAGGAAAATTAAAAAATCAAATTACCCAAGGCGCATGGCATGTGGAGGAAGTAATTGGTGTAGATGAAACTAAAAGAGTAGTCTACTTTACAGCAAATGGCAAAGAGTCTTTGGCAGGAGGTGGTAAAGAAGATCCTTACTATATGCATTTATATAAAATTAATTTAGATGGTACAGGCTTACAGTTGTTAAATGCAGGTAATTTTGACCATAGCATTAGCTTAAATGACAACAATACCTATTTTGTCAATAACGCTTCTAGGGTGAATACAACACCTGTTTCTACTTTACATAGTGCTGATGGTAGAAAGATAATGGATTTAGAAACTGCAGATTTAAGAAGCTTATTTGCAACAGGTTATAAATTCCCCGAAACATTTAAAGTTAAAGCAGACGACGGTATCACAGATTTATATGGCGTAATGTATAAGCCTTATGATTTTGATAGCACTAAAAAATATCCAATCATTGAATACGTATATCCTGGTCCACAAACTGAATCTGTAAATAAAACATTCAGCAAAGGCATGGATCGTATCGATCGCTTAGCTCAATTAGGCTTTGTAGTTGTAACCATGGGTAATAGAGGTGGACACCCTGCTAGAAGCAAGTGGTACCATAATTACGGTTATGGTAATTTAAGAGATTATGGATTAGCGGATAAAAAAGCAACGATTGAGCAATTAGCCGATAGATTCTCATTTATCGATCGTAACAAAGTAGGTATTCATGGTCATAGTGGCGGAGGATTTATGAGCACTGCGGCAATGTTGGTTTACCCAGATATCTTTAAAGTTGCAGTAAGTAATGCCGGTAATCATGACAATAGTGTTTATAACAGATGGTGGAGTGAAAAACACCATGGTGTAAAGGAAAATATCTCTGAAAAAGGCGATACTACTTTCAGTTACATGATTGACAAAAATCCAGACCTTGCTAAGAATTTAAAAGGCAAATTATTATTGATCCATGGAGAAATTGATAATAACGTTCATCCTGCAAATACTTTAAGAGTCGTGAATGCATTGATTAAAGCAAATAAACGCTTTGACATGTTGATTCTACCTACGCAAAGACACGGATTTGGCGACATGAATGAATATTGGTTCTGGAGAACTGCAGATTATTTCTCTAGATATTTATTAGGAGACAGAACGGAACGCTCTGTAGATATTGATGAATTAAATAAAGATATAGAAAGAAAAAAATAGAGCAGTTTAATAAAATAATTTTGTCTCATAAAAAATGCCCTGATTCATCAGGGCATTTTTATTTTAATAAAATTCTATTTCAAAAATCGTTCACATTTTTTCCAATAACCAAAGAAGCTTGGATAATACCCATTAATTTCTGGAAACAACCAATAACGCTCCTCTTGAATCCCTTTATAATGTATTGTTGAGGGGTGTTCTTTAAAATAAATAACAGGCTTGTTAATTTTAATAATAGCATTTTCATTAGAACCCATTTTTTCTATGGCGCTTTTATCAATTAAATTCTTTAGTTCTTCGAAAGAACCCACAAAGATTTGCAAATCGGGAATATTAGAAATACCTAAGTCTAAAATGAATTGCATTACGTTTTCTGCTACAGGAAATTTAGCATAATGACTTGGCTCTATCAATAAAATTTTATTTACCTTTTCGCCTTCATGCCATAGTGGATCAAGATTGAAACTATTATAAATACAAAATGGCAACGCAATGTCGAGACACCCTAAATCAAAAATCGGGTATTCGTTTTTGCTTATTAGTTTATTTACAATTGGGATTGTATCTAGTTCAAATGATTGATCTAAGGACTGGGATTCTGACTGTTTCCAAGCTTCATTTAAATTTGCTTTTAGATGGCCAGCGTTATCAAAAATAGCATTTGGTAAACTTTCATACTCCGTATCTAAGAATGTATTGGTTTGTTTTGTGTTGGTGTATTTATTAATGTTGTCTTGATTAGCTACATATTTTTTACTACTAAAAGTGCCTGCCACCCATTGCCAACTCAAAAAATTAGCGGCCGGATCATGATCCAATAAATGTGCATACATCCATTGAGCACCTGGAAGCCATGCCGCTTTAAAAATATTGGAATGCAACATCGAAATATACATCCGTTGATGGTTATGCAAATAACCATCTTTATAAAATCGAATAATCGCATCATCAATAGCTTGGATGCCCGTACGAGCCTCCTTAATTGGAATGGGTAGATTTTTTAATAATACATCGGTTTGAATTGACTTGAGGTCTTCTAAAATTAGATCTCCTTTATTTTGCCATACTCTTTGAAAATACTCACGCCAAGCCATTTGTTGCATAAAACCCAACCAAGCCTGTTTACTGTATTTGCTTCTAAGCTCCTCCATTACTACTACAGGGCTTAAGAAACCTCTAGAAATATAAGGTGACCATGCCGTAACGGCCCCATTGGTATAATTTCTTGTGGCGTGGTAAATACTTGGATTATAGGCTTTAACCTGGTCTAATAACGCGGCATATTTCATTTTCTATCAAAACATTAATTATAGTATATAATGAACAATTTTAGCTCTAAAATGTTTGATTTATATGCAAGTACAGCTCGTTTTTCCCCATCAATTATTTGACCAATCTGCATTGATTAGCGAAAAAGGAGACTTTTACCTGATTGAATCGGATTTGTTTTTTTTACAATACCAGTTTCATCAACAAAAGCTCCTATTCCATAGGGCATCCATGAAATACTATACTGCATATCTGAGTCAAAAAGGATGTCATTGTCATTATATAGAGGCAGGTCAAAAAGAGGCTACAATTTCAGCGCTTTTAAAAACACTTTCTAGCAAGGGTATTCAAAAAATTAAAATGTATGACCCTTGTGATCATTGGCTAGATAAGCAATTAAGAAAAGCTAGTTTGTCAAATAATATTGAGCTTGTATATCTCCCTAGTCTAAATTTTTTAAACAATCAAGAAGAGAGCACTCAATTATTAGGAAATAAAAAAACATACTTCCAAACAAGTTTCTATACAGAACAAAGAAAACAAAGAAAAATTTTAATAGAGGTGGATGGTAGTCCGATTGGAGGACAATGGAGTTTCGATACAGAGAATAGAAAGAAGATTCCAAAAAATACCCCTATTCCTAAGTTGCATTTTTTTGAAACAAATGAATTAATTGAAGAGGCGAAGGTTTATGTGAAATCTAATTTTAAACATAATCCAGGTTCTTGTGATGCGCCATTTAGTTCAGCAAGTAATGAACTACATTATCCGGTGACACATGCGGATGCGAAAAAAGCAATGGATTTATTTATAGCAGAAAAATTAGAATTATTTGGAGTGTATGAAGATGCCATGTTGGTTTCAGAGAAAACTTTATTTCATAGTGTACTAAGTCCTTTGATTAATGTGGGGCTAATTCAGCCAACTGATTTTTTAAATGCATTATTAAATGCTTACAAAAAAGCAGGAGCACCAATCAATAGTATCGAAGGTATTGTTAGACAAATCATTGGCTGGAGAGAATTTGTACAATTAACATATCGAAAAATTGGAAGTCAACAAAGAACAAAAAACTTTTGGGGCTTTACAAAAAAAATGCCCGCAGCATTTTATAATGGCACAACAGGTATTGCTCCAATAGATTTAAGTATCAAGAAGCTTCTTGAGTCAGGTTATAACCACCATATAGAAAGATTGATGGTCTTGGGCAATTTTATGTTGCTCTGCGAAATTGATCCAGATGAAGTGTATCAATGGTTTATGGAAATGTATATCGATGCCTATGATTGGGTCATGGTGCCCAATGTATATGGCATGTCTCAATTTGCGGATGGCGGGATGATCACCACCAAGCCTTATATCTGTGGATCCAACTATTTAATGAAGATGGGAGATTTTCCAAAAGGAGATTGGCAAGCAACTTGGGATGGTTTGTTTTGGCGATTCTTATCCAAACAACGTAGTGTGTTTTCTAAAAATCCAAGATGGGCCATGTTATTAAGTACATGGGATAAAATGCCAGAAGAAAAAAGGACTACACATTTGAACAACGCAGATAAGTTTTTAAAAAAATTAAAGTAAAAGAAATAGTACAATGGGAAAAGTAGACTTGATCAATCCAAGACCGGCAGAAACTATCTTAAGACCAGAATGGGAAGAGAAAGACAGAGATCGTATTATTGAAATGGCTTGGGAAGATCGAACTCCATTTGAAGCAATAGAGTTTCAATTTGGGTTAAGTGAAAAAGAAGTCATTGAATTTATGCGAGCCAATTCAAAACCATCTAGTTTTAGGATGTGGCGCAAACGCATGGCTTCCAGAAAAACAAAACATGCCGTTTTAAGAAGCACAGATGTAATTAGATTTAAATGTAGTAGACAAAAAATTAGTGGGAATAAGATATCAAAAAGATAGCGCGACTTTTAAGTCGCGCTATCTGAATTCTATTAATTTAAGTTTTTCGAATAATTTAGAATGCTTAAATAGGTTTACTTTTTTGGTTTCTGCTTCTTACAGCCCTCGCTACAATATTGAACTTCCTCCCAACACCTTTCCCATTTTTTACGCCAACTAAATGGTCGCCCACAGGCTTTACATATTTTTTCAGGTAGATTTTGTTTTTTTACTCCTTTCATTTAACTATAACAAACTCAGGTCTCAATTGTTGAGCAACTAGCTCACTAATGGCTGTTGTTCTTTTATCCATTCATTGATTCCGCCACTATAGTTAGAGATATTTGTATACCCTTCCTTAACTAATAATGAATATCCAATAGCAGCTCTATCTCCACCTTGACAATGTAAAATAACTGGTTTATCTTTTGGCACCTTATCAAGGTTTTGTAATAAAGTTCCAACAAATACATTTTTAGCACCTGCAATATGACCACTGTTGAATTCGGCTACGCCTCTTATGTCAATCACTTCCGCGCTTGTATTTGCTTTTACAGCATCTATTGAGATCATGTTTGATTTAGACAATTCACCACTGTATGCTTGTGTAATTTTACCAGCATCTATAAATCCAAAAATATTATCTAAGCCAATACGCATTAGTTTTCTAGTTAAGTCATCTACTTGACTAGGCTCAGCAATTAAAATAAATTTTTCATCGTATGTTACAAACCATCCCATCCAAGTTGCAAATGAATTATTTCCTTGAATATTAATACTTCCAGGAATAAATCCATTTTGAAAATCTAATTTATTTCTTGTGTCAATTAGTTTGATACCCTTATCTAATGCTTCTTTTAATTCAACTGCATTTAATTCTTTGATCTTTGGAACTTCGGTTAACAAAGGGCGATTTACTTTATTCAATTCCTTCATTTTAGCAAAATACTTTGGTGGCTCTGGCTGATCTGTCAATAAATATTTTACGAAGCCTGCCTTGTCTGCTCCATATTGAAATGCCCAGTTTCTTTTTTTCTCATAACCCACTGTTGTACTTGGTACTGCTCCCAATGCTTTACCACAAGCAGAACCTGCTCCATGACCAGGCCAAACTTGAAGAAAATCAGGTAATGCTGAGAATAAATTAATAGACTGGTACATTTGCTCCGCGCCCTTATCTTGTGTTCCTGCTAGTCCTGCTGCTTTCTCCAATAAGTCAGGACGACCAATATCACCTACAAATACAAAATCACCTGTAAATAACATCACTGGCTCTTTACTTGCTGGGGTATCTGTTAACAAGAAGCTGATGCTTTCTGGCGTATGTCCTGGTGTATGTAAAACTTGGATTTTTAAATTGCCAACCATCACTTCTGAATTATGCTTCATGCCTTCATGTGCAAATTCATATTCCCATCCTGGGCCACCCTCGTCTGACAAATACATTTTAGCACCAGTTACGGCAGCTAATTCTCTTGAACCCGTTAAGAAATCTGCATGGATATGCGTTTCAAAAATATGCGTTATCTGCATATTGTTTTGTTTTGCAATCTCTAAATAAGTATCAATATCTCTTTTTGGATCAATCACCGCAGCAACGCCTGCTTTTTGACATCCAATAAAATAACTTGCTTGTGCTAAAGTCTTATCGTAAACGTGTTGAAAAAACATAATCTAAAGTTTTTATTTTTTTTATATTTCTAAACGATTTATATCATTTAGAGTACAAAGATGCAAACTAATCGTATTAATTATTGTGACAAATATCACAATCCTTCAATTTGTACTTTTTTTATCAACTAAATGGGTAATTCTTTTATTTGCGCAACGCCAGATTCAATAGCTGCTTTAGCTACAGCGGTTGAAACCACTTTTAATAGTCTACTGTCGAAAGGTTTTGGCAATATATATTTCGGGCCAAATTCAATCGGCTGTCCTCCATATATATCAATCACTTCCTGAGGTACAGGCATTTTTGTTAATTCAGCTAATGCATGTACTGCCGCTAATTTCATGGCTTCATTAATTTTTGTAGCCCTTACGTCCAAAGCTCCTCTAAAAATATACGGAAAGCCTAGTACGTTATTTACTTGGTTAGGAAAATCGCTTCGCCCAGTTGCAAAAATTATATCAGGACGAGCTAGTATTGCTTTTTCATAACTAATTTCAGGATTAGGGTTTGCTAATGCAAAAACAATACAATTCTTTGCCATTGATTGCAACATCTCTTCGGTAAGTATATCCGCTTTTGACAATCCTAAAAAAACGTCGGTGCCAACTAATGCCTCAGCCAAACTTGCACTTGCTGGTAAATTTTCATTGGTAAATAAAAGTTTACGCCCATCAAGGTTATCGCGATCAGTATGAATTAAGCCTTTAGAATCATACATAAAAAGATGTTCTCTTTGTACACCTAATGCTAAATAGATGCTTGCGCAAGACGTAGCTGCAGCGCCAGCTCCATTGATAACCACTTTAATATCATGTATTTTTTTTCCAGTCAATTCTAGTGCATTCAACAATGCAGCAGCACTAACAATTGCAGTGCCATGCTGATCGTCATGCATGATTGGAATATTCAACTCGGCTTTTAATCTTTCTTCGATTTCAAAACAATCCGGAGCAGAAATATCTTCTAGATTTATTCCACCGAAAGTAGGTGCTAATATTTTTACAGTTCTTATAAATTCCTCTACATTTTTTGTATCTAACTCTAAATCAAACACATCAATATCTGCGAATATTTTAAATAAAACCGCTTTACCCTCCATTACTGGTTTGCTAGCTAATGCGCCAATATCGCCTAATCCTAATACAGCCGTGCCATTAGAAATTACCGCAACCAAATTTCCCTTTGTTGTATAATCATATGCCTTACTTGGGTCGGCTTCAATAGCAAGACATGGTGTTGCAACACCAGGAGAATAAGCCAAGGCTAGATCTTTTTGAGTTGCAGTTTCTTTTGTAGGCAATACCTGCAGTTTACCTGGTCTGCCTTTTGCGTGATAATGTAATGCTTCTTTTTCCATATAAATTATAATCATGGAAAGGTAATAAATAAATAGAAAACGCAGTCAAATTGACTGCGTTTTCTATAGTCATGACAACGTTATCATAAACAAGACAGATGTAATTTAACAAATTACATCCCTGCTTTTAAATAACCCCATCCAGCTTCTTGTTTAAGGATTAATTCAGCCACACCAGATGGAACTGTGTTAGCCTCATTTAGTAACATTGCTTTAGTGATATTGTATTTATTCATGGTGTTTTCACAAGCACTAAATACAATACTCTTTTGAGCTAATAATTCAATGTCTGATCTAAGATGCGTTTTATCAGCAACTAAAAAATTTAAAGCTTTTCCGTGTACCACCACTTCGATTTCAACTTTACCTGGCCATATTTTTTGTAAATTTTTAATATTACCAATCACACTTGTCCATGCTGCAGTGTCTGCAGTATTTAACTGCATAACAACATGGTGTATTTTGTCTGATGGATTATTTTGTGCAGTTACATTAGAGGTAATTAGTGCAAACAATACAACAAATAATAATTTAAAATTTTTCATGACTATAAAATTGATTAGCATACTATTGATTAGTGTACTCCAAATTACAACATTTTATTAGTTTCTAGCAATATTCATCATATCGAATATGCCTCCACCATTATATACTTCCGTTACGCCATGTTGTCCTAGTATTGTTTTCGCCATACCGCTTCTATTACCACTACGGCAATATACTACAATAGGTTTTGGCATGGCACCAATTTTTGCAACTTCATCCACAACTGTCTCCAACGGGATGTTTAAAGCGCCAGGGAAATGCTCCATGTCAAATTCCATTTGACTTCTTACATCAATTACAGTTGCTTTATTTTCTTGGATTGCTTTTATTATATTTTCCATTTTAAATTTGATTTAATAAGGCGGCCAATGCCGCCTTATTGTTTTGTTTTTAGATTGAATTATAAATTGGGTTGATTAAAGCATTGTCGATGGACATACGTAATCAGAGATTTTGAAGTTACCGCTATCTTTCAATGCCTTGAATCCACCTTGTACATCCACTAAATTGTCAAATCCTCTTGCTCTTAAAATAGAAACAAAAATCATAGATCTATAGCCACCTGCACAATGTACATAGTAAGTTTTCTTTTTGTCAATTTGAGCCATGCTGTCATTGATAAAATCTAAAGGCGCATTTTCACTTTCTAAAATGTGCTCACTAAAGTGTTCAGATTTTTTTCTTACATCTAATACAATTGCATTTGAATCTTTATTCAGTAGATCAGCTAATTGATCAGCGCTAACAGATTCAATCGTATCTACTTCTTCTCCCGCATCCTTCCAAGCAGCAAATCCACCTTTTAAATAACCAATTGTAAAGTCATAGCCTACTCTAGCCAAACGAGTCACCACTTCCTCTTCTCTACCCTCATCGGTTACCAACAAGATTTCTTGTTTGATGTCAGGAATCATGGTGCCTACCCAGGGTGCAAAATTACCATCAATACCAATATTGATTGAATTTGGAATAAAGCCTTTGGCAAAAACTTGAGCGTCTCTTGTATCTAAAATCAATGCGCTTGTTTCATTTGCTGCTGCTTCAAATGCCTTTGGACTTAAAGCATGTTGACCTCGCTCTAATACTTTATCAATGCTATCGTATCCTTGAATATTCATCAACACATTCAATGGGAAATAACCTGGCGGCGCAACTAAGCCATCTAATACAGCAGCCTTAAATTGCTCTTTGGTCAATTTTAAGTCTAAAGCATAATTCGTTTTCTTTTGATTGCCTAAAGTGTCCGTTGTTTCCTTGCTCATGTTTTTACCACAAGCAGAACCTGCGCCGTGTGCAGGATACACAATAATATCATCAGCTAGAGGCATCACTTTGTTTCTTAAAGAATCAAATAAGTGACCTGCTAAAATATCCTCGGTTAATTCAGCTATTACTTTTTGCGCTAAGTCAGGACGACCTACATCTCCAATAAATAAAGTATCACCACTAAACAAAGCGGTTTCTTTACCATTTTCATCTATTAATAAGAAACAAGTGCTTTCCATGGTATGACCTGGTGTATGAATCACTTTAATTTTTACTTTACCTAGAGATAAAATTTCACCATCTGTTGCAGTATGCATTTCAAAACCAGCTTTTGCTGTTGGACCATACACAATTGTTGCGCCTGTCTTTTTCGCCAAGTCAATATGTCCAGATACAAAATCAGCATGAAAATGTGTTTCTAAAACATACTTGATTTTTGCGCCATCTAACTTTGCTTTTTCAATATAAGGGGCTACTTCTCTTAATGGATCTACAATTGCTGCTTCACCATCGCTTTCAATATAGTAAGCGCCTTGTGCTAAACATCCTGTGTAAATTTGTTCTACTTTCATAGTTGTATTTTTTAATGTTCTAAGATTAAATTGATAACACAAAGTTGAAACGATTCAAATGCATACACAGTGATAATTATCACAGTAGTAAAATTATTCCCTTAAAAGCATATGATATTCATCATGTTTTGAAATTTATTTATTAGTTAATTTGCTGAAGCTGTTTTTAAGAAGAAAGAAAGATTTCTACGATGTGACATTTATCACATCTTCCTTTCTATCAAGAACATATATTTATGCAATAAATTTAAGTTATGAATTTAAAGTATCAGGTTGTTATTATTGGAGGAGGAAATGCAGGCATTTCGGTGGCTGCGCAATTATTAAGGAAAAATAGGCATTTAGATATTGCCATTATTGACCCTTCAGAAAAACATTATTATCAACCAGCATGGACTATGGTGGGTGGCGGATTTTATGATATCAACGACACGGTTAAAGCAGAGGCAGAAGTTATTCCAGATGGAGTACATTGGATTAGAGAAGCTGTATCTAGTTTTCAACCAGAAGAAAATGCGATCACATTAAAAAGTGGCAGTAGTATCAATTATGCCTATTTAGTTGTTGCTCCAGGCATACAATTAAACTGGCATGAGATCAAAGGGCTGGAAGAGAATCTAGGCAAAAACGGTGTTTGTTCTAATTATAGTTTTAAAACTGCACCTTATACTTTTGAATGCTTGAAAAATTCTATATCTGGAAGAGCCATCTTTACAAGCCCACATACACCTGTAAAGTGTGGAGGTGCGCCACAAAAAATAATGTACATCGCAGCAGATTATTTTAAGAAGCATCATTTATCTAATAAAATTCAGTGTGAATTTTGGTCAGGAGGAACAAAACTCTTTGGCGTAAAAAAGTTTGAAGATGCTCTAAAAAAAGTTATTGCAAAATTTCATATCAAGGAAAACTATTATAATAAATTAGTTGAAATTGATGGTACTAATAAAAGAGCAAAATTTGTAGGATTTGGGGAGCAAAACAAAGAGGTTGAAACTTGGGTAGACTATGAAATGCTGCACGTTACCCCTCCTCAGTCTGCTCCAGATTTTATAAGAAACAGTCAATTAGCCAATTCAGCTGGTTGGGTAGAAGTTGATAAACATAGCTTACAACATGTCAAGTATGCTAATATATTCTCCCTTGGTGATGCTTCGTCCTTGCCAACTGGAAAAACTGGTGCAGCAATAAGAAAACAAGCACCTGTATTGGTTGAAAATCTCTTGTCTTTAATGAATAACCAAAAATTAACTGCAAATTACAATGGATACAGTAGTTGCCCTCTCATTACAGGACGTGGAAAGTTAATTTTAGCAGAATTTGATTACGATAACAACCCTCAAGAAACATTTCCATTCAATCAGGGGAAAGAAAGATGGAGTATGTTTATTTTAAAACGCTATATACTTCCCTATTTATATTGGACCAAAATTTTAAAAGGAAAGATGTAAAGGTTTATCATATATTTCTATAAATAATTGGGTAGGTGACATTTATCACCTACCTTTTATTTTTATAAGTACAACTTTGTGTCAAATTAAAGACAATGGAATTAACAGTGATTATTGGATACATCGCTTCTATATTAATTGGCATCTCCCTAGGCTTAATTGGAGGTGGAGGAAGCATCTTAACTGTACCAGTTTTGGTTTATTTATTTGGAGTAGACGCAGTTACGGCAACTGCTTACTCTTTATTTATAGTTGGAGCAAGTAGTTTAGTTGGCGCTTGGCCAAAATACAAGCAAGGTTTTGTGAATTTAAAGACAGCGATTATATTTGGTATTCCCTCTATAGCTTCTGTGTATGCAACAAGAAAATTTTTAGTGCCGGCAATTCCTAATGAGCTTGGAAACATCGCTGGAATAGAAATAACAAAATCATTATTAATGATGATGTTATTTGCAGTGTTGATGGTTGCAGCATCTTTTTCTATGATTCGCTCAAATACAAAAAAGATAGAGGAAGAAGAAAGTGTGCAAAAATTTAATTACCCAATGATCTTATTAGAAGGGGCATTGGTGGGAATACTTACAGGACTTGTAGGAGCAGGTGGAGGTTTCTTAATTATTCCTGCCCTTGTAATGTTGAGTAAACTTCCAATGAAACAGGCGGTAGGAACTTCTTTATTAATTATAGCTGCAAAATCATTAATTGGTTTTACAGGAGACTTAGGTAATAGAACTATGGACTGGGCTTTGTTATTGTCAGTGACCACTCTTGCGATTGCTGGAATATTTTTAGGGGACAGGTTAAGTAAAAAAATTGATGGCAATAAATTAAAAAAAGGTTTTGGATGGTTTGTATTAGTAATGGGACTATACATAATTGCGCAACAACTATTTTTTCCTACAGGAGGCGCTCACTAATTCTAATTTAAACAAGACATGTTGAAGCCATCTCTTTTTAGTCTGGCCTGTGTTTTTCTTTTTACAACAAATTTGAAAGCGCAGCACCAGGAACTAAATGAAGCGCCAAAACTTTGGGGTAAATCTCAAAAAGCGGGAGATTCTAGTAATCTTTTATACAGGTTCCAAATGGGAACCATGCATGGTCATTTGAGAACATTTTATAGCAGTACAGCAAATAAAAATAGTTCCATTGAATACGCACAAGCTATTGGCGGAGGAATACAATTTATTTCAAAACCACTTTATAATTTTCATGTTGGCGTAAGCGGTTTTTTTGTATACGATGCTTTCTCCTCTGATTTATCAAAGCCTCACCCATTATCTAATTCTTTAAATAGATACGAACTTGGCTTATTTGATATTACAGATCCGGCTAATAAAACCGATATCGATCGTTTAGAAGAATTGTATATACAATATCAAAAAAATAAACTGACTGTCACTATTGGCAAACAACTATTAAATACGCCTTTTATAAACTTACAAGATGGAAGGATGCGCCCTACAGAAGTGCAAGGATTTTGGGGACAGTATCAACATCACAAAAATAAATTCTATGGTGGTTGGTTGAACAGATTTTCGCCAAGATCCACAGTTGAATGGTATAAAACTGGCGAATCCATTGGAATTTATTCAGTTGGGGTAAATATTGATGGTAAAAAATCTGGTTACAAAAATGAGCTTGAATCAAAAGGAGTTGCGCTTATTGGAGCTGAGATTGCAATGCAAAAAAATTATCAATTGCAATTATGGAATCAATATGTAGATCATATTTTTAATTCTAGTTTACTGCAAATAGATAAGGTTCCAAATTCAAATGCTCCTTTATATTATGGAATACAGCTTATAAAACAAAATGTGGTGAAAGATGGAGGAAACGCTGCAATAGAAAAAACCTATTTTAACCCAAATCAATCTTCATTTGTTTTTGGAGCTAGAATAGGTAAAAACATTGGTCATTGGGACTACTCTTTCAATTTTACTAGAATTACTAAACAAGGGCGTTATTTAATGCCTAGAGAATGGGGACGCGACCCATTCTATACTTTTTTATTGGGCGAAAGGAATGAAGGCATGGGTGATTTAAACGCCTACGTATTCAAAACAAAATATACCACCCCTTCACTCCCTGTAAAAATCAACTTAGGTATTGGTTATTATGATTTAGCTGATGTTAAAGATTTTGCAATGAACAAATATGGCTTTCCAGCTTATATGCAATACAATATTGATGCTCGTTATGCTTTTTCTGGTTTTTGGAAAGGTTGGGAAGCTCAAGTCATCTACTTTTATAAAGATGCGGTTGGGGAAACTTATAATGACCCAAGATATTATATCAATAAAGTTGATATGAGCCATTTTAACTTCATTTTGAATTTTCATTTTTAATTTTTATTGATGAAAAGATAAGATTGTGATAAAAGTCACCTAATTTATTGTGAATTAAGTGGACTTTTCACTATTAATAATTGTATTTATGAAAGAGAAAAATGCAGATAGACGAAATTTTTTAAAAAACACAGCCCTTTTGGGATTGGGGGCGCCGGCTGTTTTAAATATGGGCAATACTGCGTTTCCTGAAAATGATTTTCTTTCTAAAAATTTAAAAGCAAATAATTCAACACTTTTACAGGCCGAAAATGAATTCAGTATTTTCATCACCACCGACCTTCATGCCCAGATTCATACACATGACGAATTTTTTTGGGAAAAAGACAAAGCAGTCTATAAAAAAAGAGGAGGACTTGCAGTACTAAAGACAATGGTAGATCAGTTAAGAGCAAGTTATCCGCAAAATATTCTATACGATGGTGGGGATTATTTTCATGGACACGGTGTCGCTTCTTTATCAGAAGGAGAAGCCTTGATCCCGTTAATGAATGCATTTCATTATGATTTGATCTTACCTGGCAACTGGGAAGTAGTTTATAAAAAGAAGAAAATGCTCTACGATATGGGGCATTCTACTGCAGCAAAAATTTGTGCCAACATGTGGCATAAAACAAACGATTCAGAAAACGGTACATTAATTTACCCTCCATTTTGGATTAAATATATTGCAGGTGCTAAAGTTGGTTTTATTGGTTATACAGATCATCTAGTACCAAAACGTCAATCTCCTGCATATAGCGAGGGTATTGGCTTTACGCATGCAACAGATAATGTAGCTAAGTATATCAAGTACTTAAAAGAAGTGGAGGGTTGCGGGATTATTTTCGTAGTGACCCATATGGGTTTAGCACAGCAGGTTGGTTTAGCAAATGATCCAAGAGTAGAAGGTGCTGATTTTATTTTAGGCGCAGACACCCATGAACGTGTACGTGTACCAATACAAGGAAAATTTACAAAAGTAGTTGAATGTGGTGCGTTTGGGTCTTTCTTAGGAAGACTAGATATTAAAGTGAAAGATGGAAAAATCGAAAGCTATGTGTATCAACTGATGGACGTAGACCCGGAAAAATATCCTGCAGATAAAAAAACCTTAGCGTTGGTTGAAAAAATGGCTGCACCCTATCAAAACAAAATGAATCAAGTAATTGGGTATAGCAAAACACCACTGGTTCGTTATTTTGTTTTAGAAACACCAATGGACAATTTAATTACAGACGCTGTGATGTGGAAGTTTAAACCAGATATTGCATTAAGCAATGGATTTAGATTTTGTCAACCCTTAGCAGTGCCAGAAAATAAAAATCAAGTGGCAATTACCAATGAGTTTTTATGGAACATGTTGCCTGTAGATTCTACCGCTAAAATGGGTGAAGTGACTGGCCAACAAATTTTAGAATGGCTTGAAAAAGAACTTGAAAACGCCTTTGCTACTGATCCAAGTAAGCGATTTGGTGGTTGGTTTGTGCGTTTTGCCGGTATGGAAGTGAATTGTACCATTGGGAAACCAAAAGGTCAAAGGGTCAATTGGGTGAAAATCAAAGGACAAGCCTTAGATAAGAACAAATTGTATAAAATTGTGGCTTGTGAAAGAGAAGGAGATCCAAACGATACTTTATGTAGAATTGAAAAAGTAACCAACCCTGTTGCTACCAATACAAGTTTACATGAGGTGATTAAAGCATACTTAGCAACAAATTCTCCTGTAGCACCTAAACTAGAAGGTAGAACAATTGCAACAGATCAGCCCTCAACTTTATTGACTCAATTACAAGGTACAACTTATGATTTTAGATAGTATTCAAATTAAATTTGTCCTACCGGTGAAAAATGAAGCATTAAAATAATTGAAATGAAAAAACAATTTCTAATTCTACTGGGAATAGTTGCACTCATTGGACTCTACTTTTTAGTAGGATTCATTAGTGGCGATTATTTTAAAATAGATGGTACTATTGCCAAAACAGATAGTACTTGGGTAGGGCCTAGCCTATATCTAGACAATACCACTATTGGCGAAGAACGCGAGTTAGTGATTTACGGTCAAGAGTTAATTGCACATACTTCTAAATACTTAGGGCCCAAGGGATCTGTAGCACAAATAACCAATGGGATGAATTGTCAAAACTGTCATTTACAAGCAGGGGCAAAAGCTTGGGGTAATAATTATGCTGCTGTATTTTCGACTTATCCAAAATTTAGAGATCGTAGTGGTCAAGTAGAAAGTATTTATAAACGTGTGGCAGATTGTATGGAAAGAAGTTTAAATGGCACTGCAGTAGATAGTAATAGTAGAGAGTTTAAGGCCATCTATGCTTATATCAAATGGTTGGGACAAGACGTTGAAAAAGGAGCAAAGCCACATGGTTCAGGAATTGAAAAGTTGGCTTACATGGATCGCGCAGCTGATCCTGCAAAGGGTAAAATTGTGTATACTGCACAATGTCAGAATTGTCATGGCGCAAATGGGGAGGGACAACTTGCACTAGATGAACTAGAGTATGCCTATCCTCCATTATGGGGGCCGCATAGTTACAACGATGGTGCGGGCTTGTTTCGGATCAGCAATTTTGCAGGTTATGTAAAAAACAATATGCCCTATTTATTGACTTCTCATGAAAGTCCAAAATTAACAGAGGAAGAATGTTGGGATGTTGCTGCGTTTGTAAATAGCCAACCAAGACCACATAAAGACCAATCTAAAGATTGGCCAAAATTTGATAAAAAACCGCTCGATTTTGCATTTGCGCCCTACGCAGATACTTTTTCAGAAGCACAACATAAATACGGGCCGTATAAGCCTATTAAAAAAATCTATAGTAAATAAAAACCACACAATATGATCGAACAGATTCAACAACCTTGGCCATGGTACGTGGCAGGTATCATTATCGGACTTATCGTTCCAGCATTGCTTATTTTAGGCAATAAAAGTTTCGGTATTTCTTCAAACCTAAGGCATGTATGCGCTGCATGTTTCCCAGCAGACATCAAGTTTTTTAAATATGACTGGAAAAAAGAAATCTGGAATTTCTTTTTTGTTGGTGGGATATTTTTAGGCGCATTTTTAGCCAATCAATTTTTGATGACAAATGATCCAATCATAGTTCATCCTGCTTTACAAGCTGAATTGGCACAATATGGTATTACGAATTACAACTACATGTTGCCAGCTGAATTATTTAGTTTCGAATCTTTATTTACTGTTCGAGGCTTTATCATGATGATTGTAGGAGGATTCTTAGTAGGCTTTGGAACACGTTATGCAGGAGGTTGCACATCGGGACATGCAATTATGGGTTTAAGTAATTTACAATGGCCTTCCCTTGTCGCAACAATTTGCTTTATGGCTGGCGGATTCTTTATGGCCAATATTATTTTACCATGGATTTTATCCTTATAAAAATTAAACAATGAATAACGAAAGAGTACAAAATATAGATAGTAATACGGCCTGCGTTAACGCATCTGAACAAACACACCCAGGTTGGTATAATTTAAAATATACAATAGTTGGAATTATTTTCGGTATTGTATTTGTAAAAGCCGAGATCATTTCTTGGTTCAGAATTCAAGAAATGTTCCGATTACAAAGCTTCCATATGTTTGGCGTAATTGGTACTGCAGTATTTGTTGGCGCTTTATCTGTTTTCTTAATTAAGAAATTTAAGGTCAAAACAATCCATGGCGAGGAAATTAAAATTGCTGACAAGGAATTTAATAAAGGTCAAATTTATGGTGGATTATTGTTTGGATTTGGATGGGCAATAACGGGTGCTTGTCCAGGACCTTTATTTGCACATATTGGTGCAGGATTTTATGCCATCTTAGTAGTGATCCTAAGTGCAATCGCTGGAACTTGGACTTATGGTTATTTCAAAGAGAAATTACCGCACTAAAATTGACAAGCATTCAATTGTATAATTGATTTAATATTTCCAAAAAAATGGCCTCGAAATTCGAGGCCATTTTTTTGGAAATACAGTTGCGATCTTTATTCTTTAATAATTACTTTTTAATCCATTCAAAACTATTTCGATGTAGTACAATCCAACCATTGTTTTCCATTTTTTTCATTAGTCGACTAATAACCTCTCTCGAACTATTTAAATCAGTAGCTATTTCTTGATGGGTTAATTTAATAGAAGGGCCGAATTTGTCAACTTGCTTTTTCAAATAAAACTCCAATCTTTCATCCATATTTTTAAATGCCACTTCATTCACCGTTTTTAACAACTCTTCATACCTTGTACGATAGGTCTTAATAACAAAGTAGTGCCAGCTTTTAAATTCACTCAGCCATTTATCCATGAATTTAATTGGGATAGAAATCAAAGTAACATCTGTCATCGCTTTGGCTAATACTTGACTTTGTTCTGCTTGAAAACTGCAAACCATCGATACCGCACAGGCTTGACCTGGTGAGATATAATACATAAAATATTCATCCCCTTCTTCATCCTCTTGGTACAATTTGACCGTACCGTCAATCACCATCATAGTTGAACGGATATTCTGTCCCACTTTCAATAAAGGCGTTCCGGCAGGCACTTCTTTGATTTCAGCATTTTCAATGATGGCATCATATAATCCCTCTTCTAAATTGGGGAAAAGTACTTTTAATTCCGATTTCGTAATCATACTGCAATTTAAACAATTTTAGATTTTTTGGAATTATAATATAAGGTGATTGATGTCATCATGAATAAGTAAACTATTGCGATGAAACTGACCGAAAAAAGGATTGGATGATTTTTTCCTTGACTGACATTGATGCCCATAAGTGCCCATATCAAAACAGAAGGAAAAGCAATTGACTTGTATTTTCTAATAAATACAATGCCAATAAAAGAGGCAATACTAATCATTATAGCACTCCAATATACTGGGTCAATACCCAATCCACCCCATTGATAGGCAACAAATAAAGCGGTGATATTCGCAATTGTGGCTACAGAAATCCAGCCTAGGTATACTATAAAAGGTGTATTCAATAAAAATTGCTCGGTCTTTGTTAACAAGTCTACATGCGATCGACTCTTTAAAAACAATTGAATTAGTGTTGCCAAAAACAACAACATGATAATAACTGAAGCTTCGATTTGCAAATAATGCCATGCAATGATCCAAGCCATATTAAACACACAAGTCAATAAATAGTATGGATGAACTTTGTTTATAAACTCAATTACTTCCTTTTTAGAATTGCGACGAATTATAAAATAACTATACGTAATTGTATAGATCAATAGCAAACTATAGATTACACCCCAGATTGAAAATGTAAATCCAGCTGGAACAAACCTATTTGGATAGAAAGCAGATATCTGCCCTGTATTATACCCGTTGATTGGTAAAGTATTTGCTAAAGCATTGACTGCTATTACACCGATAAAAAGCAACCAAGTAAGAATTAATTTCATTTCAGGTATTTATTAAACCAATTGATATGTGCATTATGGCGATGTACAATATAACTTGGTACACGTATGCCATGGTTTTGATTTGGATATATTATCAATTCAGTAGGGATGCCTTCTGATTTAAAGGCTTGATACATTTGCTCTGCACCTATCACTGGTACATTAAAATCTGCTTGGCTTGCCATGAATAAAGTAGGCGTTTTTATTTCCTTAACTTTATAGAATGGATAAGACAATGCTTCCCACTTTTTAGGATTTTCCCAAGGCTTCCCAATCTCTTCTTCATATTGCTTTACATATTGATCTGATCCATACACCGACATCATTAATGAACTACCGGCGCCGCTAACAGCAGCTTTGAAACGCTTATCAGTAGCAATTGTGTAGTTAGATAAAATACCCCCATAACTCCAACCTGCAATTCCAAGTCTGTTTGGATCGGCTATACCTTCCTTGATCAAATAATCAGCCGCACCAATAATATCTTTCACTTCTTTATTACCCCAGTCTGCATAAATAGCATTGGTATATGCAACCCCTCTACCGCTACTACCTCTATAATTAACGGTAGCTACTGCATAACCAGCCTCTGCATAGATCCTAGAAGTCATATCAAAGGAATAATCATCTTGTGCAACTGGACCTCCATGTATAAACAGAATCAATGGTAAATTTTTAGCATTGCTATCTGGCAAATGTAAAATACTAGAAACAACAGTGCCATCAGAGGAAACAGATTGAAAACCTTTATGGTATCCTTTTTTTAGTTTCGAAACAAATGCATCTTGTAAGTATGTAAGTCTCTTTGTCGTTTTATTTTGATAGCTATAAATTTCGTTTGGTGTTTCTAAATTGCTAAATAATAAAACTATATTTCCTTTGTCATTCATGTCCATTGAACTAAACACACCCATTTCATTGGTTAACAACTCTGGCTTTTGAGTTTGAATATTAAATTGAACTAAGTTTTGTTTTCTATCATCTTCAATAAGTGATAAAACAGATTGTCCATCTCTTGACCAAACAATAGTTGAAAATCCACGATCATATTTTTTTGAAACAATAGTTGAACTATTTGTTTTAAGATCATACACGCCTAATTGTGCGATATCATACATGTCATAATTCTTTTCAGAACTAGATTGTAAAAATGCAATTTTAGTATTATCAGGACTAAATACAGGGCTACTATTAGCGCCGTTATAAGTAGTCAATTGCAATGGGGTAGCTTGTTTGGAAAGATGAATTAAGAAAATATCTGTATTTGAATTCTTATCAGGATTAGCTGTTACATTGCTTGTATATGCAACCATGGAATCATCTGGACTAATAGCAACATCAGCTTCATTGTAATTCCCTTTGGTTAGAGTGTCTAGTTTTTTAGTTGTTATATCAAAAACGTAAAGATGTGTTTTACGATTATCTAAATAACCTTCATAATCTTGTTTAAACTGGTAACGATTTATTTCATAAGGCACTCTAATTTTTGATTTTGCAGTATCAGCATAATTAAAATCCTTAATAACCATCACCACTTTTTTTCCGCTATTAAACCAAGTGTAATCTTCAATTTCACCCCTTATATCAGAAATTTGAACACCTTCGCCACCACGACGATCCATTAAAAATAATTGTGATCCATTGTCTTCATCCTTTCCCTTAGATAAATAAGATATATATTTTCCATCAGGACTCCATTGATAATTCCCAACACCCTTAGTTTGTTCTGTAAGTGTAACCGTTTCTTTGCCATCTGCACTCATCATATACAATTTTGAAACAGATTTATCCTTTGCCACATCAATTTTTGATTGACTATATAAAATCCAGCTTCCTTCAGGTGAAATTTTTGGTCTCGAAACAGATTCCATCTTGTATACATCATTAGGAACTTGTGCAAATACCAAACTGGTAATTAAAAAAGAAAAAGTGAATAATAAGAGTTGCTTCTTCATAGATGGAAAAAATTTAGTTTTATAGAAGTCTAATTTACTAAATAAATACTTGCCCTTAGATGAAAAATGAAAGGCGGTATAGAAATACCGCCCGAATTCAGGATTGCTTGCTTGTATTGAGGACCCTGAAAGTCCATAGTTGTCATGGATGGAGTTGAACCATCGTTAAGGGTTTTGCTGACCCTCGCCTATCCGTTCGGCCACATGACGATAGGTCAAAAATAGGGAAAATTTCATAAAAGTCTATCTTTTTAGTAGACTTTTATGAATAAAAAGATCCGAATACAAAAATTCGGATCTTTTTAGGGCACTTAAACGGATGAAACAACGAGATTTTATTGCTTTATTGTAGGATAAGTAATTCCCAATTGCTCTAAATAAGTTCCAAACTTAGTTGGATCATAATAGAATTTTTCAAGTTGACTCCTATAAGCACCTTGAATCTCTTTATTCAAATGAATTGCAGGTGGATCATTCTTGGTAATGAATGGAATATACTGTACATCTTTCGTTTGCACTTCTTTAAAATATTTTTTAGCGTCAGCTACTAAATTTGGTTTCGTAAATAAATCTAGTAAGGTCATTGCGGTCGCTTCGGCACCAACCAAAGAACCTTTATGTGCAATAGGCGTAGCCATCGCAATCGCATCTGCCCAATGATGGCCCTTTGTGCCTGGTATATTCGCAGGATACCTTAATACGATCGTTGGCAGATTCCATGAAATATCAGCAATATCATCTGAACCGCCGCCCCATGAAAAAGCTACAGAGCCCTTTAAAGTGTCGATAGAATTTTTTAAACCATCAATCGGATTGCCTTGTTGGTCTTTCTTTGGCGCTTCAACTAATTTCTGTACACTCTTAGCTAATGCAATATCTTTTTCATCCCAAATTGGCATGCCCACTTTTTTAATATTCGCATACATGGCTTCTGCAAGTGGTTTATTAAAATGACCAGGCCATGCAGTTCCTAGAATTTGATGAGAAACTTTTGTATTCGTCATCATCGCCGCACCTTCTGCGATCTTAATGCCAGATTCATAATTCATTTTAATGTCTTCATAAGTACGCTCTCTAAAATAATACCAAACACTCGCTTTACTAGGCACCACATTTGGTTGGTCGCCTCCATCCACTATCACATAGTGTGATCTGTTGGTTGGTTTTAAATGTTCTCTCTTAAAATTCCATCCCACATTCATTAATTCTACCGCATCTAAAGCACTTTTTGCTCTCCATGGTTGACCTGCTGCATGTGCCGCTTCTCCTTCGAAATCAAAACGAACACTCACTAATCCATTTCCTCCATTGTCTCCATAACTTGAAGTAAAGTCCCCACTAACATGGGTAAAAATACAAGCATCAACATCTTTAAAATAGCCGTCGCGCACATACCAAGCTTTGGTTCCAACCAATTCTTCTGCAATACCCGGCCATATCAATATTGTTCCTGGTAATTTTTCACGCTCCATTAATTCTTTCATCGCGATAGCAGCATAAATAATAACTGCTTGTCCTGAATTATGTCCTTCCCCATGACCAGGTGCGCCTTCCACAATCGGTGCTTTATAAGCTACACCAGGTTTTTGAGAAGCTTTTGGAATACAATCCACATCACTTCCTAATGCAATAACAGGCGAGCCGCTGCCCCATTTAGCCATCCAAGCTGTGGGTACATTTGAGATGCCCTGCTCTACCGAAAATCCATTCTTAGTTAAAACCGATGTGATGTATTTAGAAGTTTCAACTTCCTGAAATCCTAATTCAGCGAAACTAAATATTTGATCTACCATGACTTGTACCTCCTTAGATTTACCAGCCACAGCTTGCATAAGCGATTGCTTCATGGTGGCTAAATCTTTTTCGGAATATTTTTTTTGTGCAATAGAAGGCAATGAAATTGCAACCAAACAAATGAAAGCAATTCCTTTTTTCATGATTTGTTCTAACATAGTTTCTTTTTTAATTGAGGCAGAAAATGTGAATTCGTCAATAAGTTACAAAAAAAATCCCCTATCTATTAAGATAAGGGATGAATATTATTTGAATGGCTTAATTTATTTTGCAGCCATCTTGAATTCAATCTTGCGGAAATTGCTTGAGGATGTTTTTGAGGTTACAACTACTTCGGTATTGTACAAAACTCCAGGAACCAAACCAGTAATATTGACTGCATTAGATAAAGTAGTAGTTTGGGCGATTTCATTTTTAAAGACTTCCGTGTTATCAGCTAATCGAATCAATTTAGTTACAATGGAAACGCCACTTGTTGGAACTGAAAGCATCCTTACTTCAATTCTCTGAGCTGTACCTACAACAGCAAAGATATTATTAGCACCTGGATCAATATCTACCACAACTGCATTTGCTAAGGTTAAATTTGGCTCAGTAGCTACTGGAGGGTTGGGGGTAGGTGGGGTTGGGGTTGGAGTATCGCCGCCTTTACTACAAGCAATAAAGCTTATGCTAAGTATAGTAATAAAAAGTAGGGTTTTAAACTGCTTCATTTTTTGATTTTGTATATTAAAGATAGCAAAATTAATTATAAATATATTGCGTTATCTAATTAAAGGAAGCCGTTTTGATAGTATAAATACCGAGTTTCGAAATAATATCTACTGCGATATTTATGAATGCACATATTTCAACAAACTAGACTCTTATTACTGGTTTTTATAGTTATCAATCATTACAATTCAAGGCTATTTGGACAGTCATTTGCTTTACAATCATTTACGCAATCGGCTGATTATTATAGTTCCAATAATTTTAGCGGATTTCATTTAGAATGGCAACTTGATTTAGGTATGAGCACTATTAGTTTGAATCAATCGCCTGAATATTTTTTTACTACAGGATTTATTCAGCCTAGTATTTATCGACACCAACAGAACACGAAGCCGAGTGAATTTGAACCCAAAATTTTAATTCGATATAATGAATATGCTCAGTCAGTGGTATTGTCATCTAAGGAATCAGATTTAATAATTTATGGAGTTCATGTTTTTAATTTTTACGGGACGTTCCTGTTTGGAATTAAGACAAAAATTGCAAGCAGCCATCTATCAATGTCGATACCTATTTCAAATCAATCTACTGGAATTTATTTTGTTCAAGTTCTTTATCTACCAGAAAATATTTCTTTAAGTCAACAATTTTGGATCAAAACCCAAAAAATATTTAAACAATGAAACTCCTTATTTTGATTCTATTTATTTTAATTAGCATTACTGCTATATCTCAAAATAATAAGGGTATTACCTTTCAGGCTATTGCAAGAAATAGTCAGGGAATAGTTATGGGTAATCAAAAAATTCAAATTAGAATTAGCATACTAACAGACACTATTAAAAATAGTGTTGTATATCAAGAAATAAAATCAATCACCACGAATCCCCTCGGATTGTTTTCTGTTTTGATTGGCGCGAATGAACTTGCAAAAGTTAAGACAGAAGGTGTATTTGAAAATATAAAATGGGGAGATAAGGAACATTTTATTCGTGTTGAAATTGATCCAGAAAATCATTTTCAGTTTATTCTAATTGGACAACAAGCAATTAATTACGTTGCTTATGCATTTACAATAGATCATATCAAATTAGAAAATATTGAGGGTTTAATTTCAGTTGCTCAAGGTGGTACTGGTGTTGCCAACATTACTTCTTTGAAACAAGCTATGTTACTAGATAAAGTAAATAATATTGCCGACTCGAATAAATTGATTAGTAAACCAACTTCAATTGCGCTTAATAACAAATTAGAAAAGAAAGACACAGTCCACTTAAGTAATAGAATCAATCAAAAAATTAATATAGGAGCGATTAATCAAAAGGAAATAGAGACTGGTTTAGGTTTTATGCCATTTGAGGTTGATTTTGGCACATTTTATGATACTAGTAAGCAAGTTGCTGCAGTCATTAATACGGCAATTGCTATCAATTGGAAAGATACAAGTATTAGTAATAAGCATGTCTATATTGGGCAAAATGCTACTTTAGTGCCAACGAGGTTAACCGTATTAAAAAGCGGAGTCTATTTTGTGCAGTATATCATCCAAGCAAGCAATGCATTAATTTCTAATGATGAAATTAGTGTTTGGATAAGACGAAATGGAGCTGCCTATCCCAATAGTCTAAGGCAAACCCTGACTGGACCAACTGGAACAAAAAATATCCTATCCGGTCAAGGGCTTATACCTCTTGGGGAAGAGGATTATATAGAACTATTTTTTAGCGTGCGGAACATTCAGACGCAATTGATTAAAACCAACATTTTAAGTAATCCATCTAGACCTGCTACACCGAGTGCACAAATTTCAATTATAAGAATTCATTAAAATTCATTGCACTAGTTTATGAGCTGTTTTAATCTTTCCATTCATAAAATTTGTTTTAAAATACAAATCTGCCTTGTTAACTTTAGTTAGACTAAAACTAACACTATGCGTCATATTGTATCTCTACTCATTTTTGTGCTCATATTAAGTTCGCAACTTATTGCACAAGATGTTCCTAGTCCAAAAAGTCATTTTGGATTTAATATTGGGGACAATTATAAACTTGCCACATTTACGGCAACAGAAGCTTATTTGAAAAAAGTAGCTGCTAGTACTAACAAAGTAAAATTGACCACAATTGGTAAGACCGAAGAAGGCCGCAATCATTATATGATGATCGTATCAAGCCCAGAAAACATTAGACAATTACAAAAATACAAGTCGATCTCTCAAAAATTGGCAAGAGCTGAAGAATTAACAGATGCAGATGCGAAGCAGTTGGCAAATGAAGGGAAGGCAGTGGTATGGATAGATGGAGGGCTACACGCCACTGAAGTTGTAGGCATACACCAATGGATTGAAACCCTTTATCAACTTATTACACGTTCGGATGAAGAGACAAGAAATATTTTAAAAAATACCATTATTTTATTTGTTCATGCAAATCCAGATGGACAAGAATTAGTTTCTAATTGGTATATGCGTAATACAGATACTTTAAAAAGAAGCACATCGGCATTGCCTAGATTGTATCAAAAATATATTGGACATGATAATAATCGCGACTTCTTTATGATGAACATGAGTGAGTCAAAGAATATGAGTCGTCAACAATATATTGAGTGGATGCCTCAAATTTTATACAACCACCATCAAACAGGACCAGCGGGAACTGTTGTGGCAGGACCTCCATATAGAGATCCATTTAATTATGTTTATAATCCATTATTGATAACAAGTTTAGATGCAATGGGCGCTGCAATGAGCAGTCGTTTAAATGCAGAACAAAAACCTGGTTACACTATGAAAGGTGGATCGGTTTATTCAACTTGGTGGAATGGCGGTTTAAGAACAACGGCTTACTATCATAATATTGTGGGTATATTAACGGAGATCATCGGAAGTCCTACACCAATGACAATACCTTTAGTGCCTCAGCGTTTAATTCCAAATAGCGGCTTGCCTTATCCTATCGAACCGCAAAAATGGTTTTTCAGAAACTCTATTGATTATTCCATCTCCTTAAACTATGCCGTTTTAAATTATGCTGCAAGGTATAAGGACGAAGTGCTATTGAATATGTATAAAATGGGTAAAGCAGCAATTGATGCAGGTAGCAAGGACAACTGGACGCTTTCTCCGAACAAAGTTGAAATGTTGAATGAACAATTAAAAACAGAGAAAAGAGATATTCGTGTGGATAGTATCGCCGCTCAAAATTTTGCAAAAATTTATAAGGCACCAAATCTAAGAGATCCACGTGGTTATATTATTCCTGCAAATCAAAATTCAAGTGCTGTTGCTTTTGTCAATATCTTAATCCAGAGTGGCATCAAAGTTCATAAAGCAACTACTGATTTTGCGGTAGGTGGAAAAAATTATCCAGTTGGTTCGTATATCGTTAGAACCAACCAGGCATTTAGAGCGCATGTGTTAGATATGTTTGATCCACAAGATCATCCGAACGATTTCTTGTATCCTGGTGGTCCTCCAGTACGTCCTTATGATGCAGCAGGATGGACGCCAGCCTATACAATGGGCGTAGAGTTTGATAGAATCCTAGACGATTTCAATGGCCCATTCGAAGCAGTTCCTTATGGTCAAATACAAAATCCAAAAAGCAATATTATTGTTACACCTAATAGTGTAAATAAATTTTATGCAATTAAATCAACTGACAATAACAGCTTTGTCCTAGTGAATGATTTATTAAAAGCGGGTAAAGTTGTTTATAAAAACAAGCTTGGTTTTTATTTTGAAATCGCAGCTTTGACAAACGACAAAGAGGCGATTGCAAAAGCGGGTATTACAGCAATTGCAGTTGAAAATATACCAACAGATGCTGTTAAAATTGAAAAATTAAAAATTGGATTATGGGATCGTTATGGTGGTTCAATGCCATCTGGCTGGGTAAGATGGATTTTTGAACAATATCATTTTGACTTTAATTTAATCTATGCAAAAGAAATCAACGCGGGTAATTTAAAAGACAAATACGATGTAATTGTTTTTGTGGATGGCGCAATTCCTTCTATGCTTGCGAGTGCTGCATCTCCATACGAAGAAAAAGAACCAAGCGTAGAAGAAATACCAGCTGAGTTTCATCCAATGCTTGGAAAAATAACTGCAGATAAATCTGTGCCTGCTATAAAAGCATTTATTGAACAAGGTGGCTCTGTTGTTACAATTGGGTCAAGCGCAAATTTGGCTTACCATTTGGATCTACCTGTAAAAAATGCAATAGTTGAAATGAACAATGGTAAAGAACGCAGCTTGCCAGGAGAGAAATTTTATATTCCAGGAAGTATCTTGCAAGTAGCAGTTAGTCCGGATATAAAATCAAACTGGGGCATGAAAAATAAAGCAGATGTATACTTTAACAATAGTCCAGTATTTAGAGTACAGCCTGATGCAATTGCTAGCGGAAAAATTACCCCACTTGCTTGGTTTGCTTCTGATAAATCATTGAGAAGTGGCTGGGCTTTTGGTCAAGCTTATTTACAAGATGGGGTTGCTGCTTTTGAAGCTAAAATTGGCAAAGGAAAGTTATTTGTATACGGTCCAGAAATTACTTTTAGAGGACAAACACATAGTACTTATAAGATGTTGTTTAATCAATTATACAAATAGTTTAGTTGGATTAAATAATGTCGTATTAAACTAAGACAAATAAAAAAGGAGCTACAAATTGTAGCTCCTTTTTTATTATCCACTTAGGTATTTTATTCTTTAATTTGTATCAAAATCAATACATCTATAATTATTAATTATCCAAACGGTTGCTCGATAGAAATACTTTGTTTCGAAAAATAATGAGGCCCATCTTCTGCGATATACAAACAGTCTTCTAAACGAATACCAAATTCATCCGGAATAGAAATAGTTGGTTCATTGCTAAAGCACATGCCTACTGCCATTGCTGTCTTATTACCTTTCACAAAATTAGTCCACTCGTGTCCCTCTAGTCCAATACCATGACCCGTTCTGTGGGGCAATCCTGGTAGTTTATAATTTTTATTAAACCCAGCTTTTTCAATCACCGCTCTTGCTGCAGCATCTACTACTTCACAAGGGGCTCCAATTTTGATAGCTGCAAATGCTGCATTTTGTGCTTCTAATTCAAGATTCCAAACATCGGTTTGTCTTTGTGTTGGTTTGCCAACCACGATCGTTCTTGTGATATCAGAAGCATAACCTTCTACACTTGTTCCACCATCCACCATCACAATATCTCCTTCTTGTATCATCTGTGGTGTGCTACTTCCGTGTGGCAATGCAGAATACTTCCCTACTTGTACAGAAGCTCCACCACTATAACCTAGCTTTCTAAATGCGGCACTAATATTGCCACTAAATTCAGATTGAGACATACCTGGACGAATCGTTGCAAATGCAGCTTGGTATGCTTTAATAGTAATATCACTTGAATATTGCATCAATGCTATTTCTGCTTTTGTCTTGTACATTCTACAACCAGCAGTGACAGGAGTTGCATCTACTATATCAAAGCCAGCGGCTACTTTTTTCACCCCGTCAGCAATGAAAAAACGTACACGTTCTTCCATACCAATTCTTTTATGTGTAAAGCCTCTATCTTTTACAATCGAAAAAATCAATGCATAAGGACTCTCATGTTCTTCCCAACATCTTACTTCACTACCAAAAACAGGGTTCAAAATTTCCATCGCTCTATCTTCTTCAAACTTTGGACATACGTATGCGATTGCTCCTTTTGCAGGTATCACCACACCAAATGTTCTTTCACTTTGGCCCCAACGCATGCCAGTAAAATAAAAGCTTGAAGCAGTGCCTTCTAAAAAGATAGCATCGATTTTTTCTTTAGCCATTATTTCTTGTGCCTTTGCAATTCTTTGCTTGCGCTCTTCCACTGTAATAGGCACTACACCTTCTTTCATTGGCGCTAAATCAATGATTGATTTTGGCAATGCGGTATTGTTTTCTCCGGCAATTAATTTACTACTTAAGCCCAATGCCCCTGCAGATAACAAAGCAGTGCTTAAAAATTTTCTTCGGTTCTGACTCATCTTAAACTTATTTAAATAATTATTTTTTGGTTCTATTATAAAATCTTTTGATTTCGATTACCAAGCTATACCATAGTCTTCTCCATGGTTTGAGCTTCCACCCCACATTGAACCATGCTTCCAATCAAATAAGATGGCATTGATTGGTCCACTTGTGCGGTCATCAAAACTCAAGCTATACCCTCTTGCTCTTAATTCTTTACGCACCCACTCAGATACATTATCATGTAATAATAAACTTCCAGCTCTTGGTTTTCTGTCTGCCAGTTTAGTGCCGCCTAATGAAAGCCAAAGTTGATTGGTATTGATATTGGCTGCTTCGGAAGCTTCTTGTACTGTCATACCAAACTCAACGATATTTAAGAAGAATTGTAATAAATTTTGATCCTGCGTATCACCTCCTTGAACACCAAATGCCATGAATGGCTTGCCGTCTTTCATCGCAATACTTGGCGTCAATGTTACTCTCGGTCTTTTGCCAGGAGCCACTACATTGAATGGGTTTTGTGCAGAATCTAAAACAAAACTTTGCATACGCTGACTCATGCCCACGCCTGTATTACCCGCTATCGTTGCAGGTAACCAGCCACCACTTGGTGTAATTGATACCACCCAGCCTTCTTTATCTGCAGCTTCTACAGTCGTTGTGCCTCTCCATAAACGATCCATATAATCTGCATCAACAGGCAATTTATTATTCGGGTTTAATGCAGCTATTGTTCTTAAATCATGCGCTGGTGCAAAACCTGTTTTAGTTTTACCAGTATCCGTAGCTGGTTGGAAACCTTTTGCTTTAATTAAATCAAGATAAGGATTTGTTTTTCCTTCAAATGGATAAGGATCTCCAGGACCCGCATTACCATTATTCATTGACATATTAATTTCACCAGCTCTTTGCTTTGCATAAGCTTTACTCAACAAACCTTCCATTGGTTGGTTTTTAGAAAACTTAGGGTCTCCATAATAAAAATCACGATCTGCAAAACTCAAATTCATTGCTTGATAAATTGTATGGATATAATCCGTAGAATTATATCCCATTTTTTTCAAGTCAAAATTTTCGACAATATTTAATGCTTGTAATAAAGATGGGCCTTGTGTCCAAGCTTGTAATTTGTAAACATCAATTCCTTTGTAGTTCACCATGGTTGGCGCTTCCTCTGTTGGTCTCCAATTTTTTAAATCCTCTTTAGTGATTAAACCACCTTGTTCTTGCACACCTCTTACAAACTCGTCTGCAATGTCTCCTTTGTAAAAACGATCATAAGCAGCCCAGATAGCTTCCTTACGAGACTTTCCTTTTTTCAAAGCATCTTGTTCTGCATCCACCATTTTTTGTAATGTATTTAATAAATCTTTTTGAACAAATATTTCACCCGCTTCTGGCGCTTCACGTTTTTCACCCAAATGTGGCAACAATACTTTTTTACTATATGGCCATGTTTTTATTAAAGCTTTACCACGCTCGATACTATTTGCAGTTTGTGCATCAATAGGATAACCAGCAGCTAAATTCATGGCAGGCGCTAGTACGTCTTTTAAACTCATCGTGCCGTAATTCGCCAACATCAAGCAAATGCCACCTGGCGTGCCAGGTGTTGTAGCTGCTAATGGTCCGTATTCTGGAGGGAAACTAAAGCCCTTGCTTTTAAAAAATTCTGGAGTAGCACCAGTTGGCGCAAATCCCATTGCACTTATCGCAATCACTTTCTTTGTGTTGGGATTGTATATTAAAGCCTGTGTCTCTCCACCCCAACTCAATACATCCCACATGGTACATGTAGCAGCAAGCATTGCACAAGCTGCATCAACCGCGTTGCCACCTTTTTGAAAAACCATCGATCCAGCAGTTGCTGCTAATGGTTTACCTGTTATCGCCACCCAGTCCTTTCCGTGTAAAGGCGGTTTTTGGGTTTGTTGCGCTTTTACTTGATTTACAAAAAGTCCTGTGAATAGAAATGCTACAATATACTTTTTCATAGTTGAATAATTGGTCCAATGAAAATACATTTTTTAGGTTGAATAAATAAAAATGAATGACAAATGGAGCAGGATTCTGTAAATTGAGTAGACAAAATAAGTATATGAAAAAACTACTCTTATTCCTTACCCTGGCAGGAGGACTTCAATTTGCAAATGCACAGAATGCAGATTTTATTATTCGCAATGGAAAACTAATTGATGGAACCGGCAACCAATGGCAATATAAAGATGTAGCAATACAAGGAAATAAGATTGTTGCGGTTGGGATTTTAAAAGACTGGAAGGGTGCAAAAGAGGTAGATGCAAAAGGTTTGATTGTTGCTCCTGGATTTATTGATGTTCATGGTCACTTAGAAGGTGGCGAAACAAGAAACCCACTTGCGAGTAATTTTTTATATGACGGTGTAACAACAGTGGTTACAGGAAACTGCGGGGGCTCTGCCGAGAATTTAAATACGTATTTTAATAGCTTAGATTCAATTGGCATGTCTATTAATATAGCATCGCTTATTGGACATAACACTATTCGCAAACAAGTAATGGGCACGGCTAATAGACATGCGACAGAAAATGAATTATTGCAAATGGAAAAAATTGCAGCCCAGGCGATGAAAGATGGTGCTGTGGGGATGTCTACTGGTTTGATTTATATTCCTGGCACTTATGCTCCAACGGAAGAAGTAGTAAGACTTGCTAAAGTAATTGCAGCAAACGGTGGGGTGTATGCATCACATATTCGAAACGAAGAAAACCAAGTAGTAGACGCCGTAAACGAAGCAATACATATTGGAAGAGCCGCAAATATTCCAGTTGAAATTTCTCATTTCAAAATTAGTGGACAAAATAATTGGGGCAGGAGTATAGAAACGATTCCTTTAGTGGTGAATGCAAGAAAAGAAGGAATTGATGTAACGATCGACCAATATCCTTACACTGCAAGTAGCACGCAGTTAAGCGTATTGTTACCTGACTGGGTTTTATCAGATGGGCAAGATTCTATTTTTGCAAGATTAAAAAATCCAATCATTCGTAAAAAAGTAGCTAACGAAATTATTGGCATTTTGAAAGAGAGGGGTATCAAGCATTTTACCTATGCAGTGGTTGCGAATTATAAAGCAGATAGCAATTATAATGGAAAAGATATTGAAGCCATAAATTTATTAAGAGGCAATAAACATTCTGCACTAGCCGAGGCAGAGACAATTATTCAAATGATGGAGCAAGGTGGCGCGCAGATGATTTATCATGGAATGAATGAATCAGATGTAAAAGCAATCATGCAATACCCATTTAATATGTTTGCAAGTGATGCGGGAATAGCAATGAAAGGTTTTGGCAAACCACACCCTAGAGCATATGGGACTAACTCGCGTGTGCTTGGCAGGTATGTTAGAGATCTTGGAGTCATTAGCTTAGAAGAGGCTATAAGAAGAATGACCTCTTTGCCTGCTAGTAAGTTCAACATTAAAAATAGAGGTCTCATTCAAGAAGGTTTTATCGCAGATATTGTGGTGTTTGACGAAAATGAAGTTGCTGACATGGCCAGTTTTGCAGATTCACATCAATATGCAAAAGGATTTAAATATATATGGGTGAATGGCACATTAAGTATGGATCAAGGAATACAAATACCAATTAGAAAAGGAGTCGCAATTCGCCAAAAGCAATAAAAAAATAAAAAAAATTTGGGCAAATGTTAAAATGATGTCTAACAGACTATCAGTCAATACAATAGGACAAACTTTTTTAATGTATATGGAAATGATTAAACAAAATGTTTTGAGCTAAACAGCTGATAGACTGATACATAGAAAAATTCGATGATTAAACACGGACTTTTGACGGACGCAGTTTTAACATAACTCAACGAGTATTAGCAAACAATTATAATAAATTGATGTTAATTACTAACGATTGTTTAACCAAGTTCACCAAATCTCCACAATATGGATTCTTTATTTCTATTAGACGCAACTACAGTGATTGCAAAAACGGACTACGTTTCGTTCACTTTCTTTGTAGGCACAATGGCTATGATGGCCGCTTCGGTATTTTTCTTTTTTGAATTGAACAACACAAGCGCAGAGTGGCGTACCTCGGTATTAGTATCGGGTTTGATCACTTTCATTGCTGCTGTTCACTATTACTACATGCGTAGTTATTATGCAGAGACACATGACTCTCCAACTTTCTTCCGTTACGTTGATTGGTTGTTGACTGTGCCTTTGATGTGTGTTGAGTTCTACTTAATCACAAAAAAAGCAGGTGGTACAACTAATTTGTTATGGAAAATGATCCTTGCATCTGTTGTTATGTTAGTAACAGGATACATGGGTGAAGCTGGTTTAGGTAACGCAACTATATGGGGAACCGTAAGTGCGCTTGCTTACTTCTACATTGTATATGAAGTATGGATGGGTGATGTTAAAAAATTAGCAACAAGTGCTGGTACTGCTGTTGCCTCTGCTAACAAAGCATTAGGCTGGTTCATTTTAGTTGGTTGGGCTATCTATCCTCTAGGATATTTAATCGGAACAGCTGATGGACAATGGTATGCTGGATTTGCAAATATTGGATTGGATATGAATATTGTTTACAACATCGGTGATGCAGTAAACAAAATCGGATTCGGTCTTGTAATTTATGCATTGAGCAGAAAAGCTGCTTAATTCATTATCTTTAGAGGGCGAGTTAATTAACTCGCCCTTTTTTTATGCCTATACCTATGCAAATTCAACTTAGACAGCTTTTATTACTCGTTGGATTTTTACTTGCACTACTCCACACTTGGTTTCCAATTTCACCAAGCAACCAATTAATTGTCTTATTTGTTACCCTATTCACTTTAGGTATTCCACACGGCGCATTAGATTTTTACATCGATAAAAAAGTTAATCGTGCATCTGGAAAAAAACACAAATACCTCTTTTTGTTTAAATATTTTTTGAACATGATTGCGTACGCTTTAGTTTGGTATTTTTTACCCACCATCGCTATTGTGATTTTTATAGGATTAACTGCATTTCATTTTGGAGAAATTGATTGGCTTGGAAAAAGCTATACAGGTATTCACAAACTAGTATATAGTTTGCTAGGGTTGAGTTGGATATTATTTTTACTAAGTAAAAACATCCACACGGCGATCGACGTCTTTGTTTTACTAGGTCAGTCTAAAATGCAGGCAGCGGAATACATTGATATTGCAAAAATTGTTTTACCGATTGCACAAGCGGCACTTGTGATTATACATATCGTTTTATTCTTTTCTAGTCGATACTTTTTTTCAGATAATAAGCAGTTCTTCTTTGCTGTTATGCAGATAGGTTGTTTGACTATCTTGAATATGCTTTTACCACTCTGGTTATGTTTTAGTTTTTATTTTGGGCTATGGCACTCTATTTTATCTTTCGATAAAATAAGACAAGAGTTTGGGATGAAAAACACCATTCGTGGCTGGTTCGCTCTTTTAAGCAAAGCTACACCCTATGCATTGGCAGCATGGACAGGGATTATCGTATTTATTATTTGGACTTTAAAAAATTGGAATATAAAAGAAATTTTACCGCTTTTATTTATTGGTATTGCAGTATTGGCATTACCACACTTACAAGTATTTACAAAATTAAAGCTGGATCCTTCTAAATAGGCTTCATTAATTGAGGGGCGAATTGCTTTTGCCAAATCTGATAGCCCTTTGCATTCATGTGTAATTTATCGGCTATGAATATATCCTTTAATACTTCTTTATTTTCGTCTAACATACTACTGTGCACATCCAAAAATTGCAGGTTGGTTTGGGTGGAGGCATAAGCCTTTACTAATTTATTTGCCTCTATAAACTTGGACTCTAAATGCCATCTAGCAATACTTGGTTTAATAGAAACAAATACAATTTTAGTTGACTTAGGCAACTTATTTAACAAGATGCTATGCAGGGTTTTAAATCTTTCCAAAACAGTTGTTGGACTTACTGTATCTACATCCGCCATATCATTTTCACCACAATAAATAAAAACCTGCTTTGGCTGGTACTTTATGATTGCATCATCTACAAAGTAGATTAAATCAACCAAGGTGGCTCCGCCGAAACCCCTATTGATAATTGGGTAACCGGGAAAATACATGGCTACATCTTTCCATTTTGTAAACGAGGAGCTTCCGGCAAAAACGATTTGCCCTTTGGGTGGCATTACAATACTATCCGCCTTCTTAAATTGTTCAACCTCTTGTTTAAATGGTTGTGCAAATAAAGTATAACTGCTTAGAAAGTAAAAAGCAATTATGGTCGGTAATAGTTTATGCATACATTTTACTGATAATCAGATTCGTTATAGTCGTCTTCCTCTAATCCAAAACTTCCAAGGTTCATCATACTACTCATTAAATCATTGAATTCAATCTTACCATCAATCATTTTTTTATTTATCAAAGAGAAAGCCGCAAGACCATGTAAAACAAATTCCATCAATAAAGCAGATTCTTTATCGTTTACTTGTGGGTAGTACTTTTTAACAAGGCCAAATAATCCATCTACTTTATAGAGCGCAATCACTTTGTCAGCATCTTTCATGTCCAACATTAAGTTTAAATGATTGCCAGCATCAAACCATCCAGTAATTGCTTTATATGGATTGTCTAAGGCTTTTTCTTCGCCTTTTTTGTTGACCATCTTTTTCTTCTTCAGTAATTCAGGGTTCGGGAAGTATTCGATGAACTGAGATCGGATAGCCTTATTCAATAAATTCAATGCGACTTCGTAAGGACCTTCTTGTTCCCCTTCGTATACCAATTCAATTTTTCCAGTGATTGACGGGATGATGCCCATTAAATCACTAATCCAAACATAAGTATGTTTTTCGTTGTGTATAATCGCACGACGCTCAGCAGAACTAATTGCATTTTCAAATGCAGCAATAGTAAGTCGGGCACTCACACCACTTTTCTTATCTACAAATTCATTCGACCTTGCCTCAAAAGAGACTTGTTCAATCAAACGTTTTATTAGATCACTGATATCAACTCTTTGTTTTTGAGCTTCTAAAATATCTGCCTCTTGCTCTGTAATCGCTAAAGAAGTTTCGAGCGTCTTTGGATAGTGGGTTAATATTTGACTTTCAATTCTATCTTTTAATGGAGTAACAATACTTCCTCTATTAGTATAGTCTTCGGGGTTAGCAGTGAATACAAATAAAATGTCTAATGGCATGCGTAATTTAAATCCACGAATTTGAATATCGCCTTCTTGTAAGATATTAAATAAAGACACTTGAATCCTAGCTTGCAAATCGGGCAATTCATTGATCACAAATATGCAGCGATTACTTCTTGGAATAATACCATAGTGAATTACTTTCTCGTCTGAAAAACTCAATTTTAAATTCGCAGCCTTGATTGGATCAATATCACCAATTAAATCTGCCACACTCACATCCGGTGTTGCTAGTTTTTCGCCATATCTTTCTGAGCGATGAAGCCAATGAATTGGCGTATCATCTCCATGTTCTGCAATCAAATCTTTTGCAAACTTGCTCAAAGGATTTAAAGGGTCGTCATTCACTTCGCTTCCCATAATGACTGGAACATACTCGTCTAATAAATCCGTCATTTGACGCGCCATTCTAGTTTTTGCTTGTCCTCTTAGACCTAAAAACAAGATATTATGTCTACTTAATAAGGCACGTTCTGTGTCTGGTATAACCGTATCCTCATAGCCAAGAATGCCCGTGAATGGGTTTTCTTTATTTTGCAGACAGTTAATAAGATTATCTCTAACCTCGTCCTTGATGGATTTAGATTGATAGCCTGATGCAACCAGTTTGCCAAGCGTATTTATTTTTTCTATGGGGGTAGTTTTAGCAACTTCTTTTTTTGCTACTGTTTCTTTTTTGTTAGCCACTTCTTTATTTTTAACTATTTCTTTTTTTATTAATACACTGTTTTTCTTTTTCCACTTTCAAAGTCGTTAAAGATAAAACTTCCAAGTTTGTCAAGTGAAGCAAAAAATGCTTTTCCATGATTCATTTCCGTAAACTCCTCTACAAATTTTTGCAGATAAGGATCTGCTGCAATCATAAAAGTAGTAATTGGAATTTTTAATTTCTTACACTGCGCTGCTAAATTTAAACAACGATTTACCACTTTTCTATCTAGACCAAAACTATTTTTATAATATTTAGAACCGATTTTCAAACAAGTAGGCTTACCATCCGTGATCATGAAAATTTGTTTATTTGGATTTTTTCGGCGGCGTAATAAATCCATTGCCAATTCTAAACCCGCCACTGTATTTGTGTGATAAGGTCCTACTTGTAAATACGGAAGGTCTTTAATTTCAATACTCCATGCATCGTTTCCAAATACAACGATATCAATCGTGTCTTTTGGGTACTTTGTCGTAATCAATTCACACAAAGCCATGGCTACTTTTTTTGCCGGCGTAATCCTGTCTTCTCCATATAAAATCATTGAATGAGAAATGTCAATCATTAAAACCGTTGAGGTTTGCGTTTTAAAATCACTTTCACGAATCAATAAGTCGTTTTCGTGCATTGTGAAATTTTCAACACCATGATTGATCTGGGCATTACGGATACTTTCAGTAAAATCAACCTGATCTATATTGTCTCCAAACTGATAAGCCCTGGTGTCAGGACTCAGTTCGGCACTTGGACCCGTTTTGTTCGTTTGATGATTACCCTTCGTGCCTTTTTTCAATTTACCAAAGATGTCTTCGAGGCTCTTTTTACGAATGGTCTGCTCGGTTTTAGAAGTGATCTTAAAGGTTCCGTCAGGACCGTTTTCCTTTAAGTAGCCATTTTCCTTCAAATCTTCGATGAAATCACCCATTCCATAATCGTCATTGGTGAATTTATGCTTTCGGTCTAATTGGTTCAGCCAATCTAATGCTTCAGTTGCATCCCCATTGGTGTAATTCAATAGCTCAGTGAAAAGATCAAGCATTTGCTCGAACATGCTTTTCTTATTTTCGCCAGCCTTAAATGGGGTAAACTGAAATCCAATCATAATAGGTACAAATTAGCGATTTAGTAAGCAAAAAGGTTACGAATTGAGGATATTTGATAATATTCTCAATTCGCGATATGTAAATTTATTAGGAAAATTGTAATTTTAGAATATGAAAACACATAAAGGCATCCGACCACAAGATATCGTCCTCCTGCTAAAAATTTTTTGTTTAGGGGAAGAGGAATGGCTTAACAAGGACCTTTCAAAGCAATTATTTATCAGTCAATCCGAGATTTCTGAGTCATTGAACCGTTCTGTATACGCAGGTTTAATTGGAATGGACAAGAAAACGATTCATAAACCAGCTTTATTTGGGCTATTGGTTTATGGGCTAAGGTATATTTTCCCGGTTCAGGCAGGCACATTAGCAAAGGGCATCCCCACTGCCGCGACCGCACCTATTTTAAGAGATGACTTTCCAAATGAAAATACCCTTGTTTGGCCAGATCCAAAAATGGAAACCAGGGGCTTGTTGATAGAACCGCTCTACCCGAAAGTGATTGAAGCGGTAAAATTAGATCCAATGTTATACGACTTATTAGCGCTTGCTGACACCTTTAGAGTAGGGAATGAAAAGGAAGTTACAAGAGCAAAGGAATTACTAAGCAATATATTTGGGCAAGGGGACGACTATATTAGTTGCTAAAATCTATTCAGGTAAAAAATATTCAGGATATAGTTTCAATAGATTTTGAAAACTATATAGTAATCCTTTGGGGGAGCAATAACTATGTTTGAACCTTTGTTTGACTTGAACATGAAGCCAAGAAGCTAGTTCAATGCCTATATCAGATCTTGGATCAATTTTTCCAAATTCAATATTTGCGCCCTTTTCTCTAAGAATAGCTAAAGCCTCTTGGTATAAAGCCAATAATGATTGGGGTTTTAAACGAAACAGATTGTACAAATGAAAAATATCAAAGACTAAATAATGAATATACTGTTGTCCAGCAGCACTAAGGCCGCCATTCGTTTGTAAGAACTGAATGGATTGATCCGCCTCAATTGCAACAGCTGCTACCATACCCTGAAAAGGATGGATCGTTTTTAATTTAATTAAATTAGAACTCGCTATAAAACGACCTTCAAAATTTTGATTTAGATAAGTAAGTTGAATTTTTCCCTTCACTTCTGTTTGGGAACTAGACTCAATAAATAATTCAAGGTCTTTCTTGGACTGTACTAAGTCCTTTTTGTTATTTTGGTTGGTTGCGAACATGGCATGATTGAATTTAAATTCTTAAATAAATCAGACCAAGAAAAATGATAAAGGGAATTACGTTTGGTTTTTGACAGTAAGTCCTCATCTATTTTACCACCGCGGAGTTCGACTCTCTCGGTTGGCAGCCATTTAAGGCTTCTTGATGATGGGACAAAGATAAGACATAAATAAAAACGAACCGAATAAATTCAGTTCGTTTTTCTACAATTTTACCATTTAAGATTACTTATTACAGTCCGCATACCCCATAAATAAAGAATAGGTGCAATTGTAAATAAGATAATCATAATATAGGCCAGGTATTGAATTAAAATCACAGGTTGCTTAGATGGTGCTTCTAATTCATTTACGATTCGTATCATTAAAAAAATCATTAGTAAATCAACTGGAACAATTGAAATAAATGAGATGATAAATTCTATTCCATATTCAAATTTTAAAGGGGTCAGGTAATTTACAATAAACATAATGATTGTAAAGATAATTTGCACTAAATACAATGATTTTTTATCTAGCTCTAAAATGTATTTTATTATTTTTTTCATAGTGGTAAATTTAGTTTCCATTTTTTCTTAGGATACAAGCCTTGTAATTATAGATGCAAACAATCAACTCATTATTGTAAAATTCAGTAGCAACAATTATCCCACCTAGTCCCCCTATAAATGTTGAACCCAAATACCCTATAGCAGTTCCTAAGCCAGGAACAAGCGATCCGATCACTGCACCAGGCAATGAAAGGGCTGTGCCACCTGCAAATGAAAACTTAAATAAATTGATAAGATGATTATTTCTCGCGGTAATTGAACATGTTTTTAAATCAAAACAGCAAGCTTCTTCACATTCTCCGCCGCCGCTTCCATCGCTGTCTAAATTCATTTCCTGATTACTAACTAATGAATAATAATGGTATTGATTTAATATCCAATCTGCATTGTCTGTCCACAACCCACTACTATTTTTTTCCGAAGCAGCTTTCAATTGTATGACTTTGTTTTTTAAAAACGAATTGCGCGCAGCAATAATTATTTTTTCTTGTGGGGAGGTTAAGTTATGCTCGTTTCCTAACAAAGTGGTTTTTATAGAACTTGTATTAGTCCGAATAGTATTTGAATAATGTTGCAATTCATAATAAGAAGCAAAATGGTATAAATCCGTCAATTTTTTTTGAACATTAAGGTTATCAGGCTCAGTATTTAATTGTTGTAATAAACCTTTGCTTTCCTCATGAATAGCCTCCTTAGTTCTTTTATCCTTATACATCACCTGTAAATACAGTGGATCAAATCTACTGAGCGCCTCATTTAAGTCATCAAATAATTGACTTGTAACAGGATTTTCTACAATTGGGGGCAAGGGGTCTACTAGCGGGACAGATAAATCTTTCTTTGTGCAAGCAATCAAAAAAATGATTGTAAAAAAATAGAGGACTGTCAGATGAATTATTTTTTTCATGCTATCATTATTTACACTTAAACTGAATTGCTTAAGTTGATAGCTTTAAAATAGTTATTCCGCCAATTCGTATTCTAAGTATAATTACGCTCTATCGAATCGGACTTATTAATCCTTATCGTATATAAAAAACAGCAGGAACAGGTCTTTGCCCAGTTGGATCAGAAGGCTTTATTGTCTCCTTCCCATTCACTAATAAACAACTGCTTCCGCCTCCGTCTAAATTAATAGCTTCTTCACATCCTAAGTCTAATAAAATTTGAGCTGTTTCTGGTAAGGTCGTACCGACTGCAATATTTTTCATTCGACCCTGTACAACTAGTAAAATTAAATGTCCATCTTTCGTATAACCCATTGCAGTGCGTGGATGATGATCGGCAATAGCCTTGCCTGCAAATTTTTTTTCTTCATTATTGGTGATAAACAATTTTCCATCTTTAGCCAAGACAGGGCCACCACCTACTGCCCAATTCAGCTTCCATTTTTGCAATGCTAATTGGCGCTTTTGTTCCATTGACATTTTTGGATTAGCATCTTTAATTGGCTGCATTGGCGTTTCCTGGTACAATACGTTTTTACTATTTGAATCGGTGAAGGTATAAGCAACATTCATGTTACCTTTTTTATCCATACCAATTGCTGAAGATAGCAAGTGCGTATAAAGCAAGCTATCTTTACCCTTGCCTTCTATATCTTGTTTATTCAATGCAAGCAAATGACCGCCATCCACTAATACATTTAAATTAGTATTGTTTTTAAATTCAAAAAACGAAGCGTTCATCACAATAACCGGTTGATTCATTCGCTCATAAAAAGCAGAAGGCGTAAACCTTCTATATAAGGTTGTATCTACACCCATTTTAATTTGAGGATCCTTTGTGTCTACAAGCACATAAAAAGCTTTAAACACACTGTCATTTAAGGTGGGAGACAAAGAAGCAAAAACTTGTATTGTGTTTGTTTGCAAATCAAAATCTTTGGAAACATTTGTCCATTGTACTTTCTGTGCAATAACCGAAGACCAACACATGCTTAATAAGAAAAAAACATTTGTAACTATTTTGAAAAAGTTAAATCGGTTTAAAAAATATTTTTTCATTAGGGTCGGTTTTAATCTTACAATGTTAATTTATTAAAGTTAATGCATCTGTACTTAAAATATTACGAACAAAAAAGGCCTCCCGAAATCGGGAGGCCTTCTATTCAAATCTTACTAAACTTAGTTGTTGACTACTTAGTAGAGAACCACATTTCTTTTGTGTGGTAATCAATAGCTGTAGCACCAATTCTGTTTAACTCATTGATGTTCCAAACATATTCAGAGTTAAATCTTGGACGCATTCTATAAGCCAATTTGCCGCCATTGTCTTGGAATAAATCTGCAGTTGCAGGAGGCGTAAAGCCCGTGTAAACCTGAACACCATTTGCATCCTTATCTGTGTAATGGTATCTACGCATATCTACCCAAGTTTCAAATGTACCATGACCCCAAAGAGCGATGTACTTTTGCAACATGATCATTGGCAATGTCAAACTATTTGCATTAGCAGGCACAACAGAAGTATTTGCTAAGAAAGCATCTCTTTTTGCTGTAGTTAACAAATCTGCAGTTGGCACATTCGTATTATAGTTCGCCATCAATAAATCAAAGTGTTTAGCAATACCATCTTTATAGGCTACTAAAGCAGTTGCTTTGTCTCCTTTTAAGAAAGCAGCTTCTGCTCTTAAAAAAGCCATTTCTGTTGCAGTCATTACAGGGAACGGAGCAGCGTTTCTAAAGATAAAACGACAGTTTACATCTGTAGCTGGCGCTGTATTATTTGTTCCAGTTGCTTGAGACACACCATGGAAACTTTCTGGACGATCTGCTCCAGCCAATACCAATTGTCCTTTTACTGGTTCAACACCTTTAAAAGTACCATTTGCATTTTTTCTTAATAAATATATAGCTCTTGGATCTGCTACACCACTGAATGTTGGGTTTAAACCACTCATTAAATCAGCAATAAATGCAGATTGTCTTATTGCAGTTGGTGAGGTAACTGCAGCACCACCCAAGTTATTTCTAAAAGGACCGAAGAAGTTATTGGTTGCACTTACAGTAGTTGCAGCAAATTTCACTAAAGCATCGTCAGTAGTTTCCTTCATTGCAAGGTTCGTATAATACAATACCGAATCTGCTTTATATATAGACTTATTAGATAAGTGGTGGTGTGTTCTAGCCAATACGCCGTAAACAAACTTTTTCCATTTTGATACATCACCTGCATATAAGAATGCGTCGCCTTTCGCTAATGCGGCTTGACCACCATTCTCACCCGCTTTATTTAATAAATCTAAAGCTTCAAAAGAAAGTTTTCTTGCATGTGCATAAACTTCTTCTTGTGTATCGTATTTGAATGTAATTAAGTCAGTATTAAAAGCTTCCTTCAAAATTACTTCACCATGATAGTCGGTTAAGGTTAACCAGCTCCAAGCAAAAATTGCTTTACCGGCACCAGCTAATTCCCATTGTTTGTTTTCAATCGCCCACTCAATCATTTTAACATTGTTTTGACCAATATCATAATAGTGTGAACGCCAGAATGATTGTGCAACGTCTGTATTGGTATGACCCATTCTATCAAAGTTACTTTGTGTTCCTGCGAATGCAAAGTTTTGTACATAAGCACCAATGTATCTAATATCATTCATTGGCCCATGTCCACCATAGTTACCAGCCATTGAAGCTACTATCTGTGGCATTAAAGTTTCAGGAGCCACCTTCACATCATAATTCGGGTTTGCGTAGGCCTCGTCTATTTTTTTAGAACAAGACGCCACCAAAACAAGTAGGGCGCTTATTGCTAAAAGATTTTTTAAATTATATTTCATAAATAAAAGTTTTTATTGATTAAAAAGAAGCTCTAAATCCAAAATTGAAGCTAACTGGTGCACCCATGTTACCGTAGTCAAAACCAAATCCACTAACACCACGGCTAGCAGCACTTGTTGCGCCTACTGCAGGATCAGCTCCTCTATAATTGGAAATAAGAATTAAATCATTCACTGTTAAAAATACATTTAATGATTTTGCTAATTTATCAACATCACCACGTAATAGTTTCTTTACATTGTAGTTAAATGTAAGGTCTCTTAATCTAAACCAGTTTACATCTTTTTCGATAAATGCTTCTTCTGGCATCGTTGTATAATATAAAGAGTTTGTTGCAGGTGTAATTGAAATGTTATTAAGAGTTGGTGTAGCAGTATTCTCTTTACCATCTCTTAAAACACCTGGTACAACTCTTGCAATATCTCTATCAGCAGTAAGTGCACTTCTACCTATCGTAGTTAAGTATCTTTCAGTTGCATTAAAGATATCACCTCCCATTTTAACATCCCATAAGAAAGAGATTCTTAAATTTTTGTAGGTAATATTATTTAACCAACCTAAGGTAAAGTCTGGGTTACGGTCTCCTCTAACTTTAAAGTTTGCGTCAATTAAAGGCAACCCGTTTGTTGGGTTGATTAATATTTGACCAGCATTATTTCTTAAATAACCATGAGATGTAATTGTAGTAGTTGGTCCACCATTTGTTAAACCACCTCTTGCGTTACCATATACCCATGTATCAGAAATGTAAAACTCAGGAACGTTTGAAGGTAATGAAGTTACCTTGTTACGCATTCTGTTAAAGTTAAATCTTGTATTCCAAGAAAAATTCTTCTTGTTTACTACTAAGTAGTCTAAAACAACTTCAAGACCTGTGTTTTCGTTTGAACCCACATTCAAAGTGTTTAAAACATAACCAGTACCATAGCTTGCTCTAAAGTTTTCAGCAATCAAGTCTGTGTTTTCTGTTTTGTAATAGGTTGCTTCTGTACTTAATCTTCCATTGAAAAACTTAAACTCAGAACCAAACTCCATTGTCTTTTGACGCTCTGGCGTTAAGTATGGATTTGCGTTTGTGAAATCATAGTAGTATCCACCACCACTTCCGGTGTTGAAGTTTAAAATAGATTGGTTTGCATAAGGTGCACTAGAACGAGCAGTGCTCGCTAAGGATCCTCTTAATTTCCAATAGTTCGCAACTTCTTTTACTACAGGGAAGATGTCAGACATAATAATACTTACACTTCCTGCAGGATAATTATAGGCTCTACTTGAAACAGGGAAAATAGATGACTCTTCGAAACGGTGAGAATACGTAAAGAATACTTTATTATCATAGTTCACAGCTGCTTCACCAAAATAAGCTGCTTGACGATTGATATTATAGTTTGGTCTTCCAAAACGATTCATATTACTATTACGAATTCTTGAAGCTACTGCAGTATTCGCACTATCAGTTCTGCTTGCGTCCGTTAAATTATTACCAAAGATTGAAGTTGTTTGGGTTTCATAGTCTTGCCACATATTTCCCACCATCAGTCTTGTATTCACCTTGCCAAAGCTTTTCTTAGCTGTTGCAGTTACAGTGTGGTTGTATCCATAATAATTACGGTAGTAATTTTCTAAAGCCCCTTTCTGTGCACGACTTAAGAAGTTAGAAGCAGAATCCCACTTTGTATAACCATTTTGTTGGTAAGTATCATAACCAACTCTTCCATTAATAGACAACCATTTTGTTGGATTGTAATTTACAGAAAGGGTAGCCACTGTTCTTGTTACTTCGTCACGGCTTCTGTTTCTATATAAGTTAAAATAAGGATTATCTAACTCAGCATTTGGATCTCCTGAAAACAACGCTTTTTTAGTGCCATTTGGATTTAACCAATCTTTAGCATCGTTGTCCACCGGCCAAGATAATAAGCTTAATACATATCCTCTAACACCTCTTAATGGTTTGTCATTTGTACTTTTGATATAACTAACACTTGGAGAAATTTCTAGTGTTTTACCAATCTTGTGATTTGATACCACACGGAAATTATATTTTCTGAAATTATTAGTTGGTACAGGAGAGTTTTCATCTATATAAGAACCTGACATACGAACTGAGTTATTTCCTTTACCATATTCTAAAGACAAGTTATGTGTATTAGAAAAACTTGTTTGGAAAAATTCATGTAGGTTATCGAATCTAGTTGTATTCTTATCACCTTTTGTTTCAAAAGGCAATCTTTGACCGAAGTAAGAGAAAATATTTTGGTTCGCACCATTTAAACCAGCGTCATAATCAGTCATGATTTCAGGGTATCTAGTATAAGTAGATAATCTAAAACTGTTATCGTAGTTAACTTTGATTTTACCATCGCTATCACCACCTTTTTTTGTTGTGATGACAATTGCACCAGAACTTGCTTGGCTACCATAAAGCGCTGTTGCTTCTGGACCTTTTAAAACTGTTACGTTTTCAATATCGTTCGGGTTTAAATCGGCAATACGATTTGTATAGTCATTTGATCTGTTTTCTGTAGAAACGTTTGCACTTGTTGGTTTTACAGCCAATCCTGTGTTTCTGTTATTTTCTTGTACAGAAGAGTTATCAATAATAACACCATCAATGATAAATAAAGGAGAGTTATCTAAAGACAAAGAGTTAAAACCTCTTAATACTATTTGAGAACTCGCACCTGCCAAACCACTTGTAGGGTTGATTGTTAAACCAGCGATACGACCTTGTAAACCATTTACAAAGTTATTACGTTGTGTTTCCGCAAGTTCGCTACCTTTTACTTTTTGAACAGAGTAACCTAATTCTTTAGGGTTACGCTTGATATCCATTGCGGTAACAACAACCTCTTCTAAAGTGTTGTCTTTTGAAGAAAGACGCACTTCTAAAGTTGTTGCATTACCAACTTTCACATCTTTGGAATCGTATCCAACGTATGAAAAAGTTAATACTTGATTGTTAGCAACTGAAATAGAAAACGAACCCGAATTGTCGGTTGTTGTTGCCACTTTAGTTCCTTTAACAAGGACCGATACATTGGACAAGGGTGTTCTTTCGTTACCAACAACCTTACCAGTTACCAATTTTTGTTGTGCGTTTGCAATAGTGATACTCGCAAAAAGTACCAACAACAAACTCCATAAACCTTTGGTTTGCATAATTTTAAATCTTTGGTGAATAATTAACTCAGGGTTTCCCCATTTGTTAACGTTAAGTTAACGCTTATTAGTATTAAAATAGAAAATTTTATATGAAAAATTGTGCTTTTGTTAAAGATTCAAAATCAAAATAGTAACTAGGTTTTTTAATTGAGAATTGATAGTTGAGGAAGAAGTGAAGCTTTGATAAGTTGGAAATTAAACTACTAAGACAGCTGATCGGTTAAATCCCGGGCTTTCCTTAAATTTTACAACACCCAATTGATTGGTATAAAGCGGTGATTTACCAATAAAAAACGGGGGAATATTGGAATGATGGTGCCCAAAAATCCATGCAGTTGGGGAGGTTTTTAGTATAAAATTATCCAAATTTGAGGCAAAACAGGCATTTATTGGGTCATTTTGGTGTTGTTGGGGAAAGTTTGAAAAAGTTGGTAAATGGTGGGAAATCACCAGATTTTTGACCGAATTGACTTCCTGATTAGGGGAATGGGATGAGGGCTTGGGCTTAACAGGTTCTAATGCATTCCTTAAAAATTTCAGGGATTCTAGGTGCAGGTGATTGTATTTTTCAATACCAAACGGACCTTTATTCCATCTAATTTCCCTAAAATCAAGCATCCTTTTCCCAATTATTTCGTTCAATTCAGGTGGAATATGGGACCATAAAGTAGAAAAAACGAGCCTAATCATCCCCTCTTTCTCCTCAAGTTCCTTAACTTGATGATTTAATAAAGCAATATTTGGTCGGATAGCCTCTTCGAACTCATTTGGCCAATTTGCCAAATCGGAATTAAAATATTCATGATTGCCCGGCAACCAATAAGTCATTTTAAAATTATCCGATACATAGTTTAAAAAATCCTGGTGCTTGTTGATTGCACTAAGCGGCATAATATCTCCAGCTAAAATTAAAATTTCAGCCTTCGGTGAAAGTGGATTTTTAAGCATTGCTTTTTTATTATTCGCAAGCTCAAGATGTAAATCAGAAGCAAATTGAAAATTCATTAGGATAAAACTAACCAAACTAATTATCTTGCTGCTATAAAATTCACAAAATGAAAGAACAAAATTTTAAAAATCACGCCCAAATGGTACCTGGGTTTCATTATCTAACTTTTGGTGCAATTGTTGCATTAATAGGAGGATCCGTAAATTATTTTTTAAAGGCTACACCAGAAAATAAGTACTTAGCGTCTCTTATTGTATTAACCTCCATCATCTTTGTATTCATTGCATGGTTCTCAAGAACATTTGCTTTGAAGGCACAAGACAGAGCAATTCGTGCCGAAGAAAATTTACGTCACTATGTATTAACAGGTAAACTACTCCCAGCCAATTTATCTGTTGGACAAATTGTTGCATTGCGTTTTGCAGCTGATGAAGAGTTCCCAGCATTAGTAACTAAAGCGGCGGCAGAAAATCTACCTGCAAAAACTATCAAGGCGTCAATTCAAAACTGGAAAGCAGATTTTTATCGCGTTTAATTAAAATTGTTTAAAATATATAAGACCCGGTTAAAGCTGGGTCTTTTTTTTTGCTTAAATTTATTGGATCTAAAACAATTTTATGATTAAACAGTTTATCGTTTTATTAAGCTTGGTTGTGTCCACACAGTTGGGTTATTCGCAAGAATTAAACAAAGAGCTTGCTCCTGTAAAATGGAGGAACATTGGACCATTTAGAGGTGGACGCTCCAATACAGCAACAGGTGTGTTAAACAATAGTGCCACTTATTATATGGGCACCACTGGGGGAGGCTTATGGAAAACAGATAATAGTGGTATCAGTTGGACTAATATTTCAGATGGTTTTTTCAAGACAGGATCTGTCGGGGCGGTTGCAGTTGCGGAATCAGATGCCAATATTGTTTATGTAGGTATGGGAGAACATGCAATCAGAGGTGTCATGACGCATCATGGAGATGGTGTTTATAAAAGCACAGATGCAGGAAAGACTTGGAAAAAAATGGGATTAGATGCAACACAACATATTTCAAGAATTGCGATTGATCCAAAAAATCCAAATATTGTTTTTGTTGCTGCACAAGGAGCATTGTATAGTAAATCAACAGAACGTGGTATTTACAAATCGATTGATGGTGGGGTAACTTGGAAAAAAGTTTTATACATAGATGATAAAACAGGTTGTGCAGAGATTTCTATGGATATGAAAAATCCGTCTATCCTTTATGCTGCTATGTGGGAACATGGTCGTTTACCATGGCAAGTAATTAGTGGCGGGCCTGGAAGTGGTTTATATAAATCAACAGACGGAGGAAACAATTGGGAGAAGATGGAAAACGGATTACCTAAAGAGATGGGTAAAATGTCAATTGCAGTTTCAAGAGCAAATTCAGAAAAAGTTTATGCATTAATTGAAAGTGATTTTAGTAAAGACGCCGGAGGCTTGTATGTGTCAAATGACGCAGGTGCTAATTGGTCACAAATAAATAAGAGTCATAGATTAATTCAGAGAGCTTGGTATTACATTGAATTATTCCCAGACCCTACTGACGAAAATACGGTATATGTAATGAGTGCACCTTCTTTGAAATCAATCGATGGTGGGAAAACATTTGATGATTTTGCAGATACACATGGTGATTACCATAATTTATGGATACACCCTACGAATGGAAAAAATATGATTATTGCTGATGATGGTGGTGCTGCAGTAACGCATGATGGTGGAAAATCTTGGAGCAGTCAAAACAATATGCCTACAGCACAGTTTTACAGAATCAATGTTGACAATGAAATACCTTATAATATTTATGCTGGTCAACAAGACAATACTTCAGTAAAAATTGCAAGTCGTGCAATTGGAAGCGGAGGAATTGATGAAAGAAATTGGACTGCATCGGCGGGTGGGGAAAGTGCTTTCTTAGCATTTGATCCAAATAATCCAAGATATGTTTTAGGAGGTTCTTACCAAGGAACGATTGAAGTTTTGGATACTAAAACAAAAGCCAGTACAAATATTATGGCTGCCCCAATTCAATACTTAGGAAGAGATGCGAAAGACATAAAGTATCGATACAATTGGAATGCACCAATCATTTGGAGCAAACATGAACCAAATACTTTTTATCATGGTGCGCAATATTTATTGAAAACTTCTGACATGGGAAAAACTTGGAAAGAAGTTTCACCTGATTTAACACGTAACGAAAAATCAAAACAAGGCAAGCCTGGTATACCCTACACAAACGAAGCAGTTGGTGCCGAAAATTATGGCACACTTGCTTATGTGATAGAATCGGTGCACGAAAAAGGAGTGATTTATACTGGAAGTGATGATGGATATGTTTACATCACTAAAGATGGAGGAGCGTCTTGGAAAAATATTACGCCTGCAGGATTAGCAGAATGTTTAATCAATGCAATCGAAGTTTCTCCTCATGATAAAGGCACTGTTTATATTGCAACAACAAGGTATAAATTTAACGATCACACACCAGGATTATACAAATCCACTGATTACGGAACCACTTGGACAAAAATAAATACTGGTATTGCAAACAATGCATTTACAAGGGTTGTTCGCGAAGATGATGTTGTTAAAGATTTATTATTTGCAGGAACAGAATTAGGAATTTATGTTTCTAAAAATGGGGGCAAGAACTGGATTCCATTCCAATTAAATTTACCCATTACCCCAATTACCGATTTAAGAGTGCATCAAAATAATTTGATTGCTGCCACATCGGGCAGGTCATTTTGGATTTTGGATGACTTAAATTTAATTCGTCAATTTGTTGCTGATTCAACGAAGGTGAAAATATATTCGCCAAGTTCAACGATGTTGGCAACTGGCTATAGCGATCTTGATAACAATGACGATAGCTTTACAGGGTCTAAGCCTTTTACGGGCGTTAATCCTGCAACAGGAATGGTTCTTTATTATCAGTTACCAACTATTGCAGACTCTATTGAATTAAAAATGGAGATAAGAAATGAAGCTGGCCAATTAATTCGCAGCTTTAGTTCTAAAGCAGATGAAAGTTATAAAAGATATGATGGTGCTCCGAGAAAAGAACCCACTTTAAGCAAATCAAAGGGATTGAATCGTTTTGTATGGAATCTGCGTCATGCAACCGTAACAGGCATCCCCTATGTTTATATTGAAAGTAGCTTTAATGGACATAAAGCGATTCCTGGTAAATATACTATTCGTTTAACTGCCGCAGGAAACTCAGTAGAGACGACAGGAACAATTTTAGCGAATCCTAATTATACGACGACGGAAAGGGATTACATGCAATATGATTCTGTTATGCGATTAATGGAATCTACCGTTACGGAAATGCATCAAATGGTGAATCAATTAAAAGAAAATAGTAATCGCTTAGAAGTGTTGGCCAAAAAGTTAAAGACAGACACTAATTATAGTGGAGATAAATATACAAGCTTAAAACAAAATGCAACAGCGCTTATTTCAAATTTAAAGGCATGGGACGAGGATATGATTCAAAGAAAGTCAACTTCTTATGATGACGTTGAAAATTTTCCAAATAAATTTACAGCAAATTATATGTTCTTAATGAACCAAACAGAAAGTGACATTCCTCAAGTGAATCAACCTTCTTTAGATTTATTAAAATCCTATACTGCTGACTGGGAAAAGTTAAAAGCAAGAGGACTTTATTTAAAGAACGAAGCAATCCCTGCTTTAAATAAACAACTTTGGGATTTAGGAATGGGTGCTATCTGGTAAGAACTCGTAGCTCATTTTAAAATAAAGAACGCAATCAGGTTGATATTAGTTGTCCGCGTGTAAAATACTCGGCCTAGTATCAACTGGGTTGCGTTTTTCGTATTGCTTTACCTGGTTGATTAATTTTGGTTGAAATGCTCTGTAGCGTTTTAATTCATATTTATAAAAAGCTTCTCCGATACTTTTAAAAAATGGGAAGCCAATTGTTGCCTCATCATATTTAGAATCATTTACTACGCCATCGCTATTCACATAAATGGTTGCAGACAACATATAATCAATATTATTTTTAGTATCTAAAATATAAGAGACATCGGTTATAAAACCATATGCCCAACCGACTTTATTAAATACTCTTATATGACTTGGCATTTGATGTGTGCTATCTTGAAAAAAGAATTTTACATAGCTATCATAAAAAGTAGCTGTATCGTATTTTGGATAATTCGTTTCAGATGGATACTGTGATAAGTATTGTAATAAAAACTGTCTATCTGTTTCAGTTATATTAAACCTGCTTTGAATTGGTACGGAGTTTGGAAAGACAACTGCTTGTAACATTTTTTGCATGTCAGACAATGAAATATTGTTATGTTTTGTAAAATCGTAAGGGGCGTTAATCAACTCATCTCTACTATTCCAATGTGCATTACCTATTAAGATAGGTGACCCAAATTGAAAACTATCTATATTGTATTGTGGTGAAAGACTTAAAATATTGGATCCTTTATCATTATAAAATTGAATACCATTGGTGTGTCTGTTTTGATCTTCCGTATAACCCATAAACTGTCTAGTGATTCTTGAGGAAGTATAGCCTTTGTTTTGAAGTTTTTGATTAGCTGAACCCTGACCTACAAATTGATACATTCTATTGTATGGATCGTTTTCAGATATTAAAAAGGCGCGTTTAATAAAATGCGCGATAGAAGGTTTTTTATTTTCTGCACTTGAATCAGCTGCCATCGCAATCTGTCTTTGATAGCTACTATCAAAGCTCATACTAGTATACTTATCGACGCCTGGTACATTTAATTCGTTTAACTTCTCTAAAGACAAAAATGCAAGGGGCATTTTAACCATCGAAGCCGGGTTAAAGTATTTATTTGGATCTACCTGTAGATTGTAATTGGTAAAACTTGGGCGACCATTTTGATCTCTATTGATTTGAGTATAGACAATTTGATACCTATACTCCTTTGGATTAGCCAATACTTTTTTAGTTACAGTATCATTTATATTTCCTAATATTTTATCAAAAGGGGCTGGCATTTGCGCAGTAAGTTTATTAAAGGCAACGCATAAAATAAGACTTACAAAAAGAAGGGCTTTTTTCATGATCATTAGGCTTGTTGTATTGCAAATAAAACAAAATATATTATATTCACTCAAAGAAAAAACTATGGATAAAAATTTAGTGATCGGAATATGGATTGTTTCGGCAATTTATTGTTTGTATAAATTGTTTAAAAGATCAAAAAATATCTCTCTTGATGGCGTTATTGGCTACTCGCCAGGCCTAGAAATTGTGATGGTGCTACTTATAGGACCATTATTAGCTATCATTGACTTCTCCCTTACTTGGATTAGAATATACAAAGATGCGGAAGAGGCAAGAAGAAGAAAACAATAAACCTTAATTGTATCTATAAAAAAGGGTCTCGAAATTTCGAGACCCTTTTTTTGTTAAATAGCCTTATTAGTTTAAGCTTGATTCGATCGAGGGGAATAATTATTTAATGTTGCCCATTCCTCCATCCAGATGTAAGACTTGACCAGTCATCCAACTTGTTTTATTTGATAATAAGAAGCAAGCCATTTCTGAAATATCTTGAACAGTTCCAACTCGTTTTAAAGGATGTCGCTGTGCGTTTGCTTCCATTTTTTGTTCGGAATTTAATAAACTAGCAGCCAATGGTGTATCGGTTAATGAAGGTGCTATACAATTTACCCTGATACTAGGAGCAAGTTCGGCAGACAAAGCCCTTGTTAGACCCTCAATTGCTCCCTTAGATGCAGCTACTTGAGTGTGAAAGTTTAAACCCAGTTGAACTGCTACCGTTGAAAATAGAACAACCGATGCGCCATTTGAAGCTTTCAATTTAGGTAAAACAGCCTGAATGGTTTTAATAGCACCCACTACTTGTAGGTTATAATCTTGCATAAAATCTGCTGCTGTAATTCTTGCAAACGGACGTAAATTAATTGCCCCTGGACAATAAACTAAACCCTCAATTGTTTCGGGCAGAAAATCAAAATTCAATGTCTCGTCTAAAACATTTAATTGTTGTGCAATCGTATTTGAATTTGCAGGCTCAATAGGGTGGGTGTTATAAGTTGTATAAACTGTATGACCTTCTGCTGTTAACTGTGTAACTATTTGTTGGCCAATGCCAGAAGAACCTCCAATAATTAAATAATTCGCCATAATATCAGGTATTTAGGCTTATAACAAAATGGAGGGGATAATGTTTACATTTCTGGATGATAAATACGGATTGCTTTTTCTAAAACAATTTTTTTATCTAGGGTCATTGGTTTCAATTGTTGTGCCTGATACATTGCTCTTTGGTCATTGTAATGCTTATCTCCTTTATTATAACTAGCACCAAATGTATTGACTGTTTCAATTAAAGGAAGACTGCCGTCTTTTGGAAACCTTACAAAACCAATATACGCGTCTCCGCTATTCATTTTTCTTTGACCTTTACCAAAGGGCTCGGACATCACCGCAGCTAGTACATCAGGCATACCGCCTTGTGGCCAATTTTCATCACCCCTTACCAATCTTTGCACGTCTCCAAGTGTTAAGTCTATTCGGCCATAATTGTTTTGTAAAAAGTCATATATAATTTGATATACTTTTACTGCTTCTTCAATCGTTAGCTTATCATTCTTTCGACCTTCCATAACTATTGGCACATTGTAATAAGCTAAATTATAAATCAAGGCGCCCTTACTATCAACAACTGCATTATGATCCCAATTTTTTAATGCAGTGATAATTGGCGCTAATTGTGGATGCTTATTTTCATCTACCATAAACATAGAATCTGCAGCAAACCCATAAGGAAACAAAATTTGATTAGGCAGTATTCTATCAAACTTGATACGCTTAATATCTTCGTAACTAATTTTATCCAGCTGATCTATTAAATCTTTTGCGCGTCTACTTCTATTGTTATGATAAGTTTCATAGCCATCATTTACATCAAAATCTTTTGGGTTTAAATTATCGGATTCACTACTTGCTAAAAATGGAGAGTGGTTCGTGTTAAACAAGTAACCACTATTCGGATTGGTCATTTGTGGTAGAGAATTCAATGGTTTAAACTTATTCCACAATGTAGCAGAAGTATTGCCCGGCAAAGTGCTACTCCAGTTATAACTTGAATCTTTTTTTCTGTAAGGCATTTTACCATTTGAAATATAAAAGATGTTATCACTTTTATCTGCATACATAATATTAAACATAGGCAGATGGTTTTGCGATAAAGCTGCTTTAAACTCAGTAAAACTTGTTGATTTATTCATTGCATACCATTGCTGTAAAGCCCCGGCATCCATTAGTGCCGGCAAACGCATAGAGAAAAATGTGCCATCTGGTGTGGCGACTGTCGGACCGTAAATAGACTGATAAGCTGTTTTATAAATTGGAATAGGTATGCCTTTGATATTTAATTTAATTTTTCTTTTTTCAAGTTTCAACCAATTACCATCTACATTATATTCACCAGGATGCAACTTACTCGTCTCTAATTGATAGATGTCAATTTTGTCTTGAAAATTCACCGTATGTGCCCAACCTAAATTTGGTGTAACACCGTGAAAAATTAATGGCGCTCCTGGAAATAATCCACCTAAAATATTCCAACCATCCTCACTTTGTAAATGTGCTTCATAAAATGCAGTTGGACCTTCAATGGGCTGATGCGCATTGATCACCAACATTGTTTCGCCAGACGCAGATTTTTTTGCATTGATTGCAAATGCATTACTTCCTTCCCCAGTAAAACCTTCTAGTTTAGGAATAGTTCCATTTAATATTTTAGGTAAAGCTTTATCCACGCCACAAAATATCGCTACCGAAAAAACTGTTGAAGCCAAATAATCTTCAATGCTTATTGGAAAGACGTGTTTGTTTAATACTTTATCTGGGTGTGCTTTTGCATAAGCTTCTAGACCAAGTAAATAGCCCTTCACTAATTGAATAAACTTTGGATCAAACTGATTCATTTGGGCAAGCACTGTTGCTTTTGTGTTAAGTAAACCAAAAACGAAATCAATTGGTGCACCCTTCTTGCCCATATAGGTAGCTAACTTTCCCTTGCCAGTTAGAATCAAAGTTTGAATCGTTGCAAAATCGTCTTCTGCATGTGCCCAGGCCAAACCATAAGCTACTTCCGGATCGGTAGGCGCAAAAATATGAGGCACACCAAAACTATCTCTAGCTATGTTTATTTGCTCGGCGCGAATACTTGGATTGCTACTTGATTGGCTAAAAGCAAACTGCACAAGAAAAGTGAAAACTAAACAAGTGAAAAAGCGCATTCTATATAATTTGAAATGATTGGATATCTAATGCAATCTAATGTATATCTGAATATTAAGGGCCTATTCTATAAAACCGACTAAATAGCCTCGTTTTGTCATTAATTCTATATAAATAGTTGAAAAGTTTCAATTTTTATATATTATTTAAATTTTATTTTATAAAATAAATATGTTTAATGTTTTGTATATATAAAATATTATATTTGTTTAATCTATATCTAACCTGTCTTATAAAGCCCCCACTTGTTAGGTTCAATTTTAACATAAAATCAAAAAAAATGAAAAAAAGTTTTGGAATTTTTGTGCTGGCGGCTGTTACATTATTAACAAGCTGTTCAAGACAAATGTACACCGGCAATGGCGCACTGAGTGATGTTTCTTTACAGAGAAATTCCTCTGAGTACGACATTAAGCGATTAAATGAGATTGAAGTCTCTGGTAAGTCATTTTGGGGTATTCCATCGAACAGCTACAATGCAAATAAAAACAAAAAGAGCATGATTGTTCGTTTTAACGGATTGGAATTAGGGAGAACTCCAAAAATTTTACCAATTTTAACCATGGTCGGTTACACATTTGGCGTTAGTGGGGTATTACAAGAGATTGTTGGAAGAAAGCAGGTTGATAATGGCTATTATAACATGGAGGGTGATTATAAATTAGGAACTGTTCCTTCATTATTACTTGCATTACCAGTTGCGGGTGCGCTTAACAATTTCACTTGGGGCGGATCTGCATTCTCAGGTGCTACTAATGAATTAAACTACCGACTTGTTACTGACAATCCAAATGTAGATGTATTCTTAAATCCTAAGTATACTATTGATTACAAAATGGGTTTCTGGAGACAATCTGCTAATGTAAAAGCAAAAGTAATGGGTGCTACAATTAAATAATAACTTTAATTGTACATACAAAAAAAGGACGCTAATGCGTCCTTTTTTATTTAGAGATTTTCAAAATTTTTATTTCTTTTTAACTGCAACTTTTAAAACCTTCACTAAATTAGGAATGTCTTCTACATTTTTTTCAGTCCAAAAATATAAAAATTTACCAGTACTAGCCTGCGTATTCTCGTCAATTACAGGAATGCTAATTGAAATTCGTTTTTCTTTCTCTACGACTGTGTAATAAAAGACCATTTCCTTTGCTTTAAAAACAAATTCACTAGATTTTTCTTTTAACGAAAGTCCTAGATTCGGAATAATATTTTTTTCCAGAAAATTAATAAACTCATTCACCTCATCTAAACCAAGATATGCATAAGAAGTAGTTTCATCTTTTTTCTTCATTCCAAAACCGCCAATAGAAGCTGCAGGATCAGCTGTTTTTACCATCATTTCTAATTGCAATGCGCTAAGCTTTTCTCCCGTTTTTAAATTCTTCAATTCTACAGGAAAAAAATGAACATACTCACCAATGCCAGATTTAAATTCAGCCTGCGTGCTCCAGTCTCTATAGAAATTAAACTGTGGTTCGATACCTATAAATTTTCTTGTTGCAGATTGTCCATCAACAAAAATTTGTTGACCAATTGATTGAGATGCAATGAAAATGCATAAAATTGCACATATTTTTTTCATCTTCTTCGTATTTATATTTATTAATTAATGCCACCAAGTTCTTATGACCCTGGTATTATAAACCACTTTTGGTTGATTGTTTCCATAAGCCACTCCAATATCTCTAGCAGCAGAAATTGCTCTTTTACGAATATCAACTTCATCTTGTTGCACCTTTAGAGCCAATTTCCATTCTCTACCATCCTTCTCTTTTGCCCAAGCCCTTACTTCATTTGCCACTTTTTGCGCCTCTTGATTACACTTAGAATCAGTTGCGATTTCAGCCAAATAAGCACTTGTTGTTTCTATATCCTTTGATGCCCATGCACCTTTTGCTTTACCAAGTGCAACCTCACATCGATGGTCTTGGATATTTTGCAACAGGCCTTTGATTTCAGAGTAACAACTCATATCAGGGGTATAGGATGAGATATAGTTTGCAGCTTCATCCCAGTTGTCTTGGGCAATTAATGCTTTGGCCTTGCTAATATTTAATTGACAATCATTCTCAGCTTTAGCTTTATAAATTTGAACTCCTAAATCCATTGCATCTTCATAACATGTTTTACAAACTTCTGGAACTTCCGCCAATACATACAAAGCGTTGTCGTAGTTCTTTTGTGCAGAAAGGGCAGTTGCTTCTTTAAGGATAAAATCACATCTTGAATTATAGTATTCAACTATTTTGTTTTTTCCTTTTTCAACAAATGCTTGAATAGTTTTGTCTGAAGTCTTAATCTTTTTAAGTGCTTCGATATAAGCTTTTGTTTCATTGTCTCCGATTGACTTAAAGTTCAAAGCTTCTGTTGCGAAAATTGTACCATCAATGCCATCACCTATAATGAGATTCACCTCAAGCTCAAGTATAATTTGATCAGGAGGTCCAACAATGATGTTTTTAGATAACTCATTTACTTGACCGCTAATCAAAAATCTTTTCGAAGCGCCAGAACCACCCATGCCATTTGCAGCTACAATAGCATTTAGTTTAGATTCGAAAAGTTTTTGAGCTGCTGGTTTGATATTTGCATCTTCTGGCACATAGGTGTTTAATACAATTCTAGCGATGTCATCGCTTTTCCCTAGTGTGTTTTGTGCACTAACCACAAAGCTCATGAAAAGAAATACAAAACTGATTACTGTTTTCATAAAAAAATATTTATTCTTGAGGCGTTCCGATGATTATTGTTGCAAGTCCAAGTCCTTTTGATTCAACTGTTGAATTAATCTCAAATTTTTTCAAATATTTTTTAAGATCTTCTAAAAATGTTGCTGCTGTTACGGCAGAAGGCTTTCCAGATTTTACCAACTTGTTAACCTTAGTTAATGGAATTCGAATATCTTTTAGCGTCATCTTAGTTTTTGTCGATCCGTTAACGTTCGGTTCAGAAAGAGCATTTTCTGTCATCCATGCGCTAATTATTTCTTTCAAAGGATAAGAGTCCCCCTCAACAGTATATTCTTTATCAAGACTACCTTCAAAATTTGGAGAGGTATAAATTGATAATTCAACTTTTCTACCTTGAGTTTGCATTTTATCAAAATATTTTTGAAACCTTCCAATAAAACCATCCATCTTGTCATTTACAGACTGCACAATTAATTCACCGATAGAAGCTGAACGAGATTCTGGACCGAAACCCCCTTCTTGTGAAGCTGGCTCAGAAGTGTAAGTGTCTAATGCCTCAAGTTGGTATTCTAATTGATAATTAGGCAATTTTGGAATTACTTTCCAATAAGCAGCTATTTTAATATCCGGCTGTACCTTATTAAGGATTTGATCTAAAATAGAAATATTTCTTTCTGTTTCAGAAAACTTATCTGTTACTTTGGCTTCTTCGATTTTTTTAATCTCATTTTGCAAGTCAAGAAGATTATCATAGTCTCTGTCAATAAAAAGTTTTTTAATACTACTCATTGCAGTCATGAAATCATCATCTAAAATTGCCTTTTCATAGTCGGGTGTAATTTTAAAACCGCCATTTTGATCATCGATTTTTTTCTCATATCCTTTTGCCTTCATCCAGGTATCACTTGGATAAATCATGATACTAGGCTTAGAGACACTTTTATCAAGTTTTGCAAACTTTTCAATAATACCATCTGCTTCTAATTGTTCTCTAAGCGCGATCACATTTACCTGAACCGTCATATTTACACGATATTCGGTTTTGGTTACTTGATCTACTTTGTCTGGTCTTCCTGTAGGGAGAATAACAAATTTTGAAAAGGTTCCTCCGTCGGCAAAAAAGGCATCAAAGTATTCTCTCTTCTCCTCAAACAAATTTGGATTTTTTGTTAAGGCTGGTTTTGTTTGACAACCAACACTGTTTCCAAAAACGCCTTTAAAGATAACTCCATGTACTGCGTTTTTCTTAGACTGATTAATAGCTAATCTGTCGTCTCTTAGATATGACACTACGTCAATTAAATAAGAATTGTCTGATCCGCCAGTACCCTTACAACTTAGCTCATATCGCCACTCTTCAGTGGCGATATTTGCTTTTTTTTGATCTCTTCCTGTTTGGGACATTGTCAAATTGACAAATGAAAAAAACAAAGAAAATATAAATACTTTTTTCATGCGATTATTACTGTTTTTTTATTTTACTAATCTTACATAGAACCACTCTCTAGCGTCCTTGTTTTTACCTTTAAAATATGTTTGGTCTATTTCTTGCTTAGGTGCGCCATATCTATTGTCCCATACTTTATTTTTATCTACTTCAATCGTGCCAATTTTATTATACTGACCACCTCTAATTTCTAGAATTTCAAATTTCTCGCCTCCTTCTAAGCCTTCTTTCATACCCAATTTAGCTGAAAAAGGATCTACTCCTGTTAACTGATAAAGTGGTTTAAACACTTCATACTCTCTTTGTAATTTTGTAAACACCTTGTCGACGTTTCTAATTGTAGAAAGTTCAATAATTTCATCTTCCGTTCTATCGCCTTCTCCTTTCTTTAGAGAAAAAGTAACTAATGAATTCGCCTTTTCTTGTCCTACAAATTCTAAATTAAAATTCATTGCATTGAATGCATTGATATCTAATTTATCTTTTGCCGTCATTGTTTTTCTTAGATCATTATAAATTTGCTCATTCCACTCTAACTTGTATAACCAAGCGTTTGTCCAAACAGAATAACCTTCTGAAGTTTTTTCATAAATCTTATCAGCCGCCTTTTTAGCTAAATCCTGCATCATACCACTTAGTTTTGCAGCTTGTGCATATGCAACTTGACGAATAGCCTCTGCCGGAATTGCATTAGAAACGAAATTTAATTTTGTAAACACAACGAATGTGTTGTTGATTAACTTTTCTGACATCTTGTCGATTTCAGTATTTGCTAAAGCAGCTTGTTGAACTCTTTGTTTATCTTCTTCGCTCATGCTAAGTTTGATTCTTTCATTAAATACTGAAAAATCAAAACTTCCATCCTCTTTAATAGAATACCATTTTTTAACTAAAGATTGAGCAACTTTTTGATCTTTAATAAACTTGTCCAGCTCATATTTAACTTGAGAGTTATCTTCTAAAATTCCCGCAGTTGCAGAAGACATTGCTGCGCCTAAACCCTTTCCTAATTCTGATTCCTTGATTCCCAATGCCGCTTTTTCTTCATCGGTTAATTTATAACCGCCAAGATTGACAGAATTAGCACCTACTCTATGATCGTCATATTTATCAGGGAAAGGATATTTATTATAAGACGTTTGAACCTTTGCAGCATTATCAAAATTCAAATTTTCGATATTAATAATATGCAAAGAGCTTCGTTGATACCCTTCTTTAGTTTCTTGTGCAAACAAGACATTTTGCATGCCTAAAATAGCTATAAGATGAAACATAGCTAATAACAGCCCCGTTTTTTGGTTTTTCATTGTGTTTTTTTTTAATAAATGAATAAAAATTGCAATCGGGGGAAGGCGTATTTTTCTTAATTATTTTTAAAAACCATTTAGATACTACTTATAATGAGGACAAGGACTCTTGACAATATAAGCCATCGCCTTTCAGTAATTTAATAATAATAGAATTGATTAATAATAATTTTAGCCTTTGGGGAATATAAATATAGTAAAATATTAAATATTTTTAATGTATTACGCCTATATTATTAAAACAAGCATTAAAATGCTGAAAATCATTTAGTTAGTGGCTTATTGATGGCCTTGGAGATATAAGAAATTCTTTCATCTGTATTAGGATGAGTGCTGACCCAACTAATTTCTTTGGTTTCAATTTTTTTCAAAAAAGCAATTAAAGAATAAGGGTCAATTGAAGCGTTTTGGAGGTATTGAACCGCCTGCAGGTCTGCTTCTTTTTCATTTTGGCGGTCATACGCTGTAGAAGACAAAAGTTTAGAAATCTCTTTAATAACACCCGAAATTTCTCCACTACCAGACGAGGTGATCAATATTGCAAGTCCAAACTCTTTAATTAGTTTCTTGGTGATATGATTTAATTCTAAGTGCGCCAACTCATGCGCCAAAACTGATGCGAGTTGATCATTATCATTACATGAATCTATCAATGCCTTATTGACAACAATTTGGTTGCCTGGTAAAGAAAAAGCGTTGATCTCATCGCTTTCAACTACGTGTAGTTGAATTGAATGCTGGTCAATTTTATTAGTAATGCACAATTGGCGAAACACACTGTCCACTTTTTTAACTACGGTATCGCTGGTAATTTCGGTTTTATCTATTAAATAATAATCCCAAACAAGTGCTCCAATTTTTTCTTCCGTTTTCTGAATAGATTGTTTGACCTTAAAAATTGTCATCCAATCCATGCTTCTTAAAGTAATATAAAAAGATAAAAGAACAACGACGCTAATTGTGCTTTGAATAAACAACTTTTTCATACTCAAATTTTAAGTATTAAGTTGGTTAGAGGGCCGTAAATCCACCATTCAATGTGTTGACCCTTTCGTACCTTAATAGCTGTATAAATGGTAGAGATTAATTCAATTACATTTAAAACGATAACAAATATTAAATAAGAAAGATAGTTGTTGGTTATTTCTTCTTTATAAAAAAGAATGGAAATTGTCCACCAAAATGAAACGCTATTAAAAATAAACAAAACGAATTGGGAGATCATTCCTTGAATACAATGCCACTTAACAATAGGTTGCGCTTTTTTATTTCCAATAAAAAATATTATTGTTGCTAATAGGTTTAAAATTGGCAAAGGCAATCCAGCCATGACTCCAACCAAAGACATCAAATATACATTTGAAGATTTTTCTGCAGAATCTTCGTCAAAATATTTATTATTTGGATTCATTTTTTCTATAGCATTTTATAAATATTCCATGCCCAGTTTAACACAATAATCGAGAAAAAGGGTATAGCTACGTTTTTCTTTGATAAATTTTTTATGCATAATTCATAAAAATGGATCAAAGTTTTTTTATTTGAAAAAACATCAAGTAATAGCCAGAATGGAAGAACTAATAAGGCTACTATATAAAAATAACCCAAAGGATTAAACTGAATTGGTCCCAGAAAATCACCTTCCAAAAAAGACATAACCGCCCTAGTGGTTCCACATGATGGGCAGGGTATACCTGTTATATATTTAAAAATGCATGTTATACCAAAATGTGGATCAGCCATATTTAAATATATCCAAACATAACCCGCAATCAGTATTACAAAAAAAGCACCATATACTTTTCGTGCGTTCATTAATATAAAAACGGCTGAAGCTTAATAAAGTTTTTTTCTTTGGTTGCGCCCTTTATCATAAACCAATCTACAAGTGTCCATATTCCAAAGCCACCACAAGTTAATAACTTGCCTAAGCCAATGCCAGTATCTCCAATCATAAATCTATCTATACCTAAACTACCTGCTAAGATTGATATAATAAGACTTGTTGTTGGATCATTATATTGTAAAGACTGAATTAAGCCCCATTTTGATTTATCCAAAGTCATTAATCTTTCTCTAATTAATGGCAATTGTCTTTCTTCAAAAAACTTTGAATTCATCATTAAAAACATATCTACTTTTTGAGAGTCGACACCGCCATTATCATTCGTAGGGATTGGAGCTGGCGATGGCGCAGGAATTGGTTGGTCTTCGTTTAATTTTGGTTTGGATAAATCAATCATTTTGTTTTTCATTTGATACAATTAAATATAGTAATAAAATAATATAAGACAAAAAAAGCCCCCAACTTTCGTTGAGGGCAGGTATATTATTGAGTAAAAAAGCAAAAGCCTTGTAAGTATAACTTAACAAGGCTTTTTGTGGCACCACCCGGGCTCGAACCGGGGACACAAGGATTTTCAGTCCTTTGCTCTACCAACTGAGCTACAGCGCCATCGGATTTACATCCATCCAAACAAATTGCTTTGTTCGGGGAGCAAATATAAGCAGACCGACTTTAAATAGCAAAAAATAAGGGTTGTTTATTGAAAATCAATGGAATTCAGGAAAGCAAAAGGAGATATACCGAATTTACGACACTGCTGCTACCACAAAAAAGCTGGCAATAATTAACGCTAATCCAATCCATTGTTTGAGACTTAGGCGCTCTTTGTATATAAAATAGCCAATCAAGACAGAGATGATTTGGCTACCAATAATCAAGATATTGATTACAACTACTTGCAAATAACCATAACTCATATTAATCGCCAATCCTCCAATCACTAACAATGCACCCAAAATCAAATACGCCTTTAGATGAATGAATTTTATATAGGAAAATAATTGATTTGCTACACCGTCTTTAATCACCAATGTTAAACCAAACAACATTGCAACGGACTCAATGATCAAACTAAATGCCAATGGACCAAACCAAGCAATTGGAAATTTATACAAAGCATAAGAGCTGCCCCAGAAAAAACTTGAAGCGATTCCATATAACATACCCTTTTCAAATTCTTTGGCGTTATGTATTTCTCCACGCTTATAATACAATAAAAATAATCCAACGGTACTTAAAATAAAAGCCAACAAATAATTACCATGCCAAACTTCTCCAACGACAAAAACTGCAGTTAAAATAGTAAAGAGCTTTAACGAAGATACAGGCACAACAACACTTACGGGTGCTTTTTGAATTCCTTGTAAAAAAAATACAAGACCAAAAATATTGAAAACGCTTAATGCAATTGATAATAAAAACTCCTTATCAAATGCAATATCTCTTACTACCCAATATTTGAAAAAATCGGCCTGACGAAAACCAAAATATAAAATTGAAAATATAATAGTTGCAAAAACACCGCGATAAAACATGCCAATATGATAGGGGATCGTCTCCGTCACCTTTTTCCAATAGGCATTACTTATTGCAAAACAAAACGCACCTATTAAAACAAAAACAATTCCCATACAATTTATTTTAAACCCGTCTTTTAAGGTTTCCACTATTAACAAAAAGAGCGCGTATGCGCTCTTTAAAAAATTTTAATATTCACAGTTTTTTGGCGTTCTAGCAAATGGTATTACATCTCTAATGTTTGTCATGCCTGTTACAAACTGAACCATACGCTCAAAACCTAAACCAAATCCAGCATGAGGCACTGAGCCAAATCGTCTTGTATCTAAATAATAGCTCATCTCTTCTAATGGAATATGCATCTCATTCATTCTTTGCTCCAATTTCTCTAAGCGCTCTTCTCTTTGAGAACCACCTACAATCTCTCCAATACCTGGTGCCAATATATCCATGGCAGCAACAGTTTCTTTACCTGCCTCACATCCATCATTCATACGCATATAGAATGCCTTGATTGCAGCAGGATAGTTGGTTACAATCACCGGCTTTTTAAAATGTTGCTCTACCAAGAAGCGCTCATGTTCGCTTTGTAAATCAATACCCCATTTCACATCATAAGTGAATTTCTTTTTCTTATAATGATTACTATTTAATAAAATATCGATTGCTTCGGTGTAAGTAATTCTTTCAAATCCGTTTTCTAAAACAAATTTTAATTTTTCAATTAAACCCAAGCCACTTCTTTTTTCTGTTGGCAATTGTTTTTCTTCTTCTGCTAAACGTGTATCTAAAAACGCTAAGTCATCTGCATTGCGCTCCATCACATATGAAATCAAATGCTTGATAAAATCTTCTGCTAAATTCATGTTGTCTTCCAGATCATTGAATGCAACTTCCGGCTCAATCATCCAGAATTCAGCCAAGTGTCTAGTTGTATTTGAATTCTCTGCACGGAATGTTGGACCAAAGGTGTAAATGTCTGAAAACGCCATTGCGCCTAGCTCTCCTTCTAATTGACCACTCACAGTTAAGTTCGTACTCTTGCCAAAAAAGTCTTCATTGAAATCAATTTCACCAGCTTCGTTTTTTGGTGCACCTTCTAGTGGAAGTGTTGTTACACGAAACATTTCACCTGCACCTTCGGCATCACTTGATGTGATGATTGGTGTGTGTAAATATAAAAACCCTCTATCATTAAAAAATTGATGTACTGCAAATGCTAACGAATGACGAATGCGAAACACCGATCCGAATGTGTTCGTTCTAAAACGCAAATGCGCTTTTTCTCTTAAAAATTCTAAAGAATGTTTTTTAGGTTGCAAAGGATATTTGTCTGCATCACTGTCTCCTAAAATTTCTATAGTTGTTGCTTTAACTTCTACTGTCTGTCCCTTTCCCAAGCTCTCCACCACTTCACCCGTTACTTTTAAAGAGGCGCCAGTAGTAATGCGTTTTAATAAGGTTTCATCGAATTCGCCCAAACTAGCCACAACCTGTACATTATTATTAGTACTGCCATCATTTAGTGCGATAAACTGGTTATTGCGGAAGGTGCGAACCCATCCCATAACGACTACTTGGGCTCCAACTGCTGATTTTGCATCGGTGCCGCTTAACAATTCTTTGATTTTGACTCTCTTGTTGAACATATTACTTATTTCGAGGTTCAAAGATAACCCATAAAAAATTGTTTTTTTATGCAAAAACTGCTTTACTTTGTGATAGAAACGCGCGAAACATGAATTCTTATTTTTCGCAGTTTATCAATTATCGGTCAAATCTTGACCAAATTCAACTAGATTTTTTCAAACATTCCCCCGATCTCGATTCGATTTTAAAAACCATTCATTTACAGTGCAAGAAAAAGACGACAAACCAAAGAGAGGACGCAAGCCCGTTGCTGCTCCCGCTGCAACCACAAAGACCGATGCTACTGCTAAACCTGCCCGCAAACCAATTGCAAAAAAATCAGCAGAACCTGCTGAAGAGCCAAAACGCAGACCAGCAGCTCCAGTAAAAACTCAAAAAGACCCTACTGAAGATGATAAAGCTTCACAAATAGCTGCTGCATTGTTTGGAGACGAATCTGCAGCAAGTCAGGTGCCGGCTCCAACAGAAAATGGAGAAGGGGCAAATGCGCCACAAGGAGACCAGACAGGACAAGAAGCACAATCAGGACAAAGCAATCAAAATGCTCCATCTGGCGAACAACGCGAGCATCGTGGACAAAGAGGTCCAGGACAAGGTCAGCATCCTCATCAACATAGGCACCAGCCAAAGAAAGAACCAGTTTTCAATGTAGAATTTGATGGCGCTATTGCATCAGAAGGCGTATTGGAAATGATGCCTGATGGTTATGGATTTTTAAGAAGCTCGGATTATAACTATTTATCGTCTCCGGATGATGTGTATGTTTCTCCGTCACAAATAAAACTATTTGGTTTAAAAACAGGTGATACTGTTCAGGGTACTGTTCGTCCTCCAAAAGAAGGTGAAAAATATTTTGCCTTAACAAAAGTGGACACGGTGAATGGTAAAAAACCAGACGAAATTAGAGATCGTATTCCTTTCGATTATTTAACACCCTTATTTCCATTCGAGAAATTAAATCTATATACGACTGCCAATAATTATAGCACCCGAATTATGGATTTGTTTACACCAATTGGAAAGGGTCAACGTGGATTATTGGTTGCACAACCAAAAGTGGGTAAAACCATGTTATTAAAAGAGGTTGCAAATGCAATTGCCGCAAACCATCCTGAATGTTATTTAATGGTGGTGTTGGTAGATGAGCGACCAGAGGAAGTTACAGACGTAGAGCGCTCTGTAAAAGCAGAAGTTATTGCATCTACTTTTGATGAGCCAGCAGAAAAGCACGTAAAAGTTTCTACGATGGCTTTACAAAAAGCTAAGCGATTAGTAGAGTGCGGACACGATGTGGTTATTTTATTAGATTCTATTACACGTTTAGCACGTGCACACAATACAGTAGCACCAAGCTCTGGCAAGGTTTTATCGGGTGGTGTGGAAGCCAACGCAATGCAAAAACCAAAACAATTTTTTGGTGCAGCGCGTAAAATTGAAAACGGCGGTTCATTAACAATCATTGCTACTGCATTAGTTGATACTGGCTCTAAGATGGACGAGGTTATCTTTGAAGAATTCAAGGGAACTGGTAATATGGAATTAGTATTAGATCGTCGTTTAGCGAACAAGCGTATCTTCCCTGCAATTGATTTAACAGGTTCAAGTACGCGTCGTGATGATTTATTATTAGATAAAGAAGTATTGCAAAGAATGAATATCCTAAGATTATTCTTAAACGACATGAACACAGACGAAGCAATGAACGAATTATTAAAACGCATGCGAGGCACAAAAGACAACGAAGAGTTCTTAGCCAGTATGAATAGATAGATTCTATCGATTATGCCTAAATAAAAAAACCTCCAAAGTTTGGAGGTTTTTTTATTAGATTTATACCCCCAACATAAAAATATATTAAATGAAAAAAAGCAACGCTGTTTTTTTGATGGGTCTTTTTATTGTCTTGAATATTTCTTGTTCTAAGTCTGGTTCAAAAAACCCAATTACGCAGGCTCCACCAACTCCCGCACCAGTTGTTACAATACCAACAAAAATCTTATACCCACTAGCAACATTAGACTCCGTTTCTAAGATTAACAAAACAAGTTCGTGGTACCTTACAAATCGTTCTTTCGATCAGCTATTTAATGTACACGAATCCTATTTTTGGGGATTTGAAAGTATAAATAACCAGCTGATTCCTTACAATACTTCAACTACAGCTAGTTGGAATGCGAATAAGTCTTATTACTGGAATGACCTTGGCGGATATTTATATACAGACCTAACTGGAGACGGTAAGAAAGATCTTTGGGCATACTATTGGAAAAGCCCGTGGCCAACAAATGCTACTGGATTACACTTGTTTTCAGAGTATGAAAAAAGCAATACTGTTGCCGATATTCAACAAGGATTAACTATGGTAAGAAAGTGTGTGCTGGCAGATTTCAACAACGACGGGACAAAAGAGGTTATGCTTTTTTCTTCGGGGTATGACGGCATGCCCTTCCCGGGTGATTCCTTGGGCATATTTTATGTGAATGAAAAACGATACCAATATCTAAATAAAGACATTGGATATTTTCACGGCGGTGCAACAGGAGATATAAATAACGATGGTCTTACCGATATCGTTGCGTATTCTGGTGGAAGTGCTGTAATTCCTGTTCACCCTACTTGTTATTTAAATATGGGAGGAGGGAATTTTAAATTGTCTAATGAAAATTTTATAGGATTTAATCTGGATGGGAACGATAATTATTATACTGTTGACCTTTTTGATATAGACGGAGATGGTTGGTTGGATCTTTTTCTTGGTGGCCAAGAAAAACTAAGAGTGATCCCAAATAACAAGGGAGTATTTGACAGATCAAAAGCAAAATTAATTCAGGCGGAAAAGTCTTTAGAATTAATGGACATGGCCTTTATGGATTTCGACTTTGATGGTAAACTTGATATTTTAACCATGAGCAATAAGTCCGGCTACCAGGGTTATGGTTTAAGGTTGTTTTTAAACAAAGGGGATACATTTGTTGACGTCACTAATACCTATTTTGATTATCCAAATGGTGAGGGAAAAAACGCTTGGATTAAGTGGATACACATTTTTGATTACGACAAAGATGGTGATATCGATGTCGTTGCCGATGGACTTTTTGGGGACCTTAACGGAACCAAGGGTAGAAAAATTTACTGGAGAAATACAGAAGGTAAATTTTCAGTAATTGGTTTATAGTTTATTAATGTGCTTCCAACCAGTTTTTTCCTTGACCAATTTCTGCTTCAACGGGAACACCATTCGGTAATTCCATTGCTGTAGTCATACAAGATAAAATCAATTCTTTTAATGCTGGCAATTCTGATTCAACGGCGTCAAAAACCAATTCATCGTGTACTTGTAAAATCATTTTTGATTCCCAATGTTTCTTTTTCATTTCGCGGTGAATTTTAATCATCGCTAACTTAATCATATCTGCAGCGGAGCCTTGTATTGGAGAATTGATAGCATTTCGCTCTGCAAAACCACGAACAGTAAAGTTGGAACTATTGATATCTCTCAGCCAACGCTTTCTTCCCATTAGTGTTTCAACAAAACCCTGTTCTTTTGCTTTGTTGATTTGTTCATCCATGTATAATTGAATATTAGGGAACTCTTTTTTATAATTATCAATGATCTCTTTTGCTTCGGTCCTTGAGATGCCTAAATTTTCGGCCAATCCAAATGCACCTTGTCCGTAGATGATTCCAAAATTGACACTCTTGGCTTTATATCTTTGTTCTTTGGTAACCTCTGCCTCGGATATACCATACACTTTTGCTGCTGTTGCTGTGTGAATGTCTTTACCTTGTTTAAATGCATCACACATATTTGGATCTCCGCTAATTGCCGCAACCACCCTTAATTCAATTTGGGAATAATCGGCACTTACCAAAATACGAGACGGGTCTCTTGGTATAAACGCTTTACGAACTTCTCTTCCGCGCTCAGAGCGTATAGGAATGTTTTGCAAGTTTGGATTGGTACTGCTTAATCTTCCAGTCACGGCAACTGCTTGTGCATAGCTGGTATGGATTCTGCCGGTTTTAGGATTCACGATAGCAGGTAGCGCATCTACATAGGTAGATTTTAGTTTACTTAATTCTCTAAAATTTAAAATATCGTCTACAATTTTATGTTTTGCTGCAAGCTTTGCTAAGACATCTTCTCCAGTGGCGTATTGGCCCGTTTTTGTTTTTTTAGCTTTAGGGTCAATTTTTAAAATATCAAATAATACATCCCCTAATTGTTTTGGAGAAGCTAGATTAAATCTTACGCCAGCTTGTTCAAAAACACGTTCTTCGCTTATCTTGATTTCATCTTCTAATACTTTACTATAATCATTCAAGAACTGCTCGTCTACTTTAACGCCTTCAAATTCCATATCCACCAATACCTGCATTAATGGATTTTCTACTTCTTCAAATACACGCTTTACTTGGCGCTTATTTAACAAGGGTTCAAAGCATTCTTTTAATTGCAAAGTAATATCAGCATCTTCTGCAGCATATTCTGTGATTTGCTCTAATGGCACATCTCGCATGGTGCCTTGGTTTTTTCCTTTTTTACCAATAAGATTTTCGATGCTTACTGGTTCATATCCTAAAAACTGTTCGCTCAGGATATCCATACTCCTTCTGCCTTCTGGCTCAATCACATAATGTGCTAACATCGTATCAAAAGTCTTTCCTTTTAACGTAATGCCATACCACTTCAACACTAAAAAATCGTATTTAATATTTTGTCCAACCCAAGTAATTGTTTCGTCCTCAAATAGGGGTTTTAGTTTTTCTAAGATATGTTTTGCACCATCAATACCGTCACCGTCATTTGCAACAGGTAAATAAAAACCAGTATGAACGGTATTAGAAAAACTTAAGCCAACCAGTTGTACATTATTTGCATCAATACCTGTTGTTTCGGTATCAATACAAATTTCTTTTTTATCACTGATTCTTTTAATAAAATTTGCAATCGCTTCATCACCCACAATCATTTCATATTCGTGTGGCGTGTTCTCGATATTTTTATTGGCAATTAATTTAGGCAGGTCCGAATCGCTCTCTTCTTCACCTTCTGATTCATAACCAGGATTTCCTGGTTCATCATTGGGTTCTAATACAGATTGTGTTCCGTCTTCTGCATTCAACTGAATTGTTTTCGTTTTTACAACCGGTTTTTTTGCCTTTACTTCGTTGCCAAATAAGTCTGTCTGCACATCGGGGTCTTGCGCCACCACGACTTCAAAACTACTTCCTAATATACGTTTGCCAAGGGTCTTAAATTCTAGTAAATTAAAAATTTCGGTTAATGCCGGGATGTTTTTTTCCGTTAACCTATAATCTTCTTCGTGAAATTGCACCGGCACATTTGTAATAATTGTTGCCAACTTTTTACTCATGATTGCAGATTCTTTTCCAGCTCTCACTTTTTCACCCATTGCACCCTTGATCTTATCCGCATTTGCCAACACACCTTCGAGTGTATCATATTCTTTTAATAATTTAGCTGCTGTCTTTTCACCTACTCCTAGTATGCCAGGAATATTATCAGCGGCATCGCCCATTAAACCCAACATGTCTACCACCTGATCTACGCGCGCGATATCCCACTTCGCTTTAATTTTTTCAGCATCTAATATTTCTCTTTCGTTTCCAAATGCTGGCGGCTTCCACATGTATACATTGTCTTTCACCAACAATTGACCATAGTCTTTATCCGGCGTCACCATATATACTTCGTAGCCCATATCTGCAGCCTGCCATGCAAGCGTTCCAATCACGTCGTCCGCTTCATATCCATCACACTCTACAACAGGAATATTAAATCCTTCGATGATCGCTTTAATATGAGGGAGGGAACTTAATAAATCTTCAGGAGCTGCTTCTCTATTCGCTTTGTAGTCGGTAAAATCGGTGTGCCTCTCTGTGGGCGCATGGGTATCAAAACACACTGCTATATGTGAAGGGTTTTCCTTCTTTATAATTTCTAATAAGGTATTTGTAAAACCAAATTGTGCGTTGGTATTGATTCCTGTACTGGTAATTCTTGGCGTGCGGATGAGCGCATAGTATGCCCTGTAAATTAAGGCCAGCGCATCTAGTAAATACAATTTTTTAGACATAGCGCTAAGTTAGCCAAAAAAAATCCTCCCAGTTCAGATTTACCGAGCTGGGAGGAAACTTATTTTTCCACGACACTTATTCAAAAGAATTTGCGTCGTAGTAGACGAATTAACTCGTTTATTTTAATTGATACTTATGCTTGTAACGCTCGTACAGCTGCTTTCCTTTATTGTCTAATGACACGTTACGACCTTGAATAAACGCTTGACCAATTACACTAGACTTCATGTCTAATAAATCGCCATTCACAATTAAAATATTAGCATCTTTACCTGTTTCAATTGTGCCCGTTTTATCTTCGATACCCAAGATTTTTGCTGCATTTAAAGTCACCGCTGAAAGTGCTTGTTCTTTGGTTAAACCATAAGTAGCCGCAGTTCCAGCATTAAAAGCAAGGTTACGAAAACGGCTTTGATCATGTGTATCGTTTAAGCAAAACAAGACGCCCGCTTTTTGTAAAACAGCTGGTGTTTTGTATGGTTGATCCACATCGTCGTCTTCCATGCTTGGTAATGAATGTTGGCGATCTAAAATTACCGGCACATTATACTCTGCTAGCAAATCGGCAATTTGATAGGCTTCTGTTCCACCCACAATCACCAATTTAAAGCCAAAGCTTTTAGCAAGATCCATTGCAAGCAGGATTTGCTTTACTTCGTTTGCACGTACAAATAATTTTTGTTTGCCTTCAAACAAACCACGCACCGCCTCTAATTTTAAATTATTTGCAGCATGTGTTTTTTCTTGATAATACGCTTTCGCATCTGTGAAGAATGTTTTGATGGTTTCAATTTTTTCTATCGCCGCTTTTACTGGGTCGCCTCCTGGACTAGGGCGCATGAAAGCCATACGACCGCCTCGACGAGCCATTAAGCTTGGCATATTTATATATAAACCATTGTCCATTTTATACGCCGCATCTTCGTAGTTCCACGCGTCTAATTGTACAACACTTGCTTGACCCTCGATTAGTTCACCTTGTGGTGCAACGCCAGCTAACAAGATTCCATTCTCACGTAATACACCGATTATTTTTGAATCTGTGTTATAAGCAACAATAGATCTGATATTAGCGTTGTTTTCTCCGATTTCAGCATAATCATTACTACCGCGTACGCCAGAACTAATTTCTCTCAAGCCCAAGTCTGAGGTTGGTAAAATCAATCCAGGATATACATGCTTTCCTGTTCCGTCAATTACAGTGGCGCCAGCTGGCACAGCCACGTTGCCAACTCCTGTAATTTTTCCATTTTCAAACGAAACGGTGGCGTCTGTTAATGTTGTTCCATTTCCTATATGTACTGTAGTATGTGTAATTGCGGTAACACCTTTTTGCTTAGCCGCTGGATACACATTGTCTTGTGCACTTGCTGTTAAACCTAACAATGCAAGAGCAAAAATGCTTAAATATTTCTTTTGCATGGTTTAGTTTTTTTGAGATTCGTAAATAGTGTTAAGACCTTCGTTATGATCGTGGTCTCCACACTCTAATAATATTTGCGTACTTGGCATAGCAGGTCTTGTTGGCATGCCGGCTCTTTTTTCGCCCAACATTTTTTGAATCAACTTTGTTCTTTCTGCTGTAATTTGTTTGCTACGCTCTGCGTCTTTTTCACGATCAAAATAAACTGTACCATCCACGATTGTATATAAAGATTTTGCATAAATGCTTAATGGATTTTCGCTCCACAAAACAACGTCTGCGTCTTTACCTACTTTAATACTTCCTACTTTATTGTCCACGTGAAGTGCTTTTGCTGGATTGATTGTAACCATCTTGAAAGCCTCTTCTTCAGAAACACCGCCGTACTTTACAATTTTACCTGCTTCTTGATTCAAACGACGTGCCATCTCGGCGTCATCAGAATTGATCACCGTGTTTACGCCTACGTTATGCATGATTGCTGCATTGTAAGCAATCGCGTCCGTCACCTCTGTTTTATAGGCAAACCAATCAGAGAAGGTTGCTGCACTTGATCCGTGTACTTTCATTTTGTCTGCCACCTTATAACCATCTAAAATATGCGTGAAAGTGTTGATGTTAAAATCATACCCTTGTGCTTTGAATTTTTCAATAGCACGCATTGCATAGGTGATTTCAGTTTGCACATAGGAGTGACAAGTGATAAAACGTTTTTTATTCATGATCTCTGTTAAAGCCTCTAATTCTAAATCTCTTCTTGTTGTTAAAGGATTTGATTTCATTGCTTTTTGATAATCTACCGCTCTATCAAATGCATCCGTAAGCACTTCTTCCACACCCATTCTTGTATCTGGGAAACGATTGTTATTAGTAGATGTAGTTCGCTTTACGTTTTCACCTAAAGCAAATTTGATAAATGGATCCGCACCCGCAAACTTTAAACCCTCGTCTGTAGCGCCCCATCTTAACTTAATCAATTGTGTTTGTCCACCAATCGTATTTGCACTACCATGAAGAATGTGAGAAGAGGTTACACCTCCGCTAAGTTGGCGATAAATATTAATGTCTTCTGGGTTCATGTTGTCTCCAACACGTACTTCTGAGGTTACAGACTCTGCACCTTCATTAATAGAAAGTGCTGCAATATGAGAGTGTTCATCAATGATACCAGGGCTCAAATATTTGCCCGTACCATCAATCACTCTTGCGCCCGTTTCTGTTAAACCTTTTCCGATTTTTGCAATTTTACCCGCTTTTAGTAAAACGTCTGTGTTTTGCAAGTTGCCCTCTTTTTCATTCGTCCAAACTGTTGCGTTTTTGATTAAGATGGTTTCTTGCTGTGGCACAGCTTCGTTGCCTAGGCCAACAAATGGATATGTTACTTTTGATATTAATTTAACAGGCTCGGCTGCTTTCTTCTCCGCAACTACTGGAGCCGCCGCAGAAACAAGACTTGCAGACCAAGTTATTTTTGCACCCTTTGCGTCTGTACCAAAACCATTCCATCCGTCATCCGCCATTACACCACTAAGGCGAATGCTTTCGGCGCCGCGTCCTTTCTTTTCTGGGAAACTAATTTTTACCAAAGATTCACTTACTGCAACTTTTGCAGACAATGTATCTGTTCCTATCACATTAGCAGATAAATCTTTTTTCAGATCAACCGTATAGTCTGTTTTTGTTCCCGCGTTGGTAATTGTTAATTTATATTTACCCGCAAAATTATTCCACTCTGCACCGTTTACATCATACTTATTTCCTTGAATCCAGTTTTCAATAATTTTTGAATTGCTATTAAAAATTGACTCTGTTGTAATTAAGAAGTTTGCTAATTTACCTGACTCTAAAGAACCCACTTGATCATACACGCCAATTTGTTGAGCTGGTGTTTTTGTCAAAGCTTCTAGAGCTTTAGTTTCAGATAAGCCATATTGAACCGCCTTTCTAAGGTTTGTTAAAAACTGCTTACCGTCTCTCATATCAGCAGCGCTGATACTAAAATTAATACCCGCTTTTTCAAAGGCTGCAGGATTTGTTGGCGCCAACTCCCAATGTTTCATTTCTGATAGGGCAACAAATCTTGCGTCATTTGCATCTTCCACATCTAGTGCAGCAGGAAAGTCAATACCCAAAATATAAGATGCTTTTGTTTTAGCAAGCTCTTCTATTCTCTGGTAACCGTTATCTCCGCCTCTAATAATATATTGTGTACCAAATTCTTTTGCGATACGATCTGCTCTTAATGTAGACCACTTGTCATCTGCAACAAATATTTGTGGCAAACTTGCATTCGCATTAAATGCATCAAGAGATAGGTTCACACCCTCAGATGCCGGCTTTGATGCGTACCATTTTGCATCTAAATAAGTTTGTCTTAATAATGCGATGCTACCCATTAAACTACTTGGATAAGATTGAGTAGAAGTGCCCTTGTCAAAAGAAAAAACTTGAGCAGCTTTTGATTTTAAGATTGTTTTGTTTTCGTTTGTGCCGGCTAATGTTACGACAGCGCCAGTTCCTCTTGCAATACCGTCTTTTACATGTGTGAACACAACACCATATCCGTTATTTCTAAAACCAGCAGCAGTGGCCTCATCAATACTAAATGATTCTACCGCATTCACTTCTGGTTTGATTGCTTGGTTCCAATTATATGCGCCTGCTTTATTTGATAAAAACTGTGCGGGTGCTCCAAAATTAAATCCGCCCGCTCCGCGCTTTGGTGTATTTGCTCCGTAGTCTGTTAAAGGATCTACAAAACTTGGATAAATAAATTTACCACTACAGTCTACAATAATTGCCTCTTTAGGAATTTCTACAGCTGTTCCAACTGCAAGAATTTTTCCTTGCTTAATAACAAGGGTGCCCTTTTCAATTGTAGCTTTTTCATTTTGAATAATGGTTGCATTGGTAAATGCATACACACCGGTTCTTACATCTCTAACGCCATTAATTGGAAATGTCTCCTGCGCGAAAGCAGTGGCTCCAATTACAAGCAAAAGAAGTGATAAAATAATCCTCCTCATACGCGGTTGAATTTAGTTTTGAATAAAAAAATAATGACTAAACTTTAAAGCCCCAAATAGAGCATAAAAGTTTAGAAACTCGTCTTTCTAAAGCTACTAAAAACAACGATTAAATTGAGGTCCTGTTTTGTTTTTTTGATAAGTGGTGGTAGTTCCGAGAATCAAAAATTATCGACCCATGTATACCATTAAAATTTGAATATCGCTTGGGTTTACTCCGCTAATCCTGCTTGCTTGTCCAAGGGTTACAGGTCTAATTTTTTTAAACTTCTGCATGGCTTCTATAGAAAGTGCTGCTACTTTATCATAATCAAAGCTGTCTGGTATGACTTTGTTTTCTAGTGCAGACATGCGCTCAACGATTTCTTTTTCTTTCTCTATATACCTTTCGTACTTGACTTGGATTTCTGCTTGCTCTAAATAATCAGGATCGTTGCCTTGTAATTTTTCATTTAATGAAACAGAGTGGTCCATTATTTGTTGCAAACTAATATTAGGTCTTAAGACTAATTTAGCTGCTTTTTGTTTTTCCATCATCGGCGCAGAGTCAATAGTACCAAGGAATGCGTTGATTTCGGATGGTTCTATTGAGTGTGTGTTTAAGATATTTTTTATTTCTGCAACATGATTGTTTTTATCCTGCACCTTGCGCATTCGATCGATACTTGCTAGGCCTAAATTATAAGATAGTTCAGTTAATCTTAAGTCTGCATTATCTTGACGTAAGAGTGTTCTAAACTCTGCTCTAGAAGTAAACATTCTATAAGGCTCGTTTGTACCCTTACTAATTAGGTCATCAATTAACACGCCAATATAAGCATCACTTCTTTGTAAAATAAGTGGTGCTTGTTGATTGATTTTTAAATGTGCATTCATACCCGCCATTAATCCTTGGCAAGCGGCTTCTTCATATCCTGTTGTACCATTAATTTGTCCAGCGAAATAAAGGTTGTCGATCGCCTTTGTCTCCAGGGTATATTTTAATTGAGTGGGTTGGAAAAAATCATATTCAATTGCATAACCAGGACGGAACATCCTAGCATTTTCAAATCCAGGAACCATACGAAGAGCTTCGTATTGAACTTCTTCTGGCAAACTTGTACTAAAGCCATTTACATAGACCTCTACCGTATTCCAACCTTCAGGCTCTACAAACAATTGATGTCTTTCTCTGTCTGCAAATCGATTGATTTTATCTTCGATACTTGGACAATATCTTGGTCCAACCCCCTCTATGCGACCCTGGTACATTGGGCTTCGATCAAATCCTGTTTTTAAAATATCATGTACTATTGGATCGGTATAAGTAATCCAACATGAGCGTTGGTCTGCAGCTTTCACTCTAGGAATATCCATATAGCTAAAGCCAACCACCTCATCGTCTCCTTTTTGCTCCTCCATTTTGGTGTAATCAAGGCTACGCCCATCTACTCTTGGTGGTGTACCTGTTTTTAATCTGTCTGATTCTAAACCAAAAGAAACCAGTTGTTCGGTAATTCCCGTAGCCGCTCTTTCTGCTACACGACCACCTCCCATTTGCTTTTCTCCAATATGCATGATACCGTTTAAGAAAGTACCACTTGTAATAACCACAGCATCTGCTGCAATCTCGTGCCCCAGGCTTGTTTTAACACCACAAGCTTTTCCGTCTTTTATGATTAACTCATTAACCGAGTCCTGGTAAAAATCTACATTAGGCGTAAGCTCTAACATCTCTCTCCACTTACTAGCAAATAAATGCCTGTCATTTTGAGCACGCGGGCTCCACATTGCAGGACCCTTGCTTTTATTCAGCATTCTAAACTGAATCGTACTTAAGTCAGAAACAATTCCACTATATCCACCCATTGCATCTATCTCTCTTACAATTTGGCCCTTGGCAATTCCACCCATAGCAGGATTACAACTCATTTGTGCAATGGTCTGCATGTTCATGGTGATCAATAGGACTTTTGAACCCATATTGGCCGCCGCTGCTGCTGCTTCAGAACCCGCATGGCCCGCGCCCACTACTATTACATTGTATTTTGGAAACATAAGGTTGCAAAGATAAGTTGCTTTTTCTAAATTACTGACGTTCCACGTGGAACGTCAGTAATTTAATTGGTGTATCAAACACTTCGTGTTTTCTCGTGGAACACTATAAAATTTTTCCTCTTTTAATAAGTTTTGGCCATTGGGCTTATGAAATAGAACATATGCCTATACCTAGACTCTCGGCTCGCTTAAGAACTTACGGGCTTCCATCAGACGCTCGGCCGCGTCTTCTCGTTCGTTACGGAATAGCATAAGCTCTAATTAACAATTAATAAATTATTGGTCATTAAAGAGATACTTAGAAAACAATACTCGATAAAGACAAGTGTTCCACATGGAACATTTTGTTATCAATCAATATTTAAGCTATTATTTTCAAATACGCCTTCAGCCACTTGTCCTCCATTGCCCTCATAAGCTTCACATCTGCGGGTTTTTTGTCCTTGTAGCCGCAAAAATGTAGTGCTCCGTGGAAAATCACCCTCAACAATTCATGTTTATACAAACTTCCATGAGTTTTAGCATTCTCTTTCACCCTGTCTACGCTAATATATACATCACCAACCAAGAGGTCTTTTTGTTCGGAAAGATCAAAGCTGATTATATCTGTATAATAATCGTGGTTTAAATAAGCTTTATTAATACCCAAAAGGTGTTCGTCTGAACAAAAAACATATTGTAGTAATTCTATTTTAACCCCCTCTTTGAAAAGTTGTTTTTCTAAGAAAGCCTTTAGCTTTATTTTATGAGCCAGGCTAGTGCTTTTATCAGCCTTGTTAAAAAAGATATTCATGCACATAAGTCATTGTGGGTGGTTATTTAATAACGAATTTTAATGCTCCATATTTCGTAAGGACATAAAAATAAACATCGGTATCTTTGTGCCTTATTATGAAGAAATTATCAGATTTAAAGATTGGGGAAGTGGGGGTTATACACTCATTTGAGAATGATGAAATATTTTTAAAATTGATGGAGATGGGTTGCATACCAGGTGAAAAAATTAGAGTTGAACAAATTGCACCCCTTGGTGATCCAATTTCTATTTCAGTAGCGGGCTATCAATTAAGTTTAAGAAACGACGAAGCGGAAAGTATCATTATTATACAAGAAATATCTAATTAATTGATAATCAACATATTAAGATGAAAATAGGCTTGTTTTTTGGCTCTTTTAATCCAATTCATAATGGTCATTTAATGGTGGCAAGTTATATTGCAAACCACACAGACTTACAACAAGTATGGTTGGTAGTCTCTCCACAAAACCCACACAAAACACAGGCAAGCCTTTTAAACGAATACGACAGATTACACCTCGCTCGATTGGCAATAGAAGAGGACGCCCAAATAAAGGTTTCAGATATAGAATTTAAATTACCAAAACCTTCTTACACAATTGACACTCTTACTTATATTCAAGAACAATTTCCTCAACACGAGTTTTTTGTGATAATGGGTGGAGATAGTTTTCAAAATCTACCAAAATGGAAAAACTTTGAAACACTAATTAAAAATTATCAATTCATTGTTTACAGAAGGCCTGGCTTTGATATAAGTAATACACATGGTGCAAGGGTTCAATATTTAGAAGCACCAATGCTTGAATTATCTGCAACACTTATTAGGAACAATTGTAAGGAGGGTATTACAATTAGATATTTGGTTCCAGAAAAAGTTAGAGAAGAAATTGAAAGAAATAATTACTTTAAAGAAGAGGTTGTGAAAACAACCGATGTTAAAAAAAATCATTAGGCCTAAAACGCCTCAGCTTACTTCTTTTTATAAACGGGTACTGTAGAACAAGGTTCCCCATACATAATACTCTTAGCTACAGGGCGTAACTTTTGAGTTATAGCCACATATGCAGATTCACCAATAACTATATCTCCACAACCTTTCACGACAACTCGTTGATCATTAAAAACATTTGAATCGATATTTTGTATTGCCTCTAATAAAACAAATTCTCTAGTTTTATTTTCATCTCCAAAATAAACAGCAGTGGCGTAAGGTGATAAATTTGAAACGATTAGCATATTTGCCCACATTGGTATAATCGCATCTGTGCTACAAAAAATGCCAACAATTTTATCTTGATATTGTGACCAGTCTATTGATAATAGGCTTGCTCTAAAATCTTTTTCTTTTAAAATAAGTTCCATGAATAAATATGGCTTTATGTCAAAAACAACAATATCGTTTTTGGGAAGATACTGAGCAAGGTCAAGGCTAACCAACCCGCTTTCTGCAACTTTATTTATAACTGGTTCTGACATGGTACGAAATTAGAACGAAAAAAATTAAATCAATAAAATAAAGGTTTCGAGATGCGAATAAAAAAACCCCCGACTTCGGGGGTTTTATATTTTAAAACAATCTTATTAATAAACCTTAATACGATTATCTACAATTTTAGCAACTTTTTTCAGACCCACATTAGTTCTATAAACAACAGATCTTGTTCTATTTAATAAATCTGCCTCAAAGCTTGAAAGATCTTGGCTTGCTACTTTAGCGCCTTGGTTTTTAACACTAATTACAAAAACACCAGCATTACCAGCAATTGGTGTACTTGGTTTGTTTAATAAACCTTTGTTAAAAGCGGCACCAACAATTTTTGGTTCGTTTCCTATACCAGGAATCATTGAATAATTAAAGCTAATACTATCAGCGGCTTGTACAATTGTTTTTGCACTATTCGCTATTTCTTCAATCGTATTACCTTTGAAGTTTTGTTTAATCTGAACTGCCTTTTTTTGGTCTCTAATAATACCTTCCACTTGTGGTCTAGCAGCACTAACAGAAATTAAACCTTGTTTTTCCGCACCAGTAATTACTGCAACAAAATAACTATCTCCAATTTCTGTTGGCTCAGAAATTGCATTAATATTATTTTCATTCACCCAGCGAACAAGGTTTCTAGATTCACCTAAACCTGGAATTTCAAAATCCATTGCTTTTATACCAGAAGCAGGAAAAGCTTGTTTATTAATCTTTATTGCTTGTTCGTTAAAAGATTTTAAATCTTTAGCACTGCCTGCAAATGCAGCAGCAGCTGCAGAAGCGGCACTGATAGTTTCATTACTTGGTAGAATTGCTTTTGACAAATAGGCAATTTTATAAGCAGGGCTTCTTGGAGTTTGTTTTAAAACTTCAATATAATGGTAACCGAAATCGGTTTTTACAACTCCTTTAGAGCCAACTGAATTATCAAAAGAAAAATCATTAAATGGTCCTACCATTTGTCCTTGAGAGAACATCTCATATTTACCGCCGTTTGTTTTACTGCCAGCGTCGTCAGAATATTTTTGAACCATTGCATCAAAACTTGCACCACCTGCAATTGCTAGTTTAATACTATCAATTAATTTTTTTGCAGCGCTGTCATCACGAATTATTTGTCCATTTTGACCAGCTGTAGCTATTAAAATATGTCTAACACTAGCACTGTCTGGCCATTGTTTAATTCCAATTACTTTAGCTACTGTATAATTCTTACCATCTATATAAGGACCAAAAACATTGCCTACTCCAGAAGCAATGATTGCTTCTTTATTAGGCACCTGTAATGATTTTCCACTGATATAGCTATTGTAGAAAGGAAGATCAGAACCAGCTTTGTTTAAAAATACCGCTGCATCGGGTGCTGCTTGAAACTCAGCCTTTAATGCATTTACTGTATTTAAAACAGAAGCAGAATCAGCGCTTGTTGGAGCGGCACTAAAACCAACATAACTAATATTTTTTGAAGCTTCCTCCACTTGAAAAGCCGCTGCATTATCTTTAATATAAGAAGCAATTTCATCATCAGTAACCTTTATGGTACTATCTGAAATGCTTGTATAAGGAATGCCTACAATATTAATATTTGCAATACTGTTAGATTCAGCATATTGTTTTTGTACCATCCATGATGGCACCTGAACACCTTTTACAATAAGAGCTTGATATTTATTTCTCAATCTATTTTCAATAGATGGTTCAATATACATCTTCTCTATATTTTTTATTTGTTCTTGGTTTTTTCCTTTTTTAAGTTGTGCAATTGCTTGTTTAGCATCATTCACCTTAAATTCTCCAGTTGCAGGATCTGTAAATTCTTGTTTAAAGGGAGATTCTGTACCAAATAAAACATCAGAAAGTTCTTTAGTGCCAACTGAGATACCTAATTTATTTTCTTCAGTTTTATATAAAATACGATCCACTTCTTGGTTCCATAAAAAACCAATTATTTGTTCTCTTTTTACACCCTGAGATGCATAATTCTGAACTTGTATATCTAGTTTTTCTTCAAAATCTATTTTATTGATACTAACACCATTTACTTTTCCTAAATCAGTAATAGAAGTATTTCCTTGTTTACCAATTCCATCTTGTAATACGAAAGCAACTAAAGCAATTACAATAATTGTAAAGATGATCCAAGCACCTTTATCGCGAATGTTCTGAATAATAGACATATGTATCTTATAATTATATAGGCAGCAAATTTAGTATATTATATGAACGAAAATCATTAGAAATAATAATAAAATACACAAAGACAAAGTGGATAATTAAAAAATCCGTGGATAAACCCATATTTTGATAGAATAAATGGGTATAAAAAAGGAATAATAAGATTTGGAATATTTAAAAATATAGGAAATAAGGAATTTATTAGTCAGTTTATACCCGTTAATTAACAGTGTATAACCTGTGCTTAATAGAAAAGTAATCGATCTTATAAATAGATATAATTTATTATATGAAATTTGTAAATCAATATTTAAGGAACTTAAGCTTAATCTAATTGTTGTTAGAATTGGAAAATCGAATAAAAAATAAAAGTGTATAACTAAGATATTAAGATATTAACAGCCGTAATAGTATTAGTTTATTTATATAAATGTATTATAAAAGAATACTACAGTAGTAATGCACATTTCAATTTATAAAGTTTATTTTAAAAAGAACTACTTTTATTCCAACCTATTTAAAAACCTATTTAACTAGCGTGATAAATACTTAGAAAGGATAAACAAATAAATACTAAATTTATTACTAAATAATATTTTAAAATAATTAATTGAATATCAATGTTTTAGTAAAAAAATAGAATCAAAAAAAGAAAATAACTAATCAAATTAGTAAAATAATACTAAATATTTTAGTTTATTAACAAATTATCCCTATCTTCACATTCTATTTAAACGAAAACATAAAACGACAAGCTATGAGTAACGCAGAAAAATTAAAAGCCCTTAAGTTGACCATTGATAAGATCGACAAGGATTATGGTAAAGGAAGTGTAATGATGATGAATGAGCGCAGTCAAGAGCCTCAAGAAGTTATTTCAACTGGTTCAATTGGTTTAGATACTGCGTTAGGAATAGGCGGTTTACCTAAAGGCAGAATTATCGAAATTTATGGTCCTGAGTCTTCAGGTAAGACAACAGTAGCTATACATGTGATTGCAGAAGCACAAAAAAAAGGTGGAATGTGCGCAATTATTGATGCTGAACATGCTTTTGATAGTGCATATGCAAAAAGATTAGGTGTAGATGTGGATAATCTTTTAGTTTCTCAACCAGATTATGGCGAGCAAGCTTTAGAAATTGCGGATCGTTTGATTCTTTCTGGTGCAATTGATGTAGTTGTAATTGATTCGGTTGCTGCTTTAGTTCCAAAAAGTGAATTAGAAGGAGAAATGGGTGATTCTAAAATGGGATTACATGCTCGTTTAATGTCTCAAGCATTAAGAAAATTAACAGCAACAATTAATAAAACTGGTACTGTTTGTATTTTCATTAATCAGTTACGTGAAAAAATCGGTGTTATGTTTGGTAATCCAGAAACAACAACCGGTGGTAATGCTTTAAAATTCTATGCTTCTGTGCGTTTAGATATTAGAAGAATGGCACAAATTAAAGATGGAGATGAAGCTGTAGGAAATAGAGTAAAAGTAAAAGTGGTTAAAAACAAAGTTGCTCCCCCATTTAGAGCCGCTGAATTTGAAATTATATTTGGTGAGGGTATAAGTAAAATTGGAGAGATTATTGATATGGGTGTAGAATTAGAAATTATCAATAAAAGCGGTAGTTGGTTTAGTTATGAGGGAAATAAATTAGGACAGGGTCGTGATTCAGTTAAAACAATACTTCATGATAATCCAGAGATGGCAAATGAAATAGAAGCAAAAATTAGAGCTAAAATTGCAGCAAAGGTGGAAGCCGCAGCAGCACATTAAAATAATTAAACGTGTTTTTTTAAGGTTAGTAGGTAGTGACCGCATCATTTGTGATGCGGTTTTTTTATATTTATACTGTGGTGCAATTATTAAAACTTTTTATTCAGGCTGGTTTATGGTTATTCTGCCATGAGATTCACCTAAAAAATAAACAACTTTTTAAAACAAAAGGACCATTATTAATTATTGCAAATCACCCAAACTCATTTTTAGACGCGTTAATAATTGGATCTTACTATAAAAGAAGGGTATATTTTTTAGCTAGAGGGGATGCATTTAAAAAACCACTACATCGATTTTTTTTAGAATCATTGAATATGATTCCAGTTTATAGACTTAGAGAAGGAAAGGAATTTTTACATTTAAATGATTATGCCTTTACAAAATCTATTGATTTATTAAGTAAAGGATTTGCAGTATTAATTTTTATTGAAGGTATTTGTATTAATAGCCACGAATTACAACCATTTAAAAAAGGAACTGCTAGAATAGTAGAAGGAGTTCAAAAATTAAATATTGATCTTAAAATTCATATAATAGGAATCGCGTTTAATCAATTAAAAGGGATAGGTAAGAAAATTAATTTACTAGTTACCGAGATGAAACAAATCCCACAAATAAATAATAGCAGGGATCGTGTTTTTTTTAATCAAGAAGTATTCCAACAACTTAAAGAAAATATAATAATACCAACAACTAACACAATATTTAATTCCAGAAACTTATTTTATTTAATACACCTACCTTATTATAGGATCATTCAAAAATTTGTTGATAAAAAGACAAAGAATACAGTTTTTTTTGATTCAGTATTATTTGTTGTTTTATTATTTACCTACCCTGTTTTTCTTTTAACTATTTTATTTATATTAAACCTATTTAATATAATACCGATAATTATTTTATTTATTTTATTATTAATTCCAGTGATGGCTAAAAGGGTAGTTTTATAAAACCCATAAATTATTTCAACTATGACAAAAATTAGAAAGCTAGAAAAAAGAAAAAAAATTGCCCTAATCGCACATGATAATAAAAAGAAAGATTTAATAGAATGGGCTGTGCATAATAAAATTGTTTTATCAAAACACAGTCTAGTTGCAACCGGAACAACCGGAAAGCTTATAGAAGAAGCATTAGATCAACCGGTAGTTAAGCTTTTAAGTGGACCGCTTGGTGGTGATCAACAAATTGGATCAATGATTGCTACTGGAGATATTGATATTGTATTCTTCTTTTTCGATCCAATGGAAGCACAACCACATGATAGTGATGTGAAAGCATTATTAAGATTGGCTGTAGCCTGGAATTTACCAATGGCCTGCGATAGAACAACAGCAGATTTTTTAGTAACCTCTCCTTTTATGCAAGGTGATTACGAATACGAACTTCCTGATTATGGCGCTTATTTAAATAGAAAAGTTTAATACTAAAATTCATTTCAACCCCACCTCTTTAATAAATTAAATAATTTACAAATGGCTAATGCAAAATCTACCCTATTTATTTCCACCGTTTTATTAGGTATAAGTATTCATAGTTTTTCACAACAATTAACAGGTTTTAAAAACACGGAAAACCAAAAAAAGCTTGAAGCAAATTTTGATCATAAATTAAGCGCGAAGCGCATTGGAGAAAACATTAAATTAATGTCTTCTGTACCACACCACATCGGGTCTGCTGGCGGAAAATTTGTTGCAGATGAAATTGCAAAACAATTTAAAGAGGCTGGTTGGGACACAAAAATTGTCACCTATCAATTATTATTCCCTACTCCTATTACGCGCGTATTGGAAATGAAAGGAGCAACTAATTTTAAAGCATTATTAAAAGAACCAGCTTTAAAAGAAGATGCAACATCTGGTCAAGCAGATCAATTACCAACTTATAATTGTTGGAGTGCAGATGGAGATGTAAACGCAGAATTGGTTTTTGTAAATTATGGTTTACCAGAAGATTACGAAACATTGGCAAAGTATGGTATTGATGTAAAGGGTAAAATTGTTATTGCTAAATATGGCAGAAGTTGGAGAGGCATAAAACCAAAGGTTGCTCAAGAACACGGCGCAATTGGGTGTTTAATTTATTCTGATCCACAAGATGATGGTTATGGCGCCGGAGATGTTTATCCAGCGGGCCCATTTAAAAACGAATATGGAGTACAAAGGGGTTCAATTATGGACATGGTGATTTATCCTGGTGACCCAAGCACCCCAAATTATGCTTCTACCGAAGGGGCTCCAAGGGTAGACCATAATAATGCGGAAAACCTTTTAAAAATTCCCGTATTACCAATCAGTTATCACGATGCTGCGCCATTATTAAAGGACATGGCCGGACCGGTTGCACCAAAAGCTTGGAGAGGTGGGCTTCCTTTCACTTATCATATTGGACCAAGTAAGTCTAAGCTCCACTTGAAACTTAACTTCGATTGGAAAATACGCCCAGCCTATAATGTGATTGCAACAATAAAGGGAAGCCAATATCCAGATCAGTGGGTTATTAGAGGAAACCACCACGATGCATGGGTAAATGGCGCAAACGACCCCGTAAGTGGTATGGCTGCGGAACTTGAAGAGGCTATTGCAATTGGAGAATTAGTTAAGTCAGGATGGAAGCCTAAAAGAACGCTTGTGTATTGTGCTTGGGATGCAGAAGAGCAGGGTTTAATGGGATCTGTGGAGTGGGTAGAAGACCATGCGGCTGAGCTTCAGGCGAAGGCGGTTGCCTATATTAATTCTGATGGTAATGGTAGAGGGTTTTTAAGTGCAGAGGGTTCACATGCCTTCTCAGGACTAATGACAGATATTAGTAAATCAATTATTGATCCTCAAACAGGTGTTACCCTTTTTGATAGACAAAAAGCAAGTCGCGCAACCGAAGCAACAACCTCGGCTGCTAAAAAAGAAATTTTATATAGCACAACCTATCCTTTAGGCGCAATGGGTTCAGGATCTGATTATTCATCCTTTATACAACATGTAGGTGTACCATCTCTTAATATTGGTTTTGGTGGTGAAAATGAAGGTGGAGAATACCACTCAATCTATGATTCATATGATCACTATTCAAAATACAAGGATCCTGGTTTTGCTTATGGCGTTGCGTTGGCACAAACAGCGGGTCGTGCAGCCTTAAGATTAGCTGAGGCAGATGCCCTACCTTTTGATTTTACAGCATTACACAAAACAGTAAAAGGATATATTTCTGAATTGATGTCGAATGTAGAGCAAATGAGAGAAAAAGCAAAAGTAGAAAATGAATTAATCAACAACAAAGCTTATGCGGTTGCAGCCGATCCAACAGAGGGTTTAAGACTTCCCTCTTTACAAACAGAAGTGCCTTATTTAGATTTTGCACCAATTTTAAACGCGTTGTCCAATTTAGAAAAAACAGCACAACAATTAGAGCACAAAAAGTCTAATGCTGATCTTAAAGAATTAGAACGAATCAATTCTAAAATTTATACAGCAGAACAAGCATTATTAATGTCAACAGGTTTGCCTCGTAGGCCTTGGTATAAACACAGTTTGTATGCGCCTGGATTTTATACAGGTTATGGCGTTAAAACCGTTCCAGGAGTACGCGAAGCAATCGAACAAAAAAACTGGTCTGAAACTACTGTACAAATTGGCGAAGTAGCTTCAGCGATTAACAGGCTTTCAACTTATTTAGAAAACCTATAATGCACAAATTTTACAATGCATATTTAAGGTTTGCGATTAACTTTGCGTATGCCTTTTAAACTTCATTCCAATTACACACCCTCGGGCGATCAGCCAACTGCAATTGCGCAATTAACCGAGGGTGTGCTGAATGGAGACCCCCAACAAACACTGCTTGGTGTAACGGGTTCGGGTAAGACTTTTACCATTGCAAATCTTATCCAAAACGTACAAAGACCCACACTTGTTTTAACACATAATAAAACACTAGTTGCACAATTGTATGGAGAGTTTAAACAATTCTTTCCAGACAACGCTGTGGGTTATTTTGTTTCCTACTACGACTACTATCAACCCGAAGCTTACTTACCTACCTCGGGAGTGTATATTGAAAAAGACTTAAGTATCAACGAGGAGTTGGATAAATTAAGATTGCAGGCAACAGCTCAATTATTAAGTGGCCGAAGAGACATTGTTATAGTGGCGAGCGTAAGTTGCATTTATGGTATGGGTAATCCTACTGAATATGAAAACGGAATTATTCGAATTCATCAAGGACAAATTTTATCTCGTCAAGCTTTTTTACATGCGCTCGTAAATAGTTTATACCATCGATCTGTCACCGAATTTGATCGCGGCGCGTTTAGAGTAAATGGAGACACGGTAGACATTCGTTTGCCTTATGTTGATTATGGTTACCGTATTACCTTTTTTGGGGATGAAATTGAAACCATCGAAAGTATAGAAATTGAAACAGGAAAGAGAATAGAGCCAATGGAGAACGCAGCTATTTTTCCTGCTAATTTATACATGGCGCCAAAAGAAATGCTGCAAGAAATTATTGTAGAGATACAAGACGAGTTGCGCGCGCAAGTGGAATATTTTAAAAACGTTGGTAAGCCACAAGAAGCAGCAAGAATCAAAGAAAGAGTGGAGTATGATATAGAGATGATTAGGGAACTAGGATACTGTACAGGTATTGAAAACTATTCTCGATTTTTTGATCGAAGAAAGCCTGGCACAAGGCCCTTCTGTTTATTGGATTATTTTCCAAAAGACTTTTTATGTGTGATAGACGAAAGCCATGTTACGATTCCACAAATTTCAGGAATGTATGGTGGAGACAGAAGCAGAAAAATGAATCTCGTTGAATTTGGATTTAGGCTACCAAGCGCAATCGATAACCGACCACTTAATTTTAATGAGTTTGAACAAGTCATCGGACAAACAATCTATGTAAGCGCCACACCCGGGGAGTATGAATTAGAAAAGACTGGCGGATTAATTGTAGAGCAGGTTGTTAGACCAACCGGATTATTAGATCCACCAATAGAAGTTCGCCCTACAAAGAATCAAATAGATGATTTATTAGATGAAATTGCGATGCAGGTAGAAAAGGGAGACCGCGTTTTAGTGACGACCCTTACAAAAAAGATGGCAGAAGAAATGGATCGATACCTATCAAAAATAAATATCAAATCAAAATATATCCATAGCGATATAGATGCACTAGAACGTGTTGAAATATTAAGAGAGCTAAGGTTGGGTGTGATAGATGTGTTGGTGGGGGTTAACTTATTAAGAGAGGGCTTAGATTTACCCGAAGTTTCTTTAGTCGTTGTGTTAGATGCAGATAAAGAAGGTTTTTTAAGAAACGAAAAATCATTAACACAAACAGCGGGTCGTGCTGCGAGAAATGTTAGAGGTCGTGTAATATTTTACGGCGATCAAATTACCATGAGTATGCAACGCACTATCGACGAAACCAATCGACGTCGGGCAAAACAGATACAATATAACGAAGAACACCATATTACCCCAACGACTATTGTAAAATCAATAGAACAGGTTATGAAACAAACGGCTGTATTGGATATTAAAGGTTTTACACAGGATAATATAAATATAAGAACTACTGATGAGTTGAATATGGTGGCGGAGCCGAATAGCGAATACAAAACCATTCCCCAAATGGAGAAGGCAATTATGCAAACGAAAAAGCAAATGGAAAAAATGGCGAAGGCCCTGGATTTTATGGAGGCAGCTAAATTGAGAGATGAAATGTTCAGAATGGAGTTACAATTAGAAAAAATGAAAGCGACTAACTAATGAATAATTTTTTTATAGCAGTTTATGAAGGATTAGTAAACACGACTTGGCTGGAAGCAATAGCGGTAATCATGGGAATCGTTTCTGTTTGGTATAGTAGAAAAGAAAATATTTTAGTATTTCCAACGGGGATTATTAACACCACTCTTTATATTTATTTGAGTTTTAAAGGACACTTATTAGGAGAGGCAAGCGTCAACTTGTATTATACGATCATGGGTTTCTATGGTTGGTATTTGTGGTCCCGCAAAAAAGAAGATCATGTTACAAATGAATTACAGATCTCTTCTAGTACCACAAAACAAAAACTTCAACAATTTTTAGTCTTTCTTGGCTTTTATGCTGTACTATTTTTCGGACTACAGTTTTTAAAAACCAATTTTGCACCCGATGCTATTCCTTGGGCAGACGCATTAGCAAGCGCTTCCGCATATACAGCAATGTGGTTAATGGCCAAGAAAAAAGTAGAGAGCTGGATTTGGTGGATAGTAACAAATATTGCATCCATCCCGTTGTACTTTATCAAGGGATATGCTTTTACAAGCTTTCAGTTTATAATTTTATTAATATTAGCGATTGCAGGATATATTTCATGGAATAAAAAAACAACCGCGCACAATTAAAAAATTTGAAAGCAATGAATTCAATTCAGAAAATAGTAGTAATTGGTCCTGAATCAACAGGAAAGTCAACACTTTGTGCTGAACTTGCTGCGCACTATCAAACAATTTGGGTAGAAGAATACGCAAGACAATATTTATCTGAACACGGCACAAAATATAGCTTCGATAATTTATTAACCATTGCAAAAGGTCAAATTGAGAACGAAGAAAAAGCCATTGAGTTGTTGGTTCAAAAAAGCGCTAACAATAAAGAAATCGGTTCAAATAAATTGATTCTAGACACCGACATGTATGTGATGAAAGTGTGGTGTGAATATGTGTTCAATAATTGCCACCCTTTTATTTTAGAGCAAATCAACGAACGAAACTACGACCTTTACTTGCTTTGCGACATAGATCTACCATGGGCCGCAGACGAAATGCGCGAATATCCGGACGAGCAACCCCGCATAGAATTATTTACTATTTATAAAGAGCTATTACAAAATCAAAATAGGCCATGGGGCATCGTTAGCGGCACCGGAACCGTAAGAACAGAAAATGCAATCAAGCTTATAGACAAGTTGTTAAACCATTAAAAGTTGGGTTTTATTAAAACTAAAAATAATTCACAAGTAGTGCTTGGTTTTGCACAAAATTTTTTAATTCAAAAAACAATTGTGGAATAAGGGGTGTATAACCCAACCTATTTTTTTCTAATTAAATCTCGAACATCTTCATCTCCTTCCAAATTGTTCATTTCCCTAAGTATTTGTGGATAACGCCAGGAAACTCTTTTTGTCATAGGCCTTGCCGTGAATTTCTTTGGATTAGGTAATCCGGCAATAATCATCGCAGCCTCTGCACGCGTTAAATTCTTGGCCGATTTTTTAAAGTAGTGTTGTGCGGCCGCCTCTACTCCAAAGCAACCCGGACCCGTTTCTATTACATTTAAATAAACCTCTAAAATTCTTTTCTTCCCCCAAATAAGCTCAATTAAAAATGTAAAATAAAACTCAGGTAGCTTACGAATATATTTATCGTAAGTACCACCCTGCCACAAGAATACATTTTTAGCTACCTGCTGTGTGATAGTGCTTGCTCCACCACCAAGAGGAATTCTAGATTTCTTTTTTTTCTTTTTTGGTTTAAAACTTCTTTCCATGGCCTCCCAATCAACTCCAACATGATCGGGGAAAGCCTGATCCTCACTAGCTATCGCGGCAAGCTTTATATTATAAGACATATCCTCCCATGATACATAATCCCGTTTTAATCCCAAGCCAAATGCATTGGTAATTTGAGTGATGGTTATCGGCGGAAAGACAAAACGCGTGATCACTACATATAGCAATGAACTCAAAAATAAATACCAGATGACGCGTTTAATTTTTTTTATCAAAATGAAATTGAATTATGATTATTCATAGGTGTTAAGGCTGTTAAAAGCAACTTACAACCACATTAGTAAACGATTTAATATACAATATGGTTATAGAATTTCAACGCTAAACCTTTTTCCTATTGGTCGATAAGGAGGATTCTTTTTACCCATCCATTTCCCAATTAAATAGGCGCCAAGACCACCACCAATTGCGGGAATATTTTTAGAACCAAACACAGCCTCTTTGTTAATGATAGAATTGGTAATATTTAACCCACTATATAAAATACCTGCAACTTTTAAAAATGCCCCATTGGTAAACACGCTTTGATATTGTCCCTTGTCTTTCGCAAAAGCTCGAATTTCATTGACGTGAAGTGTTAATGGCCCAAGTCTTAGCGTGTCTTGACCATAAGTACCATATGCTGTAGTGACAGCTTGAAGTGCATATTGTTTTACTTGAATGGAGTCTTTCTTGATCCATTGAATTTGGCCCATAATCCACTGACGATTACTAAACTCAAATTCTATATAGTTATCTTTCGTAAAGGACTTAATTGTAACTCCCCTGTCTTTTAAAACAAGCACATTCCCATTTTGGGCAACTAGGTTTTTTGCTTGAATAAGAAAGCAAAAACAACAAAATAAAATAATATAATTTTTCACAAGACCAAATTACAATAAAGCCCCTTAATACGAACCAAAAACGTTTAAATAATTGTGAAAGACAGATAGTTTAACCATCTAGTAAATCAAAAGGGCGCTATATAAAAGGGCAGCACTAAAAATTAAAATAATAATCCCCGAAATTCGGTTAATCCAAACAAGGTTTTTTTCAGTCAATTTTGGCCTTAGTTTACCAGCCAAAAAAACCTTCAGCAAATCTGATAATAAAACAAACCCAAGACAGGTTCCAAATACAATAAACTTATATTGAATAGGATTGTCTGTATCGCTAGCGCTATTATTAATAGCAGCTGTCCAGGCAAACCAAAATAAAAACACACTAGGATTAAGGGTGTTCATTAGAAAACCAGAAAAATAGGATGTAACCAAGCCCTTCATGCTGGTTGGTTTTTTAGCTCCGGCCTCTTCCATGCTTTCCAGCTTTAATTTTTTAAAGAACAAAGTGTATATGCCCATGATCAATAAAAAGCCCGCCCCAGCAAGTGCAATAGCTGATTTGTGATTTAACACCAAAGTAAATAAAGAGGTAAATACATTACATATAAATAATAAAACCAGGTCGCTACTTGAAACACCTGCTACAAAAGCATATCCCGCCTGCTTTCCGTTTGTTAAACTTTGTTTAATGATTGCAAAAATTACTGGACCAATAGAGATACTTAATATCAATCCCAATAACAATCCTTTTAAAACAGGTACTGTTAGCATTAAGATTGATTTTTTATAAAAGCGATCCAGTCGGACAACATCTGCCCTTTTAATACCCTTGGAAACTTATGTTGTCCACCAACTTTACCCTTGCTTTCCATAAATGACATGAAACTACTCTCTTTTAATACGGATACTTTTATAGCCTTGAGAGCGCTCTTTCTTTCTACCGCGTAGTCGTCATTCAGGTGGATTAATTTTTCATCTATTTTTTCTGCTAATAAATTTTCGTCAATATCCTGGTCGCAAGCCACATACCAATGGTGCGCAAAGAAATTACCAAATGGCACTCCCGTTACTGTATATTCTGGAATTGAGATATTTAACTCTTCGCTTACTAATTGTATCGCCTTGTTCATGTTGTCAACACTTAAGTGCTCCCCAACTAAACTCAAGAAATGTTTTGTTCTACCTGTGATGATAATTTCAGCGTTCGCTTTGTCAACAAATTTGACCGTATCTCCAATTAAATAACGCCAAGCGCCAGCGGGTGTACTTATTAAAATTGCGTAGTCTTTTCCTTCTTCCACTTCGTGAATCATTAATGCTTCTGGGTTTTCCACCATTTCGCCTTCTTCGTCAAAATTATTTTCGTCAAATGGAACGAATTCAAAAAAGATATGTTGATTGTAGGATAAGCGCATGCCTACTGCATTCTGCTTGTCTTGCCAAGCTAAAAATCCCTCGCTTGCTAAATAGGTTTCAATGTATTCAATGGGCCTTCCTAATAATTTTTCAAAACCATGTTTGTAAGGTTCAAAACTCACACCACCATGTACAAAAAAAGTAAGGTTCGGCCAGATCTCATGAATGTTGTTTAATTGATAGCGCTCAATGACCATTTCAAGGCACATTTGAATCCAAGCTGGAACGCCAATAATAAAGCTGATATCCCATTCGGGCGCCTTCTCAACTATTTCTTTTAATTTTTTATTCCAATCTCTTTCCTTGGCAATTTTTTTACCAGGTTTGTAAAATGGCTGAAACCAAAACGGCGCTTTTTTTGCAGTAATACCGCTTAAGTCACCTGCATAATAACCAGCACCCTTTTGTAAATCGGTACTTCCGCCCAATGTAAGCCATCCACGACCCAGTGCAGAAAGTGGCACATCACGGTATTTAAACAAGCTAATAAGTTGTTTGATCATGATGATCTTATTTCCTCTAAGAAGGTCGTTTGTTACGGGAATGTATTTACTAGCAGCTTCACTTGTGCCACTACTTAGTGCAAAAAAATTAATCTTACCAGGCCAACAAATATCCGTCTGCCCCTCAAGGGTTAAGTGCCACCACTCTTTGTAAATCTTATTATAATTATAGCTAGGTACAAGTTCTTGAAACTTTTTACCAATATGACGACTCAATAAAATCTCATCAAATCTATTCTTCTGACCGAATGCGGTATAACGCGCGCGCTTTAATAATTTCTTAAGCACCCGCAGTTGTGCAGTCCTTGGACTTCTAGGTGGAATACCAAGCGCCTTGCTAATACCCTTAGGTAAATTAATCTCAAAAATCGGCATCTACAGAATCGGGTTTTACTTTTATAGATTAGTTACAAAAATACGAATGTTATTCGAGCAAACGAGCCTACTTTTGTACTATGATTAAAAACACCCTTATTCAGGCTGTAGAAGTCGGTGCAAAAGAGTTGACCCGTTTTTTCAATGGTAGTTTTACCGTAACAAGCAAGGCAACCATCAACGACCTTGTTACAGAGGCAGATCATGCTTCTGAAAAGGCAATCATAGAACATATAAGGTCCCAGTTTCCGAATCATTTTATTTTAAGTGAAGAAACGGGCGAGATGGCTTCGGCATCAGATACAAAGTGGATTATTGATCCAATAGATGGGACCATAAATTTTGCCAATGGCATTCCAATATGTTGCGTGTCTATTGGGGTTGAATATAAGGGAGAGATGATTTTAGGTTCGGTGTACAATCCCTTTATGAACGAGTTATATTTTGCTGAAAAAGGAAAAGGGGCAACCTTAAATGGCAGACCGATGCGCGTAAGTAAAAAAGAATCGCTTTTACAAAGTTGTTTAGTGACGGGTTTTCCATACCAATATTTAGATACCGAGAACGGACCATTACAAGTTTTTGAAAAGCTTGTTCGCAAGGCAATTCCTGTAAGAAGATTAGGAAGTGCTGCTTTAGATTTATGTTGGACGGCCGCAGGAAGGTTTGATGGTTTTTACGAACATAAGCTTCAGCCGTGGGATAGCGCAGCTGGATTTTTAATGGTATTGGAAGCAGGAGGAACAGTAACCGATTTAAAAGGAAACGCATATAACCCTTACCAGCCGGGTATTATAGCAACCAATGGCTTTATTCATGAACAATTGTTGTCGGTAGTGAATGGCGGCAATTTATAAAAATAATTTATGTCAACAGAAAGAACAGAAATAGAAAAATTAGGAGAGTTTGGTTTGATAGATAGATTAACACAAAATTTTGAAATCGTTAATGCTTCAACCGTTTTATCAATTGGTGATGACGCAGCAGTGATAGATCATTTTGGAAAACAAACTGTAATAACGACAGATTTATTAGTAGAGGGTGTGCACTTTGATTTAATGTATACGCCTTTAAAACACTTAGGTTATAAATCCGTGGTTGTAAACCTAAGTGATATCTATGCAATGAATGCACATCCTACACAAATCACAATGAGCTTGGCCTTTAGCAATCGCTTTAGTTTAGAAGCATTGGAAGAGTTTTATGAAGGTGTTGCTATTGCTTGTGAAAAATATGGTGTGGATTTAATCGGTGGAGACACATCAACCTCACAAAAAGGACTCATCATTTCGGTCACCGCATTAGGCGAGGTTGCGCCAGATAATTATATAAAAAGAAATACCGCTGAGTCAGGCGACTTAATTTGTGTATCAGGAGATTTAGGCGCTGCCTTTTTGGGCTTAACTTTAATGGAGCGTGAGAAAAAAATATTTTTAGAAAATCCACAAATCCAACCAAATTTAGAAAACGAAGATTACATTGTTGGAAGATTATTGAGACCAGAAGCAAGAAAAGATATTATTGAATTATTAGAAAAATTAGAGATAAAGCCAACGTCCATGATGGATATTAGCGATGGCTTGAGTTCAGACGTTTTGCATCTTTGTAAACAATCAGAATTGGGCTGTAGAATTTATGAAGAAAAAATACCAATTAATGAGGCTAGTAAGGCTGCTGCATTTAAGTTTGGCTTAGATGCCACGGTGTGTGCATTGAATGGAGGAGAAGACTATGAATTGCTGTTTACAATGAAGCAAGCAGACTATGACAAAATCACAATGCAAGAAGAAATAAGCGTCATTGGTTATATGTGTGACGCATCTGAAGGAAAAAAGTTAATTAGCAAGGGCAATAATCTTTTTGATATTACAGCACAAGGTTGGAATGCTTTTTCTACAGACGTTTAATTATTAACAACCATATTTTCAAGCGCCAACGATGCTGATAAAAAAAGCAAGTTGGCGTTTTTGTTTACTTCAATGGTTCCGCTCAATTCTTTTTGCTGCATTAAGGTTGCAGGATAAAGACTACACATTTTTATCGCCTCTTCCATTGATATTCCAACATATTGAATCAGATTTTGAATCGATTTTAATTGTGTCAATGCAGATCCGCTAAGGGTTCCAGCAGATTCATATTTATCATCAACCAACTTGTGTTGATAAGGTCCCGTGCAGGTTTCGGTTACCGCATCTGTGATGCAATACAATCGATCGCCCATTATTTTTTTAGCAATTTGTATAGCAGCAAAATCTACATGGTATCCATCTGCTATAATGCTGCTCCTTGTTTTTGGATGATTCAACAAAGCACCCACCACACCAGCCGCACGATGTTGTAACGCGCTCATGGCGTTAAATAAATGCGTTGCTGTTTTTATTCCGTCATCAAAAAACTTTGTAGCTAATTCGTAAGTAGCATCTGTGTGACCCGCTGAAACAATTACACCGGCAGCATGAATTGTGTCAATAATTTCTTGTCCACAAATTTCAGGAGCAAGGGTAATCATGCTAATCAAATCTTTTCCATAATCAAGCATGGACTTCACTTCGTTGATGGATGGGGCGTGAATCACAGCTTCCAAGTGCGCACCCTTTTTGTTTGTATTAATCCAAGGGCCTTCGATATGTAAACCAATACAACCCTTTCCACCAGCGGCTTTGTAATCTCTAACTGCATCTATCGATTTAAAAATTACGTCCTTTGTTTGTGAAGCAATAGTAGGTTGAAAAAAGGCTGTCCCACCTGATAAACAATATTGATATATTTTTTCAATCGTTTCTTTTTCGGGAAACTCAGATAATAATTTTCCCTCAGCTCCATATAATTGTAAATCGACCAAGGCTGGCACAATAAACTCAAAAGCATTGTTAGCATCAAATTCGGCCTGATCAATTGAAACTACAATTCCGTTGTCAACCTTGATAACCACATTGTATTTCCATTCTATACCCGTGAATAAAGCTTTTACAGAGAAGGCCTGAATCATAAATAACAATTAAGAAGATTGAATGGTAAAAAAGTCCGCATCTTTCCAAAAAGGAAATTGGGTGCGTGCTTGTTCTAATTCATCGCGCTGTAGTGTAATTTGAAATACAGACTCTTGGTCAGCACTATGATACAACACCTCTCCCAAGGGACCTACTACCATTGAGTTTCCACTATGTGCAATATTCTTCCCATCTAGCCCCACTCGATTAACGCCCACCACAAAAGCCTGGTTTTCTATCGCCCTAGCAACTAATAATGTTTTCCAAGCAGGACTTCTTTTCTCGGGCCAATTGGCAACATACACCAGTACGTCATATTCGTTTGGTGCAGCTTGTCTCGCCCAGGTTGGGAACCTTAAATCATAGCATATTTGTAAGTTGATCTTCCATCCCTTTACGCTTGCAATCAATCTTTTATTTCCTGCGGTATAGTGTTGATCTTCTCCTGCGAAAGCAAAAAGATGCCTTTTATCATAATACCCCAACTCCCCATTGGGCAACATCCAGATTAAGCGGTTGTAATAATGCCCGTTTTCTTCTATTATTAAAGACCCGGTAAGAATAATTTTTTGAGCTTTCGCAATTCTACGCATCCATTGAACGCTAGGCCCTTCCATTGTTTCGGCGTGCAATGTTGGTTGCATGCTAAAGCCGGTTGTAAACATTTCTGGTAAAATAACAACCTCGGTCGGTTCTTCTAGGTTCAAAATTTTTTGTTCTAATAAAGCCAGGTTGGCACCCTTGTCTTCCCAAAATAAATGGGTCTGTATTAGTGTAATTTTAAGTGTTGACAAAGGAATAAATTTTAGTACGATCTATTTACCATGTAAAGATAGGGCAATTTCATACAGAGCGCTTCTGTTGCTATTTCTTATAAAGCGCCTGAACAATTGGCTGGTATAAAATAGGCTCAAATCCTCGTTGGTGAAGAAAGGCCTGCGTTTTAGCCATTCTGCTAAGCCCGCGCTCTCCTTTTAGGCTATTCCATTTCTTAGTCGCAAGCGCCTGAAGTGTTTGTAAGTAGGCGTCTTCGTCAATCGCTTTTAGTCCAATTTTAATATTAAAGCTACTGACCCTTTTTTGCTGAAGCGCATGTTGAATTTTCACTTTACCCCAGCCTTTTATTCTAAAATGTCCCCCAGCAAACTGTGTAGCAAAACGCTCTTCATTCAGGAAGTTTTCTGCAATAAGGTCCGACATTATTTCCTCTACTTCGTCCATGGTCATTCCAAGCTCATATAACTTATCCCGCACTTCTTGTTGCGCCCTTTCTTGATAGGCACAATAATGCCGTATCCTTTGTATAGCTTGCTCCTTACCAATTCGAACTTTCTTCATAATGTCAATAAGAATTGCTAAAATAGCTTTTTAATCTTAAGATTTTACTTTAGTTTCGTTCTAGTTATTCAAGGCGAAAATTTAACCAAAAATCGATCACATGAAGTTTATCGTATCCTCTTCTTCTTTATTAAAACACCTTCAACAAATTTCTGGTGTAATCAATACCAATACTGTATTACCCATTTTGGAAGATTTTTTATTCGAGATAGAAGATAAAAAATTGAACATTGTTGCAACCGATTTAGAAACGGTTATGCGTGTTCAAATGGAGGTAGAGAGCAAGGCAAATGGTCGCGTGTGTATCCCAGCAAAAATCTTAATTGATTCATTAAAGAATATTGCAGATCAGCCATTGACTTTTAATATCGATAAAAATTATGCTGTAGAAATTACAAGCGATAATGGTAAGTATAAAGTGATGGGCGAAAACCCTGATAACTTCCCTAAAGAGCCAACAGCAGATGATACAACAGGTTTTAACATGACAAGTGGTGGTTTGTTAACCGCAATCAATAAAACCTTATTTGCAGTAAGTGGAGATGATTTGAGGCCCGCAATGACTGGTGTATTTTTTGAATTAACAAAAGAAAGCGTTCAGTTTGTTGCAACAGATGCACACAGATTAGTACGCTATAAAAGAACAGATGTAAAAGCAACCCAAAACGCTTCATTCATTGTTCCAAAAAAACCATTGAACTTATTAAAAAATGCATTGCCAGATAATGAAGATGCAATTACTGTAAGCTTTAATAATAACCATTTGTTTGTTGAACACGGTTCTACACAACTGATTTGTCGTTTGATTGATGCAAGGTTCCCAGACTATAAAGTGGTGATCCCTGCAGATAATCCTTATCGCTTAACTGTGAACAAACATGATTTCCAAAACGCATTACGTCGTGTGAATGTATTTAGTAATAAAAGCACCAATCAAGTAGCTTTAAATATCACTGGCAACGAATTACAAATGGCAGCACAGGATATCGATTTTAGCTTTGAGGGTAATGAACGCATGAGTTGTGAATACCAAGGAGAAGATATCCAAATCGCATTCAACGCTAAATTCTTAATTGAAATGTTGAACGCAGCAGATACCGACGAGGTGTTTATTGAATTATCAACCCCAAGTAAAGCAGGCTTGATTAAGCCATCAGAGCAGGCTCCAGGAGAAGACCTGTTGATGTTGGTGATGCCATTAATGTTAAATAGCTAATCCCTATCCTATACAAAGTCTTTAACGACTTAAGGAAACCCGGTGTATCGCGTAAGCAGAACATCGGGTTTTTTATTTACATTTATGAACTAAAACGACCCTATGTTAGAAGCAATAAAAACCTATTTTGAAACCATCCCTAGTTTGCACCGTGCATTGTTATTGGCGGGAGGAATTAGCTTCTTTTGGATGGTAGAATTTGCTGCTCCTTTATTTAGTTTTAAGTACAGCAAGTTGAAACATGCTGGATTAAATCTATTTTTCACTTTTACAACCATTGTGATCAATTTTGCTTTTGCACTTGTTATGGTAAAGGCAAGCGATTGGACGGTACAACAAAATTTTGGATTACTTCATGTAATTAGTTTGTCCCCTTGGGTAGAAGCAATAGCAGGTTTGTTGTTATTGGATTTGATAGGCGCCTACTTGGTGCACATGATTGAACATAAGATTAAATTTTTATGGAAATTTCATATGGTACACCATGCAGATACAATGGTAGATACCACTACAGGAAATAGACACCACCCAGGAGAATCTGTGGTGAGAGCTGTTTTCGCAATACTTGCCGTTTTTATTTTAGGTACACCAATGTGGATGGTGATGTTGTATCAAAGTTTAAGTGTCGTGTTAACACAGTTTAATCATGCGAATATTCGTATTCCAAAATGGTTTGATAAAAGCTTTGGTTATATTATAGTGTCTCCTAATATGCACAGAGTGCATCATCATATTACCCGTCCTCAAACGGATAGTAACTATGGAAATATATTTTCTTTTTGGGATCGAATTTTTGGAACGTATAATGACACGCCGATGGATCAGATTGTATATGGTTTAGATGTGTTAGATAATTCTAAGGATGGCTCCTTGTCTTATCAATTAAAAGCACCCTTTAACAAATCCATCAAATCAGATTATTAAATCCCTTGTTTTCAAAAATGGTTTTATCATTTTAAATGATTTAAATAAAAAATATTCATGCCTAAAATTGGAGCTTTTATACCTGCGCGTTATGCTGCAACAAGATTTCCCGCAAAGTTGATGCAACTGCTTGGAGAAAAAACCGTGATTAGACATACTTATGATAATACAGTAGCTACCGGATTGTTTGACGAGGTATATGCGGTGACAGATAGTGACATAATATTTAATGAAATTGTTCAAAACGGCGGCAAGGCTATTATGAGCAAGAGGGCGCACGAAAGCGGTAGCGATAGAATTGCAGAAGCCATTGAGGGTCTCGATATTGATATAGTGGTGAATGTACAGGGAGATGAGCCTTTTGTAAAACGTGAACCCTTGGAGCAGGTGCTTGCATGTTTTCAAGATCAAAAAGTACAAGTAGCCTCCTTAATGCAGGAATTGACTAACCAGGCATCCATCGAAGATCCTAATTATGTAAAAGTTGCAGTAGATAAAAACTGGAACGCTTTGTTTTTTTCTCGTAGTGTAATACCTTATCCTAGGGCAACAGATATTGCAATTACCTATTATGAACACGTAGGTGTTTATGCTTTTAAAAAGCAAGCCCTGATAGATTTTACCAACTGGCCAATGTCACCCCTTGAGGCTGCAGAAAAAATTGAGTGCCTTCGTTATTTAGAAAATGGGGTGTCCATCAAGATGGCAGTAACCAATTATATGGGTGTTGAAATTGATACGCCAGAAGATTTAATCAAAGCAGCAGCGCTTTTAAAATAAAACACTTTTTAATAATCATAACTGAAAAATACATTCAATGAATAAAGGAAAATTATTTCAATCAACAGTAGTCGCTGCGCTTGCAGGATTCATTTTCGGATTTGACATGGTGGTGATCTCTGGTGCAGACAAGCCTATTCAAGAGTTGTGGCAAACAACACCATGGTTTCATGGATTCTTCATCATGTCAATGGCTTTGTGGGGCACGGTGATCGGTTCCATATTTGCAGGCGCACCAACAGAAAAATATGGCCGTAAAAAAGTATTAATTTGGTTGGGTGTTTTATTCATTGCATCTGCAATAGGTTCGGCAATTGCACAAGACCCTTATACATTTTCTTTCTTTAGACTAATAGGTGGTATTGCCATTGGTGTATCCTCTGTGGTTGCGCCTACTTATATTTCAGAAATATCCAATAAAAACAATCGCGGTAAACTAGTGGGTATGTATCAATTCAATATTGTATTTGGAATATTGATTGCTTATTTGTCTAATTATTTTTTACAAGGTGTTGGAGGATCTAATGACTGGCGTTGGATGTTAGCGGTATTGTTAATTCCTTCTTTAATTTTTACAGTGATGGCCCTGGGATTGCCAGAGAGTCCAAGATGGTTATTGTCTGTTAAAGGCGATGAGTCGGCTGCCAGAAAAAATCTTGCCGCTGTTGGTGTCCAAAATATTGATGAAACCATTCAGGAGATCAATGAAGCGAATGCACAAGAAAAAGCATTTGGTAGTGCACAACTTTTCACAAAACACCATGTTAAGATTATCTCACTTGCATTTTTTGTCGCTTTTTTTAATCAGCTATCTGGTATTAACTTCCTTTTATATTATGCACCAAGAATTTTAGAAGAAGCGGGCTTTGCAAAAGATAATTCTTTATTGAGTTCTATTTCTATTGGATTAATGAACCTTGTATTCACCTTTGTAGGTCTATGGTTGATAGATCGTATTGGGCGCAAGACATTATTAATCATTGGTTCATTTGGTTACATCATCAGCTTGTCCATGGTCGCTTATGGCTTCTTTATGCACAGTGCTCCTTCGTTTATGTTGGTGTTCTTATTGTTGTTTATCGCAGCACACGCAATTGGGCAGGGTGCGGTGATATGGGTATTAATTTCTGAAATATTTCCAACTCAGATACGTGCAGCAGGACAAGCATTCGGCGCAAGTATCCATTGGATATTTGCTGCTTTAATTACATTAGTTACACCTGTGTTCTTGGATAGTGAATATGGAATATTTAAAGAAAACCCTTGGCCAATTTTTGCATTCTTTGCAGGCATGATGGCTTTGCAATTAGTTTGGATTTTGGCTAAAGTGCCAGAAACAAAAGGCGTATCTTTGGAGGAATTACAAAAGAAATTAGTTCAATAAAATTATCTGTATGCAGTTTCGCAATTTTAAAATGGTAGATTATGTGGTATATGGCCGCGGATCTTTTAACCAATTAGATGAAATAATAGCACCTCGTAGAAAAGGTGATTTCCCAATGATCTTTTTCTTAGATCATTATTTTGAAGGAAAAGACTTGGCGAATAGGGTTCCATTAAGAGGAAAAGATAAAATTGTTTTTGTTGATGTGACTTATGAACCAAAAACAACACAGGTAGATGCTTTAGCTGCTGAATTAAAAGCTGAATTTGGAGAAGTTAGTGGTATCATCGGGATTGGCGGAGGCTCCACAATGGACTTAGCTAAAGCAGTTGCATTGATGATGACAAATCCGGGTTCTTCTGCAGATTATCAAGGTTGGGACTTAGTAAAACAAGCTGGTGTGTATAAGGTTGGTATCCCAACACTAAGTGGAACAGGAGCAGAGGTAAGTAGAACAACAGTTTTAACAGGACCAACTCGTAAATTAGGCATGAACTCTGATTTCACGCCATTTGATCAAATAGTGTTAGATCCGGCATTAACAAAAGATGCACCAGCGAATCAACGTTTCTATACGGGAATGGATTGTTATATTCATTGCATCGAAAGCTTAGAGGGTACTTTCTTAAATGAATTTAGTAAGAGCTATGGTGAAAAAGCTTTAGAGCTTTGTAGAAAAGTATTTGTTGAAAAAAATACTTGGGACGATGAGTGTGATGATCAATTGATGATGGCCTCTTATGCCGGCGGCATGAGTATTGCATATAGTCAAGTGGGTGTAGCACATGCGGTGAGCTACGGCCTTAGTTATTTATTAGGTACCAAGCACGGTATTGGAAACTGTATTGTGATGAATCATTTAGAAGAATACTATCCAGCTGGTGTGAAGGAGTTCAAGCATATGGTTGCAAAGAACAATATTGATATCCCGGTTGGTATTTGTTCAAATTTAACAGAAGACCAATTTGACGCCATGATCAATGTATCTCTTGGCATGAAACCATTATGGGAGAACGCACTAGGAAAAGATTGGGAACAAATTATGACCAGAGAAAAGCTACGTGAGCTTTACGGAAAGCTGTAGGCTTTTCGAAATATTTTCTAAAAAAGAAGACATAAATAATATAAAAAGGGGACTCGCAAATGCGGTCCCCTTTTTCGTACTTTTTAACCCATCGAAATATTTTTTGAATAACAAGAGCTTTGAAAGCTACTCGGCCTCTGCCACTACTTCTTTCACTTCTGGAATCATTCGTTTCATCATGCCTTCGATACCCGCTTTCAATGTAACCATTGAAGAAGGGCATCCGCTGCAAGAGCCTTGTAACATTAAGTTTACAACGCCATCATTATAACTTTTAAATTGTATTGCACCACCATCCATTTCAACCGCTGGCTTTACATAATTTTCTAATAATTCTTTCACACGCTTTACCACATCATCATCATCTGCAGAAACAACATTAGTAGCTTCTTGTTTCATTTTTGATACTTCCTCTTCATTCACTACAACCCCCCCCGCTTCTAAATATTCTTTCAAAAATGTTTTGATTGTAGGTATTACATCCTGCCAATCTTCTGTATCGTTTGTTTTTGTAAGTGTAACAAAGTTGCTCGCAATAAATACGCTTTTAATAAAAGGAAAGCTGAACAATTCTTTCGCAAGAGGAGAAGCTGTGGCTAATGACTCTTCTGCCACGTCTAAACTTTTACCTGGATACAATAATTTATTTGCCACAAATTTCATTGTCTCTGGGTTTGGTGTCATTTCGGTATAAATGCTCACGATTGTATTTCCTGTAGTAATCATAGTCTGCTGTTTTTAAAGATCCAATACAAAAATAATCAAATTGCCTGGCTTGCTGGCCCTTGGCTGGCCCATTCTGGCTTTATTTTTCCGATATCGAAAAATGACTAGCTGGTAACAATGCTCAACTTGGCATAGTTCAACATGATCTTTTTCTCGCCGTTGTTATCAAAAAGGATGTTGGCAATCGGGTTATGTGCAGAACCTTCGATCGACTTGATAATCCCGAAACCAAATTTTTGGTGCTCTACTTTCATGCCTTCTTCAAGCGCAGAAGGGTCTGCAGCTGTGAAATTAGCCGTAGGGATATGGTTTTTATTGACAGTATTAGGAGGCGTTACAGGTAAATAGCTCGGTTTGCTACCTGTCGTGCCTGTGTTTGTTCCAGTTTTGTTAGTAGCACCAGTTTTGGGTTTAGACTCATTCCAATAACTTGATTTATTGCCACCATGCATTCTGTCGTAAGCGCTGCCCCAGCCACTTGTTTGGTTTCTTGCGCCACCGCCGGCACTTGACTTATCAAGTTTTTCTTCTGGCATTTCTTCAATAAACCTACTTGGATCATTTTGAACCAATTGTCCAAAGCGGTATCTAGAATTTGCATAGCTCAACCATAAATGTTTTTTTGCACGGGTTACGGCAACATAAAACAACCTTCTTTCTTCTTCTAGTTCTTCTCTTGTATTGACACTCATTCCACTTGGGAATAAGGTCTCTTCTAATCCAACCACAAAGACGCAATCAAATTCCAAGCCTTTTGCAGCATGCACTGTCATTAATTTAACAGTGTCTTCATTTCCATTATCGTTGTCAGCGTCTGTGATCAAAGTAATTTGTTGTAAATAAGATCCTAAACTCTTATCACCTAATTCTCCGTCGTCATTACTTGGGCTCTCGGTCCACTCTTTGATGGAGTTTAATAATTCTTGTACGTTTTCATAGCGCGCCAATCCTTCGGTAGACTTATCATTAAAAAGTTCTTTAATGATATTGGTGCTCTTACCCACTTGCACTGCTACATCGTAAGCGTTGTTTTTTGTTAAGAGGTTTTGAAAATATTTTATCATCACCACAAACTCTTCAATCGCGTTAAGTGTTCCTGCTTTGAATCCAAAACCCTTTGCTTTTTCTAGTACCTCAAAAAAAGTAATATTTTGTTCACTCGCAATCACCAAACATTTTTCTACTGTTGTTTTTCCAATCCCTCTTACAGGATAATTGATGATTCTTTTTAAACCCTCTTCATCTTTGGTATTTGCAATGACTCTTAAGTAGGCAATAAAATCTTTTACTTCCTTTCTTTGATAGAAGCTAAGCCCACCATAGATCTTATACGCAATCCCTGTTCTTCTTAAGCTTTCCTCGAAAGACCTTGACTGTGCGTTTGTTCGATATAAAATTGCAAAGTCTTTATTGTAAAAATGATTTCTTAATTTATTTTCTTGAATACTATCCGCAACAAATTTTCCCTCGTCATTGTCGGTCATGGTTCTCACCAACTTAATTTTATCCCCCTCGTCATTATCGGTCCATAGTTCTTTTGGAATCTGTCCTTTATTATTTTTAATTACGTAATTAGCAACTTCAATAATTGATTTACTACTACGATAATTTTGTTCCAGTTTTACAAGTTTAACGTCGTCATAATCTTTTTGAAATTGTAAAATATTTTCAATTGTAGCGCCGCGGAAACTATAGATACTTTGTGCGTCATCACCCACCACACAAAGATTTTCATGAACTGCTGCTAGTAATTTTGCAATTTGATACTGCACGGGATTGGTATCCTGGTACTCATCAATTAAAATATATTTAAACTTGTGTTGATACTTGTGCAATACCTCTGGAAAATCGCGCAATAATTCATGCATCTTAAAAAGCAAATCATCAAAATCCATTGCACCGCTCTTGAAACAACGCGCCACATAGCTTGCATAGATTTCCGCAATCTGTGGGCGGTTTGCTCTAGCATCTTCTTGCTTAAGAAAATTATCCATCGCATATTCGCCAGGTCCTACTAAAGCATTTTTAGCCGAAGAGATGCGATTCTGAACAACGTTTGGCTTGTATAATTTATCATCTAAGCCCATGTCATTAATGACTTGTTTTAACACAGATCTAGAATCGTCTGTGTCATATATAGTAAAGCTTTGCGGGTATCCAAGCTTATCTGCTTCTGCTCTAAGGATGCGCGCAAAAACACTATGAAAAGTACCAATATATAAATTTCTAGCTTCTGTATTGCCAAGGGCTTTTTCAACCCTTTCTTTCATTTCAGCAGCAGCCTTGTTGGTAAAAGTTAAGGCTAAAATATTAAAGGAGTCCACGCCGCTGTGCATCAAATGAGCAATGCGCGAGGTCAATACTTTTGTTTTTCCACTACCAGCACCGGCAATAATCATCAGGGGTCCGTTAAGATGAAGCACTGCCTCTCTTTGTTGTTCATTTAATCCATTCAAATACGCTTGTTGCATGCAGCGAAGATACGTTTAGTTGGGAGCATTTTAATAGAGGTGGAAAACTAAAAAGGGAATAAAAGCAGCAACCAACAAAATTGTTTAAATAATAAATAAAAAAATCGGCGCCCTAATTAAAAAGGCGCCGATTAAATCTTTATGGTATGTATTCTACTTAATTAAGTGTCTAGTCCACATCATTTAATGTCCATATTTGAACAGTTAAATTTTTACCCTTTGTATCTTGGAAATCAAAATCTACTTCCAATTCTTTTCCTTTAAAGAACACTTTATCTATGAAGTCCAAATCACCTTCGGGCGTATAGATAGATCCAGGTATGTATGAGAAGTCTTTTGGAGTAGGTTGCTCATCTGATTCAAAGCTCAATCCATAAACGATACCCTTGTATTCCTCCATGTAAAGTAAAATATTTTCTTCCCCATCTTCTTCGGGATAGGCATTACAGCTTTTGCTTTCGTAATCCTCGTCTACCTCGTAGTGATCGGTCAGCTCATCGAGTTTGAAGGTGGAAATTTCTTTTCCATTTGCATCTTCAAGAATAAAATTTAAACCGTCACTATCCATAGGAACATCTACCGTCCACATGTTTGTTACGAATGGCTCATAATCATTAATTACATTTTCAATTTCCGAGTCCATTTCGCTTAATGTCTTATAGCCATTCTCTTCTTGATACTCTTTAATATCAGTAACCTCTTGGTCAGTTAGAGAATGTGCCGATGCGTGCAATTCTAGTCCTTGTAATTTTAAAATATACTTTGCCACAAAAGTTATTTTTATTTCTTCTCTAATAATTTAAAGAATTGATCTAATTGAGGTAAGATAACAATTCTAGTTCTTCTGTTTTTAGCTCTATTAGCTGCGCTATCATTTTCAACCAATGGTGCATATTCACCTCTTCCTGCTGCAGTCATACGCTTAGGATCTAAACCGTAAGTGTCTTGTAAAATACGTACCACAGTTGTTGCACGTTTAACAGATAAATCCCAGTTGTCTTCTAAAACAGAACCGTTGTCTAATAATTGCTTAGAGTCTGTGTGACCTTCTACCATAAATTCAATAGATGGCTGTGCAGCTAATACTTTAGCAACTTTGCCTAATACAGTTTTTGCTTTATCAGTTACATTAAAGCTTCCGCTTTTAAATAATAGTTTATCAGAAATGTCTACATAAACAACACCCTTGTCTACTTTAACATTCACATCATCATCGTTAAGGTCGCCCAATACACCCTTTAAGTTCATCACCAAGTTCATGTTGATAGAATCCTTGCGAGCCATAGAGCTTTGTAAACCTTGAATGTATAAATCCTTGGCGCCAATATTCTCTAAAGATTTTTTGATGCTCTCTGCTTGTGCGCCAGTAACAACAGACATGTCTTTTAATTGATTTAAAACAACGTTGTTATTTGCTTTTAAGTAGTCAACTTGTTTGTTTAAGTCTTCAACTTGTTTTTCTAAAGACTTTCTATCGGCTGCAATTTTATCTGCATCATTTTTTGCTTTTGCAGTTGCATCTTGTGCTTCACGATATTTGCTTTGAAGATCGGCATATGCGCCATTCAATTGACCATATTTAGTTTCTGCCTCTTGTAATTTTTTAGGGCTAACGCACGAATAAGCACCCAAGCTAATAAGAGCAAGCGCTAAAAAAATTTTACTTTTCATGTTAAGTCGATTTTTATAAATGAATAATCAAGTTATTGCTATAACAAAAATAGGAAACAACTGCTAAGGAATAAAACAAAAGTGAAAAATCACTTCATTTTAACAAACTATATCGTCCGTAATGCCATATTCGGGCACAAATCCCTTGAACTGCTTAAAAAAGTCAACAATTAAGCGCATGTCTGCTTGTTCATTGTCAGTCGGGAAAATAGGATCGGCAAAGACAACCCTTCTTTGCCCAAAATCAAACCCCACCATTAATATGGGCACTTTTGCATTTTTTGCGATATGATAAAAGCCAGTTCTAAATTTAAAAACTTTTGTTCTAGTGCCCTCGGGAGAAAGCGCGATATGGAAGCGTTCGTGTTTGTGGTATAATGCAACCACCTGGTCTACCATATTATTTTTTTTACCTCGATTTACCGGATGACCGCCTAATAGTCTAAAAAACCAGCCAGTAATTGGATTAAAAAGCTCTTTTTTCCCAAGAAATTGAACAAATTCAAAATGTAATTTCTTCCTTACAGCTAAGCCAAGAAAGAAATCCACATTATGCGTATGTGGCCCCGCAATGATAACAGATTGCTTCAAGCTATAGGGAAAACTACCCTCTATCTTCCATCCTCTCACTTTAAAGAACCACCATGCTAAAAAATGCTGTAACATATAAATAAATTAGAGGTGCATTAATAAACCTGCGTTAGAAACCGGATTTACCTCTTGCACTTTGATTGTTTCTGTTTTAATTTTTGGAATTGCCGCGCTTTGTAGATTCTTCAAATAAATCTTGTCATAATATTTCAATAAAATATCGAAAGCCGCTTCAATATTATTTTCTACTAATAAATTCACCACATTTTTTGTTTCTAGTCCACCCAGCTTCTTTTGAATTCGAAGTGTAGCGGCGATTAAATCTGCTACTGTAAATTTTCCATATCCTTGAACAATAAAATTAAGCCTGGATTCAAAAGGGATGTCAATGAAATAACAAACGCTATTGCGAAGATTTTTGAAAAACCCTATGGGCAACATGTTTGTGCCAATTCTTTGACTTTCATCTTCTATCCAAAAATAGTTTTCGGTTGCTGCTGTTTTAAAAAGAGCCGTCGCTAAATTGTTTTCAAATTGCTCTTGGCTAGGTTGTTCTTGTTGACCAAGTGCACCAAATGCCGATCCTTTGTGATGCGCTAATCCTTCTAGGTCGATTACAGGAATTTTACTTTTTTGTAATTGTAAAAGAATTTCGGTTTTACCTGAACCTGTGTAACCGCCCAACACTTTCATTTTATATTCTTTTTCAAACTGTGCTAACACCCAATTGCGATAAGCCTTATAGCCTCCCGTGAGTTGTTCTGTTTTGAAACCGTATAAATCTAGTAACCAAGCGACTGCTGCACTCCGCATTCCTCCTCTCCAACAATGAACTAAAATAGTCGGCTTTTTCTTTTCCGTTTTTTCATATTCTCGTACCCACTCTTCAACCGTTTCAATCATGGCGAACATATTGCTACCAAAATAAGGCAAGCCTAATTTAATTGCCGCTTCTCTACTTTTTTGTTTGTAAGTAGTACCAATTGCTGCGCGCTCTTCGTCGCTGAATAGTGGAAGCGAAAAAGCACTAGGTATATGTGCATGCAAATATTCTCCAGGACTTCTTACGTCAATGATTAAATAGTTTGATAAATTTTCAAAAACCCCATCCTGTGTTTTTTGAACAGCCATGTTACAAATTTACTTTCTTTAATACTTCTTTCAACGCTTCTTTTGTGAAGCTTTCAAAAGGAATGGGTTGATATTTAAATGCTGCGGCAGCATGTAGGGCTGTAGCAAGATGAAATTCGGACTGATTAAATGAAATAGCCCAGCCATTTTCTTGCCAACGCTTTGCAAGGTATTCTTGTTCCGTTTGCCCAGGTGTTGGAATCAGAATCAATTTTTTACCAAATGGAATTAACTCCATCAAGCTAGTATACCCACCTCGGCTTACAATATAAGTCGCATTTTGAATGGCTTTAGCTAATGCAGGCCCTCCTAAATGAGGTGAGATGGATCCTGTGGTAGAACTTGCATGGTTTTCAGGTTGATTTGCTGTGCCTGCAATGATTTGGAAAGGTGCTTGCATTTGATTGCCTTCTTTCCAAATTTTATCCTGAAAAATACTTCTTTGTGGTTCAGGACCAGAAATGATTGCTAGAAACAAATGTTCTGGTTTTTGCGCTTCTTTATTGTCTATGGCAAATTCCTTGAGCCTAGAAAGCGCGTTCATATACCAAATGGGTGTAGATGGCTTTCTCTTTGGATTGCCTAAAATGCCTGAAAGGTTTTTTGATCCCTCCATATCGGGCACCCATACCATGGAATAAAAGCAACGGAACCAAGCATATTGCATGGACTGTAACATGCTTGTTGTCCAAGAAAACGGCGTTTGAAGATTGAGTTGGTGCGTGATAAAAATAGAGGGCGTTTTGAGATGGAAAAAACCAAGTCGATTATCAGAAATAATCAGGTCAAATCTTCCCTTACGATTTGTTTTATATAACCACCAAAATTCTCTAAGGATGTTGTACAAAATGCGTGGAATTTGTAAAAACATTTTTAAAGCAAATCCATTATTCCTTTTAGAATAACGTATTCCATATCCTTTTAATTTAAGGAAACTCAATCCAGGAAAGGCTTCCCTTAAAATAGTTTCATGAGGCCCGTCAGTAGCAACAGTTACGGAATAGCCAAGTTCTCGTAACGCAACAATGATGGGGATACATCTAGTTGCGTGACCAAGTCCCCAATCAAGTGGTGCTATAAGTACAGACTTTTGTTGCATGAATAATTAAATCTTATTCAAATATACTTGTAAAAAATTGTAGTTTTGTATTCATGTTAAGAAGCCACATATATCTTGCGAACAATGATGTTTTAAAAAAACAAAAGCAATTGGTATTGTTGTTGGAAATACATGCGATGTTGTTTAAAATTGAACAAGTGGAATTGTTTTATCAGAACATTGAAGTGATTGATTTGAATAAAAGAAAAATCATTCAAAAGCCTCATTTAGTTAAGCGTGTCTTAAAGGACAACCCAGAGAAGCCTTTCGTCTTCGCATACCATAAAAATTAGTCGATTTACCCTATCTTTAAGAGGACAATAAAAAAATTGTTTTCATTAAAAGAGTCAGGCATGTCATTCATCTCCAAAGAAAAATCAGTTGCGCTGTATGCAGCTTTAGTTTCCTTCGGCACCTATGTTTTTATATTTGGTTTTAGAAAATCATTCACTGTTTGCACTTTTGATGGGATGACTTTTGGCCCCATTGCATTCAAGACTGCAATGGTGATTAGTCAAATGTTAGGTTATTTAATGGCTAAATTTTACGGCATTAAGTTTATCTCTGGTTTAGAAAAAAAGAACCGATATAAAATCATTTTTTTATTGACTGGAATCGCATGGGCTGCATGGCTTTTGTTTGCGCTTGTTCCTGCTCCTTATAGCATATTGTTTTTGTTTATTAATGGCTTTCCATTGGGCATGTTATGGGGTGTTGTCTTTTCTTATGTAGAGGGCAGAAGGAGCACAGATTTTATAGGAGCAGCGTTGGCGGTGAGTTTTATTTTTTCTGCAGGATGGGTAAAATCAGTGGGAGCGTGGCTCATGTTACATTTTCAAATTACAGAGACTTGGGTTCCGTTTTGCACAGGCTTAGTTTTTGCCTTGCCGCTTGTGCTATGTGTTTGGGGGCTAGAAAAGGTTCCTGCACCATCTGCAGAAGACGAAGCTTTAAGGGCAAAAAGAATCCCAATGACTTCGGAAGATAGAAAGACAATTTTGAAAACTTATTTACCCGGAGTGATTGCTTTTGTTGCGATTTATTTATTTGCCACTATTTTTAGAGATATCAGAGATAATTTTTCTGCTGACATGTGGAAGGAGATGGGTTATGCTGCAAAGCCATCTACTTTTTCGGAAACAGAAATTCCAATCACTATTTTTATTTTAATTCTTATTGGAACAGTTGTAGCCGTTAAAAATAGTTTCAAGGCTTTCATGATTGCACATGTATTTATACTAATTGGTTTTGTAATAGCGGGATTGTCCACTTATTTTTTCACCCAAAAATTATTAGATCCATTTTGGTGGATGTTATTGGTTGGTCTTGGATTGTATCTTGTATACATTCCTTTTAACTCTATCTATTTTGATCGATTGATTGCCGCATTTTCTATTAAAGGCAACGCGGGCTTTTTTATCTATCTAGCAGATTCGATTGGATATGTGGGCAGCGTCTCTGTGATGCTTGTAAAAGAAGGAATGACATTAGATATTGCCTGGACTTCGTTTTTTGCTCAGAGTGTAATGATTCTGTCTTTTGCAGGCTTATTTATAACAGCCTATGCGATGTATTATTTTGCATCAAAATCCAAAATCACCCCATTGATACAATAGCGTAATCCTGTTGGAGGAGGACCATCTTCAAATACATGACCAAGGTGGGCCTTGCATTTACCACATTGAACTTCGGTACGTACCATTCCGTGGGTATTATCTGGGGTATAAATAATTGACTTTTTGGTAAGGGGTTCATAAAAACTAGGCCATCCACAACCGCTATCAAATTTGGTATCGCTTTTAAATAGGGGATTGCCACAAGCTTTACAATAATAAGTGCCAATAGCCTTAGAGGTTTCAAAAGGACTAGTAAATGGACGCTCTGTCCCTTTTTCTCTAGCAATGGCATAAACCTCTGGGCTTAGAATTTGCTTCCAAACACTATCAGGCACAATTACAGCCTCTTTACTTGTTCTAGAATAGTAGGTGTTTTCTTTATTTGGCATGGTGTTCGTTTTATTTGACTGCTTGATGGCGCTTTGTCCACAAGCTGTTTGGCTGATCAATAGGCAAAAACAAAGTATTTTGTACATGTGGTAGATTTCTATATAAAAATACTAACAAGTATTCAGATAATTTGTTGAGTAATTTATAAGATCCGGTTAAAAAAATTTGAGCGAGTTCGTTATCTTTGTTTTCTATCAACTCTATAGCATGTTCAATTTAATCTTATTTGGTCCTCCAGGAAGCGGCAAAGGCACACAAAGTGAAAACATCATTGCGGCTTATGGTTTGCAGCATTTATCTACCGGCAATTTATTGCGTAGTGAAATTGCTGATCAAACTACCTTGGGCATGGAAGCAAAAAGATTAATGGACCAAGGTCAATTGGTTCCAGATGAAGTGGTGATTGGCATGGTTGATAATTTCATGAATGCACATCCCGAAGCAAAAGGATTTTTATTTGATGGTTTTCCAAGAACAACAGCGCAATGCATTGCATTAGATGCTTTGTTAGAAAAGAAATCAAATGAAATCAATGTTGTACTTGCTTTGGAAGTAAGTGAAGAAGAGCTTGTTAAAAGATTATTAGGAAGAGGATTAACTTCAGGTAGAAGTGATGATACCAACGAGACAATCATTCGCGCAAGAATACAAGAGTACCACGATAAGACAACAGCGGTTGCCACCTATTACAAACAATTTGATAAAGTTGTTTCTGTAAAAGGAGAGGGCACTGTAGAATCAATCTATGCAGATTTAAAAACAGAAATCGATAAAAGAATTAAATAGTTCTTTAAGAATAAAATTGTTTAATAAAAAAGGATCAACAATTGTTGATCCTTTTTTATTATTTATACGATTAAAATTCAGGCTTGACATTGATTCAAGCGGCATTCATTAAATATTTAATCCTCCGCAAGCGCTAATCACTTGTCCGGTTACATAGCTACTCATATCACTTGCTAAGAATAAAGTAGTATTCGCAATTTCATCTGCCTTTCCAAAACGGCCTAAAGGAATTTTATCTAAGAATGCTTTACCCGCTTCGCCTTCGTTTAAATAATGCGTCATATCTGTTTCAATAAAACCTGGCGCAATTGCGTTGCAACGAATATTACGACTACCTACTTCGGCAGCAATTGATTTTGTAAAGCCAATGATGCCCGCCTTGCTCGCTGCATAGCTACTCTGTCCTGCGTTACCACGAATACCTATGATCGAACTCATGTTAATAATACTACCACTACGCGCCTTCATCATTGGACGAATCACTTGCTTGGTCATATTGAATACGCTCTTTAAGTTTGTTTCCATTACATCGTCCCATTGTTCTGGCGTCATGCGCAACAACAAGTTATCTTTAGAAATACCCGCATTGTTTACGCAAATATCTACCGTTCCAAAAGTTGTTACTACATCGTTTACAAATGTTTCACATGCCGCGAAATCGCCCGCATTTGCTTGATAAGCTTTTGCTTTTACGCCTAATTTTTCTATTTCAGCAACTAGTTGATTTGCTTTTTCAGCACTGCTATCACTTACATAAGTGAATGCAACATGAGCACCTTGTTCTGCTAATTTCAATGCAATTGCAGCTCCAATTCCTCTTGCTGCACCTGTTACAATAGCAACTTTTCCGTCTAATAATTTCATTAGTTTCTGTTTTTAATAAACCAATAAGTATGCATCAGGGCAATACTAATATTTACAAATATAATAGGATTATCCTGTTTTAAAAAACCGTACACAATCCAAAGTAAGCTGCCAATGGTGTTTGCCATTCTTAACTTTCTAACATCTTGTATTGCAAAAGAACCAACTATCACCGCTGTGGCCACATACCCTAGGACTTCTATCATTTTTATTTATTTTAAAACAGTTTTCATTTATTAATTTCCCCAACAATTCAATTACCATTCACATCATTAACCTTCCTGATGAATTAGTTTCAACTCTTCTATAAATTTTCGCTCATTAGAAAGCCTTGGTACCTTATGTTGTCCACCCAACTTCCCTTTTCTTTTTAACCATTCGTGAAAGCAATCTTTTTTAACAACAGTAATTTGTGGTAATCCAAGTGCAATATCTTTATGTCTTTTGGCTTCATAATCACTGTTCACGGCTTGCAAATTTTTATCAAGCTCAATGGTAAATGCTTGCATATCTGCTGGTCCTTGCTCAAATTCAATCAGCCATTCGTGCGCACCTGCACCCTTATCTGACATGTATATTGGAGCAGCAGTGTATTCTTTCATCACCACATTAAATTTAGCACAGGTTTCACTGATTGCCTTATCACTATTGTCTGCAATTAATTCCTCGCCAAATGCATTGATGTATTGTTTTAATCTTCCACTCACTTTTACGCGATATGGATTTAGTGTAACAAACTGCACTGTATCTCCCACTAGATAACGCCATAATCCACCGTTGGTGCTAATCACAATGGCATAATTTTTTCCTAATTCCACTTTATCCAATCCAATTGTTTTTGGATTTTCTTTTCCATATTCTTCAGTCGGCATGAACTCATAAAAAATACCATGATCTAAAAAAAGTAACATGCCCTCTTCATTTGGTCGATCTTGCGCAGCAAAAAATCCTTCACTAGCATTGTAGATTTCTATGTAATTACAATCCCCTCCAATTATTTTACTAAACTGTTCTTTGTAGGGCGTAAATGATACACCACCATGAATATATAATTCAAAATTTGGCCAAACTTCTTTGATTGTTTGCTTTCCAGTAATTTCTAAAATTCTTTTTAACAATACGAGTGTCCAAGTTGGCACACCTGCAATAGAAGTTACGGGTTCTTGAATGGTGCTCTGTGCAAGCATTTCAATTTTAGATTCCCATTCATCCATGAGTGCGATTGACAATTCGGGCACCCGAATCAAACCCGACCAGATAGGTGCATTTTGTAGTAATACGGCACTAAGATCTCCATATTGAATATCTTCTTGAATTGGATGCACTTGATGACTACCCCCAATCACCAATCCCTTGCCTGTCAATAAATCGCTGTCTGGGAAAGTATGGTAATAAATGGTTAAGACATCTTTAGAGCCTTGAAAATGATTGTCTTCAATACTTTCTTTAGTAAGCGGAATGAATTTACTTTTATCACTTGTTGTTCCACTACTTTTTGCAAACCATTCAACGGGCGTATTCCATAATACATCTGCATCGCCCTTCATGATTTGATCGATATAGGGTTTAATGTCTTCGTATTCTTGAATAGGAACCGTTTCCTTGAATTTTCTAATATTGAATAGGGAACTAAACTGATATTTTCTACCTATTTGTGTGTATTGACCATGTGTAATTAAGTCCTGCAGCACCTCACGTTGTGCAGCGATTGGATCATTCACCCAGTGTTCGATTTGCCAGTAACGCAATCTTGCTAATCTTGATAATGCCGGGCTAAAAATCTTCATAGGTTATTTTTGTCCCATTTCGATGATCCAATCTTTTCGTTTTAATTCAAAGTTGGTCCCTAGGTATAATCTTCTTACTTGCTCGTCTTCTGCTAATTCTTCGGCAGTGCCGTGTTTAAATATTTTTCCTTCAATCAACAAATAAGCTCGATCACAAATCGATAAGGTTTCATTTACATTGTGATCGGTAATTAAAATTCCAATGTCTTTTAATTTCAATCTAGCAACAACTGATTGAATATCTTCTACTGCGATAGGATCTACGCCAGCAAAGGGTTCGTCTAATAAAATAAATTTAGGATCAACAGCCAATGCTCTTGCAATCTCTGTTCTTCTTCGCTCACCACCACTTAAACTATCGCCGTTATTATTTCTGACTTTTTGCAAATTAAACTCATCTAAAAGCGTTTCCATTTTATGCTCGCGTTCACCTTTCGTTAATTTAGTCATTTCTAAAATAGCCATGATATTGTCAGCCACAGAAAGTTTTCTGAAAACACTTGCCTCTTGAGGTAAATATCCAAGTCCCATTTGCGCGCGCTTGTACATGGGTAAATGGGTGATGTCTTGCTCGTTTAAAAACACACGGCCTTCATCTGGTGCAATGAGTCCCACCACCATATAAAAAGTCGTTGTTTTACCTGCACCATTTGGTCCAAGTAAACCTACGATTTCACCTTGCTTTACAGAAACACTTACTTGATCGACGACCTTGCGACCCTTGTATTGTTTAATCAGCTTATCGGTATGTATAGTAAGTATCACAGTTATTATTTCTACAAAAATAAGGGTAAAAAAGCCTATTTGAACTTAGTCAAATAATATTAACTATTTTTGCATTCTATGCACGTTACCGAACATTTAGCTAAAGCAAAAGACACATTGGTCTCCTTTGAGATCTTGCCACCATTAAAAGGCAAAACAATTACTTCTATCTATGACCATTTAGATCCTTTGATGGAGTTCAAGCCATCATGGATTAATGTGACTTACCATCGCAGCGAGACCATGTTCAAGAAAAAAACAGATGGCACTTTTGAAAAGGTAGATGTGCGTAAGCGCCCGGGTACAGTAGGCATTTGTGCTGCGATCATGAACCATTATAATATTGATGCAGTGCCACATATTATTTGTGGAGGTTTTACCAAGCGCGAAACAGAAGATGCATTGATTGATTTGCAATTTTTAGGTATCGACAATGCATTAATCTTAAGAGGCGATGCTGCTAAAAATGAGTCTAGCTTTGAACCAGAACCAGGTGGAAACAAATACGCTATTGATTTATTAAAGCAAGTAGGTCAATTAAATCAAGGTATTTATTTAGATGAAGATATTTTGAATGGCGGCAAAACTAATTTTTGTATGGGTGTTGCCGGCTATCCAGAAAAACATTTTGAATCTCCAAATTTTGAAATAGACTTATTAAAGACGAAAGAGAAAGTAGATGCGGGTGCAGATTATATCATGACTCAAATGTTTTTCAACAACCAAAAGTTTTTGGACTATGTGAAAGCTTGTCGTGATATGGGTATTACCGTTCCAATCATTCCTGGTCTTAAGCCCATCACGAATAAGAAGCAATTAACTATTTTACCAAGAATATTCCACGTTGATATCCCAACCGATTTGTCTAACGCAATTAATAAATGCAAGACAGATGCAGAGTGTGAGCAAGTGGGCACAGAGTGGCTGATTCAACAAAGCAAGGAGTTAAAAGCTGCTGGTGTGCCTGTTTTACACTACTACACACTTGGAAAACCAAAAGTAATTAGAGACGTCGTTTCGGCAGTATTTTAATTTATTTTTTCTGTTGCACCTGAAGAAATTCATTGAATTGTTCAATTGATAAATTCTTTGCAATAATCTTTTTGTCTTTATCTAATAAATAAAAAGTGGGTGTTTTAAAAACATCATAAAGCTGTCTTATGGTTGCCGGTTTGCCAGCTCTAATTTCTGCATTAAAGTCTGCTTCTGTTTGATATATATGTTCCCATCCTGCATCGAATTTTTGATCTGATACAAATTTTTTCCATGCAGCTATTTCTTTAAAATTAGTATTCACGCCAATCATTTGAACACCATATTGTTTCCAGATTTTGGTATAAAAAGAATCTACTCTTGGCATTTCGGTTTTACAATGACCACAAGTTGGATCCCAAAAAGCGATAAATGTATATTTTGAATTTTGTTTGTATAAAGAGAATAGTTTGTTGTCCATTGTGTTCAACTCCAATGCAGGAGCCGTTTTTCCAATGACGTTTGCCATGATACTATATGCGCGTTCGGTGATTGCTTTTTTAGAATCATTGTTAAGCAACACGGTATCTCCTTTGCTAAAAAAGTTTTGAAATAAATGTAAAAACACTTTATCCTGTCCCATGAATTCGGGATTGATGTATTTATTCGTAAATTTAAAAAGCAAAAAAGGATAAATTTCTTTTCCTGTTTTTGCTACTGTTAACATGTATTGAACTTCTTCAATAATTGAATCTGGTTCTTTAGACACATAGTTTTTAAAGTATTCATCCAGCTTTGCTTCAAAGAAAGGCGTTCTTAATAAACGATTATCATTGAAAACCACATTATCCCAATAATGATTTTTCATATAATAAAATGGATAAGTAGAATCTGCTATTCCATTTACTAAGGGTATTGCTGGTGGAGTTGGTCTTTCAAGTACATCCAAGAAAAAACGCATCATTGAATTGGGTGCGGTGGTCGTAATATTTTGGCGCGCAGCTTTAAAATTAGAATCTATTATTTTGAATTGTGCTATATAATAAGCAGAATCAGTAGCTGTTTTAGCGCTTGCAAAACCTTGTTCTAATTGGTTTTTTTGCATGCCTAGTTGATTCATCTTTTTTGAATAAGCACTAAAAATGTCATTTTCTGTAGATCCATAAATTTTGAAATCTGCCAACGCAAGGGTATCTGCTTCAATTTTAAATTGTTGACCTTCGTCCATTAAAAATTCAAATAGGATGCTATATTTTGGAGATACCACAAAGTAAATTCCTGGCGTTAACTTTTCTTTCCCTTTAAAATAACCGACGCTTTGTTCGTTTAAAATAGCAGAGTCAACTAGAACACGGTTTTGACCATAATTTGTTCCCAGGTAGAGCTTCGTATTTTTATAGGGTTTTACAGTGATTTCAATATTTCGTCCTAATGTCGCTGTCTTGTCTGCTGGTTTAATGGCCGACTTGTTATTCGTCGAAGCCTTTTTAACAGATTGAGCATTCATTAAGCTAGGGAATAGCATAAAGAAACTAAAGATATAAGGAAGGGTATTTTTTGACATCATATAAAATTGGAAATGGATAATTAATCGCTGTAAAAGTAAAAAATAAAAAACAGATTTAGGTTTAATTTAAGTACCTGGAATCGTAGAATCTAGTAGCTGGATTGTACCTTTGTTTCCGTGAGAAAGTCAAAACAAGCAATAATTTTAGAAAAGATCCTTATTGAGGATTATGCCGCTGAGGGTAAGTCCTTGGCAAGAGTAGATGGTAAAGTAATTTTTGTCGAAGGCGCAGTACCCGGAGATATTGTAGACATTCAATTACAAAAAAATAAAACAGATTGGGCAGAAGGCTTTGCCAAAAAATTTCATAGCTATTCAGAAAACAGGGTCAAGCCGTTTTGTAGCCATTTCGGTGTATGTGGTGGTTGTCAATGGCAGATGTTGCCTTATGCACAACAATTAATCTATAAACAAAAACAAGTTGTTGATAATTTGACAAGGATTGCTAAGATTCCTTTACCACCTATTCCTGCAATCTTAGGTGCAAAACAAACCGAAGGATACAGAAATAAGGTAGAGTATACTTTTGCAACAGAGATCTATATGTCTTTCGAAGCCTTTAGGGAATTAAAAGCTTCTGGACAAGAACAAGTTAAAGGTCCAGGTGATGGTGGATTTCATGCAAGAGGATTTTTTGAAAAAATTGTTCCAATCGACACTTGTTATTTACAAGAAGAGCCAACAAATTTTATGCGTAAGGCTGTGGTACAATTTGCGTTGGATAATAATATGCCGTTTTATAATATCAAACAACATCAAGGTTGGTTGAGAAATATGTTTGTAAGAAACACCACCAAGGGTGAGTGGATGATTAATTTAATATTGGGTTATGAGGACAAAGAAAAACGTGAAGCATTATTAGATTTGTTATTAAAGCAGTTTCCTCAGATTACGACTTTGTTGTACACTATTAATACCAAGCGTAATGATAGTATGCAAGATTTAGAACCTCAGGTATATTATGGTAATGGTTATATCACCGAACGTTTAGAAAAATTTGAATTTAAAATTAGTCCAAAATCATTTTTCCAAACCAATTCCAAACAAGCAGAACTATTGTATCAAGTGACAAGAGACTTTGCAGAGTTAACAGGTAAGGAAGTAGTATATGATTTATATTGTGGAACAGGAAGCATCGGAATATTTTGCAGCGAAAAGGCGAAAAAAATAGTTGGAGTAGAATTTGTTGAAGAGGCGATTGAAGATGCAAGGTTAAATGCGGCATTGAATGGTTTAACAGAAACCGCATTTTTTGCAGGCGATGTGATTAAGGTATGTGATGACGCTTTTTTTGAAACACATGGTAAACCAGATGTGATTATCACGGATCCCCCAAGAGCGGGTATGCACGAAAAATTAGTGCATAAATTATTAGAAATGGAAGCACCAACAATTGTCTATGTAAGTTGTAATCCAGCTACACAAGCAAGAGATTTGGCGTTGCTCAATGAAAAATATACAGTAACCAAAATTCAACCAGTAGATATGTTCCCACATACTTTACATATTGAAAATGTGGTTCAATTAAAAAGAACGGATTTATTAAACGCGTAATTATGAGAGATTTTAGACCTACAAGATTAGAGATTTTACCTACGATTATTAAAAATCTAATCATCATCAATGTCTTAGTGTTTTTTGCACAGAATACATTTGCGGGTGTAACAAGTACTTTCTCGGTAGAAAATTATTTTGCACTACATGCCTGGAAAAGCGATTTATTCCAGCCATGGCAAATGATTACGCATATGTTTTTGCATGCAAGTTTTTGGCATTTGTTTGGTAATATGCTTGCACTTTGGATGATCGGATCGGTTTTAGAAAACTTATGGGGTCCAAAAAACTTCCTACTATTTTATTTATTATGCGGCTTGGGTGCTGCAGCCATCCATTTATTAATTCTATCTTATCGTCCAGATGCGTCGCTTAATATTGCAACGATGGGTGCTAGTGGTGGGGTGTTTGGTATCTTAATGGCCTTTGTTTATTTATTTCCTAATACTCTTTTCTATATTTATTTCTTCTTTCCAATCAAGGCAAAGTGGTTAGGAATTTTATATTTTGGCTCTGAATTATTTATGGCATTACAAAATAATGCAGGAGATAACGTGGCAAGATGGGCACATGTCGGTGGTGCAATTGTTGGATTCATACTAGTGTATATATGGAAGAAAACAGACCGAAGCAATAGATGGTATTAATTATTCCAATAAGGTCTTAACAAAACAAAAACGTTTTATAGCATTATGCAAACCTCTGAACAATCAAAACCATTATTAGGCGCAGATAACAATGCGCTGGTGGCATTGGTATCTGTTAATCTAATGATTGCAGTTACTTATGGGATGACAAGAATGGTTTATTTTTTAGAGGGTTTTCCAATGGCGCAATTCTATGATGAAGTGGTGCATCATTTTATGTTGTCACCTTATTATCAAGAGTCATTAGAGAAACCTTGGACTTTCTTTATTTATAATTGGGGACATGATCAATTTTGGACCCTATGCGGCAATATGATTTGGTTAACAGTTTTTGGAACAATCTTACAAAATCAACACTCAAATAGACATTTATTTCCCATCTATTTTTATAGTGGAATAATAGGTGCACTTGCTTTTATTGCACTTGGTGCAGGCGTCTCATTCATGGGCGCAGAACTTAGCATTATGGCATTGGCTACCGCTGCATTAAGCTTGAATCCTGCTTACCAACTAAAATTAAGCGGAACAGCTGGTATACCTGTTTGGCTAATATTTGCAGTGTATTTTGTGGTACAAATCGCAACACATTTATCTGATAATCCAGTTTTCTTTTTTACTTTAAGCGTGGGTGGACTTGTTGGAGTTGTCTATATGTTATTGTTGAAAAAGAAAATAGATCTTGGTGCGTGGATGCATGTGCTTGTGAAAAAATGCAATGCCATTATGGCCCCTAAAGAAATCTAATCCCTAAAAAATAAGATGGCTAAAAAATCGCGCATAAGAATTTTTGGAAAGGGTTTACTCTTGTCGCTACATCTTTTTCTTGTATTATTATTATTGTACCCTCAATTTTTTATGCCAATCCAATGGATATGGCTGAATGGTTTTTTAAGTTTACTTGCGCCATATATAATTGTTCTCCATTTACTTTTTTTCTTTATTTGGCTGGTCGCTAAACCCCTATTCTCATTTATTTCGGTAGCAACATTAGCAGTTGCTTATCCTACCATTTTGGTTTTATTTGCTTGGCATCCTGGCACGCCATTTCCACAGCAAAAAAAAGACAATAGTTTGCGTATCACTAGTTTTAATGTGAAAGAGTTCAATGGAAATAATCCTCAGCCAATCGGTCATAAATTAAGGACAGAAGATATTGCAGCATCTATTCAAAAATGGGATCCAGATATAATTTGTTTACAAGAGTATAATACAAAGGAATTAAAGAATGATATAGCAAATCATGCTGCCTATTTCGATAAAAAATATCCATATTCATTTTTTTCAAAAGATCATCAAATTAATGAGGCTAACTATTTTGCAGGCTGTATCATTTATTCAAAATACAAGGTGCTTTACGCGGAAAGGATTTCTTATAACAATCAAGAAAGCTTGATTTTTGTAGATCTATTAAAAGGGGATGATACCATTAGAGTTTATACCACCCACTTAGCTTCATTTAAGTTTAAACAAAATGATTTTGAGGCAATTGACGATGCTGCTGATGCAAACACAGCTGCTTTAAAAGCCAAATATGGTGTGATGCGCAAAATGAAAAAAGCATTTATGACAAGGGCAATACAGGCGGAGACCATTAAAGCGCAACTTGCAAAAAGCCCTTATCCGACAATTATAACGGGTGATTTTAATGACGTCCCAAGCTCTTATACTTATAAACAAATTAAGGGGGATATGCAGGACGCTTTTTTGACAAAGGGTTTTGGGATAGGCGCAACTTACATGAATCTTTCGCCTACTTTAAGAATTGACTACATCATGGCCGACAAAAACTGGCAAGTCAAGGGTTGGGAGTCAATTGACGAGAACTTGAGCGACCACCATATGATTATGGCAGACCTTCAATTGATCAAGAATTAGCGATTCAATTAGGTAAAATAAAATTATCTTTGTGGTCTACTATGCCACTAAAAATATACAACTCACTTACACGTCAAAAAGAAGTCTTTGAACCTATTAATGCTCCTTATGTGGGCATGTATGTTTGTGGACCTACAGTAAGTGGAGAAAGTCATTTAGGACATGCAAGACCATTTATCACTTTTGACGTAGTGTATCGTTATCTTTTACATAAGGGCTATAAAGTACGTTATGTTCGAAATATCACGGACGCTGGCCATTTTGAAGAGGAAGGAAAAGTGGCAGAAGATAAAATTGCAAGCAAGGCTATCTTAGAAAAATTAGAGCCAATGGAGTTGGTACAGAAGTACACCAACTTATACCATTGGGCAATGACGCAGTTTAATAATTTACCTCCAAGTATCGAGCCAACTGCTACTGGACATATTGTTGAGCAAATAGAAATGATTAAAAAAATCATGGCTGATGGTTATGCCTATGAATCTAATGGATCAGTTTACTTTGATGTGGTAAAATACAATGACGATTATTCTAAGAAAAATCAACCATACGGCATTTTAAGTGGACGCAATATTGAAGAGCAGTTAGATACGACTAGAGATTTAGAAAATCAAGAAGAGAAAAAAAATAAAGTTGATTTTGCTTTATGGAAAAAAGCACCTGTTGAACATATCATGCGCTGGCAAAGCCCATGGGGAGAGGGTTTCCCGGGATGGCATATTGAGTGTTCTGCAATGGCAACAAAATATTTAGGCAAACAATTTGATATACATGGCGGTGGAATGGACTTGCAATTTCCACATCATGAATGTGAGATTGCACAAAGTACAGTATGCAATCATCAAATGCCTGCAAGGTATTGGATGCACAATAATATGATTACCATCAATGGTCGCAAGATGGGTAAGAGTTATAATAATGTGATTAAGTTGAGTGAATTGTTTGAAGGCAATCACGCAGAATTGACTCAAGCATATAATCCAATGACGGTAAGGTTCTTTATTTTACAAAGTCAATACCGCGGCACTTTAGATTTTAGCAATGAAGCTTTACAAGCATCAGAAAAAGCTTTACGCAGGTTCCTGGAAGGATACGAATGGTTACAAGCTCAAAACTTTGGCACGGATACAGTTTCTAAAGACGAAGCATTGGCCACGCAGTTAACAACTTGGGTCAACGAGTTAGAAACCTTTATGGACGACGATATCAATACAGCAAAAGTCGTTGCGAACTTATTTGAAATACTACCTAATATCAATTCATTAAAGGATAAGCATATCGCACAAGACGCAGTATCTGGTGCTGTCTGGTCCTTTGTTCAAGCACAATTAAAAGTGTTCGTTGAATCTATTTTAGGATTGAAAGTAGATAAAGGCGCTAATCGTCAACAATTGAATGGCGTGGTTGAATTATTAATTGAGATCAGAAAGGAAGCAAAGGCAAATAAAGATTTTGCAACCAGCGATAAAATCAGAAATCAATTAGCCGCAATGGGTATCCAGTTAAAGGATGAGAAGGATGGGTCCATGAGCTACAGCTTCTAGTTACCAGTAATTTTGGAAATAGTTAAATGGGTCAATTAATGATCGCAGTCGTCTTCATGTGCATGATTATGCATTCTACAACTATTGTGGTTGTTGATATGCGCAATGATGATAAAAAATGCAGCAGGGAAAAGCAGGTATAATTCAGCATCTCTAAAAATCATACGGCAAAACATCAATCCTATGCCAATACTGAACAATATAATTGGCTTAAAGCTGTGGTGGTGTTTTTTATAACCATGGTACAATGAATAAGCACCAATGGCAAATGAAAGAAGGATCATTCCAAATTCAAAATTTGGGTTATGCAAAACATTGATCCCTAATAAAGGAAGGCTACTAAAAAATAAGGGCAATAATGCACAATGAATGGCACATGCCAAAGAGGTTCCTATTCCAATCGCATCCCAATTCCAATTTTTAAACATACTACAAAGCTAAGCCAATACCCTGAAAATAATAGTAACTTTGTGCTGTAATTAAAACGCTACGCAATGTCAAAGAAATTAATCATTTACCTTGGATTTTTTGCAGTCCTTATTGCAGGATTTTATTATTTCTTATTTAGAGGAACAGACAATTGGAAGGTAAAGATGCCAGTTTTGAGTTACGTTCAGCCGTTTGCATTTACGAATCAGGACGGTCAAATAGTGACAGAGAAAACCTTACAAAATAAAATCACAGTAGTAGAATATTTCTTTACTACCTGCAAGGGTATTTGTCCTAAGTTGAATAAAAACATGAAGGAGATCTATTTGGTTTATAAGGATAATCCAGATTTTCAAATTCTATCCCATACTTGTAATCCAGAAACAGATTCGGTTCCGGTTTTAAAGCATTATGCCGATTCTTTGGAAGTAAATACAGCTAAGTGGATTTTCTTAACGGGGCGAAAAGACAGTTTGTATCAAATGGCGCGCGGCTCTTATTTATTGGATGATCCTAAAAATAATGTGGTTAAAATTGAAGACCAATTTATTCACACACAGTTTTTTGCATTAGTCGATAGAAATGGAAAAGTACGTGGTAAAATTTATGATGGCTTAAAGACACTTGAGGTGGAGCAATTAAAGGTTGATATTGGAAGATTGATTAAAGAATAAATTTTAAAACACTTGTCTAAATACAAGAAAAAAATAGTTGAATGATTTTTGTAACAGGCGCTAGCGGACTAGTTGGATCACATTTAATCCAATCATTATTAAGTAAAGGAAAAAAAGTTCGTGCTTTGTATCGCCAAGCTGTGCCTGTGTTTCCGGGATCCGAACAATGTGATTGGGTAAAAGGAGACATATTAGATCCAATTGGACTAAACGAAGCTTTAGAGGGCGTTGATCATGTTTATCATTGTGCTGCAATCGTTTCATTTGCACCAGGTGATGCAGCAAAAATGCTTCATTCAAATGTAGAAGGCACAGCAAATGTGGTGAATGCCTGCTTGACTCAAAAAGTAAAGAAATTAATTTTTGTAAGTTCGGTCGCTGCCTTAGGTAGAATTAGAGAAACAGAAGCTATAGATGAATCCATGCACTGGACACCCGAAACAAGTAATAGTGTTTATGGTCAATCAAAATATTTAGCAGAATTAGAAGTTTGGAGAGCAATGGAAGAAGGATTGCCAATGGCGATTGTGAATCCAGTTATTATTTTAGGCGCCGGCGATTGGAATAATGGCTCTTCTGGTATTTTTAAATCTGCATACAATGAATTCCCTTGGTATACGGGCGGAATGAGTGGCTTTGTAGATGTATTAGACGTGGTAGATGCCATGCAAATTTTAATGGATAGCAATATCACTGGCCAACGTTATGTATTGAGCGCCGACAATCTTGCCTATAGGTCTTTATTCAATTCAATCGCAACAGCATTTAACAAACGCTTACCATATAAAAAGGTCACACCATTATTAGCGGGTATTGTTTGGAGACTGGAGGCAATAAAAGGATTCTTTACTGGAAAAGCACCTTTATTAACCAAGGAAACTGCAGCAACTGCACAAGCTACAGTAAGGTTTAATAATCAAAAGTTCCTAAATGCATTTCCCAACTTTCAATATCGAAAATTAGAAGACACCATCATTAGAGTGGCCAATGAATTAAAAGCAATTCATAAATTGCCCTAAGTCGTCTTCGCTAACAATGCTGTTTATCTAATGAGCTTAATCTTCCATCATTTTCTTCCATAGTGCTGGAATTCTCTTGATCCATACATATTCTCTCCGCTTCACACTTGCATCTTCTGCAGGGAAGCCCATGTATACTTTATTACCTTCTAAAGTATTCGTTACGCCAGCTTGTCCAAGTACCACGGCGTTTTCGCCAATCGTTAATGTTTTACTTACTCCCACCTGCCCCCAAAGTGTAACACCAGCTTTTATCTTAACCCCACCGGCTACGCCCACTTGGGCAGCAATTAAGCAATTGGCCTCTAATTGTGTATCATGTCCAATATGAACCATATTATCTAGCTTCGAACCCATACCTATAATTGTATCGCCACTTACGCCACGATCAATGGTACAGCCTGCTCCAATTTCAGCCTTATCTTCTATAATCACACGGCCACAACTTGGCATTTTTACATACCAGGATGGTCTATTTTTTTTGGTATTATAATAGAATGCATCTGATCCTATCACTGTATTTGCTTGAATAATTACATGGTCTCCAATAATGGTATCACTTAAAATACTTACACCCGGATGAATGATACAATGGTCCCCAATTTGCACATTTGCGCCAATAAAAACATTGGGCATCACAATCGAATTTGCACCAATTTTTAAGTCAGAACTAATTGATTCTGTGCTTATTTTAAATGGTTTAAAGTGGTTTACAATTTTAGAATAGGCATCAAATGGTGCATCGCAATACAATAAAGTTTTGCCTGCTGGAATCTCCACTTCTTTGCTGTTTATGAGGATACAAGTAGCTGCACTATTTAAACATGCAGCATAATATTTGGGATGATCTACAAAAACAATATCACCTGTTTCTACTTGATGAATTTCATTAATTCCAGTGATAAAATTTTGGTCATTGCCAATAATTTCCGCGTTGGTAAATTCAGATAACCATTGTGCCGAAACGGGTGCAGGAAGCTTCATATGTGTGATTTTGGGCTAAATCAAAGGTAATGCGCCTTTTTTATAAAAAATATTTTTAACCAAAATTCTTCCCTCTTTCGAAGCAAATTCATGCTTCAAAAACAGAAATACAATCTTTCATAAAAAATTTAATCATGAAAATACAATTCGATAAAACCCTTTGTTTATATATGTTTCAGCCGTTTAATATTTTATGAAACACAAAATTAAAATCAAAAATCATCGACGATTTATTTATTTTTTTCACTGTAAAATCTTTCTTCAAATTGTCCATTTGTGGATAACCCCGAAAAATTTGTTTACAATTTTTTTTGAATTCGAATAAAGTATATTTAATATTGTGATGGGAATTCAATTCCCGTACTTACTAACCCATCTATATACGAGGTCCCACAACAGTGGGACTTTGTTTTTTCAGCCACTCAAACAAGTACTTATTCATGGACTATTTTTTAATCTACAAACCTTTTCAAGTGTTATCTCAATTCACATCGACAGAGGGAAAATTATGTTTAAAAGATATCTTACATGTACCCACCGACGTCTATCCAGTAGGCAGATTAGATTATGATAGTGAGGGTTTATTGTTGATTACAAATGACAAAAGTATCAACCAACAATTATTGAATCCATTGTTTGCACATCAACGCACTTATTGGGTGCAAGTTGATGGCGCAATCTCAGCAGTAGCATTAGCGCAATTAACTAAAGGTGTCACCATCAATGTAGATGGAAAAGCCTACAAAACGAAGACAGCAAAACTGGAGCAATTGTCTGAACCTGTTCAAGTCCCAGATCGGAACCCTCCGATTCGTTTTCGAAAAAGTATTCCTACAAGTTGGGTATCTATTCAAGTAACAGAGGGCAAGAATCGTCAAGTGCGCAAAATGTTTGCGCAAGTTGGATTCCCTGTCTTGCGATTAATTAGAGCAAAATTGGGTAAGTATACCATTCAAGACATGCAACCAGGTGATTGTCTTTCTTTAACAGCTAAAGAAGTTCAGGAAGGCTTCTTTCGCTAATTGACTGCTAAGTTTTACTTTTGCAGTAATCCAATAAAATATTAATCGATTATAATGAGTCATTTATCAGAGCAGGAAATTATTAGAAGAGAAAAACTACAAGCATTAGAAGCAGCAGGGATCGATCCATATCCTGCCCCATTGTACCCAGTAACGCATTTATCACAGGATATTAAGAGCAATTATACCGAAGAGACAAAGGACCAATTCACAGCGGTTTGTGTAGCTGGACGTATTATGAGTGTGAATGACAAGGGTAAAGTGTTATTTGTAAAGATTCAAGATGACCAAGGAATTTTCCAGTTATATATAAAGAGAGATGAGATCTGTCCCGATGAAGACAAAACTTATTGGGATGTAATGACTAAGAACGGATTGGACTTGGGCGATATTATTGGTGCATCTGGTTATGTGTTTACGACTAAAACCGGAGAGACTTCATTGCACGCATCTACCTTAACCTTGTTGGCAAAGTCCTTAAAACCATTGCCGGTAGTTAAAAGAGATGAGTCGGGCCAAGTATTTGATGCGGTAACAGATCCTGAATTTAGATACCGTCAACGCTATGCCGATTTAATTATCAATCCAGAAGTAAAGGATACTTTCACAAAGCGTACTATATTAATGAATACCATTCGCCAGTTCTTGAACGATCGTGGTGCATTGGAAGTAGATACGCCAGTATTACAAGCAATTCCTGGTGGAGCGGCCGCAAGACCGTTTATCACGCACCACAATGCCTTAGACGTGCCATTCTATTTACGTATTGCGAATGAGTTATACCTAAAGCGTTTGATTGTAGGTGGATTTGATTGGGTATATGAGTTTAGTAGAAACTTCCGTAACGAAGGAATGGACCGTACGCATAATCCAGAGTTCACTGTATTAGAATGGTATACTGCTTACAAAGATTATTTCTGGATGATGGAAATCACAGAACAGTTGTTTGAAAAAATTGCATTGACATTACACGGAACGACTGAATTAAAAGTGGGTGAAAAGACGATTAACTTCAAAGCGCCATTTAAGCGTATAAGCATTTTAGACGCGATTAAAGAAAATACGGGTATTGATATCAGCGGTATGGACGAAGCGGGTTTAAGAGACGTTTGTAAGCAATTAAAGATAGATGTACCGCCAACCATTGGAAAAGGAAAGCTGATAGATGAATTATTTGGTGCAACAAGTGAACACACTTATATCCAACCGACATTTATTATTGACTATCCGGTAGAGATGAGTCCTTTAACTAAAAAGCATAGAAGCAAAGAAGGCCTGGTAGAGCGTTTCGAGCTGATGGTGAATGGAAAAGAATTAGCAAATGCTTATTCTGAGTTAAATGATCCTATTGAACAACGCAAGCGTTTCGAAGATCAATTGGCGCTAATGGAAAGAGGAGACGACGAAGCCATGTTTATTGATCATGACTTTTTAAGAGCATTGGAATATGGTATGCCACCAACATCAGGTATTGGTATTGGCATAGATCGTCTATGTATGATGATGTTAAATCAACCATCTATTCAAGACGTGTTGTTCTTCCCGCAGATGCGCCCAGAATCAAACCAAGAATAAAAAAAAGAGGCGCTTAAATTTTATAAGCGCCTCTTTTTTTCTACTCTAATGATTTTTCAATAAATCAGATGCTTTCGCATCTTCTCCCCATAAACGGGCGCCTTGAGTGTCTTTTGAAAGATAAATTATAGATTAAAAAAGGCCGCTCAATTGAGTGGCCTTTTTTGTTACGCTTCTTTTATTAACGAACTAGTCGCGATACCCTCGAGGCGACCGTTTATGGGTTGCCTCGAAAAAATCATTATAGGTAATTATAGAGATTCATTATTTTCTATAATTAATCTCTATAATTTAGAGCGGGTTTTATATCCCCTAATAAAGCTTTGTATTTATAATCCCCGATTGATTTATTAAACTCTTCGGTTGCTTTTTTAATTAATTCAGGATTGCTCATTAAATCAATTGCAGTTAATGCCATTGTTTTACTAGCAACCAACATGCCTTTTGTTCCAATCTCAGTGCCACCAGAAGCAATAGCTTGCCAGCTATGTGCAGCAGTTCCAGGAACCCATGTAGCAGCACGCAATCCAACAGTTGGTTTTGAATAACTCACATCACCTACATCGGTAGAACCACTATTGCCTTCGTTAATATATGTAAGTGGTTTTACTTTAGCAGCAGTCGCAATATCAACTGGCGCTACCATTGTTGGTTGAAGCTTTTTACCAAAAGCAATTTCTTCTTCTGTATAATTTACACCACCTACCTTGTCTAAGTTTGCTTGCATTGTTTCTGCAAGTGTTTTGTTAATCAACAAGTCGTGTGTGCCACCAATAATGTCATACTTCATTGTTGTACCAGTTCCTAAAGCAGCACCTTCGGCAGCTTTCACTACTCTATCAAAAATTTCTACTACTTCTTTTCTTCTTGGATGACGTACATAGTAATATACTTCTGCAAAATCAGGAATCACGTTAGGTGCTTTACCACCATTTGTAATAACATAATGAATTCTTGTTTCTTGAGGGATATGTTCGCGCATCATGTTCACCATATTGTTCATCGCTTCTACTGCATCTAATGCAGATCTACCTTGGTCTGGCGCAGCTGCGGCATGTGCAGAAATACCATAAAATTTAAATTTAGCCGATTTATTAGCTAAAGCACTTGTAGTTGTAACTGCATTCACATCATCCGGATGCCAGTGTATCACTGCATCTAAATTATTGAATAAGCCTTCTCTTACTAAAAACACTTTACCACTTCCGCCTTCTTCTGCAGGTGTTCCATAAACCTTGATAGTACCTTTTAATTTACCAGCAGCGATTAATTCTTTAATTGCAATACCCGCAGATACGCTTGCAGTTCCAAACAGATGGTGACCACATGCATGACCAGCATTTTTTCCTGGAATTGGATTTCTTTCTGCTGATGCAGATTGATTGATACCAGGTAATGCATCATATTCTGCTAATATGCCAATGGCAGGACTTCCGGTGCCATAAGTAGCAACAAAAGCAGTAGGTATTCCTGCAACACCTGTCTCAACTGTAAAGCCTGCGTCCCTTAAATGCTGAATATGTAAAGCAGCACTTTTCACTTCTTTATAGCCTACTTCTGCAAAATCCCAAATCTGTAATGCGGTTTTTTTATCAGCTTCATAAGCATTGTTCAAAGCACTCAATGCGGCTTCTTTGTTTGCATTGATTTGTGCAGCAGCTGGATCTGCTTTTGTTTTCTTTTGAGCCCAAGCACCAAAGGATAAAAACAGCATTGCTCCTAGGAATAATTTTTTCATCTTGTCGTATTTTAAGATTTTATAAAAATAAGTCGGTATATAAATGTCCGCCAGGCACTACAGAATAGTGCGACAAGTCGGTAATGCCTTCTGCAGCTAATACTGCTTCGTCAACAAAAGTTTGCCCCGTATACACCAATGGTTTTTTAGTAACAATCGCATAAGCAGCGTCAGCAAGTATTGCAGGCGTTCTACTCATATTTGCAAGCGCTTCACCCCCTAATAAGTTTCTAACAGCAGCGGTATCAATTGTTGTACGAGGCCATAATGCATTCACGGAAATTTGGTCTTCTTTAAATTCTTCTGCCCAACCGAGTGTCATCATGCTCATGTTGTATTTCGTAATTGTGTAAGCAACATGTGGTCCTAACCATTTTGGTGCTAAATTAATTGGTGGTGATAAAGTTAAAATATGAGCATGGGTAGACTTTCTTAAATAAGGAAGTGCATGTTGTACAACTAAAAAAGTACCACGAACATTGATGCTGTGCATCAAGTCAAATCTTTTACTTGGTGTATGTTCGGTATCTGTTAATTGAATGGCAGATGCGTTGTTTATTAAAATATCAATGCCCCCAAATTTGTCCACTGTTTGTTGCATCGCAGCAGCAATTTGTGCTTCATCTCTAATGTCTACTTGTACCGCTAAAGCACTAACACCTAAAGCTTCAACTTCTGCAGCGGCCGAATAAATCGTACCCCCTAAGCGTGGATCCTCCTCCACCGATTTTGCTGCAATCACAATGTTGGCGCCTGCTGCAGCTAATTTAAGTGCAATGGCTTTTCCAATTCCCCTGCTTCCACCAGTGATGAAAACTGTTTTACCTTGAAGTGTTTTTTCGGACATGGTTATTGGTTTATTTTGAAATAAAATCTTGTATTAATAAAGCCGTTTCCTTGCAAGCAGTTTCTAAAAATTCATTTTTTACGACCGCATTAAATTGGTTGCTAAAACTAATTTCATAAGCTGCTTTATCTAAACGCATTTGAACTTTTTCGGGAGATTCGGTATTTCTTTTTTCGAGCCTTTCTTTTAACACTTCAATAGATGGTGGTAAAATAAAAATAGACAATGACTTCTCCCCTAATTGTTTTTGAATTGCTATTGCACCTTTTACATCTATATCGAGTACTGGCGTTTTGCCAAGACTCCAAATACGATCTAACTCAGATTTTAAAGTACCATAATACAACCCTTCGTAGACCATTTCATATTCTAAAAAGTCGTTTTGCTCAATATGACCCTCAAATACTACGGGGCTAATAAAATGATAATCAACACCATCTTTCTCTGCGCCCCTTGGAGCTCTTGTTGTAGCAGAGACAGAAAACGCTAACTGGGGATAATTGGCTAATAAAAATTTAGTGATGGATGTTTTACCCGCCCCAGAAGGAGCAGTCAAAATGATCACTTTTTTTTGATGTTCAGACATGGGACTAAATTACGCAAATACCATCTAAATAAATAATAATAAAGTGGAAATAGAAAGTGGAAATAGGTTGTATATTTAATCCACAAAATTTTAGTAGTTCCAACCTTTATTAATCATCCATTATTTATGCAAAAACAATTCTTTACTTATTTATTCTTGCTGAGTTCAGTGTTAGTAGTAGCGCAAAAGCCAGCAGAAGAAGGTACAACTAAAACAGCCACGTTTAATAGAGCCTTAAGCTTAGAGCAAAAAGCCGAAAAAACAGGAGAGGTAACCATCAAAGGACAAAAAGTGCCTTATAAGGTGACGGCAAGTACACAGCCAGTTTGGGACGAAGAGGGTAAAGCAATTGCGGGTTTATTTTATGTTTATTATGAGCGTACAGATGTAACAAATAAAGAAACAAGACCATTGGTTATTTCATTCAATGGCGGTCCTGGTACTGCTAGTGTTTGGATGCACTTAGGTTATACCGGACCTAAAAAATTAAAAATCGACGACGAAGGATATCCCATTCAGCCTTATGGATTTGAAGATAATCCTCAGTCTTTGTTAGATGTTGCAGACATTGTATACGTAGATCCTGTGAATACTGGGTTCTCAAGAATTTTAGATAAAGCAACACCAGGTTCAAAGTTTTTTGGTGTAACTGCGGATATAAAATATTTAGCAGACTGGATTAATACTTTTGTGGGGAGACAAAAACGTTGGGCTTCTCCAAAATTTTTAATTGGAGAAAGTTATGGAACGAATCGTGTATCTGGTTTGTCTTTAGAATTACAAAATAGACATTGGATGTTTTTGAATGGGGTGATCTTAGTTTCTCCTACCGATCTTGGTTTAAAGCGTGATGCGGTTTCAAGTGCAGCGCTTCGTATCCCTTATATGGCGGCTACTGCATGGCATCACAAAAAACTAGCTCCAGAATTTCAATCCAAAGAATTAGAAAAATATTTACCAGAAGTAGAAGCATTTACAATCAATGAGCTTTTACCATCATTGGCACAAGGCGGTGCATTACCCCCAGATAAACGCAAAGCGATAGTGAAAAAAGTGGCCGGTTATATTGGATTAAAAGAAACGGTTGTTGCAGAACAAAATATGGAAGTACCATTTGATTATTTTTGGAAAGAACTATTACGTGATCAAGGAAAAACAATTGGAAGATTAGATTCAAGGTATATTGGAATGGATAAAAAAGATGCAGGACAAAAACCAGATTATAATGCAGAGTTATTGTCTTGGGAACATTCCTTTACGCCAGCAATCAATATGTATTTACGAGATGAGTTGGGTTACAAGACCGATTTAAACTATTATATTTTTGGACCAGTACAACCTTGGGATAACAGCAATAACAATACAGGAGAGGATTTGCGCATGGCAATGATGGAGAACCCTTATTTAAATTTATTAGTACAATCAGGGTATTATGACGGTGCATGTGATTACTTTAATGCGAAGTACAATATGTGGCAGATGGATCCAGCTGGAAAAATTCAAGATAGAATGTTTTGGGAAGGCTACCGAAGTGGGCATATGATGTACTTGAGAAAAGAAGATTTATCTACTAGCAATGATCACTTAAGAGTATTTATTAAAAACAGTATTCCAAAGTTGGGAGTTCCTGCTAAGTTTTAGAATACAAATATTTATATCGCTTTTAAATTTTTAATAATGAAAAGGTGGTATAGTTGTCATTATAATTATTGCATTAAATAATGCCCTATGAAGCTGAATAATTTTAGGCTGTCTATTTTTTTCGTTTGTTCATTAATAATGTTTAGTGCTTCTGCTCTTTTTGCACAAAGCGCTATCACTTTTAAAGTAACAAGTTTAAAACCCGGGGATTCTTGTACAGTCTATGTTCAAAAAAGTGCTGAGGTTCAGTTTTATAAAATAATAAAATCTGGAAGTGATAGTATTGCAACCTATAAATTTCAGAGTTTGTCCAATGGCAAATGGGAAGTAAAAATAGATGCTACTGGATATTATTTCCCTCCTTCTAAAGTGGTAGAACTTAACAACAATGAAAAACTAGTAGAAATTAAATTAAATCCCGTTGTCTTATCAAATACAGTTAATTATGTTTATCAATGGCAGGATGATAGTAGTTATGTTGGTCACGCACAACAAAGCTACATTAATACACCATATTCAATCCAGGTTTTAAATTCTACAATTACAATACCAGACGATTTCTCAAGCGTTACATTATATAATAAATATGGCATTGCACTTTCAAATGAATTAAGTAAATGGACCAATGAAGATGCCTATAGGTTGTTTAAAACAATTTCCAACAATCCATTGTTTCAAACTTATGGAGAAGGCAGTCCTGTTAAAGTAAATTCTGTTTGGAAAATTGTAGATACCGATATTGCAAATGATATCACAATTGATACGATTGACAACATCAAGATGGTTACAATATCTAAAAAAGCTTTTGTTTATGCCAATCCATCTGTGGGAGTATTGGATGGAATTAAAGGAAGGTTTTTTTCAAAAAGACTATTTCATGCGGTGGTTGCATTTAGTACCAACTTCGGGTATAATAAGGACTTGGTAAATCAGCTTGCTACAAATAGGTATGGTTTTAAGTTTCTAATTCCAAATGAAGAATTAAAAGGAATTATGAATGAGGATTTTTCAAATTTTCAGGAGTTTTCTGCGTTTGAAAAATTAACTATTCTTGATATGATTGAAGAGCTGCCCGAAGGAATGCATGCGCAAACAAATTTAAAATACATGGCGAGAAGGATAGCAGGACAGGTTAATCCTGTTTATCCGAATGCTGCAGCAATTGCATGGACTGGAAGAAAAACGATAGAGTTTGTAAATACAGCTTTCCAAGGAAACGATTATTTTAATATTCAAAGATTGGTTTTGCATGAAAAGGCGCATTTTTTATGGGAAGGCTTGTTTAGTCAACAAATAAAAAATGAATGGGCCGATTTAGGAGGTTGGTATATAGATCCAACAGTTGCTTCGGGTTGGTCAACAACAAAGACAACGGAATTCGTAAGTGCCTATGCTCATGCAAATAATCCAAATGAGGATATGGCAGAGTCAATCTCTTTTTATGTTATGAATCCTGACATGTTGATGTCAAGATCTATCAGGAAGTTTGAATTCATAAGAGATAGAATTATGAACGGTACGAGGTATGTAGCAATGATCCGCAAGGACCTTACATTTATGGTTTATAATTTATCACCTGATTATAATTATCCCGGAAAAATTAAAAGAGTCGATGTAAAAGTGGAAGGCGGGAGGAATGAGGACAAAAAAGTCACCTTAGAAATAGAATTAAATATCATAGATAGCACACGAGATGGTGCTACTTCTGGATATACTCGTTTTGCAAGTTCAATAGGTACTATTTTTGATGTTGGTTTAACAGCAACAAATAGTCAGGGTAATATTTTAAGAGGACAAGTTACACTAAGTAAATATTTTAAATCAGGTTATTGGACAGTGAATCAAATAATGGTGTCTGATGCAGTTGGTAATAAGCGATTTGAAAATAATAATACATTTGGACTGAAATTATATTTAGACAATCCACTTGAAGATGTGACGCCACCAAAATATATAGACAATACATTGAAACTAAATAAGGGGATTGCAAAGTTCGGTTCAATGGGGCCCAGCGAAGATGTGAATGGTGTTAATACACAATATATTGAAGCAAAATTTGATTTAAGTGATAGAAATTCAATCACCTATATTGGCACAAATTATGCATTACCAAAATTGAATGAGAAAGGCGTTAAAACTGAGTTACAACTTGGTGTATTGGGTAATGGAGATAATAAATATTATCAAATTGATGCTACTAATCCAGATATCAAACATATTACATATAGGTATCCGATTCCTGAATATTTTCCTAGAGGCTATTATGAATTAACAATGATGTATTTAGTCGACGAGGGCGGCAATCCAAAGCGTGCCTTTTTTATGAATGATACGTCTAGTTTTCAAATTGCTACTGGGGATTTAAAAACATCTAAGCATGTTAGAGACAGTATATTTATGGATACTAAGTATCCCGATTTTATACCGCCAGTACTAGACTTGAATGCAATTACAATTAAAGCCACCCCTACCAATCCTAAAGCACCAGACGGAGAAACGCTTTTCGAGATGGAATTTTTTGCGAAAGACTCATCTGCTTATCCGGGTAATGAAGCGGGATTAAAACATGGATCTTATATGTTAAGAGATCCACAAGGGAAGCAGTTTAATTTTAGTATGCAAAATGATTTTGATAAGATTAAACAAAACTTTTTTTATCTCATTGCAGATCCAGATGGCCGTCCTGGTTTTTGGAGAAAGTATAAGGTTAGCACCTTATTGCCTAAAGGCTCTGCTCCTGGATTATGGGGAGTAGAATCTATAGATCTTATTGATAGATCAAACAATACTAAACAAACTAGTTTTGTTGAATTAGTTCGTTTTGATATTGAGGAAAAAGATTCAACTCAATCAGTGACACCACGTGTCGAAATTTTGGGAAAGAAAGTAAATTCTAAAAATGTGGATTCTGTTTCCCTTTCTATAGCTTGTTCGAACTGTGCTCAAAAAAATTACCGAGCAAGAATATATAGTGACATGGGGGGCGAGTCGGTTTTATATGAGGGGTTGATGACAAGTGATTCCTTGGTTGTCAAAAACTTAAAACTAAGTGGAGTGAATGACGGGACATTATATGCAACCGTATTTATATTAGATACCGGAAAAGTATTATTGGGCATAGGAAAAGCACAGTATACAAAAGATGTTGTAGCGCCCAAGTCCTCTTTGCTAAAAGCCAATCTATCTAATATGGGTATTAGTAATATTGACTCCCTTGTTTATGATATCAAAGTTTCGGAATTGAATTGTGAATACCAATTGGTTTTAACCCAATCTTCAATTGCAAAAATCAGTGGCATGTCCGAATCGAGATATGTAACTTATTCAACAAGCAAGCAGACATTTGCAGTTGGTGATTCAATTGTTTTAACAGGTAAAATTACAGACTCTGTTTTCAAAATTAAAAACATAAACTTATCTGGTTTTGCTGATGGATTAATTAATATTAAAATAATGATTAAAGACTCGTTGGGTAACGAGACAGTTCCTGTAATTAGCTCTATTTATAAAGACACCAAAAATCCTATACTTTCTATAAAAAGAAATAATAGCATTAATTCAAAAACAGTTTATACAATTGAGTCAAACGAATTTTTATCCAATAATTTAGCAAAAGATAGCTTGTCGATTAATGTAGGTCGTGTCGATTCTGTTGTAAAAATATCAAACACCCAATATCATGCTTATATTAATAGAATCTGTTCTGATAAATTAGTTTTAACTGTAAAGCCAAATTCAATTTCAGATACGGTTGGTAATAAAAATATAGCAGTAAGCTACACAGCAGAAGCTCCTGTGGTTCCTGTATTAATAAGGGATACAAGCAATTATCTTAAATCCAGTACCGTGTATGGTAATACCTGGTATAAAGATGGAGTAGCTTTGCCCGATACCACGCAAAGGTATAAGCCTACAAGTGCGGGCCAGTATACCGTTACAAACACAATAGATGGTTGCACGAGTGCTTCAAGTGTCGCATATTATTATTTAATTACTGACGTGGTTAATTTAAGTAAAGATGAATTTATTAAAGTGGCGCCTAACCCTTTCGTGGGAAAATTAAATATTGATTTTTCAATTAAGAAATATCCATTGATTGATGTAGAAGTTTTTGATCTTGCGACAGGATCAAGGGTATTTTCAAGACCTAGTATTTCCCCTGGTACACAATTAAACCTAGAAAGGTTATCGGCCGGCAATTATCTATTAAAGGTGTTTTCTGCTGATCGAAAAATGAGTAAGCAGTTTAAATTAATCAAGATGTAATAAAAAACCCCGTAATTGATTTACGGGGTTTTTTATTAAAATCTCTTTTTGAAATTACGGTTGTTGTTGTTTCTTCCACCACCACCGCCAGCATTAGGTCTGTTGCGGTTATTCTGCCAACGACCACCAGCAGGACGATATTCGTCGCGTTCAAAGTTTTGATTACGGTGCTTGATATAAGGCGTGTTGCTAAATTCTAATTCACCACCAGTGATCGCGTTTAATTCGCTACGTATTGCATCGTCTTGTACCAATTCTTTGTGCCAGTTACTATAAGCCAATTTCATGTAGTGCGCAATGGTGTGTGCAAAGCCAGTTTTCTTTTCTGGATCTTGTTCTGCCATCGCCTTGTCAATCACCAATTCCAAATTTTTACCCAAATGCGCATATTTAATTTTGCGTTGTGGGTAAGGCAAAGGATCTGGCTTTTGCTTATAAGTTTCTTTTGTTGGGATTGGGTATGGACTGTCGACATCTAATTTAAAACCACTCATAAAGAATAAGTGATCCCATAATTTATGCTTGTAGTCCTCGATGTTCTTTAGTTGTGGGTTTAGGAATCCCATCAACTCAATCACCACTTGGGCTTGTTCTTGTCTTTTTGCTCTATCCTCAATGGTTAATAGATGATCCACCATCCTCTGAACGTGACGGCCATACTCTCTCATCCCCATGATGCTTCTTGCTGTATTGTACTCCATGTATATATTACTTCAACGAATAACAAATGTAAGGTTTTTTACGGTTTATTTTTTCTTTATCTTCGTAGCATGGAGCAACTATTACAGCAAATAGAAGACATTAAAAAGGAGATAACTGCGGCAGAAGCGCCTAATGCAGAAGCTTTAGAGCAGTTTAGAATTAAATACCTAGGAACCAAGGGTTTGGTAAAGCAAATCATGGGTGAGATGAAAAATGTGCCAAACGAGCAGAAGAAGGAGTTTGGGCAAATTTTAAATGCTTTTAAAATAGTTGCCGAAGAAAAATTTGAAGCATTACAAGCAGGATTAGGGGATAGCGCAGAGGTAGAAACAGGGATGGACTTTAGTTTGCCTGGAGATCCAACAACAGTTGGAACAAGACATCCTTTGAATTTGGTGCGCAATCAAATGGTTGCCATTTTTAAAAGACTAGGATTCGCAGTTGCGGAGGGGCCAGAGATCGAAGATGATTGGCACAATTTTGGTGCGATGAATTTACCAGAAGATCATCCTGCACGTGATATGCAAGACACATTTTATGTAGAAGAAAAAACCGCAGATCATTCTGCTTGGTTATTAAGGACGCATACATCAAGTACACAAGCGCGTGTAATGGAATCGCAGAAACCACCCATTCGTGTGATCTGTCCGGGACGTGTGTATAGAAATGAAACAATTTCTGCAAGAGCACATTGCTTCTTTCATCAAGTAGAAGGATTGTATATAGATGAAAATGTAAGCTTCGCAGATTTAAAACAAACACTTTATTTTTTCGTACAAGAGATGTTTGGCAAGGAAGTGAAAGTGCGTTTTCGTCCAAGTTATTTTCCATTTACAGAGCCTAGTGCAGAGATGGATATCAGTTGTCAAATTTGCGCTGGTAAGGGATGTAATATTTGTAAGCATACCGGTTGGGTAGAAATTTTAGGATCAGGTATGGTGCATCCAAAAGTGTTAGAAAATTTTGGCATTGACCCTGAAAAGTATACTGGCTTTGCGTTTGGTATGGGTGTAGAAAGAATCGCACAATTAAAATACCAAGTGAACGACTTGCGTTTGTATTCTCAAAACGATGTCAGGTTCTTGCAACAATTTAAAAGCGTCTAGGAACATCCTATTTAAATTAGGTGTATATCCGTTGATCAATAATTTATGTTACACAACACCAAGGGTATTGTTTTACGCGTGACCAAATACGGAGATACAAGTGTCATTGCTTCTATCTACACGGAACTTTTTGGATTACAACAATACATTGTTAAAGGTGTTCGAACCATTAGTAAAAAAGGCGCAAGCAAGGGTGTCTTTTATCAGCCCGGTGCCATTTTACAAATGGAAGCTTATCATTATCCAATGAAGAGTATGCAGATGATCAAGGATGTAAATTGGTCCTATGTGTATCAACATGTTTATTCGGATGTATTGCGTAATGCAGTCGCCACCTATATTGTAGAAATTTTACAACAAACACTCGAACCAGAACCCCATCCTGAATTGTTTTATTTAATAGAAGATACATTCAAGCAATTAGATAAAGGTGGTCCAGGTTTAGTGAGCAACCTCCCTATCTATTTTTTAATTCACTTAAGTCAAACGCTAGGTTTTGGTTTACAAGGAGAATACTCCAATGAAACACCCATTTTAGATGTGCATGAAGGAAACTTTGTTGCCAATAAGCCACTCCATCCTTATTTTTTAGAAGGAACAGAAGCTGCTACTGCATCTACATTTTTAAGCCTACAGTTATACAATGAGTTGGAAACAATCCACTTAAATGGCGCTCAAAGAAAAAAAATATTGGAACTATTCCAACTCTCTTTAAGTTGGCACTATAAAAAATTTAGTGAAATAAAATCGCTTCCTATTTTACAAGCAGTGTTGCATTAGTCATTATCTCTTCTGCTATTCTTATTTCTGCGCCAAAGGATAAGCATGATGGCGATGATACCAAATAAAATAGGAAATGTCATGGTGAATGATTTATACTGTAAGCTACAATATTCTTTGACTACTTGCGTTTCTTAAACTGTTTAATTCATCGGCCCCTTTAATCAAAACGACTCCTGGCTTCTTGCCTTTTTCAAAACTACCAAGGTGTTTATCCATTTGTAGCGCGCGCGCGCCATTGAGTGTGGCCCATTGTAATAGTTCGGCCAAAGGAATTGCTGCAAACTTTTGTTGAATCGTTTTGAGTTCATCTAAAATATTCAAGCTCCAATTACTTGCATAACTATCTGTACCCACACAAATATTAACCTTATTACTGCGTAGTAATTCAATCGGCGGCATCGTTTGTTCTATGTATTGATTTGCGTTAGGACATAAGCACCAAAAAGTATTTGGCATTTTATTTTTTACTGCATCAATATCAGCTGCATTTGTAAAACTATTGTGGACTAAAATACTTGTTGTTGCATTTTTTAAAACCGGTAAAACAGATTGCAAAGAACTTAATCCAGTGGCTTCAAAAAAATCAAGGCTTACTTTTGTTCTTTCGTACATCCCTAAAAAACTCCCTGTCTTTGTTTTAAAAAATTCATTTTCATCTGGTGTCTCTTGATTGTGCATACTAATTGTATGGCTTTCAAAATGTTCACTCAGTAATGTCCACAAACGAGGTGATACAGAATATGGCGCATGTGGTACTAAAGATGCACGCACACAATTATCCTGAAACTGTTTTTGAATTTCTATTCCTGCAATTATTTTATCATGCGCGCGTATCGGATCCAAATCATATAACTCCACAAAACTATAATACGCTAAATGGTGTTTTGCTTTTTGCTCTAATGTATCAAGTGTGTTTGAAATATCGCCTACCGCTACAATACCATTTGATACCATTTCGTTTTCTGCAGTAACTATTGCTTCTTGAATTGTCTCGGGCTCCACTTGACGCAATGCAACAATTTGTTTTACAAATTCTTGCAATCCAGTATGAGGAGGGATCACCCCCTTCATATGCGATAACTCTAAATGACAATGAGCATTCACGAAACCTGGAGTCAAAACACCCTCCATTTTTTGTATGTCCTCACCCGCTTCAGATAAAGGCACAATCCCCTCTACTGTTCCATCTTGTTTTGTAATTAGGACAAATTTTGAACCATCAAGTAGTTCGGTTCCGTTGAAAAGCTGGTCTGCCTGGAATTTTTGATACATATATATAGTAGTAACGTAAAAATAGGCCTTAAGTTGTATAGTTCATATTTTTGCAACTTATTGATAATCAGCACTATTTTTATATCATGAAAATTACGATACAAAATTATTATTGATAATCAATTAGTTACGGGAGTGCGATGAAAAATATCCTCAAAAAGGGACTAAAAAGCAAAAATCCACCCGTACCTTTGTCCTCCCTTATAAAAGGGGATAATTTATGGCTAGCGGGATAGCGCAGCCTCATTTAAACAAAAGATTATGAGTAAACTACATTTCACCACGAAGCACGCCAACGCGGCTACCGTTAAACATGGCTGGTACATTGTTGATGGTACTAATCAAACCGTAGGACGTATCGCTTCAAAAATCGCAGCAGTTCTACGTGGTAAGAACAAGGCTTATTACACTCCTCACGTTGATTGTGGAGATTATGTAATCATCATTAATGCAGAAAAAGTACAATTGACTGGAAACAAATTCCACGATAAAGTTTACTTGAACTATTCTGGTTACCCAGGTGGTAAGAAAGAAGAAGCTGCTGAAGATTTAATCAAGCGTCGTCCAGAAGTTATTATGGAAAGAGCGGTAAAAGGTATGTTACCTAAAAACCGTTTAGGTCGTAAGATGATCAAAAAATTATTTGTGTATGCTGGTGCAAACCATCCTCATGCTGCACAACAGCCTAAAGAATTCAAATTTTAAATCATTCCAAATCTATATAAATGGAAAAGCAAACAAATGCAGTAGGTCGTCGTAAGGAAGCCGTAACACGTGTCTTCGTTAGCAAGGGTACTGGAAAAATTACCGTTAACGATAAAGATTACAAAGCGTACTTTCCTTTAGTATACTTACAAAATCAAGTTGAAGCTCCTTTAAAAGCAGCAGGTGTTGAAGGTAAATACGATATCGTAATTAACGCAGCAGGTGGTGGTATGAAAGGTCAAGCAGAAGCAGCCAAATTAGGTATTGCTCGTGTATTAGTAGAGTTAAACCCAGAAGTTCGTCCAACGTTAAAAGCGGCTGGTCAATTGAAGCGTGATCCAAGAAGTGTTGAACGTAAGAAGTTCGGCCACAAGAAGGCACGTAGAAGCTTCCAATTTAGCAAGCGTTAATCGATTCAAATTTTTAATTCATTATTACAATTTATACAAATGGAAAATAATACTTCACTTCAACAGCAACT